>ERZ1066119.161-NODE-161-length-51227-cov-13.817244_pt1 | contig 51227 bp, 48 predicted proteins | sample MGYA00382766_ERZ1066119 | MGnify/ENA primary metagenome ERZ1066119 (study PRJEB33369, sample SAMEA5778349) | biofilm metagenome | biome: Industrial cooling water; feature: Water cooling tower basin; material: Biofilm | place: United Arab Emirates | collected...
AGGTGTCGGTGAACATCATCGACCAGATGACGGCGCAGGGCGTGCCGTTCGCGCGTGAGTACGGCGGCCTGCTCGCCAACCGCTCGTTCGGCGGGGCGCAGGTGAGCCGGACCTTCTACGCGCGCGGGCAGACGGGCCAGCAGCTCCTGTTAGGCGCGTACCAGCAGCTCGAGAAGGAGATCGCGAAGGGCAACGTCGAGATGTACACGCACCACGAGATGCTCGACCTCGTGGTGGTCGACGGCGTCGCCCAGGGGATCGTGACGCGCGACCTCCAGAGCGGCAAGATCAAGACGTTCGCCGGGCACGCGGTGCTGCTCTGCACCGGCGGCTACGGCAACGTGTTCTACCTCAGCACGAACGCGAAGAACAGCAACGCGACCGCGGCGTGGCGCGCGTACAAGCGCGGGGCGTACTTCGCCAACCCGTGCTACACGCAGATCCACCCGACCTGCATCCCCGTGAGCGGCGACCACCAGTCGAAGCTCACGCTGATGTCGGAGTCGCTGCGCAATGACGGGCGCGTCTGGGTCCCGAAGAAGGCCGGCGACAAGCGCCCCCCGGCGCAGATCCCCGAGGACGAGCGCGACTACTACCTGGAGCGCCGCTACCCGAGCTTCGGCAACCTGGCTCCGCGCGACATCTCGAGCCGGGCCGCCAAAGCCGTGTGCGACGAGGGACGCGGCGTGGGCGACACCGGGCTCGGCGTCTACCTCGACTTCGCCGACGCGATCAAGCGCCTGGGGCAGAAGACCATCGCCGAGCGCTACGGCAACCTGTTCGAGATGTACGACCGCATCACGGACGAGGACCCGTACAAGCAGCCGATGCGGATCTTCCCCGCCGTCCACTACACGATGGGTGGCCTGTGGGTCGATTACAACCTGATGAGCACCATCCCCGGGTTGTTCGTCATGGGCGAGGCGAATTTCTCGGACCACGGCGCCAACCGGCTGGGCGCGAGCGCCCTCATGCAGGGGCTGGCCGACGGCTACTTCGTCATCCCGTACACCATCGGCGACTACCTGGCCGGCGTGAAGCCGCAGCCGGTGCAGACCGCCGCCCCCGAGTTCCGCGAGACGGAGCAGGACGTGCAGGCCGGGCTCCAGCAGCTCGTCAGCATCAAGGGCAAGCGCACGCCGACGTCGTTCCACCGCGAGCTCGGCCGCATCATGTGGGACGAGTGCGGCATGGCCCGCAACCGCACCGGGCTGGAGAAGGCGATCGGCCAGATCGCCGCGCTGCGCGAGGAGTACTGGCAGAACGTGAACGTGGTGGGCGAGCCGGGCGGCCTCAACCAGCAGCTCGAGATGGCCGGGCGCATCGGGGACTTCCTCGAGCTGGGCGAGCTGATGTGCCGCGACGCGCTGCATCGCGAGGAGAGCTGCGGCGGCCACTTCCGCGAGGAGTACCAGACGCCCGACGGCGAGGCGCTGCGCGACGACGAGCACTTCGCCTACGTGGGCGCCTGGCAGTATGGCGGCGATCCCTCGGCCGAGCCGCGGCTCCACAAGGAGGAGCTGGTGTACGAGAACGTGAAGCTCGCGACGAGGTCCTATAAGTGAAGATCAAGCTCCATGTGTGGCGGCAGCAGGGGCCCAACGCGGCCGGCCGCCTCGTCACGTACGACGTGGACGACGTGTCGCCCGACATGTCGTTCCTCGAGATGTTCGACACGCTCAACGAGACGCTCGTCGAGCGCGGCGAGGACCCGGTGGCCTTCTCGCATGACTGCCGCGAGGGGATCTGCGGGTCGTGCAACATGATGATCAACGGCGCCGCCCACGGCCCGATGAAGGGCGCCGCGACCTGCCAGCTTCACATGCGGAGCTTCCAGGACGGCGACGAGATCGTGGTCGAGCCGTGGCGCGCGCGCGCCTTCCCGATCGTCAAGGACCTCGTCGTCGACCGCTCGGCGTTCGACCGCATCATCCAGGCGGGCGGCTACATCTCCGCCAACACCGGCGGCGCCCGCGACGCGAACGAGATCCTCATCCCCAAGCCGGACTCCGACGCGGCCATGGACGCTGCGGCGTGCATCGGGTGCGGGGCGTGCGTCGCGGCCTGCCCCAACGCCTCGGCGTCGCTCTTCACGGGCGCGAAGATCAGCCACCTCGGCCTGCTCCCGCAGGGGCAGCCGGAGCGCTTCCGCCGCGTGGTCGAGATGGTGGAGCAGATGGACCTCGAAGGCTTCGGCCACTGCACGCTCTACGGCGAGTGCATGGAGGCCTGCCCCAAGCTCATTTCGATCGACGTGATCGCGCGGATGAACCGGGACTACCTCCGCGCGAGCATCTCGGCCAAGCAGGAGGCGGCGGTCGAATACGCGGGGTAGGCGACACCCGACGGCGGGACCGCGGACTCCCACGTGCGCGGGGCTGACGAGCGACATGCCGTCATCCCCGCGCACGCGGGAGTCCTTTTTACGGCCCACCACCCGGCCTCTCTGGCCCGGTTGCTGCCACAGCCCCCGCCCGGACCCCCAGCGAGGAGTGCAGCGATGGCCGACATGACCCCCGGCGAGGCGAACGTTCAGCGCGACGGCGCCCAGATTAACCTCCGCGAGGCCCGCGCCATCGCCGACGAGGCCGGCACCGTACGCAGGCAGGCCGGCACCGCACATCTCGACCGGGACGTCACCGAGAGCCCGGACCGGCCCAACATCGCGACGTCTGGCGACCCCGCTGCCCGCGGGGCGAGCGGGGGCGCGGGGAACGCGACGATCAACGAGACGGCCCCCGACGGCCGGCCGTTCACCAACTCGGAGACGGCCCTCGGCGGCGCCGATTCGGTTCAGAAGACCACGTGGGGGGTCGGGCACGGCGCCGAACCCGTCGGGACCGAGGAACTGGCCAAGGGGCAGCCCAAGAAGGGGCACGACACCATGGTCGCCCGGGTGACGCCTGGCGGCGGCGTCAGCCCGGTGGCGTGGATCGTCGGGATCCTGGGTGCGCTGGCGTCGCTCGTCTACGCGTTCGGCGCGTTCCGCCGTTGAGCGGCGGGGCGCGCGCCGCCGCGCGGGCTACAGCCTGGGCAGCGTGACCCCGACCTGGCCCTGGTACTTGCCGGCCTTGTCCTTGTAGCTGACCTCGGGGCCCTCCTCGCCCTTGAAGAACAGCACCTGCGCGATCCCCTCGTTCGCGTAGATCTTCGCCGGCAGCGGGGTGGTGTTGGAGATCTCGAGCGTAACGTAGCCCTCCCACTCGGGCTCGAACGGGGTCACGTTCGTGATGATGCCGCACCGCGCGTAGGTGCTCTTCCCCACGCAGATCGTGACCACGTCACGCGGGATGCGGAAGTACTCGACCGAGCGCGCGAGCGCGAACGAGTTGGGCGGGACGATGCACACGTCGCCCTCGAACTCTACGAAGCTCTTCGGGTCGAACTGCTTCGGGTCGACCACCGAGTTGAGCACGTTGGTGAAGATCCGGAACTCGCGCGCGACGCGCATGTCGTACCCGTACGAGCTGACGCCGTAGGAGATCACGCCCTCACGCCGCTGGCGCGGCTCGAAGGGCTCGATCATGCCGTGCTCGCGGGCCATGCGGGTGATCCAACGGTCGCTCTGGATGCTCATGCGGGGTGGCGTGGGGCGGGGGAACGCGGCGTGCAGGCGAGCGAGCAACCTACCGGCCCGCGCCGCCGCGCGCCGCCGTTCGCGCCCCGTCCAGGGCCGTCATTCGGGTTGAATTCGGGACCCGGCCGGCCTACGTTACGGGTCAGTTTGTGAATCTTTTCACGAGCCGCCGAACCGCACTGCCCGCCTGCCGCCGATGCCCCGCGACTACCTCCCGATCCTGCTGCTGCTGGGCTTCGTGGCGTTCGTCGCGGGGGTGATTCTGGCGGTGAGCCGCTTCACCGTGCCGGCCCAGCGGACGGCCGTGAAGGTCGCGCCCTACGAGTCCGGGATGAACCCGCTCGGCGACGCGCGCGAGCGGTTCTCGGTCAAGTTCTACCTCGTCGCCATGCTGTTCATCGTCTTCGACATCGAGACGGTGTTCATGGTGCCCTGGGGCGTCTACTACCGGCAGCTCTCGTGCGCCGCGCCCCTCACGGCCGCCGGTTGCCCGGCGGGCCAACTGTCGCTTTTCGGACTCGGCGAGATGCTCGTCTTCGTGGCCATCCTCGTGGTGGGCCTGGTGTACGTGTGGCGGAAGGGGGCGTTGCAGTGGGACTGATCGCCAGGCCGGAACCGGGTGGCGTGGTGCGCGGTGAGGCCGACGTCTCGCCCGACTCGTGGGTGACGACGCGGCTCGACTTCCTCGTCAACTGGGCGCGGGCCAACTCGCTGTGGCCGATGCCGTTCGGCACGGCCTGCTGCGCCATCGAGTTCATGGCGACCGCGGCGAGCCGGTACGACCTCGCGCGGTTCGGCATGGAGCGGCTGTCGTACTCGCCGCGGCAGGCCGACGTCCTGCTGTGCGCGGGTCGCGTGCCGTACAAGCTCGCGCCGGTCATCCGCCGCATCTACCAGCAGATGCCGCAGCCCAAGTGGGTGATCGCGATGGGCGCGTGCGCGAGCACCGGCGGCATGTTCGACAACTACTCGATGGTGCAGGGGATCGACACGATCATCCCCGTCGACGTGTACGTGCCGGGCTGCCCGCCGCGCCCCGAGGGGCTGATGTACGGCATCCTCATGTTGCAGGAGAAGGTCAAGCAGGAGCGCCTGCGCGACCGCGCGCTGCGCCGCGAGATGGAGCCGGACCCCGAGAGCCAGCTCTACATCCCGGCGTCGGCCATCAACGAGCTGTCCGAGCCGTTCGGCAACTCGGTGCACCAGACGCGCTCCGGGCTTTGAGCCCGGCCGCGCGCGCCTAACGTCCCGCCCCACGCCGTGCCCCCTCGCGCCTTCCAGCCGTACGCCGCGGGCTCCGCCGTCGCCGACGCGGAGGCGCCGCGCACGCCCGTGAACGTCCCGCACCGCGGCGGCCCGGCCAACCCGAGCGCGGCCGCCCTCCGCGCGGCGTTTGGCGAGGACGTGGTGCGGCGCGTCGACGTGGTGTGGGGCGAGACGACGGTGTACGTCGAGGCGTCCCGCGCCGCCGACGTGGTGCGCTGGCTCAAGGAGGACGCGGGGCAGCGCTACGACTACCTGGTCGACGTCACTGCCGTCGAGTACCGCGAGCCCGAGCGTCCCATCGAGGTCGTCTGGCACCTCCGCTCGCTCCCATTTCGGCGCTTCCTGCGACTCAAGGCCGAGTTGGACAAGGCGGCGCCGCTCGAAGTGCCGAGCGTGGTCGCGCTGCACCGCTCGGCCGACTGGCTGGAGCGCGAGGTCTACGACATGTTCGGCGTGCGCTTCGAGGGCCACCCGGACCTGCGGCGCATCCTGATGTGGGAGACGTACCGCGAGGGGCACCCGCTGCGGAAGGACTTTCCCCTGCGCGGTCGGTTCAGCCGCGCCGAGCAGTTGCGCCAGGCGCTCCGGACCGAGCCGGAGGCGCACTACTCCATGGAGGAGATCACGGTGGCCGAGGCGTTCGCGCACCTGCCGGCCGACATGCGCGCCCGGCTCGGCGCGGGCCCCAAGGGCGGCCCGGCCGAACAGGCGGGCGTCGAGTAGGGGGACCCGGGATGGCCACGACCAAGCGCACGGTGGAGGTCGCGCTCTCGACCAACGGGCTCGACAGGGACGGGCGGCCGCAGCGCGTCCCGCTCGTGACCGACGCGGGCGGCAACGTGCTCACGATGGAGGCGCCGGCCGCGCTCGAGCCGGAGCTCGAAGGCGAGCACATGCTCATCAACATCGGCCCCCAGCACCCCGCCACGCACGGCGTGCTGCGGCTGGTGCTGGAGCTGGACGGGGAGACGGTGGTGAGATGTGTGCCGCACATCGGCTACCTGCACAGCGGCTTCGAGAAGATGGGCGAGTACCGGCAGTACAATCAGATCATCCCGTGGACCGACCGCGAGGACTATCTGAACTCGCCGGGGAACAACGTCGCCTTCGCGTTAGGCGCCGAGCGGCTGTTCGGGGTCGAGTGCACCGAGCGCGCGAAGGTGCTGCGCGTGATCGCGATGGAGCTGTCGCGCATCATGTCGCACCTCGTGTGGATGGGGACGACCGCCGTCGACATCGGCGCGTTCACGCCGTTCCTGTGGACCTTCCAGGAGCGCGAGAACATCTACAACCTGCTCGAGGGGTGGGTGGGCGCGCGGCTCACGACGAGCATGACGCGCGTGGGCGGGATGGCGGCCGACCTCCCCGACGGCTGGACCGACGGGCTGCGCAAGTTCCTCCGGGGGTTCCCGGCCACGCTCGAGGAGAGCGACCGGATGCTGACGAAGAACGGCATCTGGGTAGGGCGCACGGTCGGGCTCGGCGCGATGAACGCGGAGGAGGCGCTGCACTACGGGCTGAGCGGCCCGATGGCGCGGGCGAGCGGCGTCGCTTACGACGTGCGCAAGGACTTCCCGTACCTCGACTACGAGACGTACGACTTCGACGTCCCGGTCGGGACCAACGGCGACGTGTACGACCGGTACCTGGTGCGGCTCGAGGAGATGCGCGAGAGCGTGCGCATCTTGGAGCAGGCGCTCGCTCGGCTCCCCGAGGGGCCGATCAACGTCGACGACCCGCGGCTCGTCCTCCCGCCCAAGCACAAGGCGCAGAGCGAGATGGAGAGCATGATCCACCACTTCAAGCTCGTGATGGAGGGGCCGCGGCCGCCGGTCGGCGAGTGCTACGTCCCGGTCGAGAGCTCGAAGGGGGAGAAGGGCTACTATTTCGTGAGCGACGGGACGGCCAAGCCGGTGCGCTGGCGCATCCGCCCGCCCGCGTTCGTGAACCTGAGCGCCATCCCGAAGATGGTCGAGGGGCACCTGCTGTCGGACGTGATCGTCATCAACGCGAGTATCGACATCGTGATGGGGGAGATCGACCGGTGAGCTGGGGCCCCTCCACGCCCACGATGGCGCCGGCCGCGGCCGCGGCCGGCCACGCGCACGACGCGCCCCACGAGCCGGTGTTCGCCCCCGGGTCGCCCGGGCGCGCGGAGCTGGACGTGCTGTTAGGCCGCTACCCGACCAAGATGGCCGCGCTGCTGCCGGCGCTCTGGATCGTGCAGCGCGCGCGCGGCTGGGTGAGCAACCACGCGATGGTCGAGGTGGCCGAGGCGCTCGACCTGACGCCGGCGTACGTGAAGGGTGTGGTCACGTTCTACACGATGTACCACCAGCACCCGGTGGGGCGGCACTTCATCCAGGTGTGCACCACCACGCCCTGCCACGTGGCCGGCGCCGAGAACGTGGTGAACAGCTTCCTCACCCACACGGGCTGCCGCGAGCTCGGCCGCACCTCGCCGGACGGCCGCTATACCGTCATCGAGGTCGAGTGCCTGGGCGCGTGCGGCTTCGCGACGCCGGTGCAGGTCAACGACCGCTACTTCGAGAACGTGACGCCGGAGACCGTGCCCGCGGTGTTGGCCCGGCTCGACGCCCCGGACGCGGCCGGCGTGGCGCCCGAAGACTCGGTGAGGGTCTGACGATGGGCTACCCCCACACCCCGCACCCGCGCGAGACGCAGGTTCTGAGCACGCACTTCGGCGACCCCGGCGCGCGCACGCTCCAGGGCTGGCGCGACCGCGGCGGCTACACGGCGCTGGAGAAGGCGCTCAAGATGGACCCGGTCGAGGTCCAGAACGTCGTGAAGGAGAGCGGGCTCCGCGGGCGCGGCGGCGCGGGCTTCCCGACGGGCGTGAAGTGGAGCTTCATGAAGCCCGACGGCAAGCAGCACTACCTCGCCTGCAACGCCGACGAGAGCGAGCCCGGCACGTTCAAGGACCGCGAGATCATGCGGTGGACGCCGCACGCCCTCGTGGAGGGCGTGGCGTTGGGCGCGCACGCGATCTACGCCGACACGGCGTACATCTACGTCCGCGGCGAGTACACCGAGCCGGTCGCGCGGTTGGAGCAGGCGGTGCGCGAGGCGTTCGACGCCCGCATCCTCGGCGACGACGCGATGGGCACGGGGCGGCGGCTCTACGTGCACGTGCACCGCGGCGCCGGCGCCTACATCTGCGGCGAGGAGACGGCGCTCATGAACTCGCTGGAGGGGCGGCGCGGCAACCCGCGCATCAAGCCGCCCTTCCCGGCGGTGGCCGGCCTGTTCGCCCAGCCGACCACGATCAACAACGTCGAGACGCTCACGGCGGCGCCGCACATCGTCAACCACGGCGCCGAGTGGTACAAGCAGTTCGGCCGCCCCAACAACCCGAAGAGCACGGGCACCAAGCTGTTCTCGGTGTGCGGCAACGTCGCGCGGCCGGGGAACTACGAGGTCGCGCTCGGCTTCCCGTTCGGCGAGTTCCTGTGGGACGTGTGCGGCGGCGCGGCCGACGGGCGCGAGATCAAGGCCGTGATCCCCGGGGGTTCCAGCGTCCCGATCCTCACGCCCGACGAGTGCCGGACGGCGTTCATGGACTACGAGGGGATGGTGGCGGCCGGCTCGATGTTAGGCAGCGGCGGCGTGATCGTGATGGACGACCGGCAGGACATGGTCGTGCAGATCGCCCGGCTCGCCCGCTTCTACGCGCACGAGAGCTGCGCCCAGTGCTCGCAGTGCCGCGAGGGCACGGCGTGGACCACCAAGATTCTGGAGCGCATCCGGGACGGGCAGGGCGTGGCGCAGGACCTAGACACCCTGCTCTCGATCGCCGACGGGATGACGGGCAAGACCATCTGCGTGCTCAGCGACTCGTGCGCGACGCCGGTGGTGAGCGGGCTCAAGAAGTTCCGGCACGAGTTCGAGGCCAAGCTCAAGGCGAGCCCGAACGTGGTGAGCATGGCGGGAGCTTCACGCGGCGGCGGGAGCATGGCCGCGCGCCTCGCCGCCTCGCTCGACCGGTAGGCCAGGGACGGCCATGGCAGACGTCAAGCAGATCACCCTGACCATCGAGGGGCGCCCGGTCACGGTCCCCGACGGCACCAGCATCCTCGAGGCGGCCAAGCACGCCGGCGTGCTGATCCCGCACTACTGCTACCACCCCGGCCTCCCCGTGGCCGGCGTGTGCCGCATGTGCCTCGTCGAGGTCGAGAAGTTCCCAAAGCTGGCCCCGGCGTGCGCGACGGCGGTGGGCGAGGGGCAGGTGGTCCATGTGCACTCGCCCAAGGCGCTCGAAGCGCGGAAGGGCGTGCTCGAGTTCCTGCTCATCAACCACCCGCTCGACTGCCCGATCTGCGACCAGGCAGGCGAGTGCGAACTGCAGGACTACACCTTCCAGGAGGGGCGCGCGGAGTCGCGCTACCTGGAGCCCAAGCGCTGGAACCCGGCCGAGGACTTCGGCGGCGACGTCCTGTACGTCACGAACCGCTGCATCCTCTGCACGCGCTGCGTGCGGTTCATGGACCGCGCGGCCGAGTACCCGGTGTTGAACGTGAGCGAGCGCGGGGACCGCGCGGTGATCGGCATTCACCCGGAGCAGGATCTGGGCGGCAACGTCTGGTCGGGGAACGTGATCGACCTCTGCCCGGTGGGAGCGCTCGTCAGCAAGGACTTCCTCAACAAGGCGCGCGCGTGGGAGCTGGACCACGCCGCCAGCGTGTGCCCCGGGTGCACGCAGGGCTGCAACAGCGTCCTGGAGACGCGCGACGACACCGTCGTCCGAATGCGCGCGCGGCCTAACGAGGACGTCAACCAGTACTTCGTGTGCGACGAGGGGCGGCTCGGGTACCGCTGGCTCAACCGCCGCGACCGCGCCGAGTTGCCCTACGTGCGCGGCACGTCCGGCGCGCTCGACCCGGCCGACTGGGACGACGCAATCGCCCGTGCGGCGGCGCTACTCGAAGGGCGCCGCGCGTTCGTCCTCGCCTCGCCGACGCTCGGGAACGAGGCGCTGCACCTGCTGGCGCGCGTTGCCGAGCGCACGGGTGGGCGGGGGGTCTTCACCGTGCGCACCGGCCCCGAAGCGCCGCTGTCGGGCGTCGAAGATCTCGCCCTGCGGCGCGACCGCGCGGCCAACGTGGCGGGGGCCGAGCTGGTCGGCTTCGAGCGGCGCAGCGCGGCGCACGTCCTTGACGGCCTGACCGCCGGCGACGCGCTCGTGGTGGCCGACGAGGAGCTCGCGGACGTCCGGGTCGCGGTCCCGGCCGGCGTGCCCATGGTCGTGATCAGCAGCGCCGTCCCGGCGTGGGCCGCGGCGGCCGACGTAGTGCTCCCTATCGCCAACATGGCGGAAGAAGATGGCACGTTCACCAACCTGCGCGGCCGGGTCCAGCGGTTCCTGCAGGCCAAGAGCCCGCCGGGGCTGAGCCGCGCGTCGTGGAGTGTGCTCGGCGATCTGCTCGCCGCGATGGGCGAGGGCGCTGGCTACTGGTCCGCCGCCGAGGCGTTCGACGCGCTGGCCGCAGCGCACCCGCGCTTCGCCGGGCTCTCGTACGACACGCTCGGGCTCAAGGGCCAGGTGCTCGCCGAGCACGGCGCGCCCGCCGAGCCGGCAGCGGTGGCGGCATGACGGCGCCAAGCGCGCTGCTCGCCACGCTGGCGCAGGTCGCGTTAGGCAGCGGCACCGACCGCGAGCTGGGCGACGTGGCGTTCGTCGTGACCACGCTCGTCAAGATCGTCGCCGTGGTGGTGGGGACGCTGTCGCTCGTCGCGGTGCTGACGCTGGCCGAGCGCAAGATCGCCGCGTGGATCCAGGACCGGTACGGGCCCAACCGCGCGGGGCCGGGCGGCCTCCTGCAGCCGGCCGCCGACGGGATCAAGAACTTCCTGAAGGAAGAGGCGGAGCCGGCCGCGGCCTCCAAGGCAATCTTCCAGCTCGCCCCGGTGCTCGCGTTCATCCCGGCGCTGCTCACGCTGAGCGTGATCCCGCTGGCGGCGCCGCTCCCGACGCCGTGGGGCCTGGTCCATGTCCAGGTGGCCAACCTGCCGATCGGCTTCCTCTACATCCTCGCCATCACCTCGCTCGGCGTCTACGGCATCACGCTCGCGGGGTGGGCCAGCAACAACAAGTACGCGCTGCTGGGCGGCCTCCGGTCGAGCGCGCAGCTCGTGAGCTACGAGATCGCGATGGGGCTGTCGACGATCCCGGTCCTCCTGCTGTCCGGCAACGTCGCGTTCAACGACATCATCGCGCAGCAGGCGGCGCACGGGTTCAACTGGAACGTCGCGCTCCTGTCGGTCGCCTGCTTCACCTTCCTGGTGGCCGCCTTTGCCGAGACCAACCGGCTCCCGTTCGACCTGCCGGAGGCCGAGAGCGAGCTCGTGGCGGGGTACCATACCGAGTACAGCGGGATGAAGTTCGCGATGTTCTTCCTCGCCGAGTACGCGAACATGATCACGGCGAGCGCGTTCATCGTGACCCTGTTCTTCGGCGGGTGGGACATCCCGTTCACGACCTGGGACAACCTGCCGCCGTACTCGTGGGTGAAGACCCTGCTCACCTTCGGCGCGTTCGCGGCCAAGGTCGGCTTCTTCCTGTTCTTCTACATCTGGATCCGCTGGACCGTCCCGCGCTTCCGCTACGACCAGCTCATGTCGCTCGGCTGGAAGGTGATGCTGCCGCTGGCGCTGTCGTACGTGGTGGTCGTCGCGGCGGCGACGCTCGGGCTCGACGCGCTCGGCGTGGCGCGCGGGAGCTGGGCGTACACGCTCGCGTTGCTCGGGATGAACGCGGTGCTGCTGGTGCTCGTGTTCGTCGGCCTGGACCGCGGACGCCTGGTGAGCCCGGCGAGCGCGCGCGCGCAGGACGCGCAGGTGCGGCGGCTGCGCGCGGTGGCCCGCGCGCGGCTGCAGGCGCGCGGCCTCGACGCGAGCGCCCTCGCCACCGACGCCGCGGGCGACTAGCTCTCTCCGACTCATGGCTATCACGGTCAAGGTACTCGACCGCCCCGTCGAGCAGGTCAGCTACGTGCGCGCCACGCTGCGCGGCATGGCCACCACGCTGGGCCACCTCTTCGACCGCGGCAAGCGGCACGAGGTGGTCACGGCGTACCCCGAGGAGCGCTGGGAGCTGAGCCCGCGCTGGCGCGGGACGCACCGCATGCTCACGCGCGAGGACGGCAAGGCCAAGTGCGTCGCGTGCGGGCTCTGCCCGACGGTCTGCCCAGCCAACTGCATCAAGCTGGTGCCGGGCGAGGACGAGGACGGGAACCGCTACCCGCTGCTGTTCGAGATCGACGAGTTCCGCTGCATCTTCTGCGGCTACTGCCAGGAGGTGTGTCCCGAGGAGGCGATCCACCTGGGCCGGCACTACGAGAACGCCGAGTACAGCCGGAGCGGGATGGTCTACGACCTCGAGCGGCTGATGGCGCAGACGCACCCGGTGAGCACGCTCTGGGACCCTGCCGACCCGAAGGGCGAGTAGGGGGCGGCGTGGACGCGATCGGGCAGTTCGTCTTCTACTTCTTCGCGCTCGTAGCGCTCGCCTCGGCGCTGCTGTTCGTGACCCGCAAGGGGCCGGTGGCCGCGGCGCTCTGGCTGGTGAGCACCATGTTCGCCATCGCCGGCCTCTACATCCTGCTCGACGCGCAGTTCGTCGGCGCCGTGCAGGTGCTGGTGTACGCGGGCGCGATCATAGTGGTGTTCCTGTTCGTCGTGATGTTGCTCAACCTCGGCGAGGGGGACGCGGCCGCTGACGTGCGCCGGGCCGTGCCGCGGGTGGTCGGCGGGCTGGTCGGCGTCGGCATCCTCGCCGAGGTGCTCGTGCTGCTGCGCGGGGTCGCGCCGAACGGGCGTCCCTCCGAGCTTCTGCTCGACCCGTCGGCCCCCGCACGCGCCACTGGCGATGTGAACGTCGTCGCGCCCGTCGCGCGCGCGCTGTTCACCGACTACCTCGTCGCGTTCGAGGTCACCAGCCTGCTGCTCCTCGCCTCAGTGGTGGGAGCGGTGGTGTTGGCCAAGCGCCGGAGCGCGGCGTGATCGTCGAGACGCTCGTCGTGGCCGCGGCGCTGTTCGCGGTCGGGCTCGTGGGGGTGCTCACGCGGCGCAACGCGCTCATCCTGTTCATGTGCGTAGAGCTGATGCTTAACGCCGTGAACCTCACGTTCGTGGCGATGTCGCGCCTGCACGGTGGCACGCTCGGTCAGGCGTTCGTGGTGTTCGTCATGACCGTCGCCGCGGCCGAGAGCGCGGTGGGGCTGGCCATCGTGATCGCGGTGTTCCGCCACTTCGGCACGGTCGACCTCGACCGCATCTCGCTCCTGCGCGGCTGATGGTGCTCGCACTCTTGCAGCCGGCGGCTGTGTCGGCTTCACCTGCGGCCGCGCACCCGCTCGCCGGTACGGCCGCGTCGCTCGTTTGGCTGTTGCCGCTGCTGCCGCTCCTCGGGTTCGTCATCAACGGGCTGCTGTCGGTTGTCCCCGCCGCGCGCGGCGCCCACGTCGCGGTCGAGGGCGGCGCCGAGGGACACGACGACAAGCACGGTGGAGCGCACGGCGCGACCCTCGCGCCCAACGCCCGGCTCGTCAGTCTGATCGGGCCGACCGTGATCGGGGCGGCGTTTGCCGTGGCCTGCGCCATCTTCTTCGCGATGCGCGCCGCCCCCGCGGGCGCCGTGGCCACGCCGTTCGTACAGACGTACGGGTCGTGGATGCCCGCCGGCGAACTACGCCTGGACTGGGCATTCCAGGTCGACCAGCTCAGCATCTTGATGGCCCTCGTCATCACGGGCGTCGGGACGCTAATCCACGTGTTCAGCGTGGGCTACATGTACCGCGACCCAAGCTTCGCGCGGTACTTCGCCTACCTGAACCTGTTCGTCGCGTTCATGCTCGTGCTGGTCCTCGGCGCCAGCTACCCTGTGCTGTTCGTGGGGTGGGAGGGCGTCGGGCTCGCGTCGTACCTGCTCATCGGGTTCTGGTTCACCGAGCGGCAGAACGCGGCCGCCGGGAAGAAGGCATTCGTGGTGAACCGCATCGGGGACTTCGGCTTCTTGGTCGCGATGTTCCTGATGTTCGCAAACTTCGGTGCGCTCGACTTCGCCGGCGTGAACGCGGGGGCCGCCCTGCTCCCAACCGGGAGCGCCGTGGCAACGGCCATCTGCCTGTTCGTCTTCCTCGGGTGCGCGGGCAAGAGCGCGCAGATCCCGCTCTACGTCTGGCTCCCCGACGCGATGGCCGGCCCGACGCCGGTCTCCGCTCTGATCCACGCGGCCACCATGGTCACGGCCGGTGTGTACCTCGTCGCGCGGAGTGGCGTGCTGTTCGCCCTGTCGCCGGTCGCGTCGCTCGTCGTCGCGCTAGTGGGCGCGCTGACCGCACTCTTCGCGGCCACCATCGGGCTCAAGCAGTGGGACATCAAGAAGGTGCTTGCCTACAGCACTGTCTCGCAGCTCGGCTACATGTTCATGGCCGCGGGCGTGGGCGCGTACTCGGCGGCGGTGTTCCACCTCGTGACGCACGCGTTCTTCAAGGCGCTCCTGTTCCTCGGCGCCGGCTCGGTGATCTACGCGCTCCACGAGGCGTACCACGCCACCCACCGTGACGAGCAGGACGCGCAGGACATGCGCAACATGGGTGGACTCCGGCGGTTCATGCCGGTCACGTGGGCGCTGATGTGGATCGCGACGCTCGCCATCAGCGGCGTGCCGCCGTTCGCCGGCTTCTTCAGCAAGGACCAGATCCTCGGCGCGGTCTTCGCACGCGCACACGAGAGCGCGTTCACGGCCACCACGCTCGCCGGGGTCGGCGGCGCGACGTGGCTCTACCTGATTTACGGCGTCGGGCTGGTGACGGCGCTGCTGACGGCGGTCTACATGACGCGCCTGATGCTCTACACCTTCCACGGCGCGAACCGCACCGGCGAGGGCGAGCGCTCGCATCTCCGCGAGGCCCCGTGGGTCATGACGGCCCCGGTCGCGGTGCTGGGCGTGGCCACCGTCGTCGCCGGCTGGCTCAACCTGCCGGAAGTCGTTCATCACGTCCTTCCGCTCGGCACCGTCGGCGCCCTCGACCGCTGGCTCGCGCCGGCGACGACGGGGGTGCTCGCCGCCGCGCGCGTCCGACCGCTCGCGCCCGAGGCGCACCTCAGCGCCGGCACCGAGCAAGCGCTCATCGGGGCCGCGGTCGCCGTCGCGGCGCTCGGCATCGCGGCGGCCGTGGTCCTGCTCCGCCGCACGCCGCTCGTGCCGAAGGACGACGACACGGCCGCCGAGTCCGGCGTCGAGCGCACGTTGCGCCACGCCTACTATGTGGACGAGGCGCTGGAGCGCGGCGTCGCGCGGCCGCTTGCCACCTTCTCGCGCGTAGTGCTCTGGCGCGGCGTAGACACGGGCCTCGTGAACGGCCTGCTGGTCCGCGGCGCCGCGCTCGGGGCGCGCGGCCTCGCGACCCTCGGCGCCGCCGCCCAGACGGGACGCGTGGGTAGTTACGCCTGGGTCGTCGCGGTCGGCGCGCTGTTCGTCATCGGTCTCGTCGCGCTGCGGTGAGGCCAGTGGTCTCCGCGCAGATGCACTTCTTCTCGCCCCTGCATGTCTGACATCGCGGCCGCGCTCGCGCTGCCGAGCTGGATCCTCCCGGCGCTCGTGCTCTGGCCGGTGCTCGGCGCACTGGGCGTCGCGCTCGGTGGCCGCGCGCCCGTTGCCGCCGACCCGCTCGCGGCCGATGTCGCAGTTGGTGCCGGGACCGCTGATGACGCGGGCCTGCGCGACGGCGCGCGCGTCCGTGCGGCGGACGCCCGGCGCGGGTTCGCCGACGCGCGCAACCTGGCCGCGGCGGTCCTGATCGGCGAAGCACTCCTCAGCGTCCTCCTCTGGCTCGGCTTCGAGCCCGGCGCGACCACCTGGCAGATGCGCTTCGATCTGCCGTGGATTCCACAGTGGGGCGCCTCGATCACGCTCGGCGTCGACGGGCTATCGCTGGTGATGGTCGCGATGACGGGCCTGCTGATGCCGCTCGCGGTGCTCGGCTCGTGGCGCAACGTCGGCGAGCGCGCGGTCAGCTACCACGCGCTGCTCCTGCTCGTCACGGCCGGGACGATGGGCGTCTTCCTCGCCCTCGACCTCCTGCTCTTCTACGTGTCGTGGGAGCTGGTGCTGATCCCGATGTACTTCATGATCGGGATGAGCGGCGCCCGGGGCGCCGAGCGCTCGCGGGCGAGCTTGCAGTACTTCCTGATGGCGACGCTCGGCTCGCTCCTCATGCTCGTCGCCATCGTCGCCACGTGGGCGGCGGTGGGCGGCCGCGGCTTCGGGCTCGACACGCTGCTCGCCGCGCACGCGGCGCTCTCGGCGAAGGCGCAGGTGTGGCTGTTCCTCGCGTTCTTCCTCGCCCTCGCCACCAAGAGCGCGTTCTTCCCGGTCCATAGCTGGCTCCCCGGCGCCCAGGGCGCCGCGCCGACGAGCGCCGCCGTTGTGCTCGGCATCAAGGTGGGCACCTACGGCATGCTCCGGTTCGCCGTGCCGCTGTTCCCGGCGGCCGTGCTCAACCCGGTGCTTCGGACCACGGTCGTCGGGCTCGCGGTGGTGGGCATCATCTACGGCGCGCTCGTCGCGCTCGTCCAGCCCGACCTCCGGCGCGTCGCGTCCTACGCGTCGGTGAGTCACCTCGGCTTCGTGGTGCTCGGCATTTTCGCGCTCACCGCCGAGAGTCTGCAGGGTGCGATGCTCGTCATGGTGAGCCACGGCGTGAGCATTGGCGCGCTGTTCCTGCTGGCCGGCATGTTGGAGGACCGCACCGGCTCCACGGCCATCGATGGATTCGGCGGGCTCGCGCGCGGGGTGCCGCTCTTCGCCGCGCTGCTGGTGCTGGCCGCGCTCAGCACAATGGGCCTCCCCGGCACCAACGGCTTTGTGGGAGAGTTCCTCGTGCTGCTCGGTGCGTTCCGCACCTTCCCTGGCGCCACGGTCTTGGCCACGGTCGGGGTCATCCTCGCGGCCGTCTACCTGCTGCGGGCGCTGCAACGCCTCCTGTTCGAGACCCCGCGCCCGGACGGCGTGCAGCCGCCCGCGCGCGATCTGGACGCGCGCGAACTCGGCGTGATGGCCGCGTTCGCCGTTGCCATCGTCTGGCTGGGTGTGGCGCCGGGGCCGCTGTTGCGGCGCATGGAGGGGCCGGTCCAACGGCTCGTGTCCGAGGTGCACCGCACCAGCGCCCTGTTCTCGCCGGGGCCGAGCGACGTCCCGTTCACGCCCACGCCGATGGGGGGCGCCCAGCAGTGAGCCGCGCGCCTCGGCCGTTCGCCCCTTTGCCGCACTCGCCGTGACGCCGCAGCTCGCCTTCGCGCTCCTGCCCGACTTCGTCGTCGCGACGGGGGCGCTCGTCATCCTCCTGCTCGCCGCCGGCCGCCGCGACGACGACGCGGCCGCCGCGCGCGGCGCCGCGTTGGGCGCGGTCGGCGTGTGCGCGGTGGCCCTCGCCGCCGTCGCCCTCCTGGCGTGGCGCGGCACGGGCGACCTGCTGCCGCCCGGCGCGCCGCTCGCTGCCGACGGGTTCCGTTGGGCCGCGGACGGCGTGATCCTCGTCGGCACCGCGCTGTGCGCCCTGCTCGTGGGCGACGGCGCCCGGCGGGAGCGCCCCGTCGCGGCCGAGACCTTCGCGCTGATGCTGCTCTCCGCCTCGGGGATGATGCTGCTCGCCGGGGCGCGCGACCTCGTCCTCGTGTTCCTCGGCGTGGAGCTCACGAGCATCCCGGTCTACGTGCTCGCCGGGCTCGACCGGCGGAGCGCGCGCTCGGCCGAAGCGGCGCTCAAGTACTTCCTCCTCGGCGCCTTCTCGACCGCGTTCCTGCTCTACGGCGTGGCGCTCGTCTACGGCGCCACCGGCGCCACGCACCTGGCCGCGATCGCGGCGGCGTCGGGGCAGTCCGCGCTGCCGCCTGCCGTGCTCTGGCTGGGCGTCGGGTTCATGCTCGTCGGGTTCGCGTTCAAGGTCGCGGCCGCGCCGTTTCACATGTGGACGCCCGACGTGTACGAGGGCGCGCCGACCCCCGTCACCGCCTTCATGGCCGCGGCCGTGAAGGCGGGGGCGTTCGCCGCCTTCGCCCGCGTCTTCCTGGAGGCGTTCGGGCCCGCCGCGGGGCGGTGGCACCAGGTCCTCTGGTACCTGGCGGTCCTCACGATGGTGGGCGGCAACGTGGTCGCGCTCGCCCAGCGCAACGTCAAGCGCATGCTCGCCTACTCGAGCATCGCGCACGCCGGCTACCTCACCGTGGCGCTCGTGACCAACACGGGGCAGGGGAGCTCGGCCATCGTCTTCTACCTGTTCGCGTACACGCTCGCCACGGTCGGGGCGTTCGCGGTGCTCGAAGCGTTAGGCGGGAGCGCGGCCGGCGCGGACCGGGTGGACGCGTGGTCGGGGCTGTACGCGGCCCGGCCGCGACTGGCGATCGCGATGGCGGTCTTCCTCCTGGCCCTGCTCGGCTTCCCGCTCGCCGGCGGGATGGGCTTCTTCGCGAAGTGGTACGTGGTCCAGGCCGCGCTGGGCGCCGTGAACGCGGCCGGCCAGCACGTCCCGCAGACCCGCCTCGCGGTCTGGCTCGTCCTGGCCAGCGTGGTGTCGGCCGGCTACTACCTGTATCTGGTGTCGGTGATGTTCATGCGCCCGCGTGCGGCCGACGCCCCCGAGCTCCCGGCCACGCCGCGCTGGACGGGCGGCGTGATCGCGGCCTGCGCCGCCTTGCTCCTTGCGCTCGGCCTCTACCCCACGCCCGCGGTGCGCCTGAGCCAGGCGGCCGCGCTCCGTCCGGCGGCCGGCAGCGAGCGCGCGCCGACGACGATCCCGGGTCTCCCCACCTCGACGGCCCTCGGCGGGCGCTGACCCGCCGCGCCCAGCCGCGCCCCACCGCGCCGTCCCGCACCGCACCCTCCCCCCATGCCCGCCGCGCTCAGCGCCGAGATCTTCCGACAGTACGACGTGCGCGGCGTGGTCGGCCGCGACCTCTCCCCCGACGTCGCCCGGGCGTTAGGCCGCGGGTTCGCGGCGCTGCTCGCCGAGCGCGGGGTGACCGGCGCCGTCGCGGTGGGTCGCGACAACCGGCCGAGCGGCGTCGCCCTCCGCGACGCGCTGGTCGAGGGGCTGACCGGGTGCGGCGTCGACGTCGTCGACGTGGGCGTGGTGCCGACGCCGCTGCTCTACTGGTCGCTGTTCCACGAGCCCGTGGTGGCGGGCGTCCAGATCACCGGCTCGCACAACCCGCCGGAGTACAACGGCTTCAAGCTGTGCGTCGGCAAGACCAGCATCCACGGCGCGGACATCCAGCGGCTCTACCAGTTGGCCGTGGGGGACCCCTTCCCCAAGGGGCGCGGCGCGGTGCGGGAGACGGACGTGCGCGACCGGTACGTGGCCGACGTGGTCGCCCGAACGGGGCGCCTCTCGCGCCCGCTGCGGGTGGTCGCCGACTACGGCAACGGCGCCGGCGCGGTGGTCGGCCCGCAGCTCCTGGAGGCGTTAGGCGCCGAGGTCACCCACCTGTTCGCCGAGAGCGACGGGACGTTCCCCAACCACCACCCCGACCCCACGGTGGTGGAGAACGTGCAGGACCTGATCGCCGCGGTGCGGCGCGAGGGGGCGGACCTGGGCGTCGCGTTCGACGGCGACGCCGACCGCATCGGGCTGGTGGACGACCGGGGCGAGATCGTATGGGGCGACCACATCCTCATCCTCTACGCCCGCGACGTGCTCGCGCGGACGGGCACCGGGCAGCCGGTCATCTTCGACGTCAAGTGCTCGCAGGCGCTGCCGGACGCCGTGCGCGCCGCCGGCGGCGAGCCCGTGATGTGGAAGACCGGCCACTCGCTCATCAAGGAGAAGATGAAGGCGCTCCACGCCCCGATCGCGGGCGAGATGAGCGGCCACATGTTCTTCGCGGAGGGCTTCTACGGGCACGACGACGCGCTGTACGGCGCGGCCCGCCTGCTGCGCATCGTGGCCGACGCGGGGCGGTCGGTGTCCGAGTTGTTGTCCGACGTGCCCAAGTTCGTGGTGACGCCGGAGCTGCGGGTGGACGTGCCGGAGGCCCGCAAGTTCGCGCTGGTCGACGCGGCCGTCGCGCACTTCAAGGCCCGCCGGGACGTCATCGACGTGGACGGCGCGCGCGTGCTGTTCGGCGACGGCTGGGGGCTCATCCGCGCGTCTAACACGCAGCCCATCCTCGTCACCCGCTACGAGGCCCGCACGCCCGAACGGCTGGCCGAGATCCGGGGCGAGATGGAGGCGTGGCTGGTGGCGCAGGGCGTCGACCCGACGCCGGGCGTCGGGCACTAGCCGGACCGCCCGCTGACGCGGACCCGCTGGCTGGCGGTCGCCGCGGCGGTCGCGGCCGCGCTCGTCGGCGCGCGCGCGCTCGCGGCGGCCGTGGTGGAGTACCGGTGGTTCCTCGCCCTCGGCGAGGGCGCGGTGTCGGTGTGGCGCGCGCGGCTGGCCGGCCTCGGCGTCCTGCGCGGCGGCGCGACGGTGCTCGGCGCGGCGTTCGTCTACGTGAACCTGCTGGCCGTCGTCAGCACCGTCGACACCGTGGTCCTGCCCCGCCGCGTCGGCGGGCTGGACTTCGCCGAGCGCGTGCCGGCGGCCCGCCTGCGCTGGACCGCTGCGGCGGTGGCGCCGCTGCTCGGGCTCGTGCTCGCCTGGCCGCTCGACAACTGGGCGGCGGTGGACGCTCTGGTCACCGGCCGTTCGTTCGGGGAGCTGGAGCCGTACACCGGGTACGACCTCGCCTTCTTCGTCCACTGGCTGCCGCTCGAGAACGCCCTGTACACGTGGGCGCTGCTCACGCTGGTCGTCACGGCGGCGCTGGTCGTCGCGCTGTACGCGCTCACCCCGGGGCTGCGGTGGGCGGCCGGCCGGCCGCGGGTGAGCGCGCGCGTACGTCGGCACCTGACCGTCTTCGGCGCCGGCATCCTCCTGCTGCTTGCGTGGGGTCACCGGCTCGATGCGTACGGCCTCCTGACCTCCGGCTCAGGCGAACTCGGCGCGTTCACGGCCATCGACGACCTCGCGGCCATGCCCGCCCGCTTCGTGCTCGCGGTGGGCACGACGCTCGCGGCCATCGTGCTGCTGCGCGCCGGGTGGATGAATCAGCGCCGCCTGGCGTTCTGGACGGTCGCGGCGGTCGTGGCGACGTCACTGGTCACCCGAGCCGTGGTCGGGCCGGTCGCCGCCCGCCTCGTCGACGCGGGGGTGCTGGCCCGCGCGGCGGACGGCGCGGCCGCCAACCGGACGCTCTACACGCAGCGCGCCTTCGCCGTCGATCGCGTGCAGGGGGTTGGCGGGAGCGGCGCTCGGGCGGCGAGCGCCGCGTCGACGGTGGGCGTCAGCGCGTGGGACGCGCCGGCGCTCACGCTCGCGGTGGAGGCCGCGCGCCGCACGACCGTGGAGGGTGAGGTCGGGTTCCAGCCGCTGCGGACCGGGGACGCGACCGCGTTCGGGGCCGTGCTGGTCGAGGTGGCCCCGGGCCCGCCCGGCGCGCCCCCGGACCCCGACAGCCGTACGCTGCTCGCGCTCGACGCGGCCACGGCGGACCCCGCGTCGGGACGCCCGGTGCCGCTCGGCGCCGAACCGCTGGCCGACGCGGGCCGCCGGCTGCGTCTGCGATTTCGTCCCGGGGCCGGGGGGACGCTGGCGGTGCTCGACGGTCCGACCGTCGTCGGCGACCCGCTGGCCGACTGGCGCGTTCGCCTGGCGCACGCGCTCGCCGGCCGCGACCTCCGGCTGGCGTTCAGCGGGGCCGGGCGCCTGGTGGCCCGGCGCGACGTCCACGCGCGGGTGGACGCGCTCGCGCCCTTCTTCGCGCAGGGGCGCGGGGCGGTCCCGGTGGTCGCGCGCGACTCGCTCTGGTATGCCGTCGCGCTCTACGGCGCGTCCGACGCCTACCCGCTCGCGCAACGCTACGACATCAACGGCACCGGGTGGTCGGCCTTCCGACACGCCGCGACCGCGCTGGTGAACGCGGAGACGGGCGCCGTACTGCTGGTGCCCGCCCCGGCGGTGGACGCCGACACGCGGGGGTGGCTGCGCCGCTTCCCGGGGCTGTTCACCGCGGCCGCCGCGCTGCCCGACGATCTGGCCCGGGCGCTCCCGCCCGCGACGGACGGCGCGCTCGTCCAGGCCCACGCCTTCGCGCAGTTCGGGGCGCGCGGCGACCGGGCCGCTGCCCAACGCCGCATCCCACTTGGCGACGGGAGCGACACCGTGGTGGCGGGGACGGGCGCGCCCATGCTGCTCGTCCCGCGACCGCTCGCGGGAGACAGCAGTCGCGCGGAGCCGGTCCCCGCGTGGACGGTCCCGCTGGTCTCGGCGGCTGACCGCGCGGACGGGATCCTGCTCGCCTTCGGCGGCCCGCACCCGGGCGCACGGTGGATTGCGGCCGAGGGGCCGGGCACCCGCTGGCAGGAACTCCTCGACGCTCTGTCCGACGCGCAAGCCCGCGACTCCACCGCCACCGACGCGCGCGACGTGGTCGCCGGGCGACTCCGGGCCGTGCCGGCGGGGGACGGCATCGCCTACGCGCGACCCGAGTATCGCGTGACGCGCGAGGGGGTGCCGGCCGTCGAATGGGTGGTCGCCCTGGGGCCGGCTGGCGCCGCCGCCGCGGCGACCCCGGCCGACGCCCTCGCGCTAGCCGCTGGCGCAGCGGCACCCGCGTCGGCCCCCAACGCGCGGCCGGCCGGCCCCGGGGTGGGCGACCCACTGGAACAGGCGCGGCGCGCCTTCCGCGCGTCGCGCGAGGCGCTGCGCGCGGGCGACTGGGCGGCGGTCGGACGGGCGCTCGACGCGCTGGGGGCCGCCCTGGGCGCGGGGTCGGGCGCCGGCACCGAGGGCACGGCACCGCGGACCGCGCGCCCGTGACCGACGGCGGCGCGCGTCGCCCGGGTGGGCGCGCCGCGTTGCTGCCGCGCGGCCGGCCCGCCGGCTAGGTTGCCGGGTTGGCCGGCCCCCAAGCCGGCCGCGCGCGTTTGTCGGGGGTCGCGTTAGGCACGCGCGGCGCCGGCACGCGCGGCGCACTTCCACCGGAGATCTGAGTGAACATCCACGAATACCAGGCGAAGGACGTGCTCCGCCGCTACGGCGTGCCCATCCCGCCCGGCGAGGTCGCGACCACGCCCGAGCAGGCGGAGGCGATCGCGCGGCGCATCGGCAAGCCCGTGATGGTCAAGGCGCAGGTGCACGTCGGCGGGCGCGGCAAGGCCGGCGGCGTGAAGTACTGCCCCACGCCCGAGGCCGCGCGCGAGAAGGCCGAGGCCATCCTGGGCATGGACATCAAGGGACTCACGGTCGAGAAGGTGCTCGTCACCGACGCCGCCGAGATCGGCACCGAGGCGTACGTCGGCATCATCATCGACCGCGCGACCAAGAAGCCGGTGTTCATGGTGAGCGCGGCCGGCGGGATCGACATCGAGGAGGTGGCCGCTACCACGCCCGAGAAGATCAAGTACCACCCGGTGGACGCGGTCTACGGCCTGCAGCCGTTCGAGGCGCAGCAGCTCGGCTTCTTCCTCTACCAGGACGCCAAGCAGGCGCGCGCGGCCGCCAAGATCATGCAGCAGCTCTACAAGGCGTTCGCCGAGAACGGCTGCTCGCTCGCCGAGATCAACCCGCTTGTGACCACGCCCGAGGGCGAGGTGATCGCGCTCGACGCGAAGATGTCGATCGACGACAACGAGCTGGAGCGCCGCGCCGATCTGGAGGCGCTCCGCGACGAATCGAGCGAGGCGCCGAGCGAGGTGGAGGCGCGCAAGGCGAACCTCACGTTCATCAAGCTGGACGGCAACGTGGGCTGCGTGGTGAACGGCGCCGGCCTCGCCATGGCGACGATGGACCTGGTGAAGTACTACGGCGGCGAGCCGGCCAACTTCCTCGACATCGGCGGCAGCAGCAACCCGGAGAAGGTGGTCAACGCGCTCCGCATCATCACCGCCGACGAGAACGTCAAGGCCATCCTGTTCAACATCTTCGGCGGCATCACGCGCACCGACGACGTGGCCAACGGCATCGTGACCGCCACCAAGCAGAACCCGCTCAAGGTGCCGATCGTCATCCGCCTCACCGGCACCAACGAGGAGATCGCGGTGAAGATCCTGGAGGAGCACGGCTTCGTCGCGCTCACTGACATGGACGAGGCGGTGAAGAAGGCGGTGGAACTGGCGACGCAGTCGCAGGGCGCGGAGGGCGGCAAGTGAGCGTCTTCGTCGACAAGGACACGCGCCTGCTGGTGCAGGGGATCACGGGCCGCGACGGCTCGTTCCACGCCAAGCAGATGATCGAGTACGGGACGAACGTCGTCGCCGGCGTGACGCCCGGGAAGGGCGGGCAGACGTTCGAGGGGTCGGTGCCGGTGTTCAACACCGTCGAGGAGGCGGTGAAGGCCACCGGCGCCAACACGAGCGTCATCTACGTGCCGCCGCCGTTCGCCGCCGACGCGATGATGGAGGCGGCGGCCTCCGGGGTGAAGCTCGTCGTCTGCATCACCGAGGGCGTGCCGGTCATCGACATGCTCCGGGTGCGGCCGTACGTGATTGCACAGGGCGCGCGGCTCGTCGGACCCAACTGCCCGGGGCTCATCACGCCCGGCCAGGCCAAGGTCGGCATCATCCCCGGGCGCATCTGCACGCCCGGCCACGTCGGGGTGGTCAGCCGCTCCGGCACGCTCACCTACGAGGTGGTCTACCACCTCACCCGCGCGGGCCTCGGCCAGAGCACGTGCGTCGGGATCGGCGGCGACCCGATCAACGGCACCGGCTTCATCGACGCGCTGGAGGCCTTCGAGAACGACCCGGAGACGAAGGTCGTGGCGATGATGGGCGAGATCGGCGGCACCGACGAGCAGGACGCCGCGGCGTTCATCAAGGAGAGGATGACCAAGCCGGTGGTCGGCTTCATCGCCGGCCAGACGGCGCCGCCGGGGCGCCGCATGGGGCACGCCGGCGCGATCATCTCGGGCTCCTCGGGCACGGCGGCCGAGAAGATCGAGGCGTTCGAGAAGGCCGGAATGGGCGTCGCTCGGCGCCCGATCGACTTCGTCGACCTCGTGCGCGAACGGCTCGCCTGAGCCGGACGTTCGCCGCGGGGGCCGCGCCGTCGCGCGGCCCCCGCGTGCCGTTCCTGCCCCGCGCGGCGGGATATCCTGCCCATGACCCTCGCTGACCTCATCCGCCCCGATCGCGTGGTGGTGCCACTCCACGGCGCCACCCTCGCGGACGCCGGGCACGTGCTCCTCGGCCGGCTCGCGGCCACCGGCGCGATCGCCAGCCCCGAACGTCTCCTCCGGCGCGCCGACGAGGAGCGACCGGAGGACCTGGTGGCCATGGGCGACCGCGCCTTTCTCCTGCACTACCGGAGTGACGCGGTGGCCGAACTCGCGGTTGCGGTTGGCACGTCGGCAGCCCCGGTCTCGCGCGAGCTGGGCGAGAGCGACGAGACGCAGGAAGCGCGCATCGTCCTGTTCGTCGTTGCGCCCCCGCGCATGGCCGCGCAGTACCTCCAGGCCGTCGGCGCGCTCGCCCGGCTGCTGTCGCGCGAGGCCGTGGTCGACGCCATCCTCGCCGCGCCGGACGCCGCGGCGGTGGCCGCGCTGCCGGCCTGGGGCGACGTGGTGCTCCGAGACCAGCTCGCGGTGCGCGACCTGATGACGGAGCGCCCGCGGTCGGTCGCGCCCGACACGCCGCTCCGCGACGCGGCCCTCGACATGACCCGGGGCGGCGTCGCCGGGCTGCCGGTGGTAGAGGCCGACGGGCGCGTGGTCGGGATGTTGTCGCAGCGCGAACTGCTGCAACACCTCCTGTCCAAGTATCTTGGCCGCGGTGGCCCGGCTGCCCAGCCCGGCCCGGGCGACCGGCCGCGCCAGGTGCGCGACGTGATGACGCGGCAGGTGCTCTGCGTCTCGCCCGAGCAGCCGGTCGCCGAGGTCGCGGCGATGATGACCAACAAGGACGTCGATCGCGTGCCGGTGGTGCGCGACGGGCGCCTCGTCGGCTTCCTCACCCGCGGCGACATCGTCCGCAAACTGATCGGCTCGTAAGGGCGGGTCTGGGACCCGCCCCTACCGCACACCTATCCGACCCATGGCCACGAACCGCACGCTCGCCATCATCAAGCCCGACGCCTTCAACGCGGCGAAGGCCGGCAAGATCCTCGCGCTGCTGGAGGAGAAGGGCTTCACCCTGCGCGCCGCCCGCGTCGTCCACCTCTCGGCCGCGCAGGCCGGCGAGTTCTACGCCGTCCACGCCGGCCGTCCGTTCTACGGCGAGCTGGTCGAGTTCATGACCTCGGCGCCGTGCATGCCCATCCTGCTGGAGAAGGAGGGCGCCGTCGCCGCCCTGCGCGAGGCGATCGGCGCCACCGACCCGGCCGAGGCCGCCGAGGGCACCGTGCGGAAGCTCTACGCCGAGAGCAAGGGGCGGAACGCCATCCACGCGTCCGACTCGGACGAGAACGCCGCGCGCGAGGCCGGGTTCTTCTTCGCCCAGGCGGACACGCTGTAGGGCCGGCGCGAGCGGCGCGCTAAGTCGTGCCGCCGCTTCGACTTGACCGGGTTCCGACTTGAAAACGCCGCCCGGGCGCCGTAGCTTGGGCGGTTATGCTGTCCTTTGACATCCGCGCGTTGGAGGCCCACGCCGAGGCGGTCGACGGGGAACTGTCGCCCGCCGACGCCGTGTGGGCGGCCGGCGATCCGGTGCCGCAGACTCCGCTCCGGGTGACCGGGCGGCTCTCGAGCGCCGGCCCCGACCGGTTCTACTTCAGCGGGCGGATCGCGGGGACCGCGCAGGGGGAGTGTCGGCGTTGCCTGACGGACGTCACGACCCCGGTGGTGCTCGACAGCCATCTGGTGTTCTCCGCCGCGGCGGGCGAGGACGAGGACGACGAGTCGGACGCGTACGCGTTCGACCCGAGCGCCCGCGAGCTCGACCTGCGCGAGGCGGTGCGCGAGGAGTGGCTGCTCAACGTGCCGGCGTTTCCGGTGTGCCGCGAGGACTGCGCCGGGCTCTGCCCGCGCTGCGGCGCCGACCGCAACCTGTCCGCCGACGCGGGCGGGTGCGGCTGCGCCCCCGAACGGGACGCGCGGTGGGACGCCCTCACGCAGTCCGCTCCGTAGTCGCTCTGTAACACCCTCCCTCTCTACCGTCCGACCGACCCATGGCCGTCCCGAAGCGCCGTACCAGCAAGCGGAAGAAGCGCGCCCGCAACACGCACAAGGCCGCCCCGGCTATCGCCATCCAGGCCTGCCCGCAGTGCCGCAGCATGAAGCGCCCGCACCGCGTGTGCGGCGAGTGCGGCTACTACGCCGGCGAGCTCCGCGTCGAGACGGCGGCGGGCGCCTGAATGTCGGGCGCTGCCTCGGCGGTCTCCCTCCCGGCGGCCGCCTAGCGTGGCGCGCATCGCGGTGGACGCGATGGGGGGCGACCACGCCCCCCGCGCGGCGGTAGCCGGCGCCCTGCTCGCCCTCGCCGACCTCCCCCGCGACCACACCATCCAGCTCGTCGGGCCGACCGCCACGGTCGAGGCCACGCTCGCCGAACTGCTGGCGGGCGACCACGCCGCGCTGGCCACGCACCGCGACCGCGTGACCGTGGTCGAGGCGCCGGACGTCGTGGGCATGACGGACAAGCCGTCGGCGGTCCTGCGCGCGAAGGTCAACAGCTCGATGGCCGTCGGCCTGCGCCTGCAGGCCAGCGGCGACTCCGACGCGTTCGTCTCCGCCGGCAACACCGGCGCGCAGATGGCCGCGTCCGCGTACTTCCTGGGGCGGCACGCCGGGCTCGCGCGGCCGGCGATCGGCACGCTGTTCCCGACCGCCCGCAAGCCGGTGGTGGTGCTCGACTCCGGCGCCAACGTCGACTGCTCGGCCGAGGAGTTGGTGCAGTTCGCCCGCATCGGCGCGGTGTACGCCGAGGACATGCTCGGCCGCCCGAACCCGGCGGTGGGGCTGCTGTCCATCGGCGAGGAGCCCGAGAAGGGGAACGCGGCGGTCAAGGAGGCGCACCAGCTCCTGGCGCGCGAGGCCGGCCTCCACTTCCTCGGCAACGTCGAGGGGCGTGACATCCCCGTGGGCGCGTGCGACCGCGGCCCGATCGACGTCGTGGTGTGCGACGGGTTCGTCGGGAACGTCCTGCTCAAGTTCTACGAATCGCTCGCGCCTACCCTCATGGGCGTGTTCGCCCGCGCGTTCAAGGCCGAACGCGACGAAATGGCCGCCGCGTTCAAGGAGCTCGACTACTCCGAGCACGGCGGCGCCCCGCTGCTCGGCGTGAAGGGCGTCAGCATCATCTCGCACGGCAAGAGCGACGCGCGCGCCATCAAGAACGCGGTCCGGGTCGCGGTGCGGGCCGTCGAGTCGCAGATGAGCGAGCACGTGGGCCGGCGCCTCGCGGCGACCGACGGGGCCCCGGCGGCGGCCGACTGAACCGCCCGGGGCCCGACGGCCCGCGCGCCGCTCCCCCGCCCGCTTCCAGCGTTCGTTCCCGTCCGAGACTTTCTTCGTGAAGCGACCCGTCGCCTACTTCGCCGGCACCGGCCGCGGCGCGCCGAGCGCCGTGATGACCAACCACGACTTTGCGGCGCGCGGCATAGAGACCACGCACGAGTGGATCGTCGAGCGCACCGGGATCCACGAGCGCCGCATCGCGGGCGAGGGAGAGACGACCGCGACCATCGCGGCGGAGGCGTCGCGCGCGGCCATGCAGAAGGCCGGCGTGACCGCGGGCGAGTTGGACGCGATCGTGCTCAGCACGGCGACCGCCGACCGGCTGCTCCCGTCTACCGCCGTCGACCTGCAGGCGCTGTTAGGCGCAAGCCGGGCCGCGGCGTTCGACCTCAGCGCCGCGTGCACCGGCTGGATCTACGGCCTCACCGTGGCCGAGGGCCTCATCGCCACCGGGACGGCGGAGACGGTGCTGGTGGTGGGCGCCGAGAAGATGAGCGGCATCGTCGACTGGACGGACCGCGCGACGTGCGTGCTCTTCGGCGACGGCGCGGGGGCTGCAGTGCTGAAGCGCAGCCGGTCGCAGCTCCCAATCCCTGGGCGCCTCCCCAAAGGGATTCTCAGCACGTACATGCGCTCCGACGGCGCGCTGGCGGAGCTCCTCTGGCGCCCGGCGGGCGGGACCACGATCCCGGTCACCGAGGCGGTGCTGGCCGACCGGACGCACTTCGTGCAGATGGCCGGGCGCGAGGTGTTCAAGCACGCCGTGCGTTCGATGAGTGACGCCGCGGACCGCGCGCTCGACGGGGCCAAGCTCACCGGCGCGGACATCGACCTCATGATCCCGCACCAGGCCAACGTGCGCATCATCGAGGCGACTGCCAAGCACGCCCACGTCCCGATGGACAAGGTGTACGTGAACGTCGACCGCTACGGCAACACGTCGAGCGCGAGCATCGGCATCGCGCTCGACGAGGCCATCGAGAGCGGGCGGGTGAAGGAGGGGTCGACGGTGCTGCTCGTGGCGTTCGGCGCCGGCTTCACGTGGGGCTCGATGGTGGTGCGGTTCTGATGCCGGCCGACGTCGTCCTCCTCTTCCCCGGCCAGGGCTCGCAGGCGCCGGGCATGGCGCGCGACCTGGCCGACGCCTTCCCCGAGGCCCGCGCCGCCCTCGCCGCGGCCGACGAGGCGTTGGGCACGCCGCTCACCCCGGTGATGTACAACGGCCCGGCCGAGCTGCTCACGCGCACCGACAACGCGCAGCCGGCGCTGCTCGCCCACGGGGCGGCGGCGTGGGCGGTGCTGCGCGGCGCGCTTGGCGGCCGCGTGCGCGCCGCCGCCGGCCACTCGTTAGGCGAGTTCTCCGCGTACCACGCGGCGGGCGCCCTGACGCTGCCGGCGGCCGTGCGGCTCGTGCGTCGCCGCGGCGAGCTGATGTACGCGAGCGGCGAGCAGCGCCCCGGCGCCATGGCCGCCCTCCTCGGTGACCCCGCCCGCCCGATCGAGGAGATCTGCGAGGAGGCCTCGCTCCAGGGCGGGACGGTGGTGCCGGCGAACTACAACTGCCCCGGCCAGCTCGTCATCTCGGGCGAGGTGGCCGGCGTGGAGCGCGCGATGGAGCTGGCCAAGGCGGCGGGCGTGAAGCGCGCCGTGCGGTTGCAGGTGAGCGGAGCCTTTCACTCGCCGCTCATGGGGGTCGCGCTCCCGGGACTCAAGGAGGCGCTGGACGGCCTGGGGCTCACGGACCCCGCCTTCCCGGTCTACGCGAACGTGACCGCCGCGCCGGTCACGTCGGCCGCCGACGCGCGCGCCCTGCTGGCCCAACAGCTCACCGCGCCGGTCCGGTGGAGCGCGCTCGTGCACGCCCTCGCCGCGGAGTACCCGGAGGCCGTGTACCTCGAGGTGGGGCCGGGCGCCGTGCTCGCCGGCCTCGTCAAGAAGATCGCGCCGGCGCTCCGCGTGCTCCCCTGCGGCACCGCGGCGCAGGTCGAGGCCGCGCTCACCGCCACCGCCTAACGATTCCATGCAGATCGACCTCTCGGGGCGCGTCGCGCTCGTCACCGGCAGCACCCGCGGCATCGGCCGCGCGATCGCGGAGCAGCTCGCGGCCTCGGGCGCGACGGTCGCCGTGGTGGGGCGCGACCTCGGGCGCGCGGAGGCGGCGGCCGCGGAGATCGGCCGCGGCGCGCGCGGCTTTGCGGCCGACGTGGCCGACGTGGCGCAGGCCGCACGGTTGGTGGCGGACGTGGAGTCGGCGTTCGGCGCTTGCGACGTGCTCGTGAACAACGCCGGGCTGACGCGCGATAACCTGTTGCTGCGCCTCAAGGACGACGACTGGAACGCTGTGCTCGACGCCAACCTGCGCGGCGCCTTCGCGACCATCCGCGCGGCCACGCGGGGCATGATGAAGCGCCGCTGGGGCCGCATCGTCAACGTCGCGAGCGTGGTGGGCCTAACAGGCAACAAGGGCCAGGCCAACTACGCGGCGAGCAAGGCCGGGCTCATCGGGCTCACCAAGAGCGTGGCCAAGGAGCTGGCGAGCCGCAACGTGCTCGCCAACGTCGTCGCGCCGGGCTTCATCGAGACCGACATGACGGCCGCGATGCCGGCCGAGGCGCGCACGAGCATGGCCGCGGCCATCCCGCTCGAGCGCTTCGGGCGGCCGCAGGACATCGCGGGCGCGGTCGCGTTCCTCGCCTCCGACCACGCGTCGTACATCACCGGGCAGGTGCTTGTGGTGGACGGCGGCATGGTGATGTAGCACGGCGCGACCCGCGCCGTATGCGCGTGCGCCCAACGCGCGCCGAACGGCGCTCGGCTGGCCGCGCGGCCAGCGGCGCGGTTCCGACCGCCGTCGGCGCGGGCTAAGTTACCGCCCCGCGCCGGGCCTCCCGCGCGTCCGCACTGCGCGGTTCCACCCACCCCCGCCACCCCGCCCATGGCTGCGAACACCGAGAAGGTCAAGGACATCATCGAGCGCGAGCTCGGCGTCGAGCGCGAGAAGCTCGTCGACGGCGCGAGCTTCATCGACGACCTCGGCGCCGACTCGCTCGACATCGTCGAGCTGGTGATGGAGTTCGAGAAGGAGTTCAACATCGACATCCCCGACGAGGAGGCCGAGAAGCTCCGCACCGTCGGCGACGCGATCGGCTACCTGAACGAGAAGGTCGGGGCGTGAGCCGCGCGGGCGGGCGCCGGGTGGTGGTCACCGGACTCGGGGCGGTGACGCCCGTCGGGAACGACGTGGCGACGACCTGGCGCGCGCTCCTCGACGGCCGCTCCGGCGGGGCCGCCATCACCAAGTTCGACGCCGAGCGGTTCGCGGTGCGGTTCGCGTGCGAGGTGAAGGGGTTCGACGCGCTCGCGTACATGGACCGCAAGGAGGCCAAGCGCGCGGACCTGTACACGCAGTACGCCATGGCCGCGAGCGTGCAGGCCATGCGCGACGCCGGCTTCGGCGACGGCACCGGTCCGGGCACCGGCTACGTGCCGGAGGAGACCGGCGTCGTGATCGGCAGCGGAATCGGCGGGCTCAAGACGATGGAGGAGCAGAACGCCGCCTACCTGTCGCACGGGCCCAAGCGCATCTCGCCGTTCTTCGTGCCGATGTTCATCGCCGACATCGCGGCCGGCGTGGTGAGCATGCGGTTTGGCGCCAAGGGGCCGAACTTCGCCACCGTGAGCGCCTGCTCGACGAGCGCGCACGCCATCGGCGTCGGGATGCGCGCCATCCAGTACGGCGAGGCCGACGTCATGCTGTGCGGCGGCAGCGAGGCCGCGGTCACGCCGATGAGCATCGGCGGCTTCGCGAGCATGGGCGCGCTCTCGACGCGCAACGACAGCCCCGAGACCGCCTCGCGCCCGTTCGACGCGACGCGCGACGGATTCGTGATGGGCGAGGGCGCGGGGGTCGTGGTGCTCGAGGCGCTCGACCACGCGCTGGCGCGTGGCGCGCGCATCTACGGCGAGCTGGCCGGCTACGCCGCGACCGGGGACGCCTACCATCTCACCGGCCAGCCCGAGGCGCACGAGGGGCTGCAGCGCAGCATGCGGCGCGCCCTCCGCGACGCCGGGCTCGCGCCCGAGGACGTGGACTATGTCAACGCCCACGGCACCTCGACGCCCCTGAACGACCCCAACGAAGCGCGAGCGATCCAGGCGGTGTTCGGCGACCACGCCGACCGGCTGCTCGTCAGCTCGACCAAGAGCTGCACCGGGCACATGTTGGGCGCGGCGGGGGTAGTAGAGCTGATCGCCTGCGCCAAGGCCATCGGCGACGGCGTCGTGCCGCCCACGATCAACCACGCGACGCCCGACCCCGAGATCACGATTGACGTCGTGCCCAACGCGCCCCGCGAGCGGCGGGTGCGCGTGGCCCTGAGCAACAGCTCGGGCTTCGGCGGGCACAATGCGACCCTGGCGCTGCGTTCGTACGAGTAGCCGCGCCTCGTCCACCCGGCGGCGGGCGCCACCGTCCCGCCGCGCCAGCCCAGGAGCCCGCAAGCGATGCCGCACCCCGTCTCGTTCGACCCCGCCCGCGTGCGCGACCCGGCGCTGCGGCCGGTCGCCGAGAAGGTGCTGGCCGGCGAGCGGCTGGACGGGCGGGACGCCGCGGCACTGTACCGCTCGCACGACCTGCTCGGGATTGGGGTGATGGCCGACGCGGCCAACCGCGCGCGCCACGGCGACGTGGTCACGTTCGCCGCGAACCAGCACATCAACCCGACCAACGTCTGCGTGCTGCGCGCCACGTGCGCGTTCTGCGGCTACGCGCGGCTCCCAAAGGAGGAGGGCGCCTACCGCTACACGCTCGACCAGGTGCTCGCCGAGGCCGCGCACGCGGCCGACGGGCTCACGAAGGAGTTCCACATCGTCGGCGGGTTGGACATGCGCGCCGGGCTGGCCTACTACGCCGAGATGTTCCGGGCGCTCAAGGCCAACTTCCCGCACGTCCACATCAAGGCGCTCACCGCCGTCGAGGTCGCGCACATCGCGCGCATCGAGAAGCTGAGCTGGGCGGAGGTGCTAACCGAGCTCAAAGCCGCCGGCCTCGACACGCTGCCGGGCGGCGGCGCGGAGACGTTCTCGGCCGCGGTGCGCGACCAGATCGCCGGCAAGAAGCTCGGCGGGGCCGACTACATAGGCGTCCACCGCACCGCGCACGGGCTGGGCATCCGCAGCAACTGCACGATGCTCTACGGCCACGTGGAGACCGTCGAGGACCGCGTCGAACACCTGCAGATGCTGCGCGACCTGCAGGACGAGACGGGCGGCTTCCTCGCCTACATCCCGCTCGCCTACCACCCGGACGACAACCGGCTGGGCGCCCAGCTCGGCCGCCAGGGGACGAGCACGACGATGGCTGACGACCTCAAGATGCTCGCGGTCGGCCGGCTGTTCCTCGACACGCACGCTCACGTCAAGAGCCACTGGATCATGGTCGGCCAGCCGGTGAGCCAGGTGGCGCTGCACTTCGGCGTGAACGACCTGGAGGGCACCGTCGTGCGGGAGAAGATCTACCACGCCGTCGGCGCCAAGACCTCGCAGGCCATGTCGCTCGACGAGCTGCTGCAACTCATCCGCGGGGCGGGGAAGGTGCCCGCGGAGCGCGACTCGTTCTACCGCGTCCTGCGCACGTTCGACGGCCCGGGCGCCGCGGCGGAGCCGGCGCTCGCCGGGGCCGCCTAACGTGCCCGCCGTGCCCCCGGGGCGGGCGCCGGACGGGCGGCGGCTGCGCGTCGGCCGCATCCCGTACATCAACTGCTACCCGGTGTACGGGGCGGTCGATCGCGGCCTTGTCCCGCTCGACGCCGAGCTGGTGGACGGCGTGCCCACCGCGCTCAACCGCCTCATGAGCCGCGGCGCGCTCGACGTGAGCGTCGTCTCGGCCGTGGAGTACGCGCACGACGCCGAGCGCTTCCTGCTGCTCCCGGACCTGGCGATCACGAGCGACGGGCCGGTGCGGAGCGTCCTGCTCTTCAGCGACGTGCCCGCCGAGCAGTTAGGCGGCCGCGACGTCGTCGTCAGCACCAGCTCGATGACCAGCGTCGCGCTGCTGGAGCTGCTGTTCGACGGCGTGTGGAAGGCGGCGCCGCGCTTCGTGCCTGGGGACGCCGAGGTCGCTGACCTCGCGCGCTTCGAGCCCGGGGGCCCGGGGAGCGGGCGGCCGGCCCGGCTCGTGATCGGCGACGCGGCGCTGCTGCTGCAGGCAGGCCCGCGCGGGGGCGCGCACGTCGGCCCCGTGCCGTACGCCCACGTCTACGACTTGGGCGCCGAGTGGAAGCGGTGGACCGGGCTGCCGTTCGTGTTCGCGGTCTGGGTCGCGCAGCGGGCGACGCCCGTGGCCGCATCGCTCGGCGTGCACGCCGCGCTCATCGAGTCGCGCGACTGGGGCGTGGCGCACCTCCCGGACCTCGCCGCGCAGGCGCACACGGCGACCGGCGTCCCGCGGTCGGTGTGCGCCGAGTACTTCCGCGGCCTGGACTACCGCCTCGGTCCGTCGCACCTCGCCGGCCTGACCGAGTTCTTCGGCCGCCTCGCCCGCGCCGGCCGCGTGCCGCGGCGGCGGCTGGCGTTCCTGCCGGCCGCCTGACGGCCGCCCATCGGCACCCGCCTCACGACGCCCCACCGGCCCTGCCATGTCGGAAGCCCGCGACCTCCTCGACCTGTACACCCGCGCCCCGCTCCTCGAGCTGGGCGACCTCGCCGACCGTGCGCGCGAGCGCCGGCACCCGCACGGCGTGGTTACGTACATCGTCGACCGCAACATCAACTACACGAACGTCTGCGTGGCGGACTGCGGCTTCTGCGCCTTCGCGCGGCGGCCCAAGCACGCCGAGGGCTACACGCTGTCGTTCGAGCAGATCGGCGAGAAGATCGAGGAGACCAAGGCGTTAGGCGGGGTCCAGATCCTCATCCAGGGCGGGCACAACCCGTACATCCCGTTCGGCTGGTACCTGGACCTGCTGCGCTACATCAAGGCGTACCACCCGATCCACGTGCACGGTTTCAGTCCCAGCGAGGTGGACTTTTTCGCCACGCGTTTCAGGATGGACGCGCGCGAGGTGGTGCGCGAGCTCAGGGCCGCGGGCCTCGACTCGATCCCGGGCGGCGGCGGCGAGATCCTGGTGCAGCGCGTCCGCGACATCGCCGCGCCTAAGAAGGCCGGCGCGGACCGGTGGCTGGAGATCATGGAGATCGCCCACGAGGAGGGGATGAAGACCTCGGTCACCATGATGTACGGGCTCGGCGAGACGCCGGCGGAGCGGATCGAGCACCTGACCCGCGTCCGCGACGTGCAGGCCCGGACGGGCGGGTTCACGGCGTTCATCACCTGGCCGCTGCAGCCCGAGAACACGCCCGAGTTCTCGCACATGGCCAAGACGGACGCGACCGAGTACCTGCGCACCGTCGCCATCAGCCGCATCGCGCTCGACAACGTGCCCAACCTGCAGGCGAGCTGGGTGACGATGGGCATGAAGGTCGGGCAAACGGCGCTCCGCTTCGGCTGCAACGACTTCGGCTCGCTGATGATCGAGGAAAATGTGGTGAGCGCGGCCAACACCACGCACCGCACCACGATCGACGAGATGGAGCGGCTGATCCGCGACGCCGGGTTCACCCCCGCGCGGCGGACGCAGGACTACCGCGTGCTGCTGCCGTCCGGCGAGGCCGTCGCGGCGTCCGCGCTGCCGCCCGCGGACGCGGCCGTGCCCGCACTGGCCGCCGCGTGAGCGGCGCGGCGTGAGCGGCCCCGCGCCCGACGCGGCGGTGCGCGTCGGCGTCGGCTACGACTCGCACCGCTTCGCGCCGTCGGGGACGCCGCTCGTGGTCGCCGGCGTCCGGATGCCGGGCGGCGCTTACGTCGTGGCGCACAGCGATGGCGACGTGGCGGCGCACGCGGTGACCGACGCCGTCCTCGGCGCGGCTGGGCTCGGCGACATCGGCGAGCTGTTTCCCAACACCGATGCCGCCAACGCCGGCCGCGACTCGATGGAGATGCTGCGGCTCGCGGTGGAGCGCGTGCGGGCCGCCGGTTGGGCGGTTGGCAACGCCGACGTGGCGGTGATCGCCGAGCGCCACAAGGTCGGCCCGCACCGGGCCGCCATGCGCGAGCGGCTCGCCGCCGCCCTGGGGGTGCCGGCCGGCGCCGTGTTCGTCAAGGGCAAGACCAACGAGGGGCTCGGCGCGATCGGGGCCGGCGAGGGGCTCGCCGCGCACGCCGTGGTCACGCTGGTGCGCGACGTGCGTTAGGCGCGCGCCATGGACGGGCTGCTCGACTGGCTGCGGGGATTGCCGCCGCTCACGCTGTACGCGGTGGCCTGCGCGGCGGCGGCCGCGGAGAACGTCTTCCCGCCGCTGCCGTCGGACGTCGTGGTCGCGTTTGCGGCGTTCCTCGCGGCCCAGGGGCGCGGGTCGGCCGTGGGGGCGTTCACGGCGGTCCTGCTCGGCAACGTGGCGGGCGCGATGTTCATGTATCGCGTCGGCGCGACCATCGGCGCGGAACGGGTCCTCCGCCGGTTCGGCGCCTCGGGCGAGCAGGAAGCCAAGCTGCGCGGCTGGTACGCCCGCTACGGGGTCTTCGCGATCGCGCTCAGCCGGTTCCTGCCGGGCGTCCGGGCGATCGTGCCGCCGGTCGCCGGCGCACTCCGCGTCGGCGCCGTGCGAGCGGCGGTGGCGATGGCCATCCCGTCGGGGCTCTGGTACGCCGCCATCACGTACCTCGCCTTCACGGCCGGCGGGAACTTCGACGCGCTCAAGGCGCGCATCGCGACCGGCCAGCGCTGGATCGGCATCGCCGCGGCGGCCGTGGTCGGCGTGCTGCTCGCGGTCTGGCTGGTCCGCCGGCGCCGCCGGCCGGCGTCCGCCTAACGGCGAGCCGCGGTGGCGGCGCCGCTGCCCGACGCCGTCGCGCGCGCGTTCCGGCTGGAGCAGTTCCACGACTACCTCGCGCTGGAGCGCGGGTCGGCGGCGAACACCCAGACCGCCTACGCGCGCGACGTCGCGCGGCTCGCCCAGTTCGCCGTCACCCAGGCGATCGACGACCCCGCGCGGGCGACGCCGCGCCAGCTCCGGGCCTTCGTCTTTCACCTCAAGGACCTTGGACTCGCGCCAGCGTCGGTACGGCGCACGGTAAGCGCGGTCCGCACCTACTACCGCTTCCTCCTCGAAGACGGGCACCTCACGGTGGACCCGAGCGAGCGGCTCGACACGCCCGCCCGCTGGCGGACGCTGCCGGGCGTGTTGACCGTGGCCGACGTCGAGCGGCTGCTCGCGGCGCCGAGCGTGGAGGACGCGTTCGCCTTCCGCGACCGCGCGATGTTGGAGCTCGCCTACGGTGCCGGGCTCCGCGTGAGCGAGTGGATCACCCTCGGCGTCCGCGACGTCCTGTTCGGGGACCAGCTCGTCCGGGTGTTCGGCAAGGGGAGCAAGGAGCGCCTCGTGCCGATCGGCCGCGCCGCGGTGGGCGCCACCGCCGTCTACCTCCGCGAGCTCCGCCCGCGGCTCGACCGCGGGGCCGGGAAGGGGGTGCTGTTCCTCAACGCCCGCGGCGAGCCGCTGTCGCGCATGGGGGCGTGGAAGATCCTGCGCAAGCACGTCGACGCCGCGGGCATCGCGGCCCACGTCAGCCCGCACACGCTCCGGCACTCGTTCGCCACGCACCTGCTGGAGGGCGGCGCCGACCTGCGCGCGGTGCAGGAGATGCTCGGCCACGCCAGCATCGCCACCACGCAGGTCTACACGCACGTCGACCGCGAGTACCTGCGCAGCGTGCACCGCCAGTATCATCCCCGGTCATGATCCTCGTCATCGACAACTACGACTCGTTCACCTACAACCTCGTCCAGTACCTGGGCGACCTCGGCGCCCAGCCGGTGGTGCGCCGGAACGACGCGGTGACGGTGGACGAGGTGGGCGCGCTGGCGCCGCGCGCCATCGTGCTCTCGCCGGGGCCGTGCACGCCGCGCGAGGCCGGGGTGACGATCCCCGTGATCCAGCGGTGGGGGGCGACGATCCCGACCCTGGGCGTCTGCCTGGGGCACCAGGCCATCGGCGAGGCGTACGGGGGGCGCGTGGTGCGCGCCGGCCGCGTGATGCACGGCAAGACGTCGCAGCTCACGCACGACGGCACCGACCTGTTCGCCGGCCTCCCGGCGCCGCTCACCGTGATGCGGTACCACTCGTTAGTCGTTGCCCCGGACAGCGTGCCGGACGCGCTGGAGGTCACCGCGCGGGCGACGGACGACGCGACGGAGGTGCACGCGCTGCGGCACCGCACGCACCCGGTGTGGGGCGTCCAGTTCCACCCCGAGTCGGTGTTGACGGAGGGCGGCCGAGCGTTGCTCGGCAACTTCCTCACGCTCGCCGCGGCGTTCCAGGCGCGACGTGACGTCGCCCAACGCCGGGACGCGGCGTGACGCCCGCGGGGGCACGGGCCGCCGCCCGCAGGCGGGTGGCCACATCCGGCGTGGCGACACTGCTCGCGGTGGCCGCCCCCGCCGCGGCGCAGCTGCCCGGCATCTCCATGCGCCCGGATACCACGGGGCAGGGGATTGTGTCCAGAGCGGCCGCACAGCCGCGGACGTGGAGTGTGCGGTCGCAGGCCACCGGTCCGGGCGCCGCCATCCTGCGCGCGGCGGTCGCCGCGCCGCACGTACTGATCGTCGCGCCCGACACCGGGCTCACGCTCGGCCGCGGGGTAACCGTCCCTCGTGCGCTCGTCGTCATCGGCGGGCCGCTGCGCCTCGCGGCCACCGTGCGCGGCGACGTGATCGCGACCGGCGACTTCTACCTCCGCCCGGGCGCGGACGTGCAGGGGCGGGCGGTCGCGTTAGGCGGCGGGGTGTACACGTCGACGCTCGCGCGCGTGGGGAACCGGCTGAGCTACCGCGACCTTGCCGTCACGTCGACGGGCGACGCGACTGGCGCGCTCGCCCTCGACGTCCGAGGCGCTGCCGGGCCGCCGCCGTCGCGGTTCAGCATCCCCGGGCTGTACGGTCTGCAGCTCCCCACGTATGACCGCGTCAACGGCCTCACGGTCGCTGTCGGCGCGGAGCTCGCGCTCGACACGGGGCGCGTGCGGGTCGAGCCCTCAGTCGCCTATCGCTCCCAACTGGGCCTAATCGACCCCGGCGTGCGCGCCACCGGAGGGCTCGGCCGCGGGCTGGTCGCCGAGCTCGACGCCCGCCGCGGCACCTTCAGCAACGACGCGTGGAGCCGCCCCGACCTCCTCAATTCCATCGTGTTCGGGATTTCGGGACGGGATGCCCGGAACTACTTCCGCGCGGACCGCGCCGACCTGACGCTGTCCCGCCCGGCCGCCACCGCGCGCGGCGTCCTGGAGCCGTTGGTCGGCGTCCGCTACGAGCGCGCGTGGAGCGCCGACCGCGACAGTGCAGCCTCGCGTTCGTTCACCGCGTTCGGCCGGAACGACGCCCGCGAGGGCGCCCGGCGCCCCAACCCGGCGGTCACCGGCGGGGCAATCACCTCGGCGTTAGTCGGCCTCCGCGTGCGGCGCGACACGGACGCCGGCACCCGCGGGCGCGCCGAGGCCCGGGTCGAGCAGGCGCTCGACGTGGAGCGCGGGGGACGGTTCACCCGCGGCGTCATCGACCTCGCGCTCGAGCGTCCGCTGGCCGGCGACCGGCGGCTGCTGCTGCTCGGTCACGCCGCCCTCGTCGCCGGCCGCAACGTCCCGACGCAGCGCTACGCGTACTTGGGCGGCGGCCCGACCCTCCCCACGCTGTTCCTGCTGGAGCAGGGCGGAACGCAGTTGGTGTGGGCCGAAGGGCGGTACGCGGTCCCGCTTCGCTTCGTGCGGGTGCCCGTGGTCGGGACGGCCCCGGTGTTCACCGTGCGCGGCATGGCGGGCGCGGCCGGCGTGGGCACGCTGCCCGCGCTGACGCCGAACATCGGCCTGCGCCTCAACGTCGGTCCCCTCCGCGTGGACTATGTGTTCGACCCGACGGGCGCGGGCCGGCGGCAGTTCAACGCGGGGGTGGGTCTCCGCTGACCGCGGCGGCGTACGGCTCGTCGGGGACGGCGCCGGGCTGTTGGTCACCGATGCCCGCTCCGTCGGCGGGCTCCACGAGCGGCGGCGCGCCCGGCTTGGGGGCGATCATCAGCGACGCCACGACCGCGGCGCCGAGCATGAGCGCGATCACGCCTAACGACCACGCGGTCGGGACGTGCCACCGCTCGCCGACGAGCATCTTGCCGCCCACGAAGGCCAGCACGCCGGCGAGCCCGTACCGCAGCAGGTGGAAGCGCTCCATGACGCCGGACAGGACGAAGAACAGCGAGCGCAGCCCGAGGATGGCGAACACGTTGCTCGTGTAGACGAGGAACGGGTCGCGGGTGACGCCGAACACCGCCGGGATCGAGTCGACGGCGAACACGAGGTCGGTGGTTTCGACCAGGGCGAGCACGACGAACAGCGGCGTCGCCCACAGCCGCACCGGGCCGCCCCCGGGCCCGGGCTCACGCACGAAGAACTGGTGCCCGCGGTACCCGTCGGTCACCGGGAACGCGCGGCGCACGAGTCGCAGCACGGGGTTGTGCGATGGGTCGACGTGCTCGCCACCACCGAACGCCATCCGCGCCGCCGTGAAGAGCAGGAACGCGCCGAACACGTATAGGAGCCACTCGAACCGGTGGAGCAGCGCCGCGCCGGCCGCGATCATGGCGCCGCGCATTACGAGCGCGCCGAGGATGCCCCAGAACAGGACGCGGTGCTTGTACGCGTCGGGCACCCGGAAGTACGAGAACAGCACGAGGAAGACAAACAGGTTGTCGACGCTCAGCGCCTCCTCGACCAGGTAGCCGGTCGCGAACGCGAGCGCCGCGTCCCTTCCCAGGAAGTGCGCGACGCCCACCCCGAAGAGTGCCGCAACGGAGACCCAGCCGGCGCTCCACAACAGCGCCTCGCGGGTACTCGGCACGTGGTCCCTCCGGTTGAACACGCCGAGGTCGAGCGCGAGCAGGCCGAGCACGACGGCAGAGAAGACGGCCCACATCCAGGGCGCGGCGGTGATCACGTCGGCAACGATTGGCAGAGAGTTGGGGGCGGCTGGGCGCGGGCGCGTGTCGGCGCGCCGCGGCCGCGCATGACGGTGTCACGCTAGCGCGCGCGCAATATCGGGGCTACCTTGCTGGCGTGAAAATTGCACGCGCGCCCGCCCCGCGTCTGCCTGCTCGGCGCTCCCGGAACGAGGCCCGACGCGGGTGAGCGTGATCGCGGTCATCCCGGCTCGGCTCGGCGCGACACGCCTGCCGCGCAAGCCCCTCCGGCCGCTCGGTGGGGCCCCGCTCATCGTGCGGGTGTGGGAGCGGGTGCGTGCCCTCGGCGTCGCCGACGCCTGCGTCGTGGCCACCGACAGCGGCGAAGTCGCAGATGCCGTGCGGGCCGCCGGCGGCGACGTGGCAATGACCCGCGGCGATCACCCTTCAGGTACCGACCGAGTGGCCGAGGTCGCCGCGATGCCGCGGTTCGCGCACCACGCGGCGGTCGTGAACGTGCAGGGCGACGAGCCGTTCGTGAGCGAGGCCGTGGTTCGCGGGGCGGTAGAGCTCGTGACCTCGGGCCAGTTCCCGTTGGGCACCGTCTCATGCGCCGCCGACGCCGCGTCGCTCGCGTCGCCCGACGTCGTCAAGGTCGTAGCCGACGACCGCGGGCGCGCCCTGTACTTCACCCGCGCGCCCGTCCCCTGGCTGCGCGAACCTGCGGACGCGGGGGACGCCGCGGCCCACGCCGCGCTCGCGCGCCGTCACGTCGGCGTCTACGCCTACACGCGCGAGGCGCTCGCCGCCTGGGTCGCGCTCCCGGTGCACCCGCTGGAGCGCGTCGAACGGTTGGAGCAGCTCCGACCGCTCGCGCACGGCCTGGCGATGGGCGTGGCGATGGTCGGTGACGCGCCCGCGCCCGGCGTCGACACCGAGGCCGACCTCGCGGCGGCGGAGCGGGTATACGCCGCGATGCGCGCGTCCGACGACACGCCCCGCGCCGTTGCGGCCCCCGCCGGCGGCTGGCGAGCTTACGCGGTGCCCGCCACCCCCAGCCGCCCCGACGCATGACGCCGCCCACCGCCTCCACGCACACCGCCGGCGGCTCGCCGGCCGGCGCCGGTACCGCGCCCACGAAGTTCATCTTCGTCACCGGCGGCGTGGTCTCGTCGCTGGGGAAGGGGATCGCGGCAGCGTCCCTAGGCCGGCTGCTCATCGAGCGCGGGCTGCGGGTGACGATGCTCAAGTTCGACCCGTACCTGAACGTCGACCCGGGCACCATGTCGCCGTTCCAGCACGGCGAGGTGTTCGTCACCGACGACAAGGCCGAGACCGACCTCGACCTCGGGCACTACGAGCGGTTCCTCGACCGATCGCTGTCGCAGGCGAACAACGTGACGACGGGGCGCATCTACCTCAACGTCATCAGCAAGGAGCGCCGCGGCGAGTACCTCGGCTCGACGGTGCAGGTCATCCCGCACATCACCGACGAGATCAAGACCGCCATCAAGCGCGTCGCGCCCGACAACGACGTCGTGCTCGTCGAGATCGGCGGCACGGTGGGCGACATCGAGTCGCAGCCGTTCCTCGAAGCCATCCGGCAGTTCCGCCAGGAAGTCGGCAAGGCGAACGCGGTGTTCGTCCACCTCACGCTCGTGCCGTACATCAGCGCCGCGCACGAGGTGAAGACGAAGCCGACGCAGCACTCGGTGCGCGAATTGATGGAAATCGGCATCCAGCCCGACTTCCTCATCTGCCGCGCCGAGCGCCCGCTGTCGGAGGACGTGAAGCGCAAGATCGCGCTCTTCTGCAACGTCGACTTCGGCGCCGTCGTGGAGAGCGTGGACGTGCCGAGCATCTACCAGATCCCGCTCGAGTTCCACCGCCAGGGTTTCGACGCGCACGTCTGCCGCCGACTCGGTCTCGACACGCGCGAGCCGGAGCTCGGCGCCTGGCGCGAGATCGTGCGGCGCGTCGTCGAGCCGCGGTCGCGCGCGCGCGTCGCGGTCGTCGGGAAGTACACGGACTACGTGGACTCGTACAAGAGCGTGCAGGAGTCGCTCGTGCACGGCGGCGTCGCCAACGACGTGGGCGTCGAGGTCGACTGGGTGTCGAGCGACCTGTTCACCGGCGCCGAGCGCGCGCGCGCGATCCTCGCGGAGTACGATGGGCTGCTGGTGCCGGGCGGGTTCGGCGTCCGCGGCGTCGAGGGGATGGTCGAGGCGATCCGCGCGGCCCGCGAGACGGGCACGCCGTTCTTCGGCATCTGCCTGGGCATGCAGACGGCCATCATCGAGTTCGCGCGGCACGTGTGCGGCATCCGCGACTCGCACTCGAGCGAATTCGCGCCGGAGTGCGACAATGCGGTGGTGTCGCTGATGGAGTCGCAGCAGCACGTTACCGACATGGGCGGCACGATGCGCCTCGGCGCCTACGCCTGCCGCCTCGCGCCGGGCACCCGCGCCCGCGCCGCCTACGGCGCCGACGAGGTGAGCGAGCGGCACCGCCACCGCTACGAGGTGAGCAACCGCTTCCGCGACACCTTCCAGCGCCACGGCCTCGTGCTGAGCGGGCTCTCGCCGGACGGCTCGCTCGTCGAGATGGTGGAGCTGTCGGACCACCCGTGGTTCATCGGGTGCCAGTTCCACCCCGAGCTCAAGAGCCGGCCGACGCGCGCGCACCCGCTCTTCGCGGGGTTCGTCGCCGCCGCGGCCGCGCGGGCCGCGGGGCGCCAGCCGTCCGCCGCGGCGGCCCGAGGGGGCGCCGGGCACCACGGCAACGGGTCGGCGCCCGCGGTCGCGTTCGCCGGGGCGAGCTGAGGTGACCGCCGTCGCTCGTGGCCCCGCGTTAAGCACCACCGCGCCGGTGTTCCCGCGCGGCGCGCTCTTCCTCATCGCCGGCCCCTGCCAACTCGAGGACGACGCGCTCAACCTGCGGGTCGCCGAGCACGTCGCCCGCCTCGGCGAGCGGGTGCCGGGCGGCGTCGTCTTCAAGGCCAGCTTCGACAAGGCCAACCGCAGCAACGCGGGCGGCGTGCGCGGTCTCGGCCTGGAGCGCGGGCTGGAAGCGCTGGCGCTGGTCAAGCGCGAGACCGGGCTGCGCGTGCTCACCGACGTGCACCTGCCGGACCAGTGTGCGCCCGTGGCCGAGGTGGTCGACGTGTTGCAGATCCCGGCGTTCCTGTGCCGGCAGACTGACCTGCTGCTGGCCGCGGGCGCCACGGGTCGGCCGGTGAACGTGAAGAAGGGGCAGTGGATGCACCCGGAGGGGATGCGCGGCGCCGTGGACAAGGTGCGGCTCGGGTGCCGCGGGTGCGAGCGGTCGGAGCCGGCGGCGGGCGATCAGGTCGCGGTCACCGAGCGCGGCTCGTTCTTCGGCTACGGCGACCTCGTCGTGGACATGCGCGCCATCGCGCGCCTGCGCCAGGCGTGCGACACGCCCGTCGTGTTCGACGCCACGCACTCGGTGCAGCAACCGGGCCGGGGCGAGGGCGGGGCGAGCGGCGGCGCCCGCGAGTTCATCCCGCCGCTCGCCGCCGCGGCGGTCGCCGCGGGCGCGGATGGGTTGTTCATGGAGACGCACCCCGACCCCGCGTGCGCGCCGAGCGACGGGCCCAACATGGTCCCGCTCGAAGAGCTGGACGCGCTGGTCGCTCGGCTCGTCCGCGTGTGGGAGGCCGCCCGCGCGTGAGCGGAGCCACGCCGCCGATCCTGCGCCCGCTCGGCGCGCTCGCGCCGGACTACGTGCCCCGGATCGAGCCCGCGCTCGCGCGCTCCATCCGCTGGGTCGGGTTCGACGTCGACGGCGTGCTCACGGACGGCGGCATCTACCTCGGCGACGTCGACGGGCACCGGTTCGAGTCCAAGCGCTACGATATCCAGGACGGGCTGGGCGTGCACATGCTTCGCCTGGCCGGCATCGCGGTCGGTATCGTGACCGGGCGCGTGTCGGAAAGCGTGCGCCTCCGGGCGGCCGAGCTGCGCGCGGACGACGTCGTGCAGGACCGGCACGCGCGCAAGGTGCCCGCACTCAAGCGCATCGCCGCCGAGCGGGGGATCGGGCTGCACGAGATGGCGTTCGTCGGTGACGACCTGCCCGACGTCGGACCGTTCCGCCTCGTCGGGCTCAGCGTCGCCGTCGCCAACGCGCAGCCGGACGCCGAGCGCGAGGCGTCCATCCGACTCAGCCGCGCGGGCGGCCGTGGGGCGGTGCGCGAGTTTGCGGAGCTGCTGCTGCGCGCCCGCGGCGAGTGGGACGCGCTCGTCGAACGCTACGTCGCCAGCCGCGCCCTCGACGAGCCGGTCGACCTCACGCCGCTCGGGGCGGGGGCGTGATCGCAGCCCCCGCCACGTTGGCCGAGGAGCGCGCCACGCTCGGCCCCGACGCGGTCGTCGCGCGCGGGCGCGCCGTGCTGGAGCTGGAGGCCGCGGCCGTTGCCGAGGCCGCGCACCGGCTGGGCGACGAGTTCTTGCGGGCCGTCTCCCTGGTGGCGGCCTCGCGCGGGCGCGTCATCGTGTCCGGCGTCGGGAAGTCGGGGATCATCGCGCGCAAGATCGCGGCAACGCTTACCAGCACCGGCACGCCGGCGACCTTTCTGCACCCCATCGAGGGGCTGCACGGCGACCTGGGCATCGTGGGCCCCGACGACGTCGCGGTGCTGCTCAGCAAGAGCGGCGAGACGGCCGAGCTGCTCCCGCTCGTCGACGAGTTGGAGCGGTTCGGGGTGCGCTACGTCGCGATCACCGGCAACCCGGACTCCACCCTCGCCCGCAACGCCGACGCCGCGCTCGACGCCCGCGTGCGGGAAGAGGCGTGCACGCACGACCTCGCGCCCACCACCAGCACCACGGTCGCCCTTGCGTTAGGCGACGCGCTTGCGGTCGCGCTGCTGGACGTCAAGGGCTTCCGTGCGGAGGACTTCGCCCGACTGCACCCGGGCGGCGCGCTCGGCCGGCGGCTCACCCTCCGCGTGCGCGACGTGATGCTCGTGGACGCGCTCCCCGCGCTCCCCGCCACCGCGACGATGCGGGAGGCGGTCGTCGCGTTGGCCGAACGGCGCGGCATCGTGGTGGTGGTGGACGACGCGCGGCGCGTCCGCGGCGTTTGCACCGCGGGCGACTTCACGCGCCTGGTCGAGCACCGTGCCGACTTCCTCGGCGTCTCGGTTGGCGAGGTCGCGCGCCCGGATCCTAAGCTGGCCGCGCCGGACGAACTCGCGAGCGCGGCCGCCTACCGCATGCAGGCGCACGGCATCATGGCCCTCCCCGTAGTCGAGGGCGACGGCGTGCTGGCCGGCGTGGTGCACCTGCACGACCTGCTCCGTGCGGGGGCCGCGTGATGCGCCGCGCCGGTGGGACACTCGGGGCCGCGTGTGCTGCAATCGCGGTGGCGGCGTGCGAGTCCGCCCCCGTGCCGGCCGTCGCGGCGGCGGCGACGCTGCCTGACAGCGCTGAGCAGGTGATGTACAAGCTGCGCCACCTGCTGACCAACGCGGGCGTCCGACGCGCGCAGCTCGTCAGCGATACGGCGTTCTTCTACGACGACGGCAACCGCATCGACCTGCGCGTCGTGCGCGTCGTCTTCTTCGGCCAGGCGGGCGATTCGAGCAGCGTGCTCACCGGCCGAACCGGACGTTACGACGTCCGGCAGCGCCGCGTGGAAGGGCGGGGCAACGTGGTGGTGACGTCGGTCGACGGCAAGCGCCTCACGTCGCCGCACCTCGTGTACGACCAGTTCACCAACCAGATCACCAGCGACACAAGCTTCACCTTCACCGAGCCGGGCCGGACGCTGTCCGGCGTCGGCCTCCGCACCGACCCGCAGCTCCGCAACGTGCAGGTCCTCGGCCGGCTCGGCGGGCGCACGCAGGTTGACCCCGGCGCGCTCTCTCGGCCGACGAATCCGGGGTCGCCGGCTGCTATGGCCCCCGCGTCGGCCGCGACGCCGGCTGTGCCACCCGCAACCCCCACGTCGCCGCCCGACACGACCGGTGCGCGAGCCAGGCCCGGGGTGCAGCCATGAAGGGCCGGCGAGCGCTGCTGGGCGCGGCCGCCGTGGCGGCTGGAGCCTTTGGTGGGTGCACGCGGACCGGGCGTGGCCCGCAGCCAGTCCCTGCATCCGCCTCGACCACGCCGGCGCGCTCCGACTCTTCGCGTACCGCGCCGAGCGCGAGCGGCCCAATCCCCGCGCCGGCGCCGAGTCCGGCGACGTCGGCGCCGAGTACCCCGACGGCAGCAGGAGCACCCCCTCAGCAACCGCCCGCCGGCCCGACGTTCGCGGTCCAGGTCGGCGCATTCGGCGTGCGGGCGCAGGCGGACTCCGCGGCGGCCCGGTTGCGCGTCCGCGGGGTGGACGCGCGCGTGGAAGGGCAGGGCGCGCGGGGTGACGCGCCCCCGTTCCGCCTCCGGGTCGGACGCTTCGCGACGCGCGCGCTCGCCGAGGCGGAACGCCGGGCGCTGGCCGCACGCGGGACGCAGGGGTTCGTGGCCGAGCTGCCCCGCCTCACGCCGGCCGACGCGCCGGGCGTCGCGTTAGGCCCGTCGCTCGTCGGGCCGTCGCCGCTCGACCTGCTGCCGGACGACACGGTGGCGGCGGTTCCCCGCGCGGCGCGGCGGTCGCGCAACGAGGCCAACCCGGCCTCGCGCTGTCGGATCGTCAACCTGAACGACAGTCCGCCCACCGCGCGCCTCAACAGCCTGAGCGACGGACAGGGGCGCTACATCAGCTACATCGGCGGCGGCGCCGTGGCGCGGTGCGAGGGCGTGAACAACGTCCTGCGCGCCGACAGCGCGGAGTATTACCAGGCCGCCGGGCTACTGGTGCTCGTCAACAACGTGTCGTACGACGAGCCGCAGCGCGCGCGCCTGCGCGCCAACCGCATCACGTACTACACCGCCGAGGAGCGGCTGGTGGCGGAGGGCGACGTGGTCGTCACGCTGCCCACGGGTACGACGATGACCGGGCCGAACGCGGAGTACCTGCGCGCGGCGCCCCCTCTCCGCACCACGTCGCGCCTCACGGCCCCGGGGCGCCCCACGGTGCGCGTGGTGGGCGGCGCGCCGCAGCCCGCCACGGCGCGGCGCCCGGCGGCCCGCGACACGAGCATCACCACCATCATCGCCAACACGGTGGTCGACGAGGCCGACAGCGTGGTGTACGCCTCGGGGCAGGTCGAGATCACCCGCACGGACGTGGTCGCGACCTCGGACTCCGCCGTGTTCGAGCAAGACAGCGAGCGCGCGCGCCTGATCCGCAACGCGCGGATCCGCAGCACCGGCGAGCGCAACTTCACGCTCACCGGGGCGCAGGTGGACCTGTACACGCGCGACCGTCAGCTCGCGCGAGTCCTGGCGCGCCGCGAGGCGCGCGTGGTCAGCGACAGCCTCACGCTCACCTCCGACACGGTCGACCTCCGGCTCGCGGCGGGCCTGCTGGAGCGCGCCTACGCGTGGGGACCGTCGCGCGCCAACGCGGTCTCACCGGGACGCGACGTGGTGGCCGACTCGATCGCCGCGTACCTCCCGCGGCAGCGCGTGCGCGAGATCCGCGCGTTGCGCAAGGCCGTCGCGCGCACCGAGGCCGACACCGCGCGCGTCCGCACCGCCGAGCGCGACGTGCTCCGCGGGGACACCGTGGTGGCGCGCTTCGACTCGCTGGCCGCCGGACGCGACACGACGCGCACCCCGCCCGTGCGGCAACTGGTCGCGGCCGGCAATGCCAGCTCGCTCTTCCAGCTCGCGTCGCGTCAGGGCAAGAGCGCGCCGCCGTCCATCAATTACGTGCGAGGGCGGACGATCACGGTCGAGTTCGACAGCGGGCAGGTGCGCGAGGTGCGGGTGTTCGGGCAGAGCAACGGCGTCTACCTGGAGCCCTCCGACTCGGGCGCCACCGCGACCGACGAGAACGCGCCCCGTGGCCGCCCCGCGCCGGCCCGCGGGCCCGGGCGGCCGGGGGCCAGCCCACCACCCACGACGCCGCGTGGGATCCCGGCCCGCCGCCCGCCCGCAGCGGGCGAGGAGTCCGGGTGACCGCCCCCGTCTTGCCTAACGGCACGGCGCCCGCCGGAGACGCCCTCCGCCCGCTCATCGAGGCGGCCGTGGCCGGCGACCGGTCCGGCGCGCTCGCGCTGCACGCCGTGGTCTGCGCTGCAGACGGCCAGGGCGCGGCCTCCTTCGACGCGGTCGCCCGCTGCTACTGGGACGACTACCTCGCCGCGGTGCGCAGCGACGGCCGCGACGCCGCGAGCGAGGCGGGCCGCCTGGGCCTCGACGAGGTCCGCGACCACCTCGGCGCATCGGTGCTCCCGCGCCTCGCCGCGCGGGGCATTCTCGCGCTGGAGTTCGGCGACGGGGGCGGCGCGGGGATCACCCGCGTGCGCGTCGCCGAGGCGCTGTGGGCGGAGGTGGCGCCGCGGCGCGCGGGCGTCGAGGCCGCGCTCAAGGTCACCGGCGAGCACCCGCCCGAGCTGGCGCCCACCGCCGCGCCGATGGTCGGCGGCAGCGAGCTCGCGGCGGAGGGGCTGGTGAAGACCTACAGGCGCCGCAACGTCGTCAACAACGTCGCCCTCAACCTGCGACAGGGGGAGATCGTCGGGTTGCTCGGGCCTAACGGGGCGGGGAAGACGACGACGTTCTACATGATCGTCGGCCTCATCGCCCCCGACGCGGGCCGCATCACGCTCGACGGCGCCGACGTGACGTCGATGCCGATGTTCAAGCGCGCCCGCCGGGGCGTGGGCTACCTGTCGCAGGAGCCGAGCATCTTCCGCAAGCTGAGCGTCGAGGAGAACATCCTCGCCATCCTCGAGACGCTGGACCTGTCGCGCGCCGAGCGCGCCGCGCGGCTGGAGGAACTGCTCGACGAGCTCAGCATTCGTCACCTCAGGAAGAGCAAGGCGTACCAGCTCTCGGGCGGCGAGCGGCGGCGGCTCGAGATCACGCGCGCGCTCGTGACGCGCCCCAAATTCATGATGTTGGACGAGCCGTTCGCCGGCGTCGACCCGATCGCCGTCCACGACATCCAGACCATCGTCGCCGGGCTCCGCCACCGCGGGATCGGCGTGCTCATCAGCGACCACAACGTCGAGCAGACGCTCGACATCGTGGACCGCGCGTACATCATGTTCGACGGGAAGGTGCAGGTGGGCGGGCCGGTGCGCGACCTGGTCTTCGACGACCGGGTGGCGGACCTCTACCTCGGCCCCACCCTCGCCGCCCGACTGCGCGCCCGCTTCGACGCGGACGCCGCCCCCGCAGGCCCCGCTGCACCACCCGCGACACCGGACACGGCACCATGAAGGCCGGCCTGAACCAGAGCACGCAGCTCAAGCAGGAGCTCAAGGTCAACCCGCGCCTGTACCAGGCGATGGACCTGCTCTACATGCCCTTGCTCGACCTGCAACAGCACCTCAAGCAGGAGCTTCTCAACAACCCCTTCCTCGACATGGTCGAGCCCGAGGAGGAGGACGAGGAGGACGGCAGCGACAGCGAGCCCGAGCCCACGGCCGAGGAGGAGGACCGCAAGGAGAAGGACGACGAGATCGACTGGGAGGAGATCCTGCTCGACGGCTTCGACACGGGCGGGCGCCGCGAGGAGCACGAGGAGAAGGAGTACTTCGAGCCGGTCACCGTCGCCGAGCGCGACCTGTCGGACCACCTGCGCGACCAGATCACGCTGCTCGACCTCGACCCGCGGCAGCTCATGCTCGCCGAGGAGTTCCTCGGCAACGTGAACGAGGACGGCTACCTCGACGCCCCGCTCGACGAGATCCTCGGGACCATCAACGACGTGCTGCGCGACTCCGCCGAGGAGCGCGGCATGGAGCCCGACGACGCCCCGGTCTTCACCAGGGCGGAGGCCGAGGCGATGCTCAAGACCATCCAGGCGCTCGACCCGCCGGGCGTGGGCGCGCGCGACCTGCGCGAGTGCCTCATGC
>ERZ1066119.163-NODE-163-length-50902-cov-10.015989_pt1 | contig 50902 bp, 41 predicted proteins | sample MGYA00382766_ERZ1066119 | MGnify/ENA primary metagenome ERZ1066119 (study PRJEB33369, sample SAMEA5778349) | biofilm metagenome | biome: Industrial cooling water; feature: Water cooling tower basin; material: Biofilm | place: United Arab Emirates | collected...
AGGCGATGAAGCCCATGTCGATCGTGTGCAACATCGGCCACTTCGACAGCGAGATCCAGATCGCGGCGCTTTCCAATTACAAGTGGACGGAGGTGAAGCCCGGCACCGACCTGGTCGAGTTCCCGGACGGCAAGCAGATCATCGTGCTCGCCAAGGGGCGGCTGGTGAACCTGGGCTGCGCGACCGGTCACCCGAGCTTCGTGATGTCGGCGTCGTTCACCAACCAGACGCTGGCGCAGATCGAGTTGTGGACGCGGGGCGACCAGTACCAGAATCAGGTCTATGTGCTCCCCAAGCACCTAGACGAGAAGGTCGCGGCGCTGCACCTGGAGAAGCTGGGCGTGCACCTGTCCAAGCTGACGGAGAAGCAGGCGAGCTATATCGGCGTGCCCGTCGAAGGGCCGTTCAAGCCGGATCATTATCGCTACTGATCGATCCGGCCCTGAATCGAGAGGAAGCCGCGCCTGGCAACGGGCGCGGCTTTTTTGTCACAGGTTAAGCCCGAAGCGTGATCGTGGCATCATGGGGCGGCTTGACCCGCTGTAATGCGCTCGTCACCCTTCCGATCACCGTAGCACCGCGCCGTGCGACCGCCCCGTCGAGAGGGCGCCGCGGCGTGGCCCGAGGAACGGGTGGTCGGGGACGCGTGGGCGATCCCGGTCGTGCTGACGATCGAGAAGGGGTCTTACATGATTGCATTCGCTGAGGTTCGTCGGGCGGCTCTGCTGTCGGGCAGCGTGCTGGCGCTGGGATGGGCGGCTCCGGCCTTCGCGCAGACCCAAGATGTGCCGGTGGGCACGGCTGCAGCTGGCGGGCAGGGCAACACCGTGCTGGATCCCGAGCCGCAGGCCACGGACGACGTGGTCGTCACTGGGACCCGCTTGGCCCGCGATCCGAACGAGATCGCGCCATCGCCGATCAGCACGATCACGGCGGCGGATTTCCGTTCCACCGGCCAGATCGACACTACCGAGACGCTGCGCGAGCTTCCTGCGCTGTCGAACTCGATCACGATCGGCGATACGCTTGAGCGGGGTCCGGCGGGCAATCTGGGCTTGGCGACGCTGGACCTGCGCGGACTTGGCGTGGACCGCACTCTGGTTGTGGTGAACGGCCGGCGACATGTCGCCGGACTTCCCGGCACTCAGGCCGTCGACGTCTCGACCATCCCGAATGTACTGATCGAACGAGTGGAGGTTCTGACCGGCGGCGCTTCAGCCGTTTACGGCGCGGACGCAGTGACGGGCGTGGTGAACTATGTCTTGAAGCAGGACTTCGAGGGATTGGACCTCAACCTCAATCAAGGCATCTCCGAGCAGGGCGATGGCCGTCAGTTCACTCTCGACGCGGCGATCGGCAAGAACTTCGACGAAGGCCGGGGTAACATCACCTTGGCCGGTAGCTATTCGACGACAGATGAACTGCAGCAGGGAGATCGCCCCTTCACCGCCAATAACGCTCGGTTCAATACGGGGCTGACGTATCCAAACCCGGCACGGCGCTTCCAGGTGGGGGATATCACGCAGGCGTCTACCCCCAATTTTTTCCAGCGGTTCAGCGTCGCGTCCGGTCGTTATCCAATCGGTTTCGCGATCCCCACCGCCGCCCAGTTCGCCACCCAGTTTCCGGGCCGCACGCCCACGCCGGCGGAGCAGGCCCTTATCGATCGCGCCCGCAACGCGCCGTCGCTTGCGTTCCAGTCTTTCCCGACATTCGCCATCTCTTCAACCGCAGGCCTGATCGCGCGCGACGACTATCAGGGCTTCCTGCTTGACGTGAACGGGAACGGGACCCAGGACTGTAACGAGTCGTACATCGGTGCGACCACCATTCGAAACTTCTTCGGCGGCTGTTATGTGTCGCAGCCCGACGGCACCGTCCGGATTTTCCGGGACGGCATCATCGCATCGGGCTCCAACCAGTTTGGCGGCGACGGTGCACCCGAGCGTTTCAGCGCACAGTCCCTGACCCCGCAAAACGTCCGCTACAATGCCAATCTCCTTGGTCATTATGACTATTCGGACGCGCTGACCTTGTTCTTCGAGGGCAAGTACGTCCGGACAGAGACGCGCTCTCAGAACCCGTACAACACCTTCTACGACTCGCTTTACATCGCGCCGGACAATCCCTTCATCCCTGCCCAGCTTCGTGCTGACGCGATCGCCGCCGGCGGCCTGCGAGTATCGCGCGACTTCACCGATCTCGGGCCGAACTTCAACACCGCCAATCGCGACACCTATCGCATCGTCGGCGGCGCTCGCGGCAAGATTACGCCCGAGCTGTCCTATGAAATTTCCACCAATTACGGGCGAACCGACTCGGCAATCTCGTTCAGCAATTCCGTGCTCTACGATCGACTGTTCGCCGCGATCGACGTCGTGCAGGGGCCGAACGGTCCGCGTTGCCGTTCGGACGTGAGCTCCGTGCCGTATCGCGGGTCTGAATTCTTTCCGGTCATCGAGGGAGGGTTCTTCACCTTCCGGCCGGGCGACGGGCAGTGCCGCCCCGCGTCGCTTTTCAATGGCTCCAACTCGGTCAGCGCGGCGGCAGTCGATTTCATCACCCGACCGACCACGACGCGCGCGCGCCTGGAGCAATTCGTCGCGAATGCGCAGCTGATCGGCAACACGGGCGCGTTCTTCAGCTTGCCAGGCGGTCCGATCCAGTTTGCGATCGGCGGCGAGTATCGCGAGGAGAAGAGCCGCACCCGGTTTGATCCGCTTGATCTTGGCCTCCTGCCGGCCGGTTCGCCGGCTGGCCCGGCAGGCACGTTCATCGGCACGATCAATAACAATCAATCACTGACCTTTGACGCGCAGACGCGGACCTTCAACACCGGCGGCCGCTTTGACGTGAAGGAGGCCTATGGCGAGCTTAAGCTGCCGATCCTTTCGCAACGGCCGTTCTTCGAACAGCTCGAGGTGAGCGGCGCCGCGCGCTATTCGGACTATTCCACCGTCGGGAACACCTTCACGTGGAACGTGAACGGCGTGTATGCGCCGATCCCCGATATACGGTTCCGCGGCACCTACGCCGTCGCCATTCGCGCGCCTAACATCGCGGAGCTCTTTGATCCGCAGCAGGGGGCGGTGTTCCGTCCAGCCGACCCATGCGATGCGGCGCAGATCGCCGTCGCGCGCGATCCGGCCCGCCGGCAAGCGAACTGTACCGCAGACGGAATCCCCGTCGGGTTCGAAGACCCGTTGTCGGCACGCTTCTCCGGCACGACTGGAGGCAACCCGAACTTGCGGGAGGAGACTGCCACCACCTACACGTTCGGCGGCGTGCTCGCTCCCCGGTTCATACCGGGCCTTGTGGTGACAGCAGATTATTACAGCATTAGTATCAAGGACGCGATCAACGCCGTCGCCGCGCAAGACATCGTCAACAGCTGCTACGACAGTGCCTCTATTCAGAACCAATTCTGCTCGCTCTTTACTCGTAACCGGAATCCAGCATCGCCGACGTTCCTTGGCCTGAACTTCCTACGGCAAACTCAGCTGAATTTCGGACGGATCGAGACGTCTGGCATTGACGCCGCGGTTAGCTATCAGTTTCGTATCGGCGAGACGCGCGTGCAGATGCGGGTGAACGGAAACTGGACGGAAAAGCTCAACTTCTTCTTCGATCCGTCTGACCCGAGCCGCATCGATAATGAACTGAGGGAGTTGGGGCGCCCGGAATTCAGCGGGGTGGGCTCGATCAACGTCCAGCGCGGGCGCTTCGGGCTCGGCTACCGCCTCCAGTATCTGGACAGCCAGGCACAAGGCGGTATCGAAATCGATAATGTGCTCGCCGTAGCCGGCCCGGCCGGCTTCGCGGACGAGGTCTTCGTCCACGACGCATCGTTCAACTTCGACCTGAACGACCGCGCGAGCTTCTATGGCGGCGTCAACAACTTTACGGACGTCAAGCCATACCCGACCAACTCGGCCTATCCGGTCAGCCCGCTCGGGCGCTACTTCTTCCTGGGCGTGCGGGTGAAGACCGGACCGCTGTTCTGAGCCCAATTTAGTCTCGCGGGCCAGCGTCTCGTTTCGGAGGCGCTGGCCCTTTCGCTTTCGAAAATGTGCGATGCCGTTCAAGCAAGCCTTGCGACGTGCTCGCGCTTCCCCCTCCCGCTCCGTTCGCCTAGACGGACGGCGATGCCCCGCCGCGATCGAGCCCGACCTTGCTGACGGATCCCGTGACCCTGGCGGCGGCCGGGGTGGTGCTCTTCGCGATCGTCGCCGCGGGCGCTTGGGCGCTGCTGGTCGGGTTGCGGGCGCGGCAGCAGGGCAAGGCGCTGGTCGCCGAGCATGAGCGCATCGCCGCGCTGCTCCAGGCCGCGCCCGCGCTGCCGATGCTGGTGCGCGCCGATGGGCAGGTCGACTGCCCGCAGCGCCTGGCGGACTGGCTGGGGCTGAGCCAGCCGCCCCGCTATCTGGCGGAGCTCGCGGGCGACGGGCGGGGGCTGTCGCCGATGGACCTGCCCGCGCTCACCGCCGACGTGAACGCCGCCGCGCGCGCAGGCAAGCCGTTCGATCGCTCCGTCCGGCCGATCGGATCGGAGCGCACGGTGACTCTGCGTGGTGCGCGTGCCCCCGGCGAAGAGGGCGCGGCGGGCGCGGTGCTCGTCTGGGCCACCGACGCCACCGATCGCGAGACCCAGATCGCCCGTCTCGGCGATCAGGCGACCCGGCTGAAGCGCGCCTATGACGCGCTCACTGCGGTGATCGAGGTCGCGCCGCTGCCCATGTGGTATCGCGGTCCCGACCTGAAGCTGACCATGGTCAATTCGGCCTATGTCGAGGCGGTCGACGGGGCCGACGCCGCGGACGTGATCGCGCGCGGCATCGAGCTGGTCGAGGAGCAGGGCCCCGCCGGTCCCCTCGTGGGCGCGGAGGCCGCCCGGCAGAGCGGGCGACCGCACGAGGCGGTGCTGCCCGCGACGATCGGCGGCAAGCGGCGCACGCTGCGCGTCTACGACGTCCCGCTCTCCACGGGCGGCGTGGCCGGCTTCGCAATCGACATCGAGGAACTGGAGCAGGCGCGCAGCGGGCAGAAGCGCTTCGCCGAGGCTCAGCGCGAGATGCTGGACCGGCTGTCCGCGGGCGTGGCGCAGTTCGGGGCGGACCGGAGCCTCGTCTTCTCCAACCAGCCGTTCCGCCGCATGTTCGCGATGCGAAGCGAGTGGCTGGCCGACCGGCCCGAGTTCGACCGCGTGCTGGAGCGGATGCGCGAGGCCGACCGGCTCCCCGAGGTGCGCGACTTCCCGGGCTGGAAGGCCGAGCGGCGCGAGTGGTTCTACCAGACGGAAGGCTCGATCGAGGAGGCGTGGCACCTGCGCGGCGGCACGCACCTGCGCGTCGTGGCGCAGCCGCTGCCCGATGGCGGGCTGCTCCTTATCTTCGAGGACCGGACCGAGCAGGTCCAGCTCGCCAGCGCCCGCGACACGCTGCTCCGCGTCCGCACCGCGACCTTCGACAATCTGTTCGAGGCGCTCGGCGTGTTCGCGGCCGATGGCCGGCTGCAGCTATGGAACAACCGGTTCCGCGCGCTCTGGGGCATGGAGGAGGAGTTCCTCGCCGGTCATCCTCGCGTGGACGCCTTCGCGGAGGCCGCGGCCACGCGATTGTCGACCCCGAACCGGGCCGCGCTGATTCCGGAGCTCGTCCGCTCGGCGACGCACGAGCGGCAGCAGCGCGCGGGGCGGGTCGCCTTCGCCGACGGCCGTCACTTCGAGTTCGCGGCCGTGCCGCTGCCCGACGGCAACGCGCTGTTCACGATGCTCGACATTTCCGACAGCCGCCGCGCCGAACAGGCGCTGCGCGACCGCAACCGCGCGCTGGAGGAGGCGGATCGGCTCAAGACCCAGTTCGTGGCGAACATGAGCTACGAGCTGAAGACCCCGCTCACCTCGATCGGCGGCTTCGCCGAGATGCTGCACGGCGGTTACGCGGGCAAGCTGCCCAAGGAGGCCAACGCGTATGTCGAGGCCATCCTGGAGTCGGTCGAGCGGCTGGGTCTGCTGGTCGACGACGTGCTCGACCTGACCCAGGGCGACGAGGAGCAGGCCCGGGAAGACGTGGACCTGGCCGCCGTCGCACGCGCGGCGGTGGAGACGGTCAAGCCCTCGGCCGCGCGCAAGAAGCTCGATCTGGCGGTGGAGATCGCGCGCTCGGCGGGGCGGGTCACAGGCGATCCCAAGCGGTTGCGCGAGATGATCGAGCATCTGTTGCGACACGCGATCGGCTCGCTGCCCGAGCGCGGGCGCGTGCTGCTCCATGCGGACGGCGGGGCAAGGTCCGCGCGGGTGGTCGTGTCCGACGACGGACCAGGCATGGACGCGGAGGCGCAGGCGCGGGCGTTCGACCGCTTCGCCGCGCCGGGCATCCAGCCCTCGGGCGAACGCGCGCTCGGCCTCGGCCTGCCGCTCGCGAAGCAGTTCGCCGAAGCGCATGGCGGGACGGTCACGCTGGTCAGCGAGCCGGGCGCGGGCACGCTGATCACGGTCGAGCTGCCACGGCGGTGAGCAAGCTTCGTCATGCCGGGTTTGTCCCGGCATCCACGCCTGCCCTGCAGCCGATCCGTTCGCGCCTGGCCCGCCGCTGGACCCCGGCACAGGGCCGGGGTGACGTATGCTGTTGAAGTCGCCTGCCGACACCGAGGCCGTCGGCGCCCGGCTTGCGGGCCTGATCCGCCCCGGCGACGTCGTCACCCTGTCCGGCCCGCTAGGGGCGGGAAAGACCTCGATCGCGCGCGGGCTGCTCGCATCGCTCGGGCTGGCCGGCGAGGCGCCGTCGCCGAGCTTCGCGATCGTGCAGGCCTATGCGCCGCCCGAGGTCCGGCTGCCGCTTTTGCATGTGGACCTGTACCGGATCGAGCATGCGGCGGAGCTGGAGGAGTTGGGGCTGGACGATGCGCTCGTGGACTCGGCGCTCGTGATCGAATGGCCGGAGCGGGCGCCCGGCCGCTGGCCCGATGCGCTCGCCCTGTCGCTGGCGGTCGCTCCGGACGGCGCGCGCATATTGACAGCCGACATACCCCCCGCTTGGGAGCGGCGATGGCCGATCTGACCCCGCCCGCGGGCGCGTCCGCGTTTCTGGCGAAGCATGGCTGGGCAGGGGCGGACATCCGCTCGCTTGCCGGCGACGCCTCGTTCCGCCGCTACTTCCGCGTGACGCAGGGCGGCCGGCGGGCGGTGCTGATGGACGCGCCCCCGCCGCACGAGGACACCGCGCCGTTCCTGTCGGTCGCGGGGTGGCTCGCCGAGCGCGGCTTCGCGGCGCCCGCCGTCCATGCGCACGACCCCGAGGCGGGGCTGGTGCTGCTCGAGGATTTCGGCGACGCCCGGATGCGCGAGACGGTGGACGAGGCGCCCGCCGCCGGGGTGCGGCATTATGAGGACGCGGTCGACCTGCTGGTCGAGCTGCATCGTCACCCGGCCGGACCGTTTCGCCCTTACGACGCAAGCGAGCTGCACCGCGAGGCGGCGCTGTTCACCGAGTGGTACTGCGCGGCGGTCGGGCTGGACGTCGACGCAGCCGAATATCGCGCCGCGTGGGATAAGGTGTTCGGCCACGCGCTGTCCGGCGCCCCGGTCACCGTCTTGCGCGATTATCATGCCGAGAACCTGATGCTGGTCGGCGAGACGCAGCGGCTGGGCCTGCTCGACTTCCAGGACGCGGCGGCGGGGCACCGGGCCTATGACCTCGTCTCGCTGCTGCAGGACGCGCGGCGCGATGTCGATCCGGGCCTAGAGGAGGCGATGCTGGGGCGCTACATGGCCGCGACCGGTCAGGGCGACGACTTCCTCGCGGCCTATCACGTGCTCGGCGCTCAGCGGAACGCGAAGATCATCGGGATCTTCACGCGTCTGTGGAAGCGCGACGGCAAGCCGCGCTATCCGGCGCTGTGCCCGCGCGTCTGGGCCTATCTGGAGCGCGACCTGTCCCAGCCCGTGTTGCGGCCCGTCGCCGCCTGGTTCGACGCCCATGTGCCGCCGGAGAAGCGGGGCGATCCGCTGGTGCTGTCGGCGTGACCCGCCAGCTCGCGCTGCGGCCCGATCCGGGCGGCAGCGTTCCCGAGACCGCGATGGTGCTGGCCGCGGGGCTTGGCACCCGGATGCGGCCGCTAACTGCGACGCGGCCCAAGCCGATGGTCCAGGTCGCGGGCAAGCCGCTGATCGACCATGCGCTGGACCGGCTGCGGGCGGCGGGTGTCCGGCGCGCGGTGGTCAACGTCCACTACCTCGCCGACCAACTGGAGGCGCATGTCCGCCGTGCCGGCGGGATCGAGGTGGTCGTCTCGGACGAGCGGGCGCGGCTGATGGAGACGGGCGGCGGGCTGGTCCAGGCCCGCGCGCAGCTCGGCCCGGACCCCTTTCTGGTGGTGAGCAGCGACGTGCTCTGGATCGACGGACCGGCGGACGCGATCAGGCTGCTCGCGTCCGGGTGGGACGACGCGCGCATGGACGTGCTGATGCTGCTGGTGCCATTGGCGCGGGCGCATAATCACGAGGGGCGGGGCGACTTCCACCTCGACGCCAATGGCCGGATCACCGGCCTGCGCAAGCCGGACCGGGTCGCGCCGTTCGTCTATACGAGCGTGCAGATCATGTCCCCGCGGGTGTTGGCCGATGCTCCGGAGGGGCCATTCTCGCAGATGCTGTTCTGGCAGCGCGCCATCGCCGCGGGCCGCGCCTATGGCATGGTCCATCAGGGCCTGTGGTTCGATGTCGGCACTCCCGGCGCCATCGGCCGGACGGAGGCGCTGCTCGCCGATGGCTGAGCGGGCGCGCCCGGCGGTCTACACGATCCCGCCGCACCGGGCCTTCGCCGACGCGCTTGTGGCGGGGCTGCGGCGACGGGCGGGGGACGATCCGCTCGGCCTCGCCCGCGCGACCGTGCTGCTGCCCAACAACCGCGCCGTGCGCGCCGTGACCGAGGCGTTCGTGCGCGCCAGCGGAGGGGGGCTGCTGCTGCCGCGCCTGGTCGCGCTGGGCGACCCGGAGGCAGGGGAGGCGATTGGGGCCGCGTTCGACCCGGCCGATGCCCAGCCGATTCCGCCCGCCGTCGACGCCTTCCGCCGCCGCATGACGCTCGCCCGGTTGGTGCAGGAGGAGCGGGCGAGCGCCGGCCAGGCGATCGATGCCGCGGAGGCGGTGCGGCTGGCCGGCGACCTCGCGCGCACGCTCGACCAGCTGCTGGTCGAGGAGGTCGCGCCGCACCGGCTACGCGAGATCGAGCTGGGCGAGCTGCGTCGGCATTGGGAGACGGCGCTCCGCACCTTCTCGGTCGTGCTCGATCGCTGGCCGGCGGAGCTGCGCGCGCTCGGCTGCATCGATGCCGCCGACCGGCGCAACCGCCTGCTCGACCGGGTGAGCGAGCGGTGGCGCGCCGAGCCGCCGGCCGGGCTGGTCTGTGCGGCGGGCGTGACCGACTCCGCCCCGGCGGTCGCGCGACTGCTGCGCCGGGTCGCCGCGCTGCCCCGCGGGCTCGTCGTGTTCGCCGGGCTCGACCTCGCCATGCCCGACGCCGAATGGGACGCGCTCGGCCCGCACCATTCCGATGCGGAAAGGGGCATCGCGCGTCGGCCGATCGAGACGCATCCGCAGTTCCATCTGAAGCTGCTGCTCGACCGGCTCGGCGTGGCGCGTGGCGAAGTCCGGCTCTGGCGCGACGGGAGCGACCGCGACGCCGACCCGTCGCGGGCGCGCGCCATCGCGAGCGCCCTCGCGCCCGCCGCCTACACCGGCAAATGGACCGCGTTGCCCGCGGCCGACCGCCGCCTGGCGGGCGTCACGCGCGCGGAGCTCGCCACGCCGGCGGAGGAGGCGCAGGCGATCGCGCTCAAGCTGCGCGAGACGCTGGAGACCCCTGGCCGCACGGCGGCGCTCGTCACGCCCGATCGCGGGCTCGCCCGGCGCGTCGCCGCGCACCTGACGCGCTGGGGCGTGCAGGTGGACGACACGGCAGGCCGGCCGCTCTCGATCCTGCCGCCGGGCACGCTGCTCTTGGCGCTGGCCGAAGCGGCCGCGCAGCGCTGGGCGCCGCTGCCGCTGCTGGCGCTGTTGAAGCACCCGCTGGTCCGGGCTGGGGAGGGTCGGGTCGCCTGGCTAGAGGGCGTGCGCGCCATGGACCGGCAGCTGCGCGGGCCACGTCCGGCGCCGGGGCTCGACGGCATCGCCGGCGCGCTGAAGGGCCGCGCGGCGCTGTTCTGGGCCGAAGCATGTCCCCTGCTCGCCCAGGTCGAGCGGTGCTGGGGCGAGGGCGCGCAGCCGCTGGCGGGTATGGTCGCGTGCCTGCGCGAGGCGGCGCAGGCGCTGTGCGGCGATGCGCTCTGGGCCGGGCCGGCGGGCCGCTGCGCCGCGGAGTTCCTGGCGAGCCTGGAAGCGGAGGCAGTGGCGGGGCCGGCCCTGGCGCAGCCGGAGGGGCTGGCGGCGCTGCTGCGCGTGCTGCTCGACGAGCAGGCGGTGCGCCCGCCGCAGGGCGGCCACCCGCGCCTCGCCATCTACGGCCTGATCGAGGCGCGGCTGCAATCGGCCGACCTCATGATCCTGGGCGGGCTGAACGAGGGCACCTGGCCCGGGCGGCCAGCGCCGGACCCGTGGCTGGCGCCGCCGATCCGCGCCGCGCTGGGCTTGCCGGGACTGGAGCGACGGATCGGCATTTCCGCGCACGACTTCGCGCAGGGACTGGGCGCGCCGGAGGTGCTGATCACCCGCGCACGGCGCGACGCGGGCGCGCCGGCGCTCGCCTCGCGGCTCTGGCTGCGGCTGGAGGCGATGGCGGGCGCGCAGTTCACGCGCGACGCGACGCTGGAAGGGTGGACGCGAGGGCTGGATGCGCCCGAGCTCCACCGGCCCGCACCGCGTCCCGAGCCCACGCCACCGCCCGAGCTGCGGCCCCGCCACATCTCCGTCACCGAGGTGGACCGGCTGAAGGCCGACCCCTTCGCCTTCTACGCCCGCCGCGTGCTCGCGCTCGCGGCGCTCGATCCCGTCGATGCCGAGCCGAGCCCAGCGTGGCGTGGCAACGAGGTCCACCGCGTTCTGCAGGAATGGTGGGAGCAGGATCGCTGCGCGCCCGAGGCGCTGATGCCGCGCGCGCGCGGCATGCTGGCGGACGCCTCGTTCCACCCGCTAATGCGGGCGCTGTGGGAGCCGCGACTGCTGGAGGCGATCGACTGGATCGCCGGGCGGGTCGCGGCGCATGCGGAGGAGGGCCGCCACGTGCTGAGCGCCGAGGGGTCGGGCGAGATCGAGTTCGCGGGCGTGCGGCTGCGCGGCCGATACGACAGGATCGACCGGTGCGGCGACGGCGGGCTCGCGATCGTCGATTACAAGACCGGCAAGGCGCCCTCGGCGGCCGCGGTGCGCGAAGGCTATTCGCAGCAGCTCGGGCTGCTGGGGCTGATCGCCGAGCAGGGCGGGTTCGCCGAGGCCGACGGGACCGCGACCGCGTTCGAATATTGGTCGCTGACCAAGAAGGGCGACAGCTTCGGCACGCTAGCCAGCCCATGCGATCCCAACGGCGCGCGCGACCGGATCGTCACATCCGAGTTCACGACGGTGGCCGCGCGCAACTTCGAAGGCGCGGTGCGGCGCTGGCTCACGGGCGACGAGCCCTTCACCGCCAAGCTGCAGCCTGAATACGCACCGTATGGCGACTACGACCAATTGATGCGCCTCGACGAGTGGTATGGGCGTGAGTAGCCCGCTGAAGCCGCTGCAGCCGCTGAAAGACGCGCAGGCGGCGGCGACCGATCCGGGCGCGCATGTCTGGCTTTCCGCGTCGGCCGGGACGGGCAAGACGCATGTGCTCGCCGCGCGCGTATTCCGCCTGCTGCTCCGCGGCGTCGATCCGGCTTGCATCCAGTGCCTGACCTTCACCAAGGCGGGTGCGGCCGAGATGGCGGACCGCATCAACGCGAGGCTGGCGGCCTGGGTGCGGATGCCCGACCCGCAGCTCTTCAACGACTTGCAGGCGCTGGGCGAGAAGGGGACGCCCGAGCAGCGGGAGATCGCGCGCACCCTGTTCGCCAAAGTGCTGGACGCGCCGGGCGGGGGCTTACGCATCCAGACGATCCATGGTTTCTGCCAGGGCCTGCTCGCCGCCTTCCCGGTCGAGGCGGGGCTCGCGCCCGGCTTCCGCCCGCTGGAAGCGCGCGAAGAGGCGGTGCTGCTGCGCGAGAGGCTGGCGGCGATGCTCGCCGACGCCGCACGCGAGGGCCGGACGCGGCCGGTGGAAGTGATCGGCGCGCTCAGCCTGAGGCTGGGGGAGGGCGGGGCGGAGGAGTTCCTGCGGGCCTGCGCCAAGGCGCCGGCGGCGCTGGACGCGCTGCCGAGCGGCGTCCAGCCCTGGCTCCGGCGACAGTTGGACCTGCCGTCCGGGCCGATCGCGGACGCCTTGGCCGAAGGCTGCGACGCCATCGACCTGGAGGCTGTGCGGCGGATCATGGCGGCGAACCGCGCCTGGGGCACGGCGACGGGCGACAAGCGCGCCGGCGCCGTCGAGCGGTGGCTCGCCGCCGAGCCCGAGGGACGCGTCACCTCTCTCCGAGAGCTGCTGGGCGCGGTGATCAGCATGAGCTCGGGCGCGCCGTTCAAGCCGTCGGCCAAGCAGCTGGCCGCCGAGCCGGACATTCTGGAGCTATCGCAGCAGTTGGGGCAGCACTGCCTCGACCTGCTGTCGCTGGTCGACCGCGCGGCGTATGCCGACCTGCTCGCCGACGCGCTGGAGGTCGGGCGGGACTATGCGCGTGCTTACGCCCAGGCGAAGCGACGCGTGGGCGCGGTCGATTTCGACGACCTGATCGAGACGGTGGTGCGCCTGTTCCAGCAGGACGGCGTCGGCGACTGGGTCCGCTACAAGCTCGACCAGCAGACCGCGCACGTCCTGATCGACGAGGCGCAGGACACCAACGCGCACCAATGGGCGATCGTGCGCGCGCTGGTGGAGGAGTTCTTCGTGGGACGCGGCATCTTCGCGCCACAGACCCGGACGCTGTTCACGGTCGGCGACTTCAAGCAGGCGATCTTCGGGTTTCAAGGCACCGATCCGGTCAATTTCGAGGCTGCCGAGCGCTACTTCTCGCAGCGTGCGCGCGAAGCCTGGGGCGAGGACGGGTGGCCGCAGACGGAGCGGGGGCTGCCGCTGGAGCGGCTGTCCCTCAACCAATCGTTCCGCTCAACCCGGCCCGTGTTGCAGTTTGTCGACGCCGCGGTCGCCGCCATCCCGGAGCCGGGACTGGGAACCTTCGACCCGCCCGAGCCGCATGCGAGCGAGGTGCCCGGTCCCGGGCGGGTGACGCTCTGGCCGCCGGTCGCGGCGGGCGGGGATGCGGATGCGGAGGGCGAAGAGGGCTGGGTGGACGAGCCGGTCCGCATCCTCGCCGGCCGGATCGCCAAGGCGGTGAAGGGCTGGATCGCTGATCCGGCCTGTCTCAAGCGCGACGGCACGCGGCTGCGGCCCGAGGACGTGATGATTCTGGTCAAGCGGCGCGGCGACCTCGCCTCGCTGCTCGTGGCGCGGCTGCATGCAGAGGGCGTGCCGGTCGCGGGTGTCGACCGGCTGCGGTTGAACGCGCCGTTGGCGGTGCAGGACCTGCTCGCGGCGGTCCGCTTCGTTCTCCAGCCCGACGACGATCTGAGCCTCGCCGCGTTGCTCGTGTCGCCCCTGATCGGGTGGACGCAGGAGGAGCTGCTCGCCGCCGCTGCGCCGCGCACCGGCCGACTGTGGCGACATCTGCAACGGACGCAGCCCGCCGAGCGCCTGGCGCCGCTCGCCGCCATGCTCGCGCGCGCGGACCTCGCCACGCCGTACCAGTTCCTGGAAGAAATCCTGTCCGGGCCGCTCGACGGTCGCCGCAGGCTGCTGGAGCGGCTGGGGCCGGAGGCGCGCGATCCGGTCGAGGAGCTGCTCAACGCCGCGCTGCAGTTCGAGAGCGCGACCACGCCATCGCTGCAGCGCTTCCTCGACTGGTTCGACCGCGGCGAGGTGGAGATCGTCCGCGATCCCTCGCAGCCGCTCGACGCGGTACGAGTCATGACCGCGCACGGGGCGAAGGGGCTGCAGGCGCCGCTGGTGATTCTGGCGGATGCGTGCGTCGACCCGACCCAGAACCGGGCGCGCATCCTGAAATGGAGCTACGATCCGGCCGCGCCCGCCGTGCCCGTGTTCCGGCCGCGCGCGGGCGAGCGGGGCGGGCCGCTGGACATCGCGATCTCTGAGGTCGAGCGGCGCGAGCTGGCGGAGCACTGGCGGCTCTTCTACGTGGCCGCGACGCGGGCGGAGGAGCAATTGGTCATCGCCGGCTCGCTCGGCCCGCGCGCCAACGGCGTGCCGCCTGGGACGAGCTGGTACCATGCGGCCGCGCAGGCGATGGACGTGCTCGGCGCGCGCGACGAGGACGGCAAGCGCGTGTTCGAGGGCGAGGGCTCGCCCCCGGTCACGCCCGCGAAGGAAGACAGGGCCGAGGCGCCGCGGTTGCCCGACCTGCCCGACTGGGCGCGCACGCCTGCACCGGCGGAGCGCAGGCCGTCGCGGCCGCTCGCTCCGTCCGCCATCGGCGAGGACGCGGTCGCCGATCCGCCGCCCAGCCCCGCGCAGCGCGACGCGGCCGAGCGCGGGCGGCTGCTCCATGCCCTGTTCGAGCGGCTGCCGCCGGTTGCGCCCGATCGCCGCGCCGAGGCGGCTCACCGCTGGCTGCGCGATACGGGCGGGGTCGCGGACCCGGCGGTCCGAGCGGAGATCGCGCGCAGCGTCTGCGCCATCATCGGCGACCCGCGCTTCGCCGAGCTGTTCGGCCCGGACTCGCTGGCCGAGGCGCCGGTCACGGCCGTGATCGCGGGCGGGCTGGTCGTGTCGGGGACGGTCGACCGGCTGCTGGTCGGGCCCGACCGGGTGCGGGTGGTCGACTTCAAGACCGGCCGACGCGCGCCGGCGTCGCTGGCCGAGCTGCCCGACTATCACCTGCGGCAGATGGCGGCCTATGCGGCGGCGCTGGCCGTCATCTTCCCCGACCGGGCGGTCGAGGCGGCATTGCTCTACACGAGCGGGCCGGCGCTGTTCGCGCTGCCTGCCGACCTGCTCGCCGCGCACAAGCCGGGCTTCGCTAACGCGGAGCAAAGCTAGCTCCCCGAGGGTTGGCCCGCCGAGCGCGCGCGCCTATCTGATCCCCTCCCAAGGAGTTTGCGACCATGCCGACCAAGACCGTCACCGACGACAGCTTCACCCAGGACGTGCTGCAGAGCGACACGCCGGTGCTGGTCGATTTCTGGGCGGAATGGTGCGGGCCGTGCAAGATGATCGGGCCGGCGCTCGAGGAGATCTCGGACGAGCTGGCCGACCGCGTCACGGTGGCCAAGATCAACATCGACGAGAACCCGGACGCGCCCGGCAACTATGGCGTGCGCGGCATCCCGACGATGATTCTCTTCAAGGCCGGCGTCCCCGCCGCGACCAAGGTCGGCGCGGAGCCCAAGGGCCGGATCAAGGCGTGGCTCGAGGGGGCGCTGGGGTGATCCTCGCGGCACTCCTTCTGCAAGAAGCGCTGGCCGATCCGTGTGCCTGGACCCCGCCGGGACCGCTCCGCCGGATGGAGGGCATCTTCGTCACGGAGTTTGAGCGGCCCCGGTTCTACGAGAACCGGGAAGCGCACGAGGTAGAGCGCACGACGCCGTACGCGCTTTTACAACGGGATGCAGCCAAACAGGCCGCGTCTGTTGGCCTGTGGCGGCAAAACCATGCATTCCGGGTCGTGATCATTGGCTCGGAACGCTTTCCGCCCCATGGTCCCGCGGACCCGAAACGACCATGCCCACCATCATCGGGCGAGTTGAGCCACATCGATGCGACCGAGATCGTCTCGCAGAACGATCTCGGCCATGCAGCAGATGTCTTGCCCCAGCTGGGATTCAGCTCCGATAATCAGCGTTGATGGAGATGTAGCCGTGGGTCAGGTCGCACGTCCACACGGTCGCGCGGCCCTCGCCCAGGCCCAGGTTGATCCCGATCTCCACCTCCTGACCGGCCAAGTGCGCGGCGACCGGGGTCTCGTCATAGCCCTCGACCGCCAGCCCGTTCCGCGCCACCTGCGTGTCGCCGAAGCGGATCGACAGGCGGTCGCGGTCGGCGGGTTCGCCCGCCTTGCCGACCGCCATCACCACGCGCCCCCAGTTCGCGTCGCCGCCGGCGATGGCGGTCTTCACCAGCGGCGAGTTGGCGATGCTCATCGCGATCCGGTGCGCCGAACGGTCGCTCTCGGCGCCGGTCACCTGCACCTCGATCAGCTTGGCCGCGCCCTCGCCGTCGCGCACTACGAGCAGCGCGAGCCGGCGGCACAGGTCCGCCAGCGCCGCGCGGAACGCGTCCGCGCCGGGGCTGTCGTCCCCTGACAGGGGCGCGTTGCCCGCCGCCCCGGTCGCGAACGCGAGCACGGTGTCGCTGGTCGAAGTATCGCCGTCCACCGTGATGCAGGAGAAGCTCGGCGTATTAGCCTGCGTCAGCGCAGCCTGGAGGAAGGCGGGCTCGACGGCTGCGTCGGTGAAGATGAAGCCCAGCATCGTCGCCATGTCGGGCGCGATCATCCCCGACCCCTTGATGATGCCGACCAGCGTCACCGTGCGGTCGCCGACCACCGCCGTCGTCATCGCGCCCTTTGGGAACGTATCGGTGGTGCCGATCGCGTCCGTTGCCGCGCGCCAGTCGCACGGCGGGGCAGCGAAGGCAGCCTCCAGCCCGGCCTCCGCCTTGTCGATGGGCAGCGGCACGCCGATGACGCCGGTGGAGGCGACGAACACGTCGGACGGCTGGCAGCCGAGATGCTGTGCCGCCCGCGCCGCGATCGCCTCCACCGCCGCGCCTCCGCGATGGCCGGTGAAGGCGTTCGAGTTGCCGGCGTTGACGACCAGCGCCCGCGCGTGGCCCAGCACCAGCGCCTGCCGGCACCATTCGACCTCGGGCGAAGGGCATCGGCTCTGCGTCAGCACGCCTGCGACGACCGTACCGGGCGCGAACTCGGCGAAGGTCAGGTCGCAGCGATCCCATTCCTTGTAGCGCGCCCGCGCCACCCGGAGCGTCACGCCCGCGACCGGCGGCATGTCGGGGAAGGGCTGGGCTAGGGGAGACGTAGATGACATGCGGCAAGCTCGATCCTATGGTCGCGCGACCTTTGGCGAATGGCTGAGGTAGAAACAACGGTGTCGCATATTCCTCGCGCTTCACTGTCCAGCCCATCCGTCGAACAGCGCCGCCGTGATCGGCATCTCGCGTGGATGATCCTCTGCGCGTGCTCCGCCGTAAGCCTCCCTGTCATTGGGCTTGTGGCCGCGTGGCTGTTGCGAGATTTCACCAGCTCCGCTTTGCGCGACGTCCAGGAGGCGAAAGCGGGAGCCGAGCAGCTGGCTCCAATCCCGCCGGATACCGCCAAACCCGTGGGGGAACCGTCAAGCTGGATCAAGCCGAGCGACTATCCGGGCGGGGCGCTTCGCGCGGGCGAGGAAGGCCGCGCCCGGGTTACCCTAGCGATCGACGCAGCGGGCAAGCCGACCGGTTGCGCGGTCGCGCGGAGTAGCGGGTCCTGGTCGCTCGACAACGGCACGTGTTCGGCGCTGATGCGGAGGGCTCGCTTTGCTCCGGCACGGCCGGGAACGCTCGGATCGCATGAGGGCGAGGTGCGTCGCTGGACCTCGCCCTATGTGCGCTGGGTCCTGCCTGACTGACGCTAGACGGTTCCGCCCGGCATCCCTATGTCTGCAGCCGTGAACCTATTGCTGCTGCTGACCGCTCTGTTGAGCGCGCTGACGGGCGCGCATGTGAGCGCGCGTCCGACGCAGCTGGCCGTCGCTGTCGCGCAGGCCGCGGAAGCGCACGAGACGGCTCGGCCCGCTCTGAAAAGCGCGGCATATCGCCCGGTCGCGAGTCTGCCGGACCTTGTCTCTGTCGCGCATGTGCTCCCGACAAGCGCGCCGGTCCTGGTCGCCCCTGCCTTTCTGAGCCGCCGCCGCGAATAGCGGCGGCCCTCTTTCCGCTTCGACCGTATCCGCGCGCCCGTCCCGGCGCGCCGTCTTCGTATCAGGATCATGCCCATGCTCGGCGGCCTCGCCAAATCCATCTTCGGTTCGTCCAACGACCGATATGTCAAATCCCTCAATCCCCTGCTCGCCAAGATCGCCGGCCATGAGCCCGCGTTGCAGGCGATGTCCGACGACGAGCTCGCCGCCCAGACCGTGCGCTTCCGCGAACGGCTGGCCAACGGCGAGAAGCTCGACAGTCTGCTGCCCGAGGCGTTCGCGACGGTGCGCGAGGCGGCGCGCCGCGTGCTTGGCCAGCGTCATTACGACGTGCAGATGGTGGGCGGCATCGTGCTCCATCGCGGCGAGATCGCCGAGATGCGAACGGGCGAGGGCAAGACGCTGGTCGCGACGCTCGCCACCTATCTGAACGCGCTGCCGGGGGACGGCGTGCACGTCGTCACCGTTAACGACTATCTCGCCGAGCGGGACGCGAACTGGATGGGGCAGGTCTACCGCTTCCTGGGGCTATCGGTGGGCGTGATCATCCCCAACCTGACCGACGAGCAGCGTCGCGCCGCGTACCACAGCGACATCACCTACGGCACGAACAACGAGTTCGGCTTCGACTATCTGCGCGACAACATGAAGTACGACCGCGCATCGATGGTGCAGCGGCCCTTCAATTTCGCGATCGTCGACGAGGTGGACTCGATCCTGATCGACGAGGCGCGCACGCCGCTGATCATCTCGGGCCCGACCGACGACAAGTCGGAGCTGTACAAGCAGGTCGACGTGGTCGTGAAGCAGCTCGATCCCGCCGATTACGAGAAGGACGAGAAGCAGAAGACCATCATCCTGACCGAGGACGGGACGGAGAAGGTCGAGCGCATGCTGGAGGCGGCGGGCCTGCTCCAGGGTGCGAACCTGTACGATTTCGAGAACACCCAGGTGGTCCACCACCTGAACCAGGCGCTGCGCGCGAACGTCATGTTCCGGCGCGACACCGACTACATCGTCAAGGACGGCAAGGTCATCATCATCGACGAGTTCACCGGCCGCATGATGGACGGCCGGCGCTGGTCGGAGGGGCTGCACCAGGCGGTGGAGGCCAAGGAGGGCGTGCAGATCGAGCCCGAGAACCAGACCATGGCCTCGATCACGTTCCAGAACTACTTCCGCATGTATCCGAAGCTGTCGGGCATGACCGGCACCGCCGCGACCGAGGCGGCCGAGTTCTACGACATCTACAAGATGAACGTCGTCTCCATCCCGACCAACGTGCCGGTCAAGCGGGTCGACGAGGAGGATGAGTTCTACAAGAACACGCAAGACAAGTTCGCGGCCATCGCCAAGAAGATCAAGGAGCATGCGGACCGGGGGCAGCCCGTGCTGGTCGGCACCGTCTCCATCGAAAAGTCCGAGCTGCTGAGCGAGTTCCTGCAGCAGGAGGGCGTGGAGCACCGCGTCCTGAATGCCCGCCATCATGAGATGGAGGCGCACATCGTCGCGCAGGCGGGGCGCAAGGCGGCGGTGACGATCGCGACCAACATGGCGGGCCGCGGCACCGACATCCAGCTCGGCGGCAATCTGGAGTTCCGGGTCAACGACGAGCTGGGCCATCTGCCCGAGGGTCCGGAGCGCGAGGCGGCGATCGAGCGCATCAAGGCGGAGATCGCGGCGGAGAAGGCCGAGGTGCTCGCCGCCGGCGGGCTATTCGTGCTCGGCACCGAGCGTCACGAGAGCCGGCGCATCGACAACCAGCTGCGTGGTCGCTCGGGGCGCCAGGGCGACCCCGGCCTCAGCCGCTTCTACCTTTCGCTCGACGACGACCTGCTGCGTATCTTCGGCCCGGACACGCTGTTCGCGCGCATGATGCGCTCCAACATGGAGGACGGCGAGGCGATCGGGTCCAAGTGGCTGACCAAGGCGATCGAGACCGCGCAGAAGAAGGTCGAGGCGCGCAACTACGACATCCGCAAGCAGGTCGTCGAATATGACGACGTCATGAACGACCAGCGCAAGGTCATCTATGAGCAGCGCGCGGACATCATGGACGCCGAGACGGTCGGCGAGGTGGTCAGCGACATGCGGGCCGAGACCGTCAACGCCATCGTCGGCGAGGCCTGCCCGCCCAACTCCTATCCGGAGCAGTGGGACGTCGCGACCATGCGGGAGCGGCTCGCGGCCGTGCTAAACGTCGAGCCGCCGGTCGACGACTGGCTGAAGGAAGAGGCGATCGACCCCGAGCTGGTCGAGGAGCGCGTGCGCGCCGAGGCCGACGCGCTGGTCGAGGCCAAGGCCAAGGAGCTGGAACCGGAGACCTGGACGACGATCGAGAAGTCGATCCTGCTCCAGAACCTGGACCATCATTGGAAGGAGCATCTGGCGACGCTCGACGCGCTGCGCCAGGTCGTCCACCTGCGGGCTTATGCCCAGAAGACGCCGATCAACGAGTATAAGCAGGAGGCGTTCGCGCTGTTCCAGCGCATGCTGGACAACATCCGCGAGGACGTGACGCGCACCATCGCGCACGCACAGTTCCAGCTACAGCCGCCACCCGGCCTGCCCGAGCTGCCCGACTTCATCACCACCCACTTCGACCCATTCACGGGCGAGGACGATACGCGCGACCTGGACGCGGCGGCGCGTGGGCTGGTGCAGACGCAGCTGCCGCCCCTTCAGATGGTGCGCCCCGAAGCGGCGGATCTGGGCGACAATCCCGAGCACTGGGAGGGCAGGGTCAGCCGCAACGCGCCATGCCCCTGCGGGTCCGGGCTGAAGTATAAGCATTGTCACGGCAGCGTGACCGCCTGAGGGGCGTTATGGCCGTATGAACGAAAAAGGGGACGTCCGATGGACGTCCCCTTTCGTTTCAGAGTGTCGGCCCCGTGGAGGCCGGCGGCGCTCCCGAAGGCGCACCCGGGCGGGCGGCGTTCGGGCCGTACCCGTAGGTCGGCACGAACTGATTGGACCGCCGGTCCTGACCCGGCAGCTGGATGGTCGGCCCTAGCCGCTGCAGCACCTGCCGAGCGTCGAACGCGCGGACGTTGTTCGCCGGAGGCGGGCCCTTGCCGGTCAGGATTTCGGCGACGGATTCGTACCGCATCACCGTATCGATGTCGGTCCAGCCGCCCAGGCCGCCGAAGCCACCCCAGCCGGGACCCCAGCCGCCCCAACCGCCGAAGCCGCCAAAGCCGCCCCAACCGGGTCCCCAGCCGCCCCAGCCCGGGCCCCAGCCGAAGCCAGGACCCCATGCGCCCCAGCCCAGACCGGGGCGGGAAAAGGTGCGGGACTGCAGATCGGAGTCGCGATCGACCATGATGAAATGGTCGTCGCCGTTCTGAAGGGTAACCTCCGCCGCGCGGAACAGAAGATAGCGCTCCACCGTCTCGCGCGGCGTGACGCTGTTCCCGGCGAAGCTGACGAGGAACCGATTGTTTTCGAGCTGCCGGTCGGTGAACCCGGTCCGGGCGAACCCTTGACCCCGAGCGGGCCGGTAGCGCGTTTCGGTCGCGCACGCGCTGACAAGCAGGCTTGCCGATGCAGCCGCTGCGATGACCAGCTTACGACCAATAGACGTAGCCATGATCCTTTTCTCCCCCCGCGGCCCTATGCCGCGAGTCTGTGGGCCGGTTAGACGACACGAGTGGAACGTGCGATGAACGGTTTCGCTCCGCAAGCGAAAGGGGAGCGGAAACAGGGGCTTCGTTGCTCAGCGGCCGATCAGGTGCAGGACCAGATCGCGCCGGTGAGGCCGTCGCCTGTGCTCCCAGAGGTAGATCCCCTGCCAGGTGCCTAGCGCAAAACGGCCGCCGAGCACGGGAATTGCGAGCTGCACCCCGGTAAGCGCGGTTCGCAGGTGCGCCGGCATGTCATCCGACCCCTCCTCGTCATGCTCGTAGCCGGCACCTTCGGGCCCGAGGCGGGCGATCCAACGCTGCAGGTCGCGGCGCACGGCGGGCGCTGCGTTCTCCTGGATCAGGAGCGACGCCGACGTGTGACGGCAGAAGAGCGTCAGCAGCCCTTCGGTGATCGCCTGATCGGCGACCCAAGCGGCCACCGGCGCGGTGATCTCGATCAGGCCCTGACCGGGCGTATCGATGCGGAGTTGATGGAGAGACTGCCGAAGCCCTGGCTCGGTCATGTCCCGCGAATGGCTCCCTGAGTTGGATTCGAACCAACGGCCGCTCGATTAACAGTCGAGAGCTCTACCGCTGAGCTATCAGGGACCGTTCGCGGGAGCGCGCTCTATACGCGGGTCCTTGACGGTTTCAAGCCCCTGAACCGGGGAGGGGCGCCGTCACGGAACTGAATTCCGTGACGTCGAAGCCCGGCTCCGCCGAGCCCGGCCGCGCTTGCACGTCTGGTCGCCAGATACTCTGTCGACCTGCGCGCTACGCGACAAACTGCTCCATCGTGATCCGGTCGTCCAACGCGTGCTCCGGGTCGAAGAGCAGGGTCAGCTCACGCGCGCGGTCCATGGCGATGTCGACCCGCGCGACGTCCCGGATCTCCCGCTGGTCGGCGACGGCCGACACGGGCCGCTTGGCGGGCTCCAGCACCTTCAGCCCGATCCGCGCCTTGTCGGGCAGAATGGCGCCGCGCCAGCGCCGCGGGCGGAAGGGACTGATCGGCGTCAGCGCGATCAGCGCGGAGCCGAGCGGCAGAATGGGACCCTGGGCCGAGAGGTTGTAGGCCGTCGAGCCAGCCGGGGTCGCGACGAGAATACCGTCACAGGCAAGCTCGGGCAGGACGACGCGATCGTTGACGGTCACTTCGAGCTTTGCGGTCTGCCGCGTTTCGCGCAGCAGCGAGATCTCGTTGATCGCGGGCGAGGTGTGGACGCGTCCGTCGATGCCCGTCGCCGTCATCTCGAGCGGCGTCACCTTGAACGGCTTGGCGCGCGCGAGCCGCTCGTCGAGGCCGTGCGGACGCCACTCGTTCATCAGGAACCCGACCGTGCCGAGGTTCATGCCGAAGACCGGGACAGCAGGCCCGCGCCGGCCGAGCATGGCGTGGAGCGTCTGGAGCATGAACCCATCGCCGCCGAGCGCGATCACCACGTCGGCCCGGTCGATGTCGACCCACTCGCACGCGTCCGCGAGCGCCTGCGCGGCGGCGCGGGCGGGGGCGGTTTCCGACGCGACGAGCGCGCGACGGGGAAATGCGCTCATCCGCCGGTAACGCTCATGTGACGCGCAAGCGCCGGCGGGCTGCCTCGGCCGATCGCGAAGGCATGGCGCGCCGGCTTGATCGCGAGCGCGTGATCGATCGCTGCGTCCAGCCCTGCCACGCCGCTGCCGCGCAGCGCCGCTTTCAGATCCACCTGCGCGTCATGGCCAAGGCAGGCGTAGAGCTTGCCCTCGGTCGTCAGCCGAACGCGGTTGCAGCCATCACAGAAATTGGCGGTAAGCGGCGAGATCAGGCCCAGCCGGGTGTCGCTGGCGCCCACGCGCCAGTAGCGTGCCGGGCCGCCTGTGGTGCGGGTATCGCGACTGAGGTCGAACCGCTCGGCAAGCCGCTCGAACACGCGCGTCAGGGGTACGAAGCGGTCGGCGCGATCCTCCTCGATCGCACCAAGCGGCATGGTCTCTATCAGAGACAGATCGTGCCCCTCGGCGACGCACCAGGCGAGCATCGCCGGGATTTCTTCTTCGTTCAGCCCGGCGAGCGCAACGGTGTTGATCTTGACGTGTAAGCCCACCGCCTTGGCCGCGGTGATGCCGTCCAGCACGCGGGCGAGGTCGCCGTGGCGGGTGATGGAGCGGAAGCGGTCGGGGTCGAGGCTGTCCAGGCTGACGTTCACGCGGCGGACGCCGGCCGCGTGCAGCATCGCGGCATGCTCCGCCAGCCGGGTGCCGTTGGTGGTGAGCGTCAGCTCCTCCAGCCCCCGTCCGACATGCGCGCCGAGCCGGCGGACAAGGTCGGCCACATCGCGGCGGACTAGCGGCTCGCCGCCCGTGAGCCGCACCTTGGTGACGCCGCGCGCGATGAAGCGCTCGGCGATGATGGCGATCTCCTCCAGCTGCAGCAGTTCGCGCCGGGGCAGGAACGTCATCTGCTCTGCCATGCAGTAACGGCAGCGCAGGTCGCAGCGGTCCGTGACCGACACGCGCAGATAGCGAATGGCGCGTCCGACCGCGTCGATGAGCGGCGCGGGCTGGGTCAGGGCAGGGGCGCTGGCCATCCCCCATGGAGCTAGGCCGGCGCGGGCAGGCCGACAAGTCCCGATTGGCGCGCTCTCCATCGGCGGCTAGGTAGGCGGGCGATGGACAGGCAGGAGCGGCGCCGGGCGCCGGGGGCATGGGCGCGCGGCGTAGCAGTGGCGGCGTCCCGGCGCTGGCTCGACGAGCGGCTGGCCGAAGGCAGGCCGGTGGCGGGCATCCTGATCGGGCTGTCGCGGCTCGACCTGCTGAATGCGGCGCATGGTCGCCGCGCCGGGGACGCGGTGATGCGGACGGCGCTGGATCGGTTGACGGCGTTGGTGGGCGAGCGTCGGGTCGAGCGGCTCAGCGGCGGACGCTTCTTGGTGACCGTCGACGCCGACGAGGCCCGGGCGCTCGCGCTCGCCGGCGGTGCGGCGGAAGCGCTGGCGCATCCCTTTGCGGGCGGCGTGGTGATCGGCGCGCGCACGGCCGTGGCGCTCGGTGCGACAGGGGAGCCGGCGGCGGCGCTGCTGACCCGGCTGGGCGAGGCGCTCAAGCACGCACGCGCAGCCGGAGCGGGCGCGCCGGTGCTGGCGGAGCGCGGCGGGACCGGCTCGCTCGACCGGCTCGCCATCGACCTGCACCACGCGATCGCGCGCGGCGAGATCGAGGTCCTGTTCCAGCCCCAGGTGCGGTTGAGCGACGGGGCGATCGCCGGGGTCGAGGCGCTGGCGCGATGGAGCCACCCGAGCCTCGGCTCGCTGGGCGCGCACGAGCTGTTCGCGGCCGCCGCCTGGGCCGATCTCGAGCTGCCGCTCTCCGAACATATCCAGGAGCGCGCGCTCGCGGCGGTCGCCGCTTGGCCCGTGGCGCTCGCCGGGTTGCGGCTGTCGCTCAACGTGACCGCAGGCGACGTGATGCGGCCGGGCTTCGCCGACGCGCTGCTCGAGCGGGTGCGGGCGAGCGGGCTCGCGCCGGAGCGGATTGCGCTGGAACTGACCGAGGTCGGCCCCGTCGCCGACCTGCCGGGCGCGGCGGAGGCGTTGACCACGCTGCGCAAGGGCGGCTGCCGCATCGCCGTCGACGATTTCGGGGCGGGCTATTCGAGCCTCGCTTATCTCAAGTCGCTGCCGGTCGATGTGGTCAAGCTCGACAAATCGCTGGTCGACGGCCTCGCGCCGGGAACACGCGATGCGCGCCTGATCGGGGGGGCGATCGCGATGGCGCGGGCGCTCGACCTGGCGGTCGTTGCGGAAGGAGTGGAAACGGAGGCGCAGCGTGCGGTGCTCGCGGCCGCGGACTGCGACCTGTATCAAGGCTTCCTGTGCGCGCCGCCGCTCGACACGCCCGCGCTGCTGAAGCTGCTGGAGGATAGCGCATGCGCCCGCTGATTGCCCTTGCTCTGCTCGCCGCCGCCCCCGCGCTGTCGGGAGCGCAGAAGGAGGTGATGACGGCGATGGAGGCCAGCGCGGCGGGATGGAATGCGGGCGACCTCGCGCGCTTCGTCGCGATCTACGCGGACGATGCGACCTTCGTCGCCAAGGACGGCGTGCTGCGCGGCAAGGCCGCCATCGCCGAGCGGTATCAGCCGAGCTTCACCGGCGGCGGCAACAGCCGGGGTCGCCTCGCCTTCGAGCCGGTCGCCTTCCGCACGCTGGGTCCGGCGCAACAACTCCTGATCGCGCGCTGGAAGCTGACGGGCGGGTCGAGGGAGGAGAGCGGGATGACGACCCTTCTCCTGGAGCGCCGCCCCGCCGGCTGGCGGATCGTGGCGGACCATTCCTCCTAACCCGCCGTCTTCGCCAACCCCTTCGAGAGCTGCAGCGCGCCGTGCAGCCGCGCCTTGGCGTCGGGCCAGGCGCGGTTCAGGACGAACTTGCTGTCCGGCCGGAGCTTCGCCTGACCGTTCAGCCGCGCGACATAGGCGATCAGCGCGTCCACGTTTGGCGGCTTGTTGTCGTGAAACGAGACGACCACGCCCTTCGCGCCCACGTCCATCTTGCTGATGCAGGCGCGCTTGGCGTTGAGCTTGATCTCGATGACGCGGATCAGGTTCTCGGTCGCGTCCGGCAGCGGGCCGAAGCGGTCGATCATCTCGGCCGCGAACGCCTCCACTTCGTCCTGCCGGTCGAGGTCGTTCAGACGGCGGTACAGGCCCATGCGCAGGTCGAGATCGGGGACGTAATCGTCCGGGATCAGGATGGGCGCGTCGACGGTGATCTGGGGCGAGAAGTCGCGCGGACGCGTCGCGAGCCCGCCCGCCTTGGCCTCCAGGATCGCCTCCTCCAGCATCGACTGGTAGAGCTCGTACCCGACCTCCTTGATGTGCCCCGACTGCTCGTCGCCGAGCAGGTTGCCCGCGCCACGGATGTCGAGATCATGGCTGGCGAGCTGGAACCCGGCCCCGAGCGAGTCGAGGTCGGACAAAACCTTCAGTCGCTTCTCGGCGGTGTCCGTCATCTGCCGCTCTGGCGGGGTCACCATGTACGCGTAGGCCCGCGTCTTCGATCGCCCGACGCGCCCGCGCAGCTGATAGAGCTGGGCGAGGCCGAAGCGGTCGGCGCGATGCACGATCATGGTGTTCGCCGACGGAATGTCGAGGCCGCTCTCGACGATGGTGGTGGAGAGCAGCACCTCGAACTTGCGGTCGTAGAACGCGCTCATGCGCTCCTCGACCTCGGTCGGGCTCATCTGGCCATGCGCGACGACGTAGCGAACCTCCGGCACCTCGGTGCGTAGGAACTCTTCGATGTCGGGCAGGTCGGCGATGCGCGGCGTCACGAAGAAGCTCTGCCCGCCGCGATAATGCTCGCGCAGCAACGCCTCGCGCAGCACGACGGGATCCCAGGGCATGACGTAGGTGCGGACCGCCAGCCGGTCGACGGGCGGGGTCTGAATGACAGAGAGCTCGCGGATGCCGCTCATCGCCATCTGCAGGGTGCGCGGGATGGGCGTGGCCGTCAGGGTGAGCATGTGGACGTCGGCCTTGAGCGCCTTCAGTCGTTCCTTGTGCGTGACGCCGAAGCGCTGCTCCTCGTCCACCACGACGAGGCCCAGGCGCTTGAACTCGACCGCCTTGGCCAGCACCGCATGAGTGCCGACCACCACGTCGATCGTACCCTCCTTCAGCTTCGCGCGCGTTTCGGTTGCCTCCTTGGCGGTGACCAGGCGGGACAGGCGGCCGACCTCGATCGGGAAGCCCTCGAAACGCGCCTTGAAGTTTTGGTAATGCTGTCGCGCGAGCAGCGTCGTCGGGCACACCACCGCGACCTGCATACCCGCCATCGCCGCGACGAAGGCCGCGCGCAGCGCGACCTCCGTCTTGCCGAAGCCGACGTCGCCAACGACCAGCCGGTCCATCGGCTTGCCCGCGCCCAGATCCTCGAGCACGTCGCCGATCGCGCGGTCCTGGTCGTCCGTCTCCTCGTACGGGAAGCGATCGACGAACGCGGGGTAGCCGCTGGGGTCGGGCTCCGCGACCTCGCCGGGGCGAAGCGCGCGTTCGGCCGCGGTGGCGATGAGCTCGCCCGCGATCTCGCGGATCCGCTCCTTCATGCGGCTCTTGCGCCGCTGCCACGCCTCCCCGCCCAGCCGGTCGAGCGCCGTGCCATCCTCGCCGGAGCCGTAGCGGGAGAGCACCTCCAGGTTCTCGACCGGCACGTAGAGCTTGTCGCCGCCCGCATATTCCAGCGCGACGCAGTCGTGCGGCGACTTGCCCACGGGGACGGAGGTCAGCCCGACATAACGGCCGATGCCGTGGTCGGTGTGGACGACGAGGTCGCCGGGCGAGAGCGTCGCCAGCTCGGCCAGGAACGCGTCCGCTGACTTCTTGCGCTTGCGCCGGCGGATCAGCCGGTCGCCGAGCATGTCCTGCTCGGTCAGGACCGCCACGTCCGGCGCGGTGAAGCCGTGCTCCAGCCCGAGCACGACCAGCGTCGGACCACCGGCACCGAGCGCCTCCTGCCAAGTGTCGACCAGCCGCGCGCCTGTCAGACCGTGATCCTTGAGCAGACCGGCGAGCCGCTCGCGCGCGCCGGTCGAGTAGCTGGCGAGGATCGCTTTCCTGCCGTCGCGGCGAAGCTTCTCGACGTGCTCGGTCACCGCTTCGTAGATATTGGCGCCGCTGCCGCGCTCGGGGGCGAAGTCGCGCGGGCCGTCGACGCCGAACTCGATCACGCTCGCGCTGGCAGGCTCGTGGAAGGGGGTCGCGACGTGCGCCGGGGCGGCGGCGTTGGCCTGCGTCCATTCCTCGGCACTGAGGTAAAGCGAGTCCTTGGGCAGCGGGCGATAGCTGCCCGGCTCCGCCGCTTCGGCGCGTCGGCGGTTCTCCCAATAGTCCGCGATGCTCTCGAAGCGCTGCTCGGCCGCGGCCGCCACGCCCGAGTCGCGGACGACCATGGCGTCGCCGATATGGTCGAAGAGTGTGGCAAGCTTCTCCTCGAACAGTGGCAGCCAGTGCTCCATGCCTGCCAGCCGCCGTCCGTCGCTGATCGCCTGGTATAGCGGATCGCCGGTCGCGGTCGCGCCGAACCGCTCGCGATAGCGGCTGCGGAACCGCTTGACGGATTCCTCGTCGAGCAGCGCCTCGGACGCCGGCAGCAGGACGAAGCGATCCAGCCTGCCGGTGGTGCGCTGGTCTGCAGGGTCGAAGCTGCGGACGCTCTCGATCTCGTCACCGAAGAAATCGAGGCGGAGCGCCTGCGCCTCGCCGGACGGGAACAGGTCGACGATGCCGCCGCGCACGGCATACTCGCCCTGGTCGTGGACGGTGTCGGTGCGAACGTACCCGTTCGCCTGGAGCAGGGCGGCGAGCCGGTCCCGGTCGATCCGCTCGCCCGGCGCCAGCGTCGCGACAAGCTGGCGGATGCGGAAGGGCGTGAGCACGCGCTGGCTGGCGGCATTCGCGGTCGTCACGACCAGCTGCGGGCGGTCCCGCTTGCCCTGCAAGCGGTGCAGCGCGGCGATCCGTTCCGCCATGACGCGGAGCGACGGCGAGGCGCGGTCGTAGGGCAGGCAGTCCCAGGCCGGGAAGGTCAGCACCTCCAGCTCGGGCGCGAAGAACGGGGCGGTCGCCTCGATCGCCCGCATGGCCGCATCGTCCGGTGCGACGAACACGGCGCGGGTCGGCGCGGCGCGCGCGAGATCCGCCAGCAGCGACGGAAGGAAGCCGGTGGGGACGCCGGCCAGGGTCAGCGGCTGCGTGGCGGCGAGGATGGTCTGAAGAGGGGGCATCTAAGCTTTCGTCATGCCGGGCCTGTCCCGGCATCCACCGTGCCGCCTTAGCCCTTCGGTTCGGTCCTTGCGGCGCGGTGCACCCTGGCACAAGCCTGTCCTGAGCGACGCCGCAGCCCGCGTCGAAGGGGGCCGGGGTGACGGAGTCACTGCGGTAACGGCACGTATCCCAAGCGCCGCATCGCCTGCATCATCTCGCCGTCCCATCGAGACGGGCAGGTCTGCGACCCGATCGCCCAGGCCATGATGTCGACATCCTGCTCCTCCAGCAGCGCTTCAAACCAGGCCAGCTCTTCGTCGCTCCAATCCGCGCCATGGGCGTCGAAGAAGCCGCCGATCAACAGGTCGGCCTCGCGCGTCCCGCGGTGCCAGGCACGGAAGCGCAGGCGCTTCAGGCGAGTCTCTCGATCCATCACGGCTCCAACGGCAAAGGGCCGGCACGCTCGCGCGCGTCGGCTTCACGGGGTAAGCGCAGATAGTCATGCGCCCCGACATCCTCAATCCGTTGTTCGCCGAGGTCACCGCGTTGAAGGGTGTCGGCGCGGCGCTGACCAAGCCGCTGGAGCGGCTGGGATTGCGGCGCGTGGTGGACGTGGCGTTCCATCTGCCGAGCGGCTGGATCGATCGGGTGGTTCGCGACGAGCTGATGCAGGCCGATGTCGGCAAGACGATCGCGATCACCGTCACCCCCGTCGAGCACCGCGTCAGCCGCTCGCCGCGCGGGCCGTCGCGCGTGCTCGCGACCGACGCCAAGGGGAACTATGTCTGCCTGACCTATTTCGGCGGCTCGTCGGGGTATGTGAAGAAGCTGCTGCCGCTGGGCGAGGCCCGGCGCGTGTCGGGGCGGCTCGACCAGTATGGGCAGGAGCTGCAGATCGTGCATCCCGAGCTCGGCGAACCGGGCGAGGAGGTGCGGGAGCGCGAGGCGATCTACCCCCTCTCCGAAGGGTTGACCTCCCGCCGGATGGGGCAGCTTGCGGAGCAGGCCGTCGCGCGCGCGCCCGCCTTGCCCGAGTGGATCGAGCCGGGGCTGAAGGCGCGGCGTGGCTGGCCGGACTGGCGCGACGCGCTGACGCGGGTCCATGCCGACCCGTCCGACACGCTGGCGCATGAGCGGCTGGGCTATGACGAGGTCTTAGCCAATCAGCTCGCCATGGCGCTGGTCCGCGCCGACACGCGCAAACGGCGCGGGCGACCGCTGATCGGGGACGGAGGCCTGCGCGAGCGATTGCAGCTACCCTACGCGCTCACCGGCGCGCAGGCGCGCACCGTCGCCGAGATCGAGGGCGACATGGCGCAGGCGTCGCCGATGCTGCGGCTGCTGCAGGGCGATGTCGGATCGGGGAAGACCTTGGTCGCGGCGCTTGCGCTGCTGATCGCGGTCGAGGCCGGGGCGCAGGGCGCGCTCCTCGCCCCGACCGAGATCCTGGCGCGGCAGCATTTCGAGTCGCTCCGCCGGACCTTCGCGGGCTTGCCGGTCAATGTCGCGGTGCTGACGGGGCGCGACACCGGACGCGCGCGCGAGGGTGTGCTGATGGGGCTGGCGGACGGCTCGATCGACATCCTGGTCGGTACCCATGCGATCTTCCAGGAGGCGGTCGGCTATCGCGACTTGGGGCTGGTGATGGTGGACGAGCAGCACCGTTTCGGGGTCGCCGAACGGATGATGCTGCAAGCCAAGGGCCGCAGCCCGCATCTCCTCGCCATGACCGCGACGCCGATCCCGCGGACGCTGACGTTGGCGCAATATGGCGAGATGGACGTGAGCCGGCTCGACGAGATGCCGCCCGGCCGGCAGCCCATCGAGACGCGGGTCGTCTCGGAGGAGCGGCTGGAGGAGGTCGTCGACGCGCTCGGCCGCCTGCTCGCCGATGGGGGCCAGGCCTATTGGGTCTGCCCTCTCGTCGAGGAGAGCGAGCGCACCGATCTCGCCGCCGCGGAAGCCCGTGCCGAGGCGCTGAGGGCGCGTTTCCCGGGCAAGGTGGGCCTGGTCCATGGGCGCATGAAGCCGGCCGACAAGGACGCGGTGATGGCCGACTTCGCCGCCGCACGCCTGGGCGTGCTGGTCGCCACCACGGTGATCGAAGTCGGCGTCGACGTCCCCAACGCGACGCTGATCGTTATCGAGCACGCGGACCGCTTCGGCCTCGCCCAGCTTCACCAGCTGCGTGGCCGGGTGGGGCGGGGCGGGGGGAAGTCCGTGTGCCTGCTTCTGCGCGGCCGCGCGCTGAGCGAGACCTCGCGCGCGCGCCTGGCGCTAATGCGGGAAACGAACGACGGCTTCCGCATCGCCGAAGAGGACCTCCGGCTGCGGGGCGGCGGCGAGTGGCTCGGCACACGCCAGTCGGGCGACATGACCTTTCGTCTGGTCCCGCCCGAGCAGCTTGCGGACCTGATGGCCTGCGCCCAGGACGACGCGCGCCTGCTGATCGACCGGGATGGCGGGCTGGAGGGGGAGCGCGGCCAGGCGGCGCGCGTGGCGCTGTATCTGTTCGAGCGAGATGCCGGGGTGCAGCTGCTTCGGTCCGGCTGAAATCCTCGCGTCCATCGACCGGTAAGGGGCTGGCTGCTAACGTCCGGCGCTGTTCGTTCGGAGTTGCCGATGTCTCAGACCGCCTCTTGTTCCGTGCTGATGTTCCACGGCGTGGGCGAGGCGGGGCATCCGTTCGAGCCGCTGGAAGAGACCTACTGGATCGGCTGGGATCAGTTCGACGCCATCCTGGACCTCTGCGCCGACCTGCCGCCGGAGCGGTGCTGGTGGACCTTCGACGATGGCAACACGTCGGACCTGGAGGCCGCGCGGCGGATGCGGGCCAAGGGCCTGGGAGGCAGCTTTTTCGTGCTGATGGGCCGGATCGGTACGCCCGGCTATCTAAGCCATGACGAAGTGCGAGAGCTACGGGCGCTGGGCATGGAGGTCGGCTTGCACGGGCGCAATCATGTCGATTGGCGCTCCACCGACGACCGCACGCTGCGCAGCGAGGTTGACGAGGCACGCGAGGAACTGGCCGACCTTCTCGGCGAACCGGTCGAGACGGTGGCGATCCCCTATGGTCTGTATGACCGTCGGGTTTGGGGCCATCTGGAGCGCTCGAGCTTTCGGAAAATCTACACCTCCGATCGCGGACGGGCGCGGCCCGGCGACCGGTTCGTCCGGCGCGAGGCGGTGATGCGGTGGCACCATCGGCCCGAGATCGAGGCGATCCTATCGGACCGCACGTCGCCGGTGGCGCGCGTGCGCCGCGCGGTCATGCCGCGGCTGAAGCGGCTACGCTGACGGGCGTCTCGCGGCGATACCGGTCGCGCCAGGCGAGCATCGCCGTGCGGGGCCAGACGATCGACCAGCAGGTCGGCACGTATCTGCCCTCCTGGTACAGGGCGCGGCGGCTCGGCGACGTCTTGGTCGCGGAATCGATGTCGAACTGGGTGGTGCCGTGCCGGACCGACACGGCCCCCGCCGCCATCGGCACCTGGCGCAGATAGGCGAGCCGCGGCGAGATCTCCGTCAGCGCGGGATCGTAGAACCAGCTCGTCGCGACCATGCCCGCCACGTCCGGCAGCAGATCCATCAGATCCGCCATCTCGCCGTAGCAGCGGTTCCAGCCCTCCTCGTTGAACTCGTCGAGATAGCGGCTTTCGGTATGCGGCTTGAACCACGGCCGGGTCGCGGCGTCCCAGGCGAGCTTCGGCGCGCGGGGCAGGAGGGCGACCATCGTCTTCACCCCGGGCCGCTCGGCCAGGTCGACGACCTGCGCCCCGCATGGCACCGTCATGCCGGTCGCGAAGCGGTAATCCTTGACGAAATAGTCGTCCGGAAAGGCATAGCCACCTTCCGGCTCCTCGCGCAGAAAAGCGAGCAGGCTGACGCAGCTGTCCGCGCTCCGCTCGCGCACGCGCGCGGTCAGCCCGTGGCCGAACCGCTCGGCGCGGTCGGCGCACAAGCCTGCGATCAACGCGCGGGAGGCAAGGCTGCGGCGAGGCTCGGGAAGCGCCGCCAGCGCGTGCAGGCGTTGGACCACGCCCGCGCCCACATCCTCGAAGCCATAGGTCCGGGTCGCCTTGGGGCGCTCGGCTCGCGCCGCCGCGACCAACGGCCGATCGCCGGGCTCGACGCGGTCGAGCAGCTCCGCATGCAACCGGCCGAACGCCGCCGCCAGCTCGCGAAGGTCCACGGGCACGCCTCCTGTTAAACCGGCGCGACTAGCGGGCCGGCGCCGGCCTGTGTCAAGCGCGCCGCATGGCTGCGAGGACGGTGTAGTACTCGGCAAGGCCGAACGGGCGCTCGAAGCGGCAGCCGAGCCGGCCGCCCAGGCACCAGCGAACCTCAGCGGTAATATGCCCGATCTGCGGCAGGTCGATCCGCAGCTTGTCGCCTTCCTCGCAGGGCAGGTCGCAACGCGCCATCAGCCCACTTTGCGACGTGTTGACGATCAGCATCGGCACGAGCCGCCCGTCCGGCCGGGCCGCGCGGGTGCGATGGTGAACCGCATCGCGCGGCTCGCTTCGCTGATCCCACATCCAATCGACCGCGCTCGCCGCCACGCCCACGCTCCCTGACTTCATGCTCACCCTAGGGGGCGAGAGTTGAAGCGAGGGCGAACGGACACGGTTTACAAGGGGTTACGCAGGCACCAGCAGACCATGGTGCTTCTTGCCGGCGGAAATGCGCACGGCCTCGCCGGCGACGGTCACGACCACCGCCTCGTCGCTCACCTTCTCGCCCGCGATCCGTGCGCCGCCGCCCGCGATCAGTCGCCGCGCTTCGCCCTTCGACTTGGCGAAGCCGAGCGCGACCAGCGCATCGACGATCGGGATCGCGCCGGCGACGGAAACGGAGGGTAGGGCGTCGCCCGCCGCGCCCTCCTCGAAGGTGCGGCGGGCCGTCTCGGCCGCTGCCCGCGCCGCCTCCTCGCCGCGGCACATCGCGGTCGCGGCGTTGGCCAACACGATTTTCCCTTCGTTGATCTCCGCGCCCTCCAGCGCCTCCAGCCGCGCGACCTCCTCGAGCGGAAGGTCGGTGAAGAGCCGGAGGAAACGGCCGACGTCGCGGTCGTCGGTGTTCCGCCAGAACTGCCAATAGTCGAAGTGCGGCAGCTGATCCTCGTTCAGCCACACCGCTCCGTTCACCGACTTGCCCATCTTGGACCCGTCCGCCTTGGTGATGAGCGGCGTCGTCAGCCCGAACACCTCCGTTCCGTCGATCCGCCGCGACAGCTCCACCCCGTTGACGATGTTGCCCCATTGGTCGGAGCCGCCCATCTGCAAGCGGCAGCCCAGCCGTCGCGACAGCTCGTGGAAGTCGTAGGCCTGGAGGATCATGTAATTGAATTCGAGAAAGGTCAGCGGCTGCTCGCGTTCGAGCCGAAGCCGGACCGAGTCGAAGGTCAGCATGCGATTGATCGTGAAGTGCCGGCCCACCTCGCGGAGAAACGGGATGTATGCGAGCCGGTCGAGCCAGTCGGCGTTGTTGACCATCACCGCGTCGGTCGGGCCGTCGCCGAATCGTAGGAACCGCTCGAAGACCCGGCGGATGGACGCGATGTTGGCCGCGATCCCGTCGTCGTCGAGCAGCTTGCGAACCTCGTCCTTGCCCGACGGATCGCCGACCTTGGTCGTGCCGCCGCCCATCAGCACGATCGGCTTGTGCCCCGCCTGCTGCAGGCGGCGCAGGAGCATCACGGTCGCCAGGTTGCCGACGTGGATCGAGGGCGCGGTCGCATCGTAACCGATATAGGCCGGGACGACGCCGGCGGACGCCAGCGCGTCCAGCCCCGCAGCGTCGGTGATCTGGTGGACGTGGCCGCGCTCCGACAGGAGGCGCAGCAGGTCGGATCGGTACTCGGTCATGACGCCCGCCGGCTTAGCGGCGGGTCAGAGAGGCGGCAATTGGCTCTGCGGGTCGACGGGCGTGCGGCCGCGGCGGAGCTCGAAATGGACGGCGGGCCGGTCCGCCCCGCCGGTCTGGCCCGAGACCGCGACCGGCTGTCCCCGCTTCACGGCCTGGCCGCGCTGGACCAGCAGCCGCGCCGCATAGCCGTAGACGGTCGTCCAGCCGCCGCCATGCTTGACGATCACGAGTCCGCCCAGCGACGGGATGGCGGATCCGGCATAGGCGACCACGCCGTCGCCCGAGGCGCGCACCGGCGTGCCGAGCGGGACGGCGATGTTGACGCCGTTCTGCCGCTCGCCGCTCGCCCCCGGGCCGAAGCGGGTGACGATCCGGCCCTCCACCGGCCAGACGAAGCCGCCGGCGAGGCGCGCGGGCGCCGCGACCGCCGCGGTGGACGGAAGCACGCGCCTGGGCGTCGAAGCCGGTTTGGCGGGCGCCTGATTGGTCGCGAGCGCCGGCTCCCCGCCAGTCACGATGTCCTCGATGTCGAGCTTGAACGCCGCCGCGCGCTGCGCCGCCGTGCTCGGCCCCGGGGCCGCGACCGCCGCGTCCGGGATCAGCACGCGCTGCCCGGCGCGAAGGATGAAGGGTTCGGCCAGTCCGTTCACCTCGACGATCCTCGCCCACGGCACGCCGTAAGCGCGCGCGATCGCGATGCCGCTCTCGCCTGGCCGTATAAGGTGATAGCGCCCGCTCGGCACCGTCAGGCGCTGTCCGGGCGTCAGCCGATAGGGCGACTCCAGGCCGTTCGCCCGCGCGATGGCATCCGCGCCGGCGCCGGTCGCGCTTGCGATGCGGTACAGGGTGTCGCCGGGCCGTACGACATAGTCCTGCGCCTCGACCGCCGGTGCGTCGGCGACCACCGGCCGCGCCTCCCAGGCCGGCCGCGGGGCGGGGAGGGTGGTCACGCCAGCGTCGGGGCTTTGCCGCTGCCAGTCGCCCGCCTGCTCCGCTACCGGCGCAGGCGGAAGGGGCGGGTATCGAACCGCGCCGCCGCCCTGCTCCGGCGGCCGATCGATGCTGGGGATGCACCCCGCCAGCGCGAGCAGGGGCAGGGCCGCTAGCCGCATCAGCCGCGCGGCTCCAGCCGGTTCAGCCCGCCCAGATAGGGTTGCAGCGCGGTCGGCACCGCGACCGAGCCGTCCGCCTGTTGATAGTTCTCCAGGATCGCGACCAGCATTCGGCCGACCACCAGCCCCGAGCCGTTCAGCGTGTGCACGAAGCGCGTGCCCTTCTCTCCTTCCGGCCGGTAGCGCGCGTTCATCCGCCGCGCCTGGAAGTCGGTACAGGTCGAACAGGAGGAGATCTCGCGATAGCGCTGCTGTCCCGGCAGCCAGACCTCCAGGTCGTAGGTCCGCGCCGCCGAGAAGCCCATGTCGCCGGTGCACAGCTTCATGCGCCGGAACGGCAGCTCGAGGCGGGTGAGCACGTCCTCGGCCGCTGCGGTCATCCGCTCATGCTCGGCCTCGGACTGATCGGGCGCGACGATCGAGACCATCTCGGCCTTCTCGAACTGGTGCTGCCGGATATAGCCGCGCGTATCCCGCCCCGCCGCGCCGGCTTCCGAGCGGAAGCAGGGGGTGAGCGCCGTGAACCGCAGCGGCAGCTCGTCGGCAGCCAGGATGCGTTCGCGGACGATATTGGTCAGCGACACTTCCGCGGTCGGGATCAGCCAGCGCCCGTCGGTGGTCTGGAACAGGTCGTCCTTGAACTTCGGAAGCTGCCCGGTGCCGAACACGGCATCATCGCGAACTAGCAAGGGCGGGGACACCTCCTCATACCCATGTTGCTTGGTTAGTACATCGAGCCCGAATTGCCCCAGCGCCCGCGCTAGCTTGGCCGCCGGCCCGCGCAACAAAGTGAAGCGAGCGCCCGCAATTGACACGCCTGTGTCGAAATCCAAGCCCAACGACAGGCCGAGCGCGTCGTGTTCTTGGACCGCGAAGTCGAAGGCAAGCTTGCGACCGTGTTCATACACTAGATCGTTTTCGTTCTCCGACCAACCAATTGGAACATCGTCTAGAGGGATGTTTGGTATAGCAGAAGCGATCCGTTGGTACTCAGACAGTGCCGCTCTCTCTCCATCTTCTAGCACCGGAATAATGTGCTTCAGATACTCAACTTTTCGAAACAAAGCAGCGCTGGCTTCGGCCTGAATTGCGACATTATTCTTAAATCTTCTAAAGTCCTTGACGTGCTTCTTGGCCAGACTCCTCAGACCCGCAGCATTCTCGATGCTTGTCTCACGAGCAAGGGATTTAAGGTGAAGACGTTCATTCTCGAAATCGGTCGCAGCAGCTTGGACTCGTTTGAATTGTGCTTGCATCTTGCCAATCTCGGCAGAAGCTGACTTTCTGTCGCTCAGCTTGCTTTGCAGCTCTGCCTTCAAGCCGCGAACTCGGGCGTCGGCAGCAAGGATATCTTTAATCGCGAGATCAGGTTCTTCTAACCGAGTTTGGAGCCGTTCCGCATAGAAGTACGGCCGCTCTCTGATGTCGTGTATATCATGCATAGGCATGAGCTATGGCGAGGGCTCCGGGCGCGCGCAACCCGGGCGGGCGGGCCGGCGTTGGAGCAGGGACGGACACAGGAGAACCGAACGATGCAGGTCCCCCACAACGCCTTCGTGCTGGTCGCGGACGGGCGCAAGATGCTGTTCCTGCGCAACGAGGGCGACGCCGATTATCCCGACCTGAAGGTCGAGCACGCCGAGGAGCATCCGAACCCCGCCGATCGCGACCAGAAGACGGATGCCGCCGGCGGCGCTTCCTCTACGCAGATGGGGGCGGGCGCGCCCGCGATCGCGCGTCAGGGCGGCAACGCCGGCCCGAACGGAGGTGGCCAGGGTGCCGGCTTCGCGCCCGCGCGCGGCACAATGGAGGAGGTCGACTTCCATCAGCAGGAGGAGGACCGCTTCGCCGCGGAGACCGCGGCCATGCTGAAAAGCGAGGCGCTCTCCAACAGTTTCGAGCAGCTGATCATCATCGCGCCGCCCAAGACCCTGGGCGAACTGCGCAAACACTACCATAAAGAGGTCGAGCGCCGGCTCGCCGGTGAGCTCGCCAAGGATTTGACCGGGCACACCATCCCGGAGATCGAGGCCGCGCTGAAGAACGCCTGACGCAAACGGGCCTGCCGCGTCCCCCGATGCGGCAGGCCCGTGCTCGCGCTCCAGCCGACGAGGCGGTCGCGGTTCCGATCGGCCCAGCCTCTGTAACGTGACTGTGCCGCGCGGCGCTTTGCACGCCCAAGGGTTAAGCATGAGCTAACCGTCAACGCTGCCGGTCCGCGTTGTGCTTAGCGGAGTCCCCGAGCGATGGGGGGTGATGCAAGCGGGTAACACGTTCCCAACCTAATGCAGGCGCAACAAGCGTTTGCTTGTCCGTCCGCTCGCGCAACATTATAGGCGCGACCAGAGGGCGGTCCGACATTGGCCGGGGCCAAGGGCGGACCGAAGGAGGGACGCCATGGCTACTGTTCTGCAACGCGTAGACACCACCAATCTCATTCCCGCCAACGACGTAGAGCCGGAATACCGGCCCAGCGCGGACGAGCCGTTCATGAGCCTGAAGCAGCAGGCTTATTTCCGGGCGAAGCTGTTGCGGTGGAAGGAGGCGATCCTGCGCGAGTCGCAGGACACGCTCTCGCACCTGCAGGTGGACTCGCTGCGCGAGGCCGATCTCACGGACCGGGCCTCGAGCGAGACCGACTGGTCGATCGAACTGCGCACCCGTGATCGCCAGCGCAAGCTGATCAGCAAGATCGACGCGGCGCTGCGGCGGATCGACGAGGGCGAATACGGCTACTGCGAGGTGACAGGCGAGCCGATCAGCCTTGGCCGCCTGGAGGCGCGCCCGATCGCGACCATGACGGTCGAGGCGCAAGAGCGCCACGAACGCGCCGAGCGCACGTCCCGCGAGGACTGAACCGCGCTCCCGGTTAGCGTTTCGCTAAGGCTTTCCCGGGTAACTCCGCGGAAAGCTTTAGCATAACGGGCAAGGGACGATGGACGGCGTCGATCGCGTGGACACGAGCATGGCCGAAGCGGCGGGCCCGGAGACGCGGTCCCGCAAGCGCGACAGCCTGTTCATGACCGCAAAGCTCTGGCAGCCGGGGTCCGAGCAGATTTTTGAGGTGCGGGTGCGCAACCTGTCCACCGGTGGGCTGATGATCGAGTTCGACCGCGCGCTCGATCCTGGCGCGGCGGTGCTGCTCTACATGCACGGATTGGGCGAACTGTCGGGTACCGTCGCCTGGAGCACGCGCGGCCGCGTGGGCATCGCGCTGGATTGGGAGATCGACCCGAAGCGCGCGCGCAAGCAAGTGGGCGGTGGGACCACCACGCCTGTCTACGCCAAGCCCGCGCTGCACGTGGTGCGCACCCCGCGCGTGTAAACGCGGGGCGCGGCACGAGCGTTAAAGGCTCGCCAGCTCCTCCTTGAGCCTCAGCTTCTGCTTTTTCAGCTCCGCGATGACTATGCTGTCAGGCATCGGCCGGCTTTCTTCCTCGCTCAGCCGCTGATCCAGGATCGCGTGCTTGGACTGGAGTGCGGCTTGATGCGTCGACGCCATCGGGTGACCTCCTGCATGAGCGTTTGGGGGAGCGGATTAAACCATCGAAGCCGTCTCGAGTCGCCTGACAATCGACCGCACGCGGTGACCTGAGTGGACAAATGCGACGAGTGGTTGCGCGTCCTTGCCTGCAGGCTATGGCGTAGCGGCTCGGGGGAGGGGCGAATGGTCGACGAGGCGCAGATCAGGGCCAGGCTGGAGCTGGCGCGGACCGAGCACCGCGACCTCGACGCCGCCATCGACGCGCTGTCGACCGGATCCATGCCCGACCAGCTTCAGCTTGCCCGTCTGAAGAAGCGCAAGCTGCGGCTGAAGGACGAGATCGCCCTGCTCGAGGACCAGCTCATCCCCGACATCATCGCCTAACCCTCTCCCAACATGGGACAAGTCGGGCCTGTCATCGTGCTGGCAGGAGCGGTGCCGCCATGGCACAGGGCGGGGATGGGACTGCCGGTCGAAGCGCACCTGCATCGCAGGTTGGTCGACGCCCTGCACATCGAGGCGATGGTGCTGGCGGACGAAGCGCGAAGCTATTTTGACGAAGCCGGGCGGCTGGAGCGCGAGGCGCTTGACCCGCTCGATCGCGTGGGCTTCTCGTGCGAGTCGCTGAAGGTGACGACCCGACTGATGCACGTGATCGCGTGGCTGCTGACCCAGCGGGCGGTCTATGCGGGTGAGTTGCAGCCCCGCGACGCGCTGGACCCGTCGCGCCGACTGGGAGAGCCGCCGCGGTCCGACACTGCGACGGTCGCCGTTCTTCCGCTGCGAGCGCGGGCGCTGATCGCGGCGAGCGCCGATCTCCACCGGCGCGTGGCGCACCTGGAGGCGGGGCAGGTCGACCTGCGGCCCGACAGCCCGGCCCGCGAGATGCAGGAGCGCCTGGCGCTCGCCTTCTAAGCCGCCAGTTTCAGCCGCGCCTTTGCGGCCTCGTATTCGCGCCTCATACGCTCGACGCGAACAGCGACCGGTTCGACACGGTCCACCGCGCCGATACCCTGGCCGGAGCCCCAGATGTCGCGCCATGCCTTGGGCTTGGAGCTGTTGCCCCCGCCGAAGTTCATGGTCTTGTAGTCCCCTTCGGGAAGATTGTCGGGGTCGAGGCCCGCGCGCTCGATCGACTGGCGCAGGTAGTTGCCGTGCACGCCGGTGAAGAGGTTGGAATAGACGATATCGCTCGCGCGGCCCTCGACGATCCCGTTCTTGTAGCCCTCGTCTGCGTTGGCCTCCTCGGTCGCGATGAAGGGCGAGCCGATATAGGCGAGGTCCGCGCCCATGGCCTGCGCGGCCAGCACCGCATCGCCGGTCGCGATCGAGCCGGACAGCGCGAGCGGTCCATCGAACCATTGCCGAATCTCGGTCACCAGCGCGAAGGGGGAGAGCCGCCCGGCATGGCCGCCGGCGCCGGCCGCCACCCCGATCAGCCCGTCCGCGCCCTTCTCCACCGCCTTGCGCGCGAAGCGGTCGTCGATGACGTCGTGGAGCGTGATGCCGCCCCAGTTATGCACCGCCTGGTTCAGCTCCTCGCGCGCGCCGAGCGACGTGATGGTGATCGGCACCTGCCACTTTTCGCAGGTGGCGAGGTCCTGCTCCAGCCGATCGTTCGACTTGTGGACGATCTGGTTGACCGCATAGGGCGCGGCCGGCTGGTCCGGATGGTCGCGATTGTGCGCGGCGAGTTCCTCGGTGATCCGGTGCAGCCACTCGTCGAGCAGCGTCTGCGGCCGGGCGTTCAGCGCGGGAAAGCTGCCCACGATCCCTGCCTTGCATTGCGCGATCACCAGCTCCGGGCCGGAGATGATGAAGAGGGGCGACCCGATCACCGGAAGCGCCAGGCGGTCGAACAGAGCTGGAAGCGACATGGACATGAGTTGTGTCATGCAACCGGCCCGGCTGTCCAGCGGGTCCGACGCGCGTTGCGCGCCGGCGCTGAGCGACTATGAGGCGTCTTGCTGACATAATACGGAGTGACCGCCCGCCATGACCCTCGCCCGCGCCGCCGCCGCCCTGCTGTTCGCCACGTCCGGGGCCGCGCTGGCGCAGGGACAGCTGCCGCGCGGGGTGGTGCCGATCAGTTACGATATCTCCGTCAGGCCCGACGCCAAGGCGCTCAGCTTCAGCGGGCAGGAGACCATCGCGGTCGACGTCAGGGAGGGGACGCGGACCGTCGTCCTGAACGCCGCCGACCTGAACGTGACGCGCGCGACCTGGGACGGCCGCCCCGTCTCGGTGCAGCTGGACAAGGACGCCCAGCGCCTGACCGTGACGCTCCCCGCGATGGCGGCGGCGGGACGGCATACGCTCGGCTTCGAGTGGACGGGCACCATCAACCGCGCCGCGGCCGGGCTGTTCGCGATCGACTATACCAATGCCGACGGCACGCCCGCCCGTATGCTCGCGACACAGTTCGAGGCGCCGGATGCGCGCCGCTTCGCGCCCATGTGGGACGAGCCGAGCTTCAAGGCGCGCTTTACGCTCTCGGCCGTGGCCCCGGCGGGGCAGCTTGCGGTGTCGAACATGCCGGTCACCGCCGTCACGACCAACCCCGACGGGACGCAGCTCTACCGCTTCGGCGAGTCGCCCGTCATGTCGAGCTACCTCCTGTTCCTCGGCATGGGCGACCTTGAGCGCAAGACGGTGATGGCCGGGAAGACGGAGGTCGGCGTCGTCACGCGCAAGGGCGTGTCCGATCAGGGCGACTACGCGCTGGGCGAGGCGAAGCGGCTCCTCGCCTACTACAACAGCTATTTCGGCCAGCCCTACCCCCTGCCCAAGCTGGACATGATCGCGGGGCCGGGATCGAGCCAGTTCTTCGGCGCGATGGAGAACTGGGGCGCCATCTTCTACTTCGAGAGCGAGCTGCTGTTCGATCCCAAGCGCACCACCGAAAGCGGCCGCCAGCGCATCTTCACCGTCGTCGCTCACGAGATCGCCCACCAGTGGTTCGGCAACCTCGTCACCATGAGCTGGTGGGACGATCTGTGGCTGAACGAAGGCTTCGCGTCGTGGATGGAGGGACGCGCGTCCGAGGACCTCAACCCCAGCTGGCGCGCCGCCGCGGCGCTGATCGCCGCTGACCGTGAGGCAGCCATGGGGATCGACGCGACCGCGGCGACACACCCGATCGTGCAGCGGATCGAGACGGTCGACCAGATCGGCCAAGCATTTGACGCCATCACCTATTCCAAGGGCCAGCAGGTGATCGGCATGCTCGAGGCGACGCTCGGGCCGGCGAAGTTCCGCGACGGCATCCGCCGCTACATGGCGAAGTACAAATACGGGAACACCGTCACAGACCAGCTGTGGGGTGAGCTGTCGGCCGCGGCGGGGCGGCCGGTGACGGATATAGCGCACGATTTCACGCTGCAGGGCGGGGTGCCGCTGGTCCGCGTCGTCGGCGCGCGATGCGTGCGGGGCCAGACGTTGCTCAACCTGGCGCAGGAGCGGTTCGGGCTGGATCAGGCATCGAAGGCCCCGCAACGCTGGCGCGTGCCGCTGACGGCGGCGACGCTGGGCGGCGGTGCGGCGTCGGCGGTCGTCGCGGGTCCGTCCACCGCGATGAGGGTGAAGGGCTGCGGCACGGTGGTATTGAACCGGGGCAAGGGGAGCTATGTCCGCGTCCAGTACGACGAGCCCACCCACTCCGCCATCGTTCGCGACTATCCCCGCCTTGCCCTGGAGGACCGGCTCGGTACGCTCGGCGACGATTTCGCTTTGGCGGCCGGCGGATATCAGGACCTGAGTCGCTGGTTCGCGCTGGTCGGCCGGCTGGACGCGACCGCCAACCCGCTCGAATGGTCGACGGCCACCGGCGGTCTGCGCACGCTGCAAGGCTTGTACGCGAACACGCCGCTGGAGGCGCCGTTGCGGGAGCGGGTGGCGCAGCTGCTCGGCCCGCAGCTGAAGCGGATCGGCTATGAGGCGCGGCCGGGCGAGGCGGTGCTGGTCACCAACCTGCGAGAAAGTCTGCTTGCCCGGCTAGGGGCGAGCGGCGACGCCGACCTGGCCGCGCGGGCACGGACCTATGTCGCCGCGCTCAGGTCCGACCCGACCGCCGTTCCCCCGTCGATCCGCGAGGCGATCCTGTCCACCTATGCGATCAATGCCACGGCCGCGGACTGGGACCAGCTGCTCGCCCTCGCGCTCGCCGAGCGCAGCCCGGTCGCGAAGAACCGCTTCGTCACGCTGCTGGGTGCGGCGCGCGATCCGGCGGTGGCGCGCAAGGCGTTCGGCTTGCTGACGAGCGACAGGATCACGGCGCCGCAAAAGTCTTCGCTGCTCGGCCGCATCGCCACATCCCACCCCGACCTCGCGTTTGACTGGGCGGTGGCGAACCGCGCGGCCGTGGAGAGCTGGCTGGAAGAGAGCACCAAGGCGACTTTCATCGTCTCGCTCGGCGCGGGGTCGAACGATCCGGCCATGCCCGGCAAGATCACCGCCTTCGCCGAGAAGACCCTTCCCGAAGGCTCGCGGGACGGCGCGCGGCGCGCGGTATCCACGATCGCGGTACGCAAGGCCGCGGCGGACCGGCTCCGCCCGGCGACCGCGCGCTGGCTGGGGGTGGCATCGTAGAGCTTCGCGGCTCAGCTTGCGGCGACCCCGGCGCTGAGCCTCTCCCGCCCAAGCGGGACCGGGTCGGGCGTCAGCCGACCCGGTTGGCCACCAGATCGTCCACCACCGCCGGATCGGCCAGGGTCGAGGTGTCGCCCAGGTTCGACACGTCTCCTTCCGCGATCTTGCGGAGGATGCGGCGCATGATCTTGCCCGAGCGGGTCTTGGGCAGGGCGGGGGCGAACTGCAGCGCGTCGGGCGTGGCGATCGGACCGATCTCCCGGCGCACCCAGGCCTTGAGCTCGGCGTGGAGGCCGCCATGCGCCTCCACGCCCGCGTTGAGGGTCACATAGGCGTAGATGCCTTGGCCCTTCACCTCGTGCGGCATGCCGACCACCGCGGCTTCCGCCACATGCGCGTGCAACACCAACGCCGACTCGACCTCCGCCGTGCCGAGGCGATGGCCCGAGACGTTGATGACGTCGTCGACGCGGCCGGTGATCCAGTAGTAACCGTCCTCATCGCGGCGGCAGCCGTCGCCGGTGAAGTACTTGCCCGGATAGGTGGCGAAATAGGTCTGGAAGAAGCGGTCGTGATCGCCCCATACGGTCCGCATCTGGCCGGGCCAGCTCCGCGCGATGACGAGATTGCCCTGGGCGGCGCCGGTCAGCACCTGGCCGCTTTCGTCGACCAGCTGCGGCTCGACCCCGAATACGGGCCTGGTCGCGGAGCCGGGCTTCAGCGCCGTCGCGCCCGGCATCGGCGCGATCATCGCCGCGCCTGTTTCCGTCTGCCACCATGTGTCGATGATCGGGCAGCGGCCCTCGCCGACGATCTCGTGGTACCAGCGCCATGCCTCCGGGTTGATCGGCTCGCCGACCGTGCCGAGCAGTTTGAGCGAGGCGCGGCTGGTCGCCTTCACCGGCGCGTCGCCCTCCTTCATCAGCGCGCGAAGCGCCGTGGGGGCGGTGAAGACGGTCTGCACCCGGTGGCGGTCGACGACCTGCCAGATGCGGCTAGCGTCGGGCCAGTTTGGCAGGCCCTCATACATCAGCGTCGTCGCGCCGTTCGCGAGCGGGCCGTAGAGGATGTAGCTGTGGCCGGTGACCCAGCCCACATCGGCCGCGCACCACCAGATGTCGCCGGGCCGATAATCGAAGCACCATTCGTGCGTGCACGACGCCCAGAGCAGATAGCCGCCCGTCGTGTGCAGCACGCCCTTGGGCTTTCCCGTCGAGCCGGAGGTATAGAGGATGAAGAGCGGGTCCTCCGCGCCCATCGGCTCGGCCGGACAATCGGCGTCCACGCTCGCGGCCGCTTCGTGGTACCAGACGTCGCACGGGTGCATCGGGACGTCCGCACCGGTCGCGCGGACCACGACGACCCGCTCCAGCGACGGCGCGCGGGCCGCGGCGGCGTCGACATTGGCCTTGAGCGGGATCCGCTTGCCGCCGCGCCGGCCCTCGTCGGCGGTCACGAGCAGCCTGGACCCGCAATCCTCGATGCGCCCCGCCAGCGCCTCGGGCGAGAAACCGCCGAACACCACCGAGTGAATCGCGCCGATCCGCGCGCAGGCCAGCATCGCGAACGCGGCCTCCGGGATCATCGGCAGGTAGATCGTGACCCGGTCGCCCTTGGCCACGCCTTCAGCCCTCAACGTGTTCGCGAAGCGGCATACCTCCGCATGGAGCTCGCGGTAGGTGTAGCGCCGCGGCTCCTCGTTCGGCTCGTCCGGCTCCCAGATCAGCGCGACGTCGTCGCCCCGCGTCGCGAGATGTCGGTCGAGGCAGTTGGTCGTGACGTTCAGGACGCCGTCGGCGAACCAGCGGATGTGGAAATCCTCCGCCGCATAGGACCAGTCGCCGGCCACGGTCGGGAAGCGCTCCCAGTCCAGCCGCCTCGCCTGGTCGAGCCAGAAGCCGTCGGGGTCGGCGAGGGATGCGGCGTACATACGTCCATAAGCCGCCTCGTCGATGCGGGCCTGCGCCGCCCACTCGGCGGGAACCGGAAAGAGGTCGTCCGTCATTGCGGCAGCCTAGCGCGCCGCTGCGTGGCGGGCGAGGGGGGGAGGAGAGGCGGTTGATCGTCGATTCCACGCGCGACCGGACAGCGTTCGGGCTAGGAGCGTGGCGCATGCGCTCCCGGGCCGTCCTCGCCAGTGTCGTGCTGGCCGCCGCCGCCCCTGTGCAGGCGCAGCTTGGCGGCCCCGGCGCGGCCGAACCGCCGGGCCCGATTTGCACGGACAGGCCGACGCGCTCCAACTTCGCGTGCACGGTCCCGAAAGGCCTGTGGCAGGTGGAGGCGGACGCCTTTAGCTGGACCGTCTTTCAGACGCCCGATGCGCGCACCGACCTGATCCAGGTCGCGAATGCGGTGCTGAAATACGGGGTTGGGGACCACACCGACATCAACGTCGCCTGGTCGCCTCACGCGCGCGCCACGGCTGACGTGGGCGGGATCCGCAGCACGGTCGACGGGATCGGCGATGCGGTGGTCCGTGTGAAGCAGCGGCTGACGGTCGTGGGCCGGCCGGCTCAGTTCGCGCTCATCCCGTACCTCAAGGTGCCGACTGCGCCAGCGGGCATCGGTAATCGGGCCTGGGAGGGCGGGGTGATCGCACCTCTCAACTACAGCCTGCCCAAAGGCGTCACGCTGACCTTCGTTCCCTCGCTGGATCTTCTACAGGACGCCGACGGCCGCGGCCGTCACGTGCAGGTGACGGGCCTCGTGAACCTTGGCAAGCAGTTCGGCCGCACGACGTTGTACGGCGAATTCTGGACGGCGCAGAATTTCGATCCCTCGGCCACCGTCCGGCAGTATTCGGCCGACATCGCGGTGGCGCACTTGCTCACCGACACCCTTCAGATCGATATCGGGGGCAATTTCGGGCTGAACCGCACCACCCCGGACGCGCAGCTCTATGTCGGCGTGTCCGCGAGGTGGTGACGACGCCGCGTCAGGCCGCCATGCGCCGATCGTCGAACCCGAGATCCCGCCCCGCGCCGCGCCTGGGCGCCGGCACGAGCTGCCATTCGAGCCCAAGCGCGTCGAGCAGGTCGGACGACGGCCCGCGCTTTCCGCTCATGAACTGGCTCGCCGCTGACTTGCAGACCCCATGGGCGTTGCACCAGCGCGTCAGTCCCGAAAACCGCTCCGACTTCGAGTACGGCTCAATCGCCTGCGCCAGCAGCTCCCTCACCTGATCGATCGTCATCGTCCTTGCTCCCCCGTGTGAGAAGCCGGGCAGCCACGATGGCGCAGCGAAGCTCTCCCGCCCCATCGTGCAGGTGTCCAAACCCTCAGGCGTGAACGTCCCCCGTCCATCGGCCCCCCGACCGAAACGAATCGCGACGTCATGCTGTCAGAGCAGCATCCGAATGTCTTGGACAAATTCGACACGGCGCGAGCGCCGCGCCTTGTCCTGTAGCGGGTCGGCCTGCCGAAGGATGGTGGACGCACTTGGGCTCGAACCAAGGACCCGCTGATTAAGAGTATGATCAGGGGGCGATTTTAGGCTTGTCCAAGAGCGTCCATTTCAGTTCGCATGGATCCGCATGTATGCGACCTATACACTTATAAAGCCTAACATAAATATCAACGCGTCCTGCTCAAAATCGCGCCGCTGAGAGCGCCTGCGTCTGTCGTTGTGCTCCCGCAAGGTGGAGCCTATACGGAGCCTATAGGAAATTAGGCTCCGGACAGACGATGGCATATTCGCTCAACAGGCAGGCAATCGAGAGTCTCGTGGCGCGCGCGAGAACCGTCAAGGGCAAGCAGCTCGAACTGGCCGACGAGCGCGAAGCGGGCTTGCGCATTCGGGCCGGCGAACGCTCGGCGACCTGGCTGCTCTGCGCGCGGCTTCGGAACGGGAAGCGGACCCGGATCAAGCTCGGCTCGTGGCCGGCGATGGGCCTTTCGGACGCGCGCGAAGCGGCGAGGCTCAAACGCAACGAGGTGATCGCGGGCGTCGATCCCAACGAACTCAAGCGGGAACAAGCCCGCGCGGCGGCAAGGGCGGCCAAGGCGCAACGCAAACTGTGCGACGTTCTCGACGACTACGAGCGGATCAAGCTGTCGCAATTGCGGGCGGGGGCAGATGCCAGGCGCTCGATCGATGGCAAGCGCGGATTGCTCAAGGCCTTCGCGAACAAGGATGTCGCCTCGATAACGCGCGGCGACGTGGTCGATGCCGTGCGCAAATGTGCCGAGCGGGCGCCGATTGGGGCGAACAGGTCGCTGGCCTATGTCAAAGCCTTCATGAACTGGTGCGTCGATCAGGAGATTATTGAGAGCAATCCTGCGGCGACGATCAAGAAGCCGAGCAAGGAGCGGACGCGCGACCGATTCCACACGCTCGACGAGCTGATGGAAATCTGGGCGGCGATGGGCGAGCTTGGCTACCCGTTCGGTCCGCTGTTCCGGCTGCTGGTCGTCGTGCCGATGCGCCGCCAGGAAGTCGCGGCGATTTCCCTGTCCGAACTCGACCTCGAACCGGGCGGCAACGCCGATGATGCGGTCTGGACGCTGCCCGCGAGCCGAACCAAGCGCGCCAATGCCTTGCGCGTGCCGCTTGCGCCGCTCGCCTGTTCGCTTCTCAAGGAAGCGATTACCGCGCCGGAGCGGCCCAAGAACAGCCCGTTCGTGTTCAGCATGACGGGCGACACGTCGGTTTCCGGCTATGCCAAGGCTAAGCGGCGGCTCGACAGGATCATTCAGGAAAAGCGGGAAAAGGCCGCCAAAGCGGCGGGCGGCGATGCAGTCCCGATGGAGCACTGGACCATCCACGATCTGCGCACGACGTTCAGCACGCTGGCGTGCGAGAAACTCGGGGCCGATATCGCGGTCGTGGATCGCATTCTCAACCATGTGGCGACCGCGACAACCTCGAAGATCATGCGCACCTACAACAAGTCCGAGCTGTTCGAGCCGCGCAGGCAGGTGATGCGCGCCTGGGCGAGCCTGCTGGAACTTGAAGCAAAGAAGCGGCAGGAACGGTGATGGCGCGCGCGACCGCGTCCGCTAGGCTCTGGATTGACTTGTTGGCATATTTGACTACATATGGCTAAGCCACGTTCAACATTGCGTCCGATCTCGTGGATCAAGGCGGCGCGGAAGGATTTCGAGGCATTCCCGCGGGGGGCGATGGAAAAGGGGCTCGATGCCCTGACCATCGTCGCCGATGGCGGAACGCCGGATATCGCCAAGCCGCTCACAGGATTGGGCGCGGGTGTCTGGGAACTGGCGATCAAGGAGCGCGGCGATGCCTACCGGGTCGTCTATGCGCTGCAACTGGCCGAGGACATCTGGGTGGTTCATGCCTTCCAGAAGAAGTCGACCAAAGGAATTTCGACGCCTCGCCACGAAATCGACCTCGTGCGCGAGCGGATTAAACGGTTGAAGGAGATGCTGGGATGACTGAGCGGGACGACGATTTCGAGCTGGTGCGCGGCTCCGGCAATGTCTTTGCCGATTTCGGCACGCCCGACGCGAGCCTGCGTCAGCTGCGCGCGATCCTCGCCGCCGAAATCATCAAGACGCTCGATGCCGAGCGGCTGACGGTGCGCGATGCCGAGGCGCGCACCGGCATTGCGGCGGCGGATTTCTCCCGCATCCGCCAGGTCAAGCTCGACCGGTTCACCATCGACCGGCTGCTGCGGATTCTCGACCGGCTCAATCAGGATGTCCGGGTGAAGATTTCGGTGGCGCCGCGCCCGCGTCCGCGCCCGACCAAAGGAACGCCCTCGTCGCTCGCGGCCTGACGCGGCGCTAGGCCGCGTCGCGGAGCTGCACGATTCGCTGGAACTCGGCGAGAAGCTCGGGATGATGGCGGGCGAGGTGGTGCACCACGCGCACGTTCTCGGTCAGCCGGGCGAGATAGCCCGTCGCCAGCACCAGATCGAGGTGGTCGGTGCCGTAGCTCTGCTCGATCATGCGGAACTCGCGGTCGATGTTGGTCGCCTCGCGCTCCATGTGCTCGACCTGCTCGTCGCTGAGGCCGCGCACGATCTTGCGCTTGTCGCGGACCAGCAGATGCTGCGGCGTCGCCGCGATCAGCGATTTGGCGTAGGACCATGAGAACTTGTTCATCGCGATCATGGTCTCGGCGACCTCGATCTGCCGCATCGGCCGCAGCTTCTTCATTTCGCGAAAGGTGTTGATCGGCACCATCCGGGCTTGCAGCAGCTTGGCCACTTCGTCGCAAATCCCGTCGAGCAAGCGCCGCTTGCTGCGGATGCTCGATATGTTGACGTTGAGCGCCCGCGCGAGGCGTTCTTCCGAAACGCCCTTCTCAAGCGCCTTCAGGATCATCTTGTGCTCCTGAACGATCGCCATGCGGCTGATGCGCTTGTTGTAGGTGATCGCCTCGTCCTCGGTCGCCACCAAGCAGACAACATCCTTGTCGCCGCGCTCCTTCAGAACGTCGATGCGGATATGGCCGTCGAGCAGCCGGTATCGCTCGTCCTTGCCGGGCAGGCGAACGACGACGGGCGGCTCGATGATGCCGACCTCGCG
>ERZ1066119.164-NODE-164-length-50599-cov-14.095976_pt1 | contig 50599 bp, 51 predicted proteins | sample MGYA00382766_ERZ1066119 | MGnify/ENA primary metagenome ERZ1066119 (study PRJEB33369, sample SAMEA5778349) | biofilm metagenome | biome: Industrial cooling water; feature: Water cooling tower basin; material: Biofilm | place: United Arab Emirates | collected...
CAGCATCGAAGCGATGGGGCTCAAGGACGCCGCCAAGGAGCGGATGATCGCCGCGGGCGTGCCGGTCACGCCGGGCTATCTGGGCGCGGACCAGTCGGTCGAGAGGCTGACGGCCGAGGCGGACAAGATTGGCTATCCGGTGCTGATCAAGGCAGTCGCAGGCGGCGGCGGCAAGGGCATGCGCAAGGTCGATGCGCCGGGCGATTTCGAGGCCGCGCTCGCAAGCTGCCGGCGCGAGGCCAAGGCAAGCTTCTCCAATGACGAGGTGCTGCTCGAAAAGTGGATCACTTCGCCCCGCCATATCGAGGTGCAGGTATTCGGCGATGCCCACGGCAATGTCGTCCACCTGTTCGAGCGCGATTGCTCGCTCCAGCGGCGCCATCAGAAGGTGATCGAGGAAGCCCCCGCCCCGGGCATGGACGAGGCGACGCGCGAGGCGATCTGCGCCGCCGCAGTGCGCGCCGCCAAGGCGGTCGATTACGAGGGCGCCGGCACCATCGAATTTATCGCCGATGCCAGCGAAGGCCTGCGCGCGGATCGCATCTTCTTCATGGAGATGAACACGCGCCTTCAGGTGGAACACCCGGTGACGGAGGAGATTACCGGCGTCGACCTGGTGGAGTGGCAGCTTCGCGTGGCAAGCGGCGAACCGATCCCGCTCAAGCAAGACGAGTTGTCGATTAACGGTCATGCCATCGAGGCGCGGCTTTACGCGGAGGACCCGGCGAAGGGGTTCCTGCCGAGCACGGGAAGGCTCGAGATTCTGGAGTTCCCGGACGACAAACTCGAGCTCCGAATTGATACCGGCGTCGAAGAAGGTAGCGAGGTTTCTCCATTCTACGACCCGATGATTGCGAAAATCATCGTCCATAGGAACAACCGCGATGATGCACTTGAAACTTTGGAATACGCTTGCGGATCGATGCTGGTTTGGCCTGTCCGATCGAATGCGCCGTTCCTTGATCGTTTGCTGGGATCAAGCGGCGTCAAAAATGGCATCGTCACGACCAGCCTGATTGCCGATAATCTCGACGCTCTTACAGCATCGTTCGAACCAGACGTTGAGATGATCCAGGCAGCGGGCATAGGTTGGTTTCTCAAGCAACGGGATGGAGCCGAACCCCTTTTTTGGCACGGACTGGTGACTTCAGATGCCGATGACGCACATTCGCTCGCCCTTTCAGGCTTTCGGCTGAACTCGGATGAGAAGCATGCAATCGCAATTGAGGTCGCAGGTGAAGTTCACGAGGTCGATGTCGGCGGTGGCCGTGGTAACGCCTATGAATTTGACGACTCAAACGAAGTCTCACCCATTGAAATGCAGTGGTACCGAGACACACTGCTTGTGTCGCGTGGAGCGGATATCGTCGTCACAAGTCTTCCCGCCTATGGCGCCGGTCACCACCATGCCCACGATGGCGACATAATCGCGCCCATGCCGGGCAAGGTCATCGCGGTCGATGTGGCGCAAGGGGACACTGTCACCGCCGGGCAGCGGCTGCTGGTGCTCGAGGCGATGAAGATGGAGCATGCGCTCACCGCGCCCTTCGACGGGACCGTCACCGAGCTGTCGGTCAGCGCGGGGAGCCAGGTGCAGGTCGAGGCGGTGCTGGCGGTGGTGGTGGCCAACCCTCTCCCGACGGGGGAGGGGGACCATGCGAAGCATGGTGGGGGGGCAGGTTCGGAGTAGTCCGACGCCGCGAAGTCATGCTTGCGGTCCGTGCCCCTCCACCGGCCTTCGGCTGGTCCCCCTCCCCGTTTCGGGGAGGATTAATGATACTCCGGCCGTTCTGGCACGCGCCGCGGTTGGTAGCGGCGCCGGAACAGCTTGCCGCGCTCGCTGAACAACACCAGCCCCAGGCTCATCACGCTGCATACGAATAGCGCCAGTGCCAGCGGGCGGGCGGTTCCATCATAGGCCTGGCCGATCACGATGCCGATCCCTGCGCCGAGCAGCATCCGCACGAAGCTCTGCGCGCTGCTCGCGGCCCCGGCGGTGGCGCTGAACGGCTGCATCGCGATCGAGCCGAAATTCGCGCCCATGAAGCCGAGAAGGCACAGGTTCGCGCTCATAAGCGGCGCGAAGAGCCACAGGTTGTCGCCATCGAATGTCGCCGCTGCCACCTGCGCCGCCGCCACGGCGATGAACACCAACAGCGCCGTATGGGACACCCGCCTCGCGCCGAAGCGCTCCACAATGCGGGAATTGGCATAGCTGGAGACAGCCAGGGTGGAGGCCGTGGCGCCGAAGATCCACGCAAAGTCATCGCCCGCGCCGAAGTGCTCGCCGATGAGTTGCTGCGCCGAATTGATGTAGCCGAACAGCGCCCCAAAGGTCAGCCCCGCGCCGAGCACGTAACCCACCGCGCTCCGGGTCGTGAAAGTGAGCGGCAGATTGTGTGCGACGCTTTTAAGGTCGAGCGGCTGGCGGTCGGCCTGCGCCAAGGTCTCGGGCAGCCGCGCCCAGGCCCAGACCAGCACCGCCGCCCCCAGCGCCGCCACCGTGACGAAAACCCAGCGCCAGGGCGCGACCTCCAGCACCGCTTGCCCCAGGCTGGGCGCGAGCACGGGCACGACCATGAAGACGATGAAGATCGTGCTCATCAGCCGCGCCATCGCGTCGCCCTCATAGCGGTCGCGGATGATTGCGCCGGGCAGAACGCCGAGGCCCGCGGAGAGCAGCCCCATCAGCACCCGCATGGTGAGCAGCGCGTCGAAACTCCAGGCGAGCGCGCAGGCAAGCGCGGTCAGCACATAGGCGCTCAAGGCGAAGAAGAGCACAGGGCGGCGACCGAACCGATCGGCGAGGCTTCCGGGCACCAGGCAGCCTATGGCGCTGCCGATCAGATAAATGCCCACGACGAGTTGCCGCCGGTTCGGATCGGTAACGCCGAAATCGGCCGCAATGGCGTCGAGCGCGGGCAGCATGGCGTCGATCGCCAGCGCGCCCAGGCTCATGATCGCTGCCATCAGCGCCACGAATTCGGCGCGGCCGAGGACGCGGCGGCTGCCGTCGCTGGCCGTGATCGCGCCCGTGGGGGTTTCGAGAGGGGCGGCGCTGCTCATCGCCCGGGCCCATGCCCGCAGGGCGGTGACAGGGGAAGCGATTTCGCCTGAGCTTTCTTGCCCGACGAGAAGCACCGACTAGTTTACTCGCATGGCAAGCGACGACGATGACGAAGCCGAGGTTCAGGGCCTGCGCAAGATCATCCATGTCGATATGGATGCCTTCTTCGCCAGCGTGGAACAGCGCGACAATCCCGAGCTGCGCGGCAAGCCGGTCGCGGTCGGCGGCTCGAGCGGGCGTGGCGTGGTCGCCGCGGCCAGCTACGAAGCGCGCAAATTCGGCGTGCGAAGTGCCATGCCCTCGATCACCGCCAAGCGGCTCTGCCCCGATCTCATCTTCGTGAAGAGCCGCTTCGATGCCTATCGCGAAGTCAGCCAGCAGATCCGCGCGATCTTTCGCCACCACACCGATCTGGTCGAACCGCTGAGCCTCGACGAAGCCTATCTGGACGTGACCGAAGACAAGCTCGGCATCGGCAGCGCCACCCGCATCGCCGAGCTGATCCGTCAGGAAATCCGCGCCAAGACGAGGCTCACGGCAAGCGCCGGGGTCAGCTACAACAAGTTCCTCGCAAAGCTCGCCAGCGACCAGAACAAGCCCGATGGGCTCTGCATCATCAAGCCAGGCCAGGGCGCGGATTTCGTCGCCGGGCTGCCGGTGCGGCGCTTTCACGGCGTCGGCCCGCGCGGCGCGGAGAAAATGGCCAAGCTCGGGATCGAAACCGGCGCCGACCTCGCGGCGAAGGACATCGCCTGGCTGCGCGCCAATTTCGGCAGCTTTGCCGATTATCTCTACCGCGCGGCGCGGGGCATCGACCTGCGGCCCGTGCGCTCGAGCCGCATCCGCAAATCGGTCGGCGGCGAGCGGACCTTTTCGGAGGACATCTCGAGCGGCCCTGCCTTGCGGGAAACGCTGGAGGACATCATCGAGATTGTCTGGGCCTATATCGAGCGCGCCGAGGCGCGGGGCCGCACTGTCACGCTCAAGCTCAAATTCACCGATTTCCAGATCATGAGCCGCGCCAAGACCGTGCCCGAACCTATCGCCGACCGGGCTCAGTTCTCGGCTGTCGCCCGCGCGCTGCTCGATGAGGTGCTGCCCTTGCCCCTGCCAATCCGCCTCATGGGGCTCACGCTTTCGAAGCTGGAACGCGAAAGCGCAGAACCGGCCGGGCCGGCCGCACAGCCGCAGCTCAGCCTGCTGTGATCTCGGCCTGCTTCGCGCGCCACAGCGCGAGGCGTTCTTGAGTTCGCGGCGTCATCGGATGCGGCAGCGAATGCGGCGGGAAGAAACGGGCTTCCACCACCTCGCGGCCATCGGGTCGCGCCCGCTCCTGCGTAGTGCATCCATAGATATGCGCTGTATGCGGGCTGCCTGAAACAGTTTCCTGCAGCGTTCCGATCAGCCATTGCTTTGCCGCTCGGCAGCCGGTCTCTTCCTGCAATTCGCGCGCTGCGGCATCGGCCATGCTCTCGCCGCGCTTCGCTCCGCCGCCCGGAAAGCTCCAGCCCGCTTCCGCATAGCTCAGCCGCACCATCAATACATCGCCGTTGAGGTCACGCGCGATCATGGTGACCCCTTCAAGGGGCACCTTGCGCCAGCGCCGCCAGCGATGCCGCAACGCGTGCGCGATGCGCAGCGCACGGCGGTGCAGCGCGGCGATCATGCGAAGCAGGTAACCGGCTGGTGCGTTGCGGCAAGCAAGCGCGCGATCGGCAGGTCAGTCGCCCCTGCTGCCGCGGCGTCGAACACCGCTCGCTTTTCTTCGCCGCGGATCACCAGCACCAGTTCGTCGCTGGCGAGCAAGGCCGGGATGGTCAGGCTGATGCGGTCAAATGGCGCTTCGGGCGGCAGGGGATCGGGCGTCAGGCGCACGATGCTGCGTGGATCGTCTGCTTGTGGGTCGGTGTTGGGGAATAGTGAGGCGATATGCCCATCCGCGCCCATGCCGAGCCATGCCAGCGCGAACCGTGGCACCGCTTCCATTTCGCTGAGCGTCACCACCTCGGCGCCGGCAGGCTCGAGCAGAGCGCGCAGCTTGCCGGTGTTGGAGGCCGGATGATCTTCCGGCACCAGCCGGTCGTCGTTCGGCCAGATCACCAGCCGGCGCCACTCGAGATTATGAGCCAGCAGGCGTTCCAGGATGGGGAACGGGGTCGATCCGCCAGGAACGGTGATGGTGGTCGGCCCCTCTTCGGCGAGGTGACGCTTCAACCGGTCGGCCAGCCAGTCGGCTACCGCACCATCGTCAGCGCCTGCGATGATCGTAATGTCCGCCATCCGCTCGACCTTAGGCAGATGCGGCGGCGCTGCAAGCGTGCGCGGCGTTGACCTCAGGGGTTGCTGTCGGTCAGCGGCACACGTGTCATTAGCCTCCAAAGCCCTGCGAACAGCGCGCTCGCTAACCGGCGCAGTGGTTTTGCCCGTCCTCAAGGGACTGTAACCGGTCGATCACAACCGCCTCGAAGTTCTCGATGGGTTGGGGGCGGCCGATGAAGAAGCCCTGGACCTCGGTGCAACCTTCGGCTCGCAACCCTTCGAGCTGCGCTTCGCTTTCCACCCCTTCGGCCACGATGGGCATGCCCAAACCCCGGCCCAGACCAATGACAGCTTGCACCACAGCAAGCGCCTGCCGGTTCGTGCCCATTTCGCGCACGAACGACTGATCGATCTTGACCTTGTCGAACGGAAATTGCCGGAAATAGCTGAGCGATGAGTAGCCCGTTCCGAAATCGTCCATGGCGATGCGAATGCCGAGGTCTTTCAGGCGTCCCAGGATCGCCAGGGCGCGGTCGGCATCGCGGATCAACAATCCTTCGGTAATCTCGAGCTCCAGTCGTCGCGGATCGAGCCCCGTTTCGTGCAGGATCGCCTCCACCTCGCCGGCAAGGTCGCCGTGCGTGAACTGCAAGGGCGACAAATTCACGGCGACGCGCAGGGGCGGCGACCAACTCGCGGCCTCGCGAGCAGCGCGGCGCAGGATGTATCCGCCCAGCTCCGCGATCAAACCGCACTCTTCGGCGATCGGGATGAAGGTATCGGGGGCAATGAAGCCGCGCTGCGGATGCTCCCAGCGGGCCAGGGCCTCAAATCCGCTTACCCGGCCGCTCTCCAAACAGGCGAGAGGCTGATAATGGAGTTTGATCTCGCCGCGCCGCAAAGCGACGCGCAGGTCCGCTTCGAGTGCGCGACGTTCCTTGGCTGCCAGGTCCATTTCCGCCTCGAAGAAGCAGTATTGCCCGCGGCCTTGACCCTTCGCGCGATAAAGCGCGAGGTCGGCACTGCGCAGCAGGGCGGCAGTGTCGACAGCGTCGACGCCGGCAACCGCGATGCCGATGCTGGCGCCAATATGCGTGAAGCGGCCATCGACCAGCGAAGGCTCAGCCAGCTTTTCGACGATCAGTCGGGCGATGTTCTCGGCCGTGCGCGGCGCGTCGGGGCCCGGCACGACAATCGCGAATTCATCGCCGCCAAGCCGGCCGATCTGGCAAGTCTCGCCCGCCAGCACTGTCAGTTTCTCGCCGACAGTCTGGAGCAGTCGGTCGCCTGTCTCATGTCCGAACAGATCGTTGATGGCCTTGAAGCGATCGAGGTCGATGCACAGCACAGCCGGCCCGTGCGGCAGCGCCTCGGTAAGCAATTCGGCAAATCGCGCGCGGTTCGCAAGCCCCGTCAAGGTGTCGTGATGCGCGAGGTAGGCGACCCGTTTTTGCGCCTCCCGCCGTTCGGTCACATCCTCGGTGATCCCGATCAGATAGGCGGCCGCGCCGGTACGGCCCGGCATGGCGACCCGGCGGGTGCGCAGCAGCCTGTGATCCCCCGGCGCGCGTTCGTAGGTGCTTTCGTACACATCGCTCTCGCCCGAGCGGAGCACCTCACTGTCGCGCGCCGTATAATCCGCGGCCAAGGGCAGGTTCAGTTCGATATCGCTGCGGCCGATGATCGCGTCACGAGTCATCCCCGTCAGTTCCTCGCCCACGCGGTTGAGCATGCGGTATCGGCGCGTGGCCGCGTCTTTCACGAACAGCATGACCGGAAGATGCTCGATGACGGCGTCGACGAAGGCTTTCTCTTCCGCGCGTTCGCGCTCGGCTTCCTTCTTGGCCGTCAGGTCGCGAATGATGGCTCCGAAGCCGCCCGGGCGCCCGTCCGGCCCAGGCCACATCGTCAGCGATAGCTCGACGGGTATTTCATGACCCTCGGCATGAAGTGCCAGGACCTCGATGGTTTGTCCGATCGGCGCGCCCCGCCCCCCGGCGGCCATGCGCTTCAGCCCGGCTTCATGCGCCGCGCGCATCGGTTCGGGTACGATGATGGAAAGCGGCCGGCCCATTGCCTCGGCCACAGGAATACCGAACAACCTCTCGGCGCTGCCGTTCCAGTGCAGGATTTGGCCTTCGCCATCGGCGCACACGATGGCTTCGGACGAGCTTGCCGAAATCGCCATTGCGATACGGGTGATCTCCTTCAGCCGAGCGGGAATCTCCGTCTCGTCACTCATGAGCGCGGCGGCGGCGGAGTCGGGCAGGGGGCTGCTGTCGGTGTCCGTGCTCTTCACGCCGTCGTACCTCTGATTGATCCGGAAATTTTCGCTTAATTGCGTAATCTCTAGAAAGGGTTACTGTGCGCTGCACTCGCCCTGGCATTTCATTGGGGCCGCTCTAGCGAGAACTCTTGCCAGCGATCGAACTGACACAAAGGCCCGCCGCCAGGAGTAGGCGGCGGGCCGGATTGCGCTGAGCAAGCAGCTCGCTGGCGATTTAGCGCAGCAGCGACAGGACGTTCTGCTGGCTCTGATTGGCCTGGGCCAGCATCGCGCCCGAAGCCTGGCTCAGGATCTGCGCCTTAGCGAGGGCGGTCGTTTCAGCCGAGTAATCGGTGTCTTCGATCCGCGAACGCGCGTCCGACAGGTTGGTAACATTGTTGGCCAGGTTGTTGACGACCGACTCCAGGCGGCTCTGGCCGGCGCCCAGCGAAGCGCGTGTGGTTGCAACTGCGCCTAGCGCGGTATCGACATCGTCCATTGCGGTCGTTGCGCCGGCGGCAGTAGCGATGTCTGAAGCGGTTGCGGCGCTCAGGTCGAGACCGGTCACGGTGAGCGTCACCGTGTCAGCCGAATTGCTGCCAGTTTGGATGTCGAACGTCACATCGGCAGAGCCGAAGACAGCATTGCCGTTGAACTTTGTGTTTGCGATCACGTCATCGATCTGCGCGCCGAGCTCAGCGACTTCGGCCTGCAGATAAGCGCGGTCATCGTCAGAATAGGTGCCGGAAGCGGACTGCACTGAAAGCTCGCGAATACGCTGCAGCATATTGGTAACTTCATTCAGGGCCCCATCCGCGGTCTGCGCGAGGCTGATGCCGTCGTTGGAATTGCGGATGGCCTGGTTCATGCCCTTGATGTTGGAGGTCATGGAGGTGGCGATGGCGAGGCCGGCAGCGTCGTCCTTGGCGGAGTTGATGCGCTTGCCGGTGGAGAGGCGCTCCATCGCGACGCCCAGAGACTTCGAAGCCTGATTGCCGGCATTGGCGGCCTTGAGCGCGCTGATGTTGGTGTTGATCACGTTCATGAGATGATTCCCTTCGTCGGTATTCTGCGACTGCCCCCGTCGAACATGCGGCAGCTGGGACATAGACCGGCCAAAGCTGCCTCGTTTTAAGCTATTTTTGTGCCGGGAAGGGGGTTTGGCGGGCCAACTAAGCAGTTTCCCTAGGGCTTATATTACCCAAGCTTTGGACGTCTGCGAGGCAAAGCGCTGCTCAACGGTAACCAATTACCAGGGGGCACGATGACTTCGCTTACTTTGAGCCAGCAATTTTCTCGCCAGCATGCCGGGGTCGCGGCGCGCTTGGCGGCGATTGCCAGCTCGCATGCGGATGTGCGGCCCACTTTGATTGCCGATATCGGCGACAGGAAAGCCGCTTCGCACGCGCGAGCGATCTTCCTGACCCGCGCTGCCGAGCCACGCCTCGCCCGAGCGGGAGAGAAGTTCGAACTGGCTTACGCCGATGCCGGCGGGGAAGCTGCGACCGCAGCCCTGGTGGCGATGCTCTACGGCGGGCAGGGGCCGGTTGCCGCCGACCCCGCCTCGCTGGCGGTCATCGCGCTCGCGCAAAGATTGGCGACCTCCGACATACCCGTGCTCATCAACGGCCCCACAGGGACCGGCAAAGAGGTGCTGTCGAATTTCATCCACCGCTGCAGCGATCGCAAGGACAAGCCTTTCATCGGTGTCAATTGCGCGGCGATCCCAGAGACCATGCTCGAGGCGATGCTGTTCGGGCACGAAAAGGGCGCGTTCACTGGAGCGAACGCTTCGGGCGAGGGATTCTTCCGGGCGGCCGATGGCGGCACCTTGTTGCTCGATGAGATTGCCGAGATGCCCCTGACCCTGCAGGCCAAGCTTCTGCGCGCGCTTCAGGAAGGGGAGGTTGTGCCGGTCGGTGCCACCCGCCCGATCAAGGTCGATGTGCGCATTATCGCCTGCGCGAACCGCGATCTTCCGCTCGAAGTCGAAGAGGGCCGCTTCCGGTCCGACCTTTACTATCGCCTCAACGTCTTCCCCATCACGCTGGCTGCGCTTCGCGACCGGCCGGCCGATATCGCTCCGCTGGCGTTCGCCATGGTGCTTCGCCACGTGCGCAATGGCACCAGCTTGCCGTGGATCAGCGAGGAAGCGCTCGCGCTGCTGCGCGGCCATGCCTGGCCGGGAAATGTCCGCGAGCTGGAGAATGTCATGCGGCGGGCCCTGTTGCTGGCGCAGAACGAGGCGGCGATCGGATGTGAGCACATTGTGTTCGATACCGCGGCACGTCAGCCCCAGGGGTCCGCGTCTATCGTTCCCATCCGTCCCCAGCCAGCGAAGGATGAGCCGCAAGCTCTCTCCAAGGTCGTCCAGCTTTCCGAAGCCAGGGCGATAATGAACACGCTGGAGAAAGTCGGCGGGCATCGCGCCATGGCCGCGCGTGAGCTCGGCATCAGCGAGCGCACTTTGCGGTACCGCCTGGCGTCGTTCCGCGATGCCGGCATCGCCGTGGGAGGCGCCCGATGAACGGTATTGGTGGAATCGGCGGCATCGGCGCAGGGGTCTCCGTCAAGGACGTGATGGCGCTGCGCCAGCAGATTTTCGAGCGATCGCAATTGCTGCGCGAGTTGCAGCAGCCTGCCGAGGGCGCCGCCGGTGCGAACGCTGCGCAGGGAACGCCTGCTGCCGGCTTCGGCGATACGCTGCGCCAGGCGCTGTCCAGCGTCAATGAAACGCAGAGCCGGGCGGCATCGCTCAGCGAAGGCTATGAGCGCGGCGAGGTGACGGACATCGCGAAGGTGATGCTCGCCCGGCAGGAAGCCGGTGTGGCCTTCGAGGCGACCCTGCAAGTGCGCAACAAGCTTATTTCCGCCTATCAGGAAACCATGAGGATGGGGATCTAAGCCATGGCCGATCTCGTCCCTCAGCCGGCCGGCGGTGCCCTGGCCGGGCTCGGCGATGGTGGCAGCGTGAGCGCCCGGGCCCGCGCCTTCGCCGCGCAGCCGGCGGTGAAGAAGATGTTGCCGGCTTTCGCGGGTCTCGCCGCGCTCGGCGTCTTGGGACTGACCTGGGCCGCGCTCTCGCCGGACCCTCAACGTGCTCTTTATTCGCAACTTGATGACACCGAACGCGCCAACATCGTCGCCGCACTGGATCAGGGCGGCATCGCTTATGCTATAGACAATCAGACCGGCGCCCTAACAGTCGGCGAGGACGACATTTACAAGGCGCGCATGCTGGTCGCATCGCAAGGGGCGCTTGCGGCCCCGGAAAGTGGCACGGACCTCATCGCCAGTCTGCCGATGGGAGCCAGCCGGACCCTTGAGGGCGATCGGCTCCGCGCGGCGCAGGAGCGAGAGCTCATGCTGACAATCCTCGAGATCGACGGAGTTGAATCGGCACGCGTTCACATCGCTAAGGCCGAGCCCTCCGTCTTCGTGCGCGATGAAGTGGCGCCGTCGGCTTCGATCATGGTGCGTCTCGCGCGTGGTCGCCAGCTTGCCGAAGGGCAGGTGACGGCTATTGCCAATCTCGTCGCTGGCTCGGTCCCTGGACTATCTATCGGTGCTGTTCGTATCGTCGATCAGCACGGCAAGCTGTTGACCGAGGGGCGCGATCCCAAAGCGGCAGGTCTCGATATGCAGGCCCAGCTCGAAGCGGAACTGACGGCCAAAATCGATCAGCTCCTCGCGCCTGTCTATGGCCCTGGCGCCTTTAGTGCGCAGGTTAGGGTCGAACTCGATATGAGCGAGGTGACGTCGGCGCGTGAAAGTTACGATAAGGAAGGCGCCATACGACGCGAAACGCTCCAGCAGTCCCAGAATGCGGGGCAAGCCGGTGCCGGGGGCATCCCAGGCGTGCTGGCGAACACCCCGCCCGATCCCGCCACGGCTCGTGCTGGCGCACCGCAAGACACGCCCGGAACGGCGGCCAGCGGCGGTTCGGGCGAAAGCAGTTCGACCCGGACTTTCGAACTGGGGCGCGAAGTCGCAGTTTCCAACATCGCGCCCGGCGCTGTGAAACGCGTGTCCGCGGCCGTGGCGCTTGATCAGTCAGCCATGGGGAAGGTCAGCGCGGCCGACATCCAACGTGTCGAAAAGCTCGTCGCCGCGGCGATTGGCGCGCGGACCGATCGCGGTGATGAAGTAACCGTGGTCATGCGTCCTTTTCAGAAGACCGACGCCGAGGCTGTTCCTTTCTATGAAACCAGTTGGTTCGGAACGGCCCTGCGAAGTGGTCTTGCGCTTCTGGGCGTTCTGCTGGTGCTTCTCCTGGCGGTGCGCCCCGCTCTCAAGATGCTGCGCAACCGCGATAGCAACGCGGCCACAGCTGAGGGCGGGGCCATTGCATTGCTCCCCGCGGGCAATGTTGCCGGAGGGCAAGTCGTTCCTTACGACAGGGCCGCACTCGATGCGCAGATCGAATTGGCGCAGCGTATCGTTCGCGAACAGCCGCAGGACGCGGTGCTTGCGCTGCGCCGAATGCTAGCGGAACCCACGCCGTCCAGGGACGTGGCATAATGTCAGCACTGGACGACGTGATGATCCGCAGCGGCGTTGACCGGGCGGCGATCATGATGCTGCTTCTGTCCGAAGAGGACGCCGCGGGCCTGCTGTCCCACCTTTCCCCGGATGAATTGCGGCAATTGTCTGCCCGGATGTGCACACTGGGCGAGATCGCTCCCAGCGAAATCGTCGATGCCATTGCAGGCTTTTCCAACGCCACCCCAGACGGAGGCATACCAGAAATAGGCCGGGTCGACACGGTGCGTCGCCTTCTCAATGGGGCGGTTGGCGAGATCAAGACCGATAGCGTGCTACGCTCGGCTCTGCCCGAGCCGGAACAGCCCCAGCCGGAGCCGGCGTCTGCTTTGGGCCTGCTTCGCTGGCTTGAGCCCTCAATCATTGCGGATCTGCTTGCTGACGAGCATCCCCAAGCGATCGCGGTGCTGCTACTTCAGGTGGAAAGTGACGTGGCGGCGGCGGCGCTGGCTTTGTTACCCAAAGACATTCAGGCGCCCGTGCTTCACCGTGTGGCGAGGCTTGGCCCGGTTTCACCGCAGGCGCTTGCTGTGCTGGAGGACGCCATGAAGGCCAAGCTCTCGCAATTGCAGGGCTCACCGTCACTTTCGCTGGGCGGCGTCAAGCAAGCCGCCGAAATCATCAACCGAGCTCACAAAACTGTAGAGCAGACGGTGATGCCCACGCTGGGCAAGCTCGACAAGCCGCTCGCCAAGGCGCTCGAGGAGGAGATGTTCAAGTTCGAACATCTGTTCGCGCTCGACACCAAGATGACCGGAGTGCTGCTCCGCGAAGTGGAAAGCGACCTGCTGATCCTGGCACTGCGCGGGTTGGACGTGCCGCAGCGCGATCACTTCTTCGCCGCTATGTCGCAGCGCGCCGCCGACGGTTTGCGGGACGAAATCGAAAGCCGTGGGCGGGTCAAGCGCACCGATATCGAAGCGGCGCAGAAGCAGATCGTGGCGATCGCCAAACGTCTGGTGGCCTCAGGTGAGCTGATCATGGGCGGGGGGGACGACGATTATGCGTAGAGTTGCGCTGGCCGAAATCGGCGGGCGGGGCAGCTTTGTCGCAAATTCCCGCTATCTGCTGCCGGACGCCGAAAGGCCGGCGAGCGATCCTGTCGCGGAGGCCTTTGAGGCCGGGTATGCCGAGGGGGCCGCACAAGCTCGCGCAAGCGAACATGACCGCGAGGCGACCGAAAACACGGAACGCCGGGCCATTGAGCTTGCATTCGCTCGCTTCGACAGCGACTCCGCCGCCCTTCTTCAAGACAGGCTGACCGATGCGGTGGTAGCAATATGCCAGCGCATGGCGGGCGAGATTGCTCTCGATCCTGATCGCCTGGCTGCCCGGGTGGAAGCAGCCTCTGCCTTGTTGCGTCGGCGGCATGACGAGCGGCTGGTGCGCCTTCATCCAGACGACATGGTATTGATCGCAGGGCGCATTCCGACAGGCTTGCGAATCGAACCCGACCCATCGCTCGGTCGCGGTCAATTGCGCGTGGAGACTGCGGACGGCGGCGTCGAAGATGGCCCGGAGCAATGGCGCGCTGCATTGGCGGAGGCGCTGGGGTCATGCTTGCCCTGATAGAGCAGAGCCTGGCGGAGTGTATCACACTTGCGCCGAGTTTCGAGCCGCAGGGCTTTGGCCGGGTCGTGGCGTGCGAGAGCGGATTATTGGAAGTCAGCGGCTTGAGGCTGCCAATCGGAGCCCTGGCTCGCATAGCATATGGGAACGGTCGGGACCTGACGGCCGAAACCATCGGATTTCGCAACGGCCATACGATCATGATGTTGCTCGGCGACGCTGTCCTGCTCCGCCCCGGTGCAATTGTGCGCGCCAAGGGCGCCCCGGGGATGGTCCCAGTAGGCAGCGGATTCCTGGGACGCGCCGTCGATGGGTCAGGGCGACCAATTGACGGGGGTGGATCGCTCCGCGCGGACCGCAGCTGGCCGGCGGGCGGAGTGCGGGCTGACGCTCTTGACCGCACCAGCGTAACCCAGCCGTTCGACACCGGCGTTCGCTCGCTCAACGCCCTAACGACTTTCGGCGTTGGGCAGCGTGTCGGGATCATGGCCGGCTCGGGTGTTGGCAAGTCCGTGTTGATGGACATGATCGTCGAGGGTGCCGAAGCGGATGTCGTGGTTGTCGGCCTGATCGGGGAACGCGCGCGCGAAGTTTCGGATTTCGTCAATCGTCACATGACAGGTGACAGGCAGCGGCGCACTGCTATCGTCGCGGTGCCGGCCGATCACGCGGCCAATCTGCGGCTGCGCGGGGCTATGCTCGCCACCTCCTTGGCCGAGCATTTTCGTGCGCAAGGGCTCAAAGTTCTGCTCATTCTCGATAGTCTCACGCGCGTAGCTCACGCGGCGCGAGAGATCGCGCTGTTGTTGGGGGAACCAGGGGCAGCCCGGGGTTACCCGCCGAGCGCGCTTGCGACCATTACCAAGCTGATCGAACGCGCCGGGAATTCACGCGACACTGGCGGCGCAATCACAGGGATATATACCGTTCTCGCCGATGGCGATGATCAGAATGATCCAGTGGTGGACACCGCGCGAGCGATCCTGGATGGTCATATCGTGCTTTCGCGGGAGATCGCGCAACGTGGACAATATCCTGCGGTCGACATAGGCGCATCACTCAGCCGTGTGATGATTGACATCGCCAGTCCCTCTCATGTTGCAGCTGCGCGCCGCTTCCGCGCGCTAAGTTCGGTCTATGAAGCGAACCGCGATTTGGTTCTCATGGGAGCATATCGTCACGGGGCCGACCCCCTGCTCGACGAAGCCATTGCCTTGCAGCGACAAATGAGCGCGTTCTTAACCCAATCCAAGGGAGAGCACATCTCGATCCCTGCTTCTGTCGAAGCGCTCGGCGCGGTGGTTGGCAGCGATGAATGACAAGCGCCGATTGACACGCGCGCGCTTGATCGAACGGGTGCGCACCGTTGAGAAGGCGACTGCTGCCCGAGCGTCTGCCGAAGCGGAGGCCTTGTCGGTGCGACTCTCCGGCGTTGCTGACAAAACGCGGTTGTTAGCGAGCCATTACGCGGCCATTGACGGACTTGCTACGGCTGATGACCTGCGCCGGCAGATTGCAATGCGCCAGCAACTGCACGCACTGGCCACCGTCAACGAGACGCATCTCGAGGACGCGCGCGGCCGCGCCGATGTTGCGCGGGCCGCGCTCGGAAATGCGGAGCGCAAGCGAAGCCGCATGGAAACGGAACGGCGTGGCCTTGAACGCTCGGCAGACCTGCGTTCTTCTACGGCGCCCGAATAGTTTGGCACGGTTCTTGTAAACATGGGGCAAACCTCAGGGATGCCCTCACATGCAACCGCTTTCGATTTCCGCGCCGCCAGTGGCGATGAGCCCCATCGGAGCGGACGTTTCTTTGGTTCCGCTAACGACCGTCGGCGATCAGAGCGAAGCGAGCCCTTTCGCAATGCTCCTCCAGGGACGCACCTTGGCGGCAGATCGCCACCCCCTCGCCCAGCCCCAGTCGGATTTAGCGCTGTCGACAAGAGCACTCGATTTACCACCCGCGTCGTTTGCCGGTCCCGGCAAGACCTTGCCGCTCCCCGGCAACCCGGCGGCAAGTAACGAACGCGCTCATATGCGCATCGGCGTTCGCGGTGAGGAGGTGGCCGATGCGGATGCGACCGTCTCGGTGCCGTCCATCAATGATGCGCAGCCTCACCCGTCGATCGCGACGTTGCCTACCCTGCCCGACGCCGAGGCCACACCGACCGTCGACAGGCCGGCGCCGTTGTCGTCACAACTGCTGCCGGATGCCTCCGCCCGGCTGGCTTCGCTTCTCACAGTCACCATCGATTTCGCCAACCCAGCGCCCGAATTGGGCGGGAATACATCGTTGTCTGCGGCCGGCGGACTGCCATTTTCAAGGGTCGCATCCTCTGTGGCTGCTGCAGCGCGTAACTCGCTTGCAGGTGGCGACAAGGCGACCGGGATCGGCATCGCCAAACATGACGGACCTACGCCGTCGTATCCCTTGCCTGCCGCCCCGATTGCAATCGGACCTACGAAAGGCGTTCATGCGGGCGCTAGTCTCGATCCTGAGCCTTCCAACGTGGCCGGTCCAAATTCGCTTGCAGTGACTGTCTCTGCACCACCAGCCCTTCCGCCAATTGCAGTCGACCACGTGGCACACGACACCGCGGTTCTGAAACGGGCGGTCGGAGGCGCGATGGCCAGCTCCGAGCAGGCGCAATCCAATGACTTTGTCGTGGAAAGAGAAGCCAAGCCGGCGAAGGCAATCGCGGTGAGCACGCTCGCCGACGGTTTGAGGGGGGAGGAGCGACCACACCCTGAGCCCAGTGCAGCGCTTCGCGCTTTCACGCATTCGGATCACAGTGAGGTGCAGGCGGGCTTATCGCCCCTTCTGCGCGCTTCATCCTATACGGAGGTGGCCGCAGCGTCGCCAGCGGCTAGCTTCCACCCCGCCGTTCAGACCGCGACAACAACCGATCGGGCAGAAGTGATCGCGTCGCTCGTCGAGCGATTGGCACTCGCGCGTGAAACTGGTGCTGGAACGCTCGCAAGTGTCGCGGTTGCCAATCGCGACCTCGGCGAGATCACCGTGAACTTTGCGCATCATGACCGCTCGCTCGAGGTCTCGCTTTCTGCGCGCGACGCCGAGAGCCAACAGGCCCTCGCGGCCGCGCTTGGCAATGCCGAGCGCGTCGGAGCGCGGGATCATTCAAGTCAGCCCAATCATTCCGGCGCTCAAAACACTGGCTTAGCATCGCCGGAGCGGTCGACCGACGGCCAGACAAATCGCAATGGTGGTGACACCCAAGACCGCAGCGAAGCCGAGCGAAATCCTCGCGCAACCCAGGCGCAAGCACCGCTCTCTCAGAACTCTGAAGACGAAGCCGCGGCGCCCGTCCGCGGCGGCATCTACGTCTGATCACCGACTTCTAGCAATACCACAGGACATTATGAGCGACCAAACCGACACCGCTGCACCCAAAAAAAAGGGTGGCTTCATCAAGATCATGCTGCTTGCGCTCGTGCTGGTCGGCGCCGGCGGCGGGGGGACCTACGCGGCCGTCGCCTCTGGTCTGCTGGGCGGCGGCCAATCGGCAAAGGAGAACCCCGAGCCACAACTTGTCCTCAAGGGCGAAGAAGATCCTTACGCACCTCCCTCCAAAGAGAAGGATGCCAAGGGCGGCGCGCCGATCGTCTACGGGACTGGCGGAAGCAAGTATCGCACTGCCTATTTTGATTTTACCCAAGAATTCACGTCGAACCTCGCCGATGGCGACTCACTGATCCAGGTGGCGCTTGCCGCCTCCACCCAGCGCGACGGCCGGGTCCTGATGTGGTTGGCCGAGCATGAAACGGCGATCCGCTCGCGCATGCTGGTGGAGATCGCTGCGACTAGCGAGGCCGACGTCACTGCCCCGGGAGGCAAGGAACGTCTGCAGAAGCGTCTCGCGGCCGCGGTCAATGCGGTGCTGAAAGAGCGAGAGGGCTTCGGCGGCGTCGATAACGTCTATTTCCGGTCATTCATCGTCCAATGATTCAATCCGGCATTCCGGTCGCTGCGCGCCGAGCGGCGCAGCATTGCGCCCAGCTTCTTAGCCGCGCTGCCGCTCCGGTCGATCCGGCGCAGGAAGTCGCGCGTCTGGCGCAGCGCTTCGCCGCCACGGCGGCGCCAGTCCTTGCCGAGTGGTGCGATGCAAGGGGATTGCAGGTCGAGGTCGAGTCCGCGGCCTTGATCGAGGCGGAGGCCGTTTTCGCGAAAATCGGCGTTCACGCCGTAAACAGCTTCTTCGCGCTCGGGAGCGAGCGGACCGGCGCGCTTGTCACGGTGGCGACTTGCGAGATGATTGCGCAGTTCGAACGTCTGCTAGGCGGGGACGGTCGGATCGACCGAACGAACGTTCGCCTGCCGCAGTCGGCGCTGCAATTCGCGGCCCGGTTCGAGCAGCGCGTGCTTGAGGCGCTTCGTCAGTCCACCGATCGCGAGGAGTTCTCGCTCGCCGCGTCGCAGGGGAAGGCAACCGAGATGGCGCCTTTCTCGCGGCAGGACCGGGTCTGGGCGCTGGATTTCTCCATCCAGCCACCAGGCGCGGCGGCATGGACGATCACGCTTGTCCTGTGCCGCGCCACCCTGTCGCAATTGCTCGATGCGCGCGCCGCATCACCCGCCACCGGACGGGCGCTCGGAGAACGGGGCATCAGCCAGACCGCAATCGGTCTCATCGAAATGCCCATGCGCGCGATCCTGGTCGATGCCGCGGTGCCGCTAGCGCGCCTGGCGCGGCTTGAGCCCGGGGCGATCATACCCGTGGCCATCAATCGTGCTGTACCTCTGATGCTCGAACATGCGGTCGTAGCTCATGGCACGGCCGGAGAGATCGACGATCGCGTCGCTCTTGAAATCAACCACACCTCTCTCCCGGGGAACGCATAGTATGACACAGTTTTCCGATAGCCTCGGGCTTCTCCAGGATATCGACGTCCGTTTGACCGTCGAGCTCGGCCGTAAGCAAATGCGCCTTCGCGATGTTCTTGCGCTGGGCGAGAACAGCATCGTCGAGCTGGACCGGCTGACCGATGATCCGCTCGACATATTGGTCAATGGCAAGCTTATTGCGCGCGGCGAAGTCGTCGCGCAGGGCAACCGCTTTGCCATCCGGGTGCTCGAATTGGTGGGTGCCTCGGGCGAGGCGAAAGCCAGCATGGCTGGGCTGGGAGTGCACCAGTAATGTTCTGGTACGTTCTCAAGCTGCTGATAATCTTACCGCTGATCGGCGTGATGATCTGGGCCAGTCTGAAGCTCGCTAAACGGGTTCAAAACCAATTCGGCGCCCCGGCGGGTGCTGCCAAGACGGTCCGGATTATCGAGACAACCATGCTTTCGCCCACGCTGCGGCTGGCAGTTATCGAGTTTCATGGTCGTGAGATTCTGGTCTCCACCTCGCGGGCGGGGCTGACCCGCCTGGCGGAGGCACCGGCGCGCGCGCGTGAGGAGCCTGCCTCGTGATCGCCCGTTTCGGCAAATTTGGCGCGGCATGTTGTGTGCTGGTTTCGTCAGGCGCCCTCCGAGCCCAGGTGGGGGCCGAAGCGGCGGTCCCCGGCGCGCTGGACCGGGCGTTCGGTCAGCTTTCGGGTGCCGGTGGCGAGCCGCTCAGCCTGTCGCTCCAGCTTCTCCTGGTGATGGCGCTTCTCACCATCTTGCCCACCTTGTTGCTGATGATGACAAGCTTCACCCGGATCATCATCGTCTTGGCGATCCTACGGCAAGCTCTCGGACTTCAGCAATCGCCACCCAATCCAGTGTTGATCGGGATCAGCCTGTTCCTGTCGCTTTTCATCATGGCTCCAACACTGGAGCGGGTAAACGCCGTCGCAATCGCTCCCTATTCGGCCGGGACGATCAATGCGGAAGTTGCGATCGAGAGGGCGGGCGAACCGTTCCACCAATTCATGATGCGGCAAACTCGCCAGAACGATCTGGAGATGTTCGCGAAGATCGCCAACGCGCCCAAGTTTCGCGGCCCCAGCGAGGTGCCATTTTCCATCCTCCTGCCAGCTTTCGTCACAAGTGAGCTAAAAACCGCCTTCCAGATTGGGTTCATGCTGTTTCTGCCCTTCCTGGTCATCGACCTCGTGGTCTCAAGTGTCTTGATGAGCCTGGGCATGATGATGATGAGCCCGATGATCGTCTCATTACCCTTCAAGCTGCTGCTTTTCGTCCTTGTCGATGGCTGGGCGCTGCTGATGGGCTCGCTCGCATCCAGCTTCACGTGAGGCCGCGCCGTGGATGAGATGAATCAACTGCTTGCGATGGCCGACCGGATGCTGTGGGTCACCGCACTTGTCGCGGCGCCAATCCTTATCGCCAGCCTCGCTGTCGGACTGGTGATCGGCTTGGTGCAAGCGGCGACTTCGGTAAATGAGCAGACGCTCACCTTTGTACCGAAGCTTGCGGTAGTCGCCCTGGTGCTCGTGGTCTTAGGCGCTTCCATGATGGCGCTGGTGAGCGATTTCATGCAGGATATCTTTGCCGAAATCTCCCGGATCGGCCGGTGATCGCTCTCGACTTCGGAATCGGGAGTCTGGAGGCGGAGCTGTGGCGGGTCGTCTTCCTGATGACGCGTATCGGCGCAGCGTTATTTGCGGCCCCGTTCTTCGGAGCCAATTCGGTGCCTGTACCGGTGCGCGTATCGCTTACGGGCGCGCTGGCCATCTTCACTTCCATCTGGATGCCGGCGGTCCAGACCCCGCCCGCGTTGCTGTCGCTTGCCGGGCTGATGGCGGTCGCGGGAGAAGTGCTCGTCGGATTGGCCTTGGGCTTCACGCTGCAACTGATCTTTGCTGCGCCGGCGATCGCTGCCGAACTCATCGGCGGTGGCATGGGCATGAGCATGGCGACGAGCGCCGACCCATCGAGCGGCGGGACGACAACGGCATTTGGTCAATACTTCGCGATTGTCTTGACGCTCATCTTCCTGGCGACGGGGGCCCACCTTCAGTGGATGGCGCTTCTGATGGAAAGCTATCGTGCCTTCCCGCCGGGCGAGACGTGGCTCGGCGCGGAGCGGTTTGAACTGATCGCAAGTTTCGGAGGCTATATGTTCGAAACTGCGCTGCGGATTGCGCTTCCGGTAGTTTTGATCCTGTTTCTCGTGCAACTTGTCACCGGCGTTCTCAGCCGTTCGGCGCCGTCGCTCAACCTGATGGCCATGGGACTTCCGGCGGGTGTGATGGCCGGCCTTGTCGGGTTGATCATCGCGGCGCCGCTTATCTTCGACCAATTCACGACGATCGTAGGTGAGGGAGTCGACATGGCGAGCGGGGTCATCACCCGATGAGCGAAGAGTCTGGCGAGAAGAACTTCGCGCCAAGCGAGAAGAGGCTGACCGATGCTGCCAAGAAGGGAGATGTGCTGCGCTCCAAGGACGCGGCTTCGGCCGCGGTCATCCTGATTGGCGCCGCCTGGCTGGTACTGGCTGGGCCATTCGTAATGAGCGGTCTGTTTGGATTGGCACGGGATGCTTTCCTATTTGACGCGCGCGACATCCACGATTTCGACGTAGCGGGCCCCAGCCTCGCTGCACTGATCTTCATGGTCCCGGTCATCTTCAGCCTCGCACTGCCGGTTATCGCAGTCACGCTGATTACTCAGCTCGCGCTCGGTCGGGGGCGCTGGGTAGGCGCCAACCTCGCAGCCAAGGGGTCGCGGATTAACCCCCTGGCCGGCCTCAAGCGCATGTTTGGCCCCCAGGGTCTGATCGAGATGGGCAAAGGCCTCCTCAAGGTCACGGTGCTCGGAGCGATCGCTTATGCCTGGTGGCAATCATCTGCTGCCGACCTGGCCGGCATGGGTCGGGGCAATCTTGCCGCTCAAGTCCGCGTCACTTGGGGTTCAATCAGCAGTCTGCTGTTTGCGCTTGCCGCCGGCCTGGTGGTCATAGCCATGGTAGATTTTCCTATCCTATGGCTGCAACAGCAGAAGCGTCTGCGAATGTCCCACCAAGAAATGCGCGATGAGCACAAGGAGAGCGAAGGCTCGCCGGAAATGAAAGCTGCGCGCCGCCAGCGCCAACGCGACATAGCCATGGCTTCGGTATCCACTGCCATGCGCGAGGCGCAGTTCGTGATTACCAATCCGACGCACTTCGCTATCGCGTTGAGCTATGACGCCGCAAAAGCGTCTGCTCCGATAGTTCTGGCCAAGGGCAAGGGCGATAAAGCGCTAGCGATGAAGGAATTGGCAAACGAATTGGACGTGCCGACGCTCGAACTCCCCCAACTGGCTCGCTCGCTCTATTTTACCACGCGGGAACGGCAGATGATTTGCGAGGATCTCTATTCTGCCGTTGCTTGGGTGCTCGCCCATGTCATGTCGCTCAAGCGCGGCGAGAATCCCCCGCTCCCCGTGATCGATGTGCCAGTGGCACTGCGCTTCGACGCCGACGGACGCTTAGCCAGTTAATGCAGCCCTGGCGCTGTCGTTCTTCAGACCATGGCCGTTTCTTCCGCATCTTCAATCGCCAGCAGCCTGGGCATCGGCAGCGGCGTCGACATGACTGGTATCGCCAATCAACTTGCCGAGGCTCAATTCGCCCCAAGAACACAAAGGCTGACCGAGCGTTCGGAGAAGCTCGAACGACAAATCTCGCTTGCCGGCTCGATACGCAGCGCCTTGTCGCAATTCGCAACTGCATTGGGCGAGCGAGTTCGAACTGGCGATTTGGCTCCTCAACCGAGCATCAGCAACGCTGCGATTGCTGGCGTCTCGTCGCCGGCCGGTAGCACAGGGAGCGGTGCGTTCACGCTCGAGGTTACTCAGCTTGCCACGGCTCAAGCGCTCGCCAGCAATAGTTTTGCCAGCCCGTCCGCGACTGTTGGCGCGGGCACCCTGACAATCCGCTTCGGCGCAACCAGCGCGACCAGCCACAGCCCCAATCCCAGCAGAGCGGATGTTTCGATTGCCATCGCCGCAGGTGCGACGCTCGCGGACGTTGCAAGGGCAATAAACGGTAATCGTGCAGGCGTGACTGCCTATGTCGCTGAGACCGCCGCAGGGGCGCAGCTCGTGGTAAAGGGGCCTGAAGGCCACGCAAATGGCTTCGTGATCGAAGCGGTCGAAGATCCTACCAGCCCCGGTCTGGCCGGGCTAGCCTGGACGGCGGGCAGCGATCCTGCGCGGCTGCTGAACCCATCGCGTGATGCGGAATTCAAGCTCGACGGACTGCCGCGGACGAGCCCTACGAATACGATCCCAAACGCGGCGCCTGGGCTCAACCTCGACTTGAAGGCAACTAACGCCGGGACGCCTGCGACCATCTCATTTTCTAAATCCAGCGCCGCTCTTGCGACGGTCATGCAAGATATGGTTGGCGCACTGAATGAGATAGCGGGCCAGCTCCGGACCGCCACGAACCCTATTACCGGCGATCTGGCCCGAGACCCTGGCGCACGAAACCTGGCACGGGCTCTCGCTGAATTCGGGTCAAAGATCATTATGCCCAATGCGCGCGAGGGTAGCCCGCGCACTCTGACCGAGTTGGGGCTCGCCACTGAGCGCGACGGCAGCTTTCGCTTCGACAGCGCGAGGCTCACCGAAGCGATGGCACGCGATCCGGAGGGAGTTGCGGCCATGTTCACCAATGGAATTAATGGCGTTTTTGCTGAAGTCGATCGTTTGTCCCGGACGAGCGCGAGTTCAGGCGATCCCGGTACTTTAGGCGGTTCAATTGCTCGGTATCAGGCCCTTTCTTCCAAGATCTCGCTCGACCTAGCCGAACTGGCGGAGAAGCAGGAGACGCTGCGGTTCAGCATGGTCACGCGCTTCGCTAAAGCTGACAGTCAAGTCGCCGCCTCAAAGTCGACCTTATCGTTCCTGCAGTCGCAGATCGATGTCTGGAATGCGCAGCGAGATTGATGTGTTGACGGCTCTCAACCCTGGCCAGGCTTATCGGAAATGCAGCTTCGATGCCCGGCTTCTCGCTGCCTCGCCGCAGGATATGGTCCTGATGTGTTTGGACGATTTCCTGGCCAATCTCGTCCGATTTGAACGGGCCGAGCTGAGGGATGATCGCGAGGTCCGGAGCCGGGCGCTGACGCGTTGCATCACCTCATTGACGGCTTTGGAAATGGGTGTGGACCGCTCAGCTCCGGTAGGCGACGTTCTAGCGAACTTCTACGCATCGGCGAAATCGGCACTGTTGACCATGGTGGTGCATGTCAAGCCGATGACACTACGCCGCATCAAGGAGGATTTCGAGGAAATCCGCGCTTCATTCCGCTCCGCAGCTTAGTGCTTTTAGTCCTGCCGTCCGTGGTGAGCCAAGTGCGGCTCTGATCGATCGTCAATCTAGGGGTGCCAGCGCTAACCGCAGTTTGCCAAGCGCGGCGCTCTTCAACTGATGGACGCGCGGCACGCTAATTTCCAATATCGCGGCGATCTCGGTCAGGTTGAGCTCCTCTACGAAATGGAGCTTCATAATCAGCTGAAGGCGTTCGGGCAGCTTCGCGATGGCCATTGCCAGGCTGTTACGATCCTCCAGGTCCAGAAGCCGGGCTTCCGCATTCGGCTCCTCATCGGCAAATGCCGCATCCTTGTCGCTGTAGCATTCGTCGATGGAAACGGAGCGGCTGGTGCCGTGGGCCTGAGCTCGATCCAGCTCGGCGACGGTCATGCCTAGGCGCATTGCCAATTCGGGCTGGGTCGGCAGGCGGCCAATCTCGTCGCGAAACAGGGCGACCACACGATCAATCCGTCGCTCGAACGCGCCCGCATTGCGAGGGCGTTTCGATTGCGATCGCAGCAGATCGATCATTGCGCCGCGGACGCGCATCTTGACGTAGGCTGCCAATCCGTCGTCGCTTTCGCGCTGATGGCGACGAACGCATTCGGTGAGGGCGATCAAACCCGCCTGCATCAGGTCATCGACGTCTAGCGTGGCGTCGCAGCTGCCTTCATACAGCCAGGCGAGCTTGCGGACGAGTGGCAGAAACTGGCGGATGCGGCTTTCGACGTCGCGGCCATAGCCGGCGCGAGCGTCAAAAGCGGTATGATCATATTTCATGCGGCGAGACGATCCTTCTCCAGAGCGGGGAGGGCGGGCGCAGGATCGTCGTCGCCGATTACGGCGATGACCTCGATCGGCTGCGCCGACGGCAATTCGTTTATCGAAAGGACGCTGCACCCAGGTGCCCGGGTAGCTAGCAACGATGCCAGCGCACGGCGCGCGCGTGGTTGCACGATAAGTGCAGCCCGGCTGCGATCAGGCCCGAGCCGGGCCATGAGCGTGGCTACATGTTCACCAATCGACCGTGCAAGGTCCGGATCGATCACCACCGCGCCAGTTGCAGGATCGTGTAACCCGTTGGCGACCATCTCCTCGAGCCTTGCCGCGAGGGTAAGTACGGGCAGTCGCTCCGTCGGACCGCAGATGTCGCCGACCAGCATGCCCCCCAGATCCGCGCGGATGAGATCCACCATCCGGTCGTGATCGCTGGTCTGCTGGCAGGCTTGCGACAGGCTGGTAAGTATTCTCAAGCTGTGCCGCAGCGAGATGCCATCGGCCAAGAGAGATTTGAATAAGCGTGTGACCGCAGCGAGTGGCAGGGGTTGCGGCGTGATCGTTTCGACGAGCTGCCCGTGTTCGTGGCGCAGATAGTCGAGGAGGTCTCGGACCTGGTCTGGGGCGAGCAGCTCATGCGCATGACGGCCCAGCATTTGGTTGACGTGTGTCGCGATGACGCTTTCGGCATCCACGACCATATAGCCTTCGCCGATGGCGGTATCTCGCGCTGCCAAGTCGATCCAGACGGCCGGGCAACCGAAGCTGGGGTCAACAGTCTGTTCTCCGGGTACTGTTATCGAGCCGATTACCTCGCCGGTGTCGATTGCTAACTGTCGGCCGCTTCTGATCCGTCCCCACCCCAGTGGGATGCCGCCGAGCATGAGGCGGTACTGGTCGGGATCCAGTTCAAAGCTGTCTTCGACCCTGAACTGAGGTATGACGAAGCCGAAGCTCTGGCACATTTGTCGGCGCAAACCAGTGAGGCGCTGAACCAGCGGGGCTCCCGATCGCTCCTCGGTCAAATGGATCAAGCCAAACCCAAGCTGCAGGGTTACGAGGGTCTGATCGGTCACCTCTTCGATCCGCACCAGCGATGGGTTGGCTGGCGGGGCTGCCGCCACCACAACCTTCTGGAGGCTGGTCTGGCGTCGGCGCAGTGTGTGCCATAACAGCAAGGCGAGCCCGGCAAGAGGCAGGAAGACGGTCTGGGGCATCGCTGGGATTGCCCCTATCACCGCCAATATACCCCCCACCGGCAACCAGGTGCCGGGCTGCGCCAATTGCCCGCCGATTTGTCCGGCAAGGTCACGGCTGTCGGATACGCGAGTTACGATGACCGCTGCTGCGATCGACAGCAAAAGGGCGGGCACACTCGCCACCAGCGCGTCGCCGATCGCCAGGGTCACATAGCGTGCGCCCGCATCGGCAAGCGACATGCCGTGGCTGACCATCCCCAGCACCAGGCCGGCGATAACGTTGATCGCCAGGATGAGCAGAGCTGCGACGGCGTCGCCCTTTACGAATTTGCTAGCGCCGTCCATCGACCCGTAGAAATCCGCCTCGGTAGCGACTTCGCGCCTGCGGGCCTTGGCCTCCTCGGCCGTCATCAGGCCGGCTGCCAGATCGGCGTCGATAGCCATCTGCTTGCCCGGCAAAGCGTCCAGCGTGAAGCGGGCCGACACCTCCGAAACGCGGCCGGCGCCCTTTGTCACGACCATCAGATTGATGACCATGAGGATGAGGAAGACGAAAATGCCCACGGCAAAATTCCCGCCGATCAGGAACGCGCCGAAAGCCTCAATAACATGACCCGCTGCCGCTTCGTTCTCATGGCCATGCAGCAACACCACACGGGTCGATGCGACGTTGAGCGCAAGCCGCAGGAGGGTCGCAAAAAGCAGGACTGACGGGAATGACGAAAAATCCAGCGGCTTTTCGGCATTCATTGCGGCCATCAAGACGGCGATGGATAGCGCGATGTTGATAACGAACAGAATGTCGAGCAGGAGCGCCGGAATCGGCATGACCATCAGCAAAATGATGATCAGAATGCCGGCTGGCAGCGGCATTCCCCGGGAAAACAGCCCCCGCATCACAGAGCAAATGCCCGAAATTTACTATAAGCGGTGGCTACTTGCACGCCCGCCCGACCCAATCCGGCTGTATCGTCACCGAAGGTTGCCCGCAGCGTTTCAGCCATCGACACCGGGCGGCCATCGCTAAGCGGCTGGGCGGCGTCGGTCTGCTGGTGGCCAGAGTAAGGGCGCGGGCCTCCATGAGGCGCCGGCGTTGTCCAGTTCGCGCCTGCCGGCATGCCGTCCGAAGCGGCGGCCATCTTGCCGCGCACCACGTCCATCACCTCATCGAGAGTTCGCGCACGCCCTGCGTCATAGAAGATAGCCCGGTTGGCGCGGGCCGCAGGTGGGTTTAGGTCAGCAGCGATCTGAGCCGGATTTTTGGCTAAACTGCTGAGGAAGCTCTGCGCACCTCCCAGCCCAAGGAAATGGGCAAGGTAGAGTTCGCTATGATCGGGGTCACGCCCCAAGGTGGCGCGCAGCCCGTCGCGATTATCGAGGGCCAACTCCGCAGCCATAAGCGCGGAGGCATCGGGGCTGTCGCGCAGCGCCATCACCTCAGCGCGCAGAGCGGGATCGCCAATGCGGCCAGAAGCGATAGCATGCCCGGCCCACTCCATGCCATGCTTGGCGCCGTGCTTGTCCATCGTGCGCAGCCATGTGGAATCAATGAATTGATAGAGACCACGGGCGCTGGACGTGCGCGCCTGCGCCGCCGGGTTAAGGCCGGACTCGATGCGCGCCTGGGCTAGAAGGTAGTCGAAGTCCGCGCCCGTGCGAGCAGCGGCGCGAGAAATCGCCGCTGTTACCGCACTTGACTGCACTCTATCGACGCCGGGCATTTGCCCTCCGAGAATTGATGACGTCCAGACATCAGCAATTCCCGTGCCAATTTAAAATGAACCTAAGCGAGGGCGAGGGCACCTCTGCGATGCTGGCCGCTTGCGCGGTATAGTCCGTGGGGGGCGAGGGTTTCGAGGCGGGAATGAACATTGGTGGCAATGAGATTGCGCAGGCGGCGGTTGATTTCGTTGAGGCGTTTGGCCGCGTCGAGCAGCCCAATGCTCTCCTCGTCGAGATCTGCCGGCGCGATGCTTTCCAGCTTTTCACACAGGCCAAGCTTGCCATCGGCGCAGGTCACGATGCGCTCGAGGTCGAGGGCGGCAAGCGCCTGCCGCTCCCCTTCCAGCAAGGCTAGCATTTGCCGCAAGGCGTCCTTGATCTGCACGGTCCGGCTCATTCTGCGACAATCCCGAATAGCTTTGCTGCAATCAGTGCATCGGCGATCTGCGTGGGCACCAGCGGATAGCGGTCTTCCTTGATGGCTTTGCGGATTTCGGCCACGCGCTCGTTGTCGACGGGCGGGGAGCGGTCGCTGCCACTCACAGTCGTGGCAGCAACAGTCGCGGTTTCGCCCTTCACGCTCGTTGCCGCCGCCGGCGACGTCACGCGCCCCGGAGCATTGGCACCCGTGGCGCGAGCGGCCCGTGCGGCAGTTTCTGAAATTCCGGTGAGGCGCATCGGCCCTGCTCCACTTCAATCCTTACAGGACAGAACGGGCGGGATTAGGGCCTCATTAATACCGCGCGGAAAATTTCTGCCGGTTTAGGGCGTCGCGATCACGAGGCGCCTGCCACTCGCACCATAGCCGGCCCGACCACCTGGCCCCGGATCGGCTGCGCCTTGTCCCCTGTCGGCCTGATCCTGATCCACTGCCCCTCGGCACCGGCTTCCATGGCCTCTCCCTGACGGCTCAGCACAAAGCCCAGTCCTTCGAAGAGGATGGACACTGTCTCGCCGCGCTGGACGATCTCACTGCCAAGCTGCGCCCGGCCGGTTGCGCCCTGCCCACGAGCAGCCACAAACACGCGCCACCCGCGCATCGGGCAACTGACCTGCAGCGAACTGCCGGCACGGCCATGCCAGGCAACCTGCAAATCCTGATCGCAAGCGGCAAGTTTAAGGCGCGGATCGACCGGCCGAGCGGCACCGCCGGGAGCTCCAACCGCAGCGCCCAGAAAGCGGGCAACGGCGGCGTCGATCTCCGCGGGTGCGGTAAAGGTTTGGGCCAGACCGGGGCTGGGCGCCCATCCTGCCGCAGCAACGGCCAATCCGATCAGATACCGCATGACGTCCTCGCGAAAATTTCGTGTCGCTAGCCATCAGCAAGAGCTGTGCCAGGCTCCTGAGATTCGTCATAGGTAAGCAACACCAGGATTTCCTCGCTTGCCCCCTGCTCGAGGACCAACCGTCCTTCACGGCCCGCTGCGTCGATTTCGGCAAGATAGGCGAGCCCCCTCTCCATCGATTGCGCCATCGCGGTTCCGTCGTGCCTGACCAGGACAGTCGCCACTTGGCGGTCGTCGATCGCTTGCGCGCTAAGCCAGGCAGTCAGCGTCTCACTGTCGCCAGACCGATAAACGCCGGCAAGCGGCGTCGGGGCAGCGACAGTTGCCGGCCGTTGCACCCGCTGCGGGCGATCGGCACGGACTCCGGTCCCCGCTGCGGTCACGACGAGAAACAGGATCAGCGCCAGATCCGCCGTCGTCGTCTGCCAGCCCTGGCCTGTTCTGAAGATCATGCGCTGGCTTTGGTTGCCAGAGGGCGGTCATCCACGAAACGCGGCTGGATGCGTTTCAGGCCTTCAGCCAGCCAACTCAGCACCGCTTCCCTGTCCGTTTCTTCGCGTTCGTTGCGCCGTGCGATGGCGGCAGCGATGGGTGCGTAAGCAATATTGGCGATAAGTAAGCCGTAGAGCGTCGTCAGAACCGCCATGCCCACCGCGCCGACGAGATCGGCACTATCGCCGCCGCGTTGCGAGGCGAGAGCAATCAGCGTGCCGGCAAGGCCCATGATCGGCCCGGCTTCCGCCGCGGCCTCGAACACCCGGCCGGCACGCGTCGCCGCCTCGGCGCGATCCCGTTTATAGCGCTCGTGCTCCTCGAGCAGCGCATCGATTGAGCGGCGACTGATCAAAAGGTCGGCGAGATAATCGAATTCTCCATCGCCAATGTGATGCGCTTCGGCTCTCACGAAGCCGTCGTCGGCGATTTCCCGCACCTGCTTTGCTAGCTCGGCCTTGGCTTCCACCCGATCGAAAGCGGGATGCAGGAGGGACCAGGCAGACGAAATCGCGCGGCGGGTCTCGCCCCACCCGCATCGCAAAACTGTAATCGCCAAGCTGCCGATCAAAACCAGCGCGAGCGAGCGAATATCGAACCAATAAGGCATTGGGCGCAACCTTCCTTGACGACACAAGAACGGCGCGGAATTTCGCCCATTTAGACGCTGGCCATAGTTTGCCGGAAAGCGGCAAAGCCTTGCCGATACCGCCGCGTGCTGAGCGAAAAAGCTATCCTTCCCGCAATTTGGCACACCAATTGCTGAAGCCGTCCGTGACACCGTTTCGGAGGCTCACATGAGCGAAGGCCTGTTCGGCATTCATGGCAAGGCATTGGAAATCCGCTCGCAGCGGATCGGCATGCTGGCGTCCAATATCGCCAATGCCGCCACCCCCGGCTACAAAGCGCGCGACGTCGATTTCGCCGCCGCCCTGTCCGCGCGCCTGGGCGGACAGGAAACTGACGGAGCGATCGGCAGCGCGACGCGTTATCGCGTTCCCTTGATGGCCAGTCTCGACGGCAACACCGTCGAAATGGCGACCGAGCAGAGTGCCTTCGCTGAAAATGCAGTCGCCTATTCCGCCACGCTCAGCTTCGTGGCGGGCAAGGTCGAAAGGATCACCCGCGCGCTGAGGGGAGAATAGGCGTGGCGGGGCCGCTCAATCTTTTCACGGTCGGCCAGCGCGCGATGTCCGCACAACTTGTGCGGATGAACGCCGCTGCTTCGAACCTTGCCAATGCGGGTTCGGTCGCAGCAAGCGAAGGCGAAGCCTATCGCCCGATGCGCGCGATCTTCTCCGAGCAGCTCGATCAGGCGAACGGGCTCAGTACCGTGCGCGTGGGCGGGGTCATCCGCACCGACGCGGTCGCCATCCGCCGTCATGAGCCGGGACATCCTCTGGCGGACGAAAACGGCGATGTCTGGGCTTCGCCCGTCGATGAAAACGCCGAGATGGTCGAGATGCTGGATGCCTCTCGCCAGTATCGAAACATGGTCGAGGCCCTTTCGACCGCCAAGCAGCTGATGCTCGAAACAATGAGGATGAAATGATCGCTTCCGTAAATTCAATCGGGAGCGGTTCTGCCGCGCCCACGGCCGGCCGCGGCATGGATGCGCTGGGTCAGGGCGATTTCCTGCGCCTGCTGACCGTGCAGATGCAGCAGCAAGATCCCTTCGATCCCGTCGATAACAAGGAGATGCTGGCGCAGATGGCCCAGTTTTCCTCGCTCGCCGGCGTGGCCGAAACCAATTCCGTGCTCGAACAGATCACCGCCAAACTCGACCGGCTGATTGCCGCCGCTGAACAACCCCGCTCCGCCTGACAAGGAGGCCACCAATGTCTTTCTATACTTCGCTTAATGGCATGAAGAACGCCCAGACTTCGCTAGGCGTCATCGCGCATAACATCGCCAACTCCGAAACCTTCGGCTTCAAGCGCAGTCGCACCGAGTTTTCCGAGATCGTGGCCGGGTCGGCGTTGTCGAACCCGAAAATGATCCAGGGCATCGGCTCCTCGGTCAAGGCCATTACGCAGAACTTCGCCCTCGGACCGATCGAGCAGACCGGCTCTGCGCTCGATGTGGCCATCACCGGTGACGGCTTTTTCACCACCCGCTCCGCCATCAGCGGCATGACCTCCTACACACGGGCTGGCTCGTTCGGCCTGCAGGGGGATGGGCGGATCGCCGATAGCGATGGCAATGTGCTGCAGGTCTTCGGCATGAACGCCAACGGCACGGTCAACACCGGCGCTATGGGAGATGCCACGATTTCGCCGACGAATGCGGCGGGTTCCGAATTTGCCGGGGTCAGCATCGCGGCCAACGGCCTGGTGAGCGCCACCTATGCCGACGGAACTGTCACCGCGGTGGGCAGCGTCGCTCTCGCCAGCTTCATCGCTCCCACCGGCCTCAAGAAGATCGGCAATGCCAATTGGGAAAGCACCGGCATCTCCGGGCCAGCCAGCTATGGTTCGCCGGGCGAAGCGCAATACGGCACGCTGCTTGCCGGCGCGCTGGAGCGGTCGAACGTCGATATCGCCGAAGAACTGGTGGGCCTGATCACTGCGCAGCGCAACTTCCAGGCTAATGCAAAGGCCATCGATACCGCTACCCAGATTTCGCAGACCGTCATCAACCTGCGGACCTGAGCGCCTGGGCTGTTCGCGATAATCAGATCACGATGAGGGGAGCTGGATGGACCGGCTGATTTATACCGCGCTGTCGGGCATGCAGGCATCGATGGATCGCCAGCGTGTGATCGCCAGCAACATGGCCAATGCCAACACGATCGGCTTTCGGGCCGAGCTGATGGATCAGCGGCCAGTGACGGTCGAGGGCACTCCGCTGGAAGCGCGCGCCATGCAGGTGGCGCGCGTTCGCAAGGCGGATATGGCCCCCGGGGAGATCAAGCAGACCGGTCGCGCGCTCGATATCGCGCTGACCGGCAACGCGCTGATGGCCGTGCAGGCCGAGGACGGCACCGAGGCTTATACTCGGCGCGGCGATCTTGCGATCTCTCCCAACGGTCTCCTCGTTAATGGCGAAGGCAAGCTGGTGCTGGGCGATGGCGGACCGATCACCATCCCGCCAACGGGCATCCCCGCGATCTCGCCCAATGGCCGGGTGACGGTTTCCGACCCCGCTGCGCCCGATCAGCCGCCGGCCGAGGTGGGACGCATCAAGCTGGCGAGCTGGGTCGGCTCGCCAATAGCCAAGGGTCTCGACGGGCTGTTCCGAGTGGAGGGCGGCGGGCTGCTGCCAGCCGACGAGGAGGCGACCCTGCACACCGGGGCGCTCGAGCAATCCAATGTGAAAACCACCGAAGTGCTCGTCGAGATGATCGCAGCCCAGCGTCTGTTTCAACTTCGGACCGACCTGATCGGCACGGCGCGCGACGTGGATGAAAGCGGCGCGCAACTCTTGCGCCTCGGATAAAGTAAAAGGATCGAACAATGCCCACTTCCGCCTTGCAGGTCGCGCGTACCGGGCTCGAAGCCCAGGACGCGCGGATGCGCGTCATTGCGAACAACCTCGCCAATGTCGGCACCACCGGCTTCAAGCGCGACCGCGCGAACTTCGCGACGCTCGCCTACCAGGACATGCGCACACCGGGCCAGCAATCGTCGGGGGAAACGGCTTATGCCACCGGCCTCAACCTGGGGACCGGCGTGGCCGTTCAATCGACCAGCCAAATCATGACCCAGGGTTCGCTGGAAACGACCGGCAATGCCTATGACATCGCGCTCGACGGGGATGGGTATTTTCAGGTCGCCATGCCGGGGGGCAGGACCGGATACACGCGCTCGGGCAATTTCAGCCTTTCGCCTGAAGGCCAGCTGGTCACTCAGCAGGGTTATGCTGTGCAGCCGGCGATCACCGTGCCCGCGGGCACCAGTTCGGTCACAGTAGCACCCGATGGCACCGTGTCCGCTTCCCTGCCCGGAGAAGCTCAGCCCACCAACCTTGGTCAAATCCAGGTCGCGCGTTTCGCCAATCCGGCGGGCCTGCAGGCCATCGGCGACAACTTCCTGGTCGAGACCGCGGCGAGCGGGGCGGCGGAGCTTGGGCCCGGCGGCGAAGATGGCCGCGGCAATGTGCGGCAGGGCATGCTCGAAGCGTCCAATGTCAACATCGTCGAAGAACTGGTCGACATGATCGAATGCCAGCGGGCCTATGAAATCAACTCGAAGATGATCGCCGCGGTCGACGACATGCTTCGCAACGCGGGCCAGACCCTGTGATCATGCAAATGCGATCCATATTGCTGCTGGCACCTGCGGTGCTGCTTCTGGCCGGTTGCAAGACCGCCAGGCCCGGCGGCTTCGAAGCGGCTATACCCCCGTCGCCGGTGCCGGCTGCGAGCGCTGCCGGCGGCGATGGTGCGATTTTCCAGGCTGCTCAAGGCTATGCGCCTTTGCATTACGGCACGCGCGCCGCGCAGGTCGGCGACATCGTAACCGTCGCGCTGGTGGAGCGCACCTCGACGAGCAAATCGGCCTCGGGCAAGACGGACCGCAGCGGGGATGCTTCGATCACTCCGCCCGCCGCCGGTCCCTTCGCGATAAACCCGGCCGCCCTTAACCTCTCCGCCGGCGGGTCGTTCAAAGGTCAGGGCAATGCGTCGCAGGCCAGCTCGCTGCAGGGGGACATCACCGTCACCATCGCGCAGGTGAGGCCCAACGGCACGGCATTGATCCGCGGGGAAAAAGTGATGACGTTCAGTCAGGGCGATGAATGGATCCAGCTTTCGGGCATCATCCGCCTGTCGGACATCGATGCCGACAATCGCATCGCTTCGACCCGCATTGCCGACGCCCGCATCTCCTATGCCGGTGCCGGAGCGATCCAGAAATCGGGACGCCCGGGATGGCTGTCGCGCTTTTTCACCGCAGTATCGCCGTTTTGACCGGGCGCCTCGACATGATGAAGCGCCTATTCTGCTTGGCCCTGACCGCCTTGGCGGCTGCCGCTCAACCGGCGGCGGCTGAGCGCGTGCGCGATCTGGGCCAGTTCCAGTCGGTGCGCTCCAATCAGTTGACCGGCTATGGCATCGTGGTCGGCCTGGACGGCACGGGCGACGATAATTTCGCCTATGCCACGCAGGCCATGCGCGGTGTTTCGGGCCGCTTCGGGCTGCAATTGCCGCCTGGCGTCAATCCGGCGTTGAAAAACGCGGCGGCGGTGATTGTGACCGCCGAGCTCCCGGCATTCGCCAAGCCGGGCCAGCGTATCGATCTCACCGTCTCGACCATGGGCAAGGCCAAGTCGCTGCGCGGCGGGGCGCTGATCATGACGCCCCTCTATGGCGCGGACGGACAAATCTATGCGATGGCGCAGGGCAATCTTGCGGTCGGCGGGCTGGGCGTATCCGGCAAGGACGGATCGAAGTTAACGGTCAATGTCCCCACGGTCGGCCGCGTTGCCGAGGGCGCGACGGTCGAGCGCGCGGTGAGCAGCGGGTTCGATCAGGATCCTGTCTTGCGGTGGAACCTGGCCAAGGCCGACTTTCTGACCATTCAGCGGGTGCGCGATGCGATCAACGCGGTGTTCCCCGCGATGGCGCAGATCGAAGACGGCGTGACGCTCGCCCTCGCCATGCCGGCAGGAGCCGATCGCCGCGCCTCGATCATGGCGCAGATCGAGATGCTCACCGTGAAACCGGCGGAAAAGGCCGCGCGGGTCGTGGTCAATTCGCGGACCGGCACCATCGTCATCTCGAACGCCGTGCGCTTGGCGCCAGCGGCCGTCAGCCACGGCAGCCTCGTGGTCCGCGTCGAGGAGAACCCGCGAGTATCGCAGCCCGCTCCGCTCTCGCGCGGCCGCACTGCCGTCGAGCAGGACAGCACGATCGATGCCGAGCAACGCGGCAGCGCGGTGACGCGCGTCGCGCCCGGCGCATCGCTCGCCGATGTGGTCGCTGCGCTCAACAAGCTCGGCGCCAGCCCGGCCGACCTCGTAGCGATCCTGGAAGCTCTCAAAGAAGCCGGCTCGCTTACGGCCGAAATGGTCGTGATATGAGCATCGGCGCGATTTCCGGGCCGACTGCCGACAAACCGGCCGTTCCGCAGAGCACTCAGCTTCGCGAGGCAGCCCAGCAGTTCGAGGCCATCCTGCTCCGCCAGCTCCTGGCATCGGCGCGCACAACCAACTTCGGCGGCAGCGGTGCCCTGGGCAAGACCGACGATACGTTCCGCGAGATGCGAGACGCTCGCTTCGCCGAGATCGCGGCCCAATCCGGCCAGCTCGGCTTTGCCGAGGCTATCGAGCGGCAGCTCGCGCGCAGCCTCAAGGATCGCTAGCATATGGCATCCGATCTCCTCTCCATCGCCGCTAGCGGGGCACGGGCAGCTCGCGGCGCGCTTGACGTAACGGCGCAGAACATCGCCAATGCGTCGAGCGAGGGCTATGTGCGGCGCTCATTGCGCATCTCCGAAGTCGCCGCATCCGGCGGCGCGGGCCGGATCGGCGATATCTCTTTGTCGGGCGCCCGTATCGTCGAGATTAAGCGCAACGCGGATTCTTTCGCTCAAGCCGAAGTGCGCCGTACGCAGGGCGACCTCAGCCGTGCGAACACGGAACTTGGCGGACTGCGCAACATCGAAAGCGCAATCGAGCAGTCTGGTCTTTATTCCTCGGTCGTAGAGTTCGAGGCCGCCTTGCAGCATCTCGCGGGCGATACTGTCGATTCCTCGCGGCGTGCCCAGGTGCTGGCCGAGGCCACGACGATGGCCAATAAGTTCAATATTGCCTCCACCAGTCTCGATGCCGCAGCCGCAGGATTGCAGTTCAATGCCAAGGCCGCAGGCGACGACGTTACTCTGGTCGCCGGCGAGCTTGCTCGCACCAATCTGCGCCTCTCGCGTGCCGGGGCAGGGAGCAGCGATCGGGCCGCTTTGCTCGATCAGCGCGACCAGCTGCTCGAGCGGCTCAGCGGCCATGCCGCCATCGCCACCAGCTTCGGCCCGGACGGCGCGGTTGCGGTAACCATCGGTTCGAACCCGCCGCGCCCGCTCGTCGCAGGCGGTACAGCCAACAACTTCTCGGTAATGGTGATCGCCGACGGCACGCTCACATTCGATGTCGATGGCATGCCGACCGAAATGCCGGCCGGCGCGATGGGTGGAGCTCAGGCAGCATTGGTCGAATTGGTTGGCGTGCGCGGCCGCCTCAATAGCCTGGCCGACAGTCTGGGCAGCACGGTGAACGGGGTGCAGGCCAATGGCGCGGCGCTCGACGGTTCACCGGGTCAGCCAATCTTCGCTGGCACCACAGCGGCGGATTTCCGCGTCGTCATGCAGGATGGCAGGGGCATTGCCACCGCTCCGGCCGGTGCTCCAGCCAACAGCCGCGATTCCCAGAACCTGGTCAGTCTGCGTCTGGCACTCACCACCTTCGCGCCCGCGGGCCAACTAAACAATTTGCTATTCGATGTTTCGAGCAAGGTTGCTGGCCGGGCCCTCACGCAAGATGCGCTCGAGACCATCGCTTCATCGGCGCGGGTAACTCTGGAGCAGCAATCGGGAGTAGACCTCGATTCTGAAGCTGCCAATTTGATCCGGTTCCAACAGGCATTTCAGGCGTCTGGCCGCGCCATGCAGGCCGCCAGCGACATTTTCGACACTCTGTTGGGGATCGGGCGATGATCAATCTGAGTACCGGCGCGTTCTATGAGCGGGGCACGCGGCAAATCGGCGTTCTGCGTAGCCACGCCGAGACGCTGCAGAACCAGATTGGCACCGGCGATCGGCTGGAACGCTCATCGGACGACCCGGTGGCCGCGGCGCGGCTGCGCACGCTTGCACGTACCGAACGCCTGTCCGCAGTCGACAACCGCAATTCGGACATGGCCCAAGCGGACTTGTCGCTGACCGATCAGAGCCTGTCTTCGATATCGGAGCTGATCATCCGTGTGCGCGAATTGGCGGTGCAGGCCAGTTCCGTGACGGTCAAAGACGATCAACGCGCCGCGATTGGGGTGGAGATCGAAGGTCTGCGGAGCAATCTTCTCCTCCTCGTCAACAGCCGCAACATTTCCGGCCATGCGTTGTTCGGCGGGCAGGCCTCGGGCGCGGCCTATACCGATGCGCCCCCCAGCGCAGTGTATCAGGGCACCCCCGCTCCCGGAGCGATTGAAATCGGCGATGGCCAGACGGTCGTGCCGGCGATGACCGGGCCGGAACTCTTCGAATTCCAGACTGCGGCCGGTCCCACCGATCTTTTCACCGTATTGAGCGACCTTGCGACCGTCCTCAAATCCGGCGACCCGGCTGGCGCCTCGATCAGCCGGGATTCGCTGGAGTTGCTTGATGGCGGGCTGGAGAAAATCACCACCGCGCAAACCGTGGTAGGCGCTCGTTTGAATTGGATCGATCTCATGAGCGACCGCCGCGCCGAAAGCGGGGAAAGGGTCGCAGCCGAGCGGTCTGAGGTCGGCGGGGCGGACATTGCTGTCAGCATAAGCCGCCTGCAAGAAACGCTTACCGTCCTCGAAGCTTCCCAGGCCAGCTTCGTGCGGCTGTCCAACCTTTCCCTGTTCTCCCTGCTGCGCTGATCGCGCAGGTTTCGCGAGGTTCAACCGATGTTTGCGGCAATTGGCATCGTCGTGCTGCTGGTAATGGTGTTCGGCGGTTTCGCGCTCACGGGCGGAGCGCTGGGACCTGTCATGGCCGCCGTCCCGCACGAGATGCTGATCATCGGAGGCGCCGCCATCGGCGCCTTGATCGCCGGCAACTCGCTCGATGGGCTCAAAGCAATCGGCGGGTGCTTCAAGACCATTTTCAAGGGGCCGCAACACACCAAGCAGGATCATATCGACGCGATTGCACTCACGACCCAGCTGATGAAGACGCTGAAGGTCGAAGGGCCTGTTGCGCTTGAAGCGCATCTCCAGGAGCCCGAAAATTCAACCCTGTTCAGCGCCTATCCCGGCTTGCTGCGCAATAAGCCGCTGACCTCGCTCATCGTCGATACGCTGACGCTCATCGTGGTTTCGTCGGGAACGCTTGATCCCCATGCGGTAGAAGAGGTCATGGACAATGCGCTCAAGACGCATTTCCATGAGTTGCATGAGCCCCAGCACGCCTTGCAATCGCTGGCCGATGCCTTGCCTGCGCTCGGTATCGTTGCGGCGGTGCTAGGTGTTGTCAAAACCATGGGATCAATCGATCAGCCGCCGGAAGTTCTGGGCGGTATGATCGGCTCGGCGTTGGTGGGCACCTTTCTTGGCGTGCTGCTCGCCTATGGCGTGGTGGGGCCGCTCAGTTCGCGCCTTAAACAGGTGTTGGAGCAGGACGAACAGATTTTCCATGCAGTCAAGCAGGTGATCATCGCGTCTCTCCACGGGCACCCGCAGCCGCTGGTCGTGGAGGCTGCGCGCTCCGGGCTCGGCCATCACGTTCGCCCCGGCTTGACCGAGCTGCTCGACGCCCTGCGCGGTCGCTGACATGGCCAGCAAAGCCGGCAGCAATCTGCCGCCCCCCATTATTGTCAAAAAGATCACCGTTATCGCTGGCGGGCATCACGGCGGCGCCTGGAAGGTCGCTTATGCCGACTTCGTCACTGCGATGATGGCGTTCTTTCTGTTGCTGTGGTTGTTGGGGGCGACGACCGAAAACCAGCGCAAGGGTCTTGCAGATTATTTCACCCCCACCCTGGTCAAAACCAAGGAACAGAGTGCCGGATCGGACGGCTTGCTCGGCGGGTCGTCGCTGACCGACGTCGACTCCTATCCCCACGCCGCCGGCCAAACCGGAACACAGACCCTGACCATTCCCAAAGATATGGTGGGCGGGCCGCGTGAAGGCGCGGAAATGATGAAACGGATCCGTCAGCGGATCGAGGAAAAGGTTGTGCGCGACGCCGCCCTTCGCCGTCTGATGAAGCAGGTGCGAATGGTCGATACCACCGAAGGCGTGCGGATCGACCTGGTCGATAATGCTGACTTTTCCATGTTTTCGTTGGGAACGACTGTCCTGACGGGGGAAGCTCGGCGCTTGTTGCAGGTCATCGCCGGCTCGGTCTTGTCGGAGGGCGGGCGTATCATCGTGCGCGGCCATACGGATGCGCTTGGTTATCGCGATCCGCGCCGGGTCAACAATTGGTCGCTCTCGGCCGGCAGAGCAGAGGCCACCCGCCAAATGCTCAAAGGCTTCGGCATCGCAGATAGCCGCTTCCGCCGGATCGAGGGGGTGGCCGACACGGAACTCCTGATTCCAAAGGACCCGACCGACCCGCGGAACCGCCGCATATCGATCGTGCTCGGCCCCTGAGCGCGTATCCGACGCCAGGCCAAGGCTAACTTCGACCTGTGGTGCAGCGCGTCGGTAACCAAGAGCTTTGCCGCCGGCTGGCCGGGCATTGCGCCGATAGGCCCCGCGAAGTTCAATCGCTGCTGCGCGAATTTGGTCAAACCGCGGGGCAGTAACGCGCCAGATAATCACCATGCCCCGGCATGCGATCGACCACGAAACGGACTGAGCGTTCGATCTCGTCCAGTTCCTTCTTGAGCTCATTGGCGGGCTTACGATCGGCCATTGGATTGTGACCTTCCATGGTGATGCCTTGACCCATCATCACCGCCGCCCAGCTTGTTTCGGTGAACAGCTCGTCCTCTTCACGGAAAATCTGCCCGTTGAGACGAAATAGCTCGACCTTTTCCTTCAATGTATCCGGCACTTCCATGGTGCGCACATGGTTCCAGAAGGCGGAGTCGTCCCTCGCTGTGGCGTTGTAATGAAGCACGAGAAAGTCGCGAATGCGCAGATATTCCTTCGCAGTCAGCCGATTGAAGGCCTCCTCCTGAATGGGGGTAACGCCTTGGAGCGACAACAGTGCAATGAGCTTGTTGATGCCCGTATTGATGAGGTGGATCGAAGTCGATTCTAGCGGCTCCATGAAGCCCGCCGCCAAGCCCAAGGCGATGACATTGCGGTTCCAGAACTTCTTGCGCCGTCCGGTTACGAAGCGCAGAAAATTTGGATCGGCCTGAGGCGCGCCGGCAAGATTGCCCAACAAGATCTCAAGCGCCGTGTCGTCAGACATGAACTCGCTGCAATAAACGTGGCCGTTGCCATTCCGCCGTTGGAGCGGGACGCACCACTGCCAGCCTGCCGAACGAGCGGTGGCGCGAGTAAAGGGCGCGGGCGGCGAGCCGTCCTCGCGCAGGCAAGGCAGCGCCACCGCTCGGTCGCAGGGGAGCAGGTGGCGCCAATCTTCATATCCCGTGTGAAGCGCTTGCTCGATCAGCAATCCGCGAAAGCCCGAGCAATCAACAAACAGATCACCCTCGATTATCGCACCGTCTTGCATGGTGACCGAGGCGATAAAACCATTCTCGCCGTTCAGCGTGACGTCGCCGACCCGCCCTTCGCGCCGCACCACGCCGCGCTTCTCGGCAAACTGGCGCAAGAACCGCGCATAGCGCGAGGCATCGATGTGATAGGCGTAATTTACCGGGGGCAGATCGTCGCGCCGGTAATCCTCGGTGCGGGCGAACTTGCCAAAATAGGCGGCCATCGTTTCCAGATTGAAGGCTTGGATGGGGCGCCGATCCGCCTCTTGCCGCGCCCGGTGCCAATGTTGATGAAACCCCACGCCATCGATGGGATAACCGTAAGAGCCGAAGGGATGGATATAGCTGTCCCCCTGCTTGCCCCAATTGGTGAACTGAATTCCTAATTTGAACGTGGCCTGGGTGGCGGCCATCATTTCGCGCTCGTCGATGCCGATAAGCTGATTGAATTCGACGAAGGGCGGGATTGTCGCCTCGCCGACTCCGACGGTGCCGATCTCCTCGGATTCGATCAGCGTGATGGCGAGGTCATTACCTTCGCGCAGTCGGGACAGGGCGGCTGCTGCCATCCAGCCTGCAGTTCCGCCGCCGACGATGACGATATGGCTGATGGGTTTCACATGGGCCTCTCTGATCCGACACTCTTACAGCGGCTGCCCGACATGCCAAATGTGAACGTTCAATATTGTCTTGTGAACGTTCACGCAATGCGATATCGAGAGCGCTTAAGAATGGGATTCGAATCCCATCATCGTGCGTTCTTGGGAGGATAGATTGATCCGTCGTCACCGCTCCAGCTCGGCTATCCGTCGGCGTTTTGCACTCTCGACCGCATCGTGGCTTTCCTTGGTAGCGTGCGTAACGCAGCCGGCCTGGGCGCAAGATCAAGCAACTGAGCCGGCCGATGCAGAAACGCAAGAAGCCGAAGAAGCTGAAATTGTCGTAACCGGTTTCCGCGCTGCTCTTGAGAGCGCCCAATCCCGCAAGGAGGGCGCCGACACCGTTGTCGATGTGATCACGGCCGAAGATATCGGCGCCTTGCCCGACCGCTCCGTAGCAGAAGCGCTTCAGCGCGTGCCGGGCGTGAACATCGGACGCTTCGAGAAAACGAGCGACCCCGACCGTTTCTCCGTAGAAGGCACCGGAGTGATCGTCCGGGGCCTGCCGTTCGTTCGCTCGGAGTTGAACGGCCGCGACATCTTCTCGGCAACCGGTGGGCGCGAGTTGTCGTTCAACGATGTGTCACCCGAATTGCTGGGCCGCGTCGAGGTGTTCAAGAATGTGACCGCCGACATGGTCGACGGCAGCATTTCTGGCACGGTAAACCTCGTCACCCGCAAGCCTATCGATAAGCCCGGCTTGCATCTCGCCGGCACGATCGAGGCTAACTATGGCGACCTTGCTAAAGAATGGACGCCGGGCTTCTCGATCCTCGGCTCGAGCACCGTCGAAACCGATGGGGGGACGATCGGCTTCCAGCTCGGTTACGCCGATTCGAGGTTGGTTTCGCGTACCGACGCTTCGCAATTGACCGATCCCTGTTACCGCGCCTCCGCGCTGAACGGGCCGTGCCTGCGCGTATTGTCGGTCGGGTCGGGTGGCTTTTCCGGGGCGCCCAATTTCACCGAAGACAATTTCCCGCCGGCAGGCACGGTCGTAGCTCCGAAAGGGGCTGGCGTGAGGACGACCGAACTGGAACGCGATCGACAGGCTTGGTCGGCGGTTCTTCAGTATGAGGACCCGACCGGCGATTTCCTGGCGACGTTCGAGTGGCTCCGCTCGGATACGAGCTTCTTCACCGATGAATATGCCATCCTGGCACAGGTCAATGACGATGCGCTGTTCCCCGTCCCGCGTGCCGGCAGCACTTGGGAATTCGACGGTAATGGCATTTTTCAGCGCGGCATCCTGACGCAACGTCCGGGCGACGCCTATGCCAACCCCTTTGGACGTGGCGGCATTCCGATGGAGACTCTGCGGTTCCAGCGTAATGCGGAGGGCAAGACCGAGGACTTTTCCTTCGACATCAAATGGCAGGCCACCGACCGGCTTCGTTTCAATCTTGAAGCGCAACGGATCTCGTCCGACCTGTCGCGCGATTCCATCATCGGTGCGATGAACTCCTGGGCCGATGTCTTCATCGACGCGAGTGGGAAAACGCCGCAGGTTGAATTCCTGGCCCCGCAAGGCGCCCCTTCGGATTACTTCACCAGCGGGCGAAACACCTATTACTGGTTCCTCCTCGACAGCCTGGAGGAAAACGACGGCCAGCTAGATAGCCTGCGCTTCGATGCCGAGTACGACATCAGCGATAGGGGCTTTATCCGGAGTGCGCGCTTTGGGGCCCGCTGGGCGGATCGCGATCGGACCACACGCAACACCAACTTCACCACCTGGGGGAATCTGTCCGCACCCTGGGCCGGCCGTGCGGGCTGTGCACCGTGGAACGCCGGCCCCAACTGTCCCTTCGTGCCGGGCCGCTTCTACACCGGCCTCCCGGGCCAGGAATTCGCCATCGCCGGCGGCGCCTTCGTCGACGAGTTCCCGACTTTCTCTCAGCTTCGCAGCCCATTCGCGGGCAATTTCCAGCGCGGCAATGCACCCACTCCAATCCCAGGTGGCACGTCGTTCTATTTCGGAGGGGATGACTTCCTCGGAGAGTATCTCGCCGGCATCTCAAAGGGCCAAGCGCAGCAGCTCAACACCTTTTCACAAACTCCGAACCCGTTCTTCGGTGTGCAGGGTCGGTCGTTCAACCAGATCGATGGTTCTGTCGTTGCCTGCGATCCCTTCTGCCCGCCCGAAATCTCAAGTGTGGGCGAGGTCACCAAGGCGGCCTACGGCCGCGTCGATTTCGGCAGTGATTTTGGCAACGGCTGGAAGCTCGATGGCAATATCGGCCTGCGGTATGTTCAGACCCGGGTGCGGACTAGCGGGTTGATCGGCTTCCCCAACGGTTTCTTCTTCGACAATGGCCCCGCGGGCAACCGGGACGGCCGGGTGCAAGTCGCAGAGATCGTCGGCCAGTGCAATCAGACGCCGCCGGGCCAGACCTTGCCCGGCTATTGCAGTCTGTCCGCGGCGCGCCAGCAGGAATTCGCTAACGCATACACCGGCGAAATCCTGATCGACGATCGGGAAATCGTGTTCGACCACTGGCTGCCGAGTTTCAACGCAAAGCTCGATGTAGGTGGCGGCCTACTGTTCCGCGCCGCGGTCTCAAAGGGGATCTCGCGCCCCGACTTGCAGCTCTTCACTGCTGGCGGCGCGATCGGCGACAACACCAACGATCTACGTCAGGAAGGCACGCTTCAAACGGGACCCCTGTTCCAGCTCTTCACCGGAAACCGCAATGTGCGTCCGGTAGAGTCCTGGAACTATGACTTTTCCATCGAATGGTACTTTGCCCGGGTAGGCTCGCTGACGACTGCGTTCTTCCTCAAGGATATCGAGGGGATTGTCAGCAATGGCGTCGATCTCGTCCCCTTCACGAGCCCCGGAGGAACGACGCTCGATGTCGAAGTCAACGGGCCTATCAATGCTGCCGGCGGCACGCTCAAGGGCGTCGAAGTCGCATATCAACACGCATGGGACTTCCTGCCCGGCCTGCTCAGCGGCTTCGGAACCCAACTCACATATACTTATGTGGATGGCGGCGATTTTACGAATACTCAGGTCGGCGGCGCGCAGCGAAGCTCGTTCGCGCAGCAACAACCGCTGGCAGGTATCTCGAAGCATACGATCAATGCGGTGCTATTCTACGAGAAGGGGCCATTCGCCGCGCGCGCTGCTTACAATTGGCGCTCCGATTTCCTCATCACACCGCGCGATGACATCTTCCCCTTCTCGCCGATATGGCAGGAGGCGGGTGGTCAGCTCGATGCTTCGATCTTTTATTCCATCACCGATCAAATCAAGATTGGTGTGCAGGGGGTGAATCTGCTCGACGAAGTTACGCAGACTACTCAAGTCATCGACTTCGATGGTAATCGGGTGACGCGCTCGGCATTCCGCAATGACCGTCGATACACCTTTCTCGTCCGCTTCGACTTCTAAGCAGAGCTACCTCGGCTGACGGCATTCGGTACAGCTCCACAGAGTGGTGAAGGGGCAATGATGAGGAAAGCCGGTCTTCTCGTCGGGATTACACCGCTGCTCGTTATGGGCTTAACCGGATGCGTGGCGAGGCCCGACCGGCCGCAGAAAAGCATCGCTGTGGTCGCATTTCCTGCCCCCGGCACCACGCGGGAGCCTGCGCGCGAGTCAGGCTGGCAGCTCGTGTGGTCCGACGAGTTTGACGGACCCTCCATCGACCGCGCGAAATGGGATTTTGATGTCGACTGCTGGGGCGGCGGGAACAACGAACGGCAATGCTATACCGACCGATCGGCCAATGCGACGATCGCCGACGGCAAGCTGGCCATAACCGCGCGCAAAGAGACTTATGTAGGGCCCGCCTTCCCGCCCCACATGCGGGGGCAGGCGGACAACCCTGCCGCCACCGCGAGCAAACCCTTCACCTCTGCCCGGCTGGTTACTCGCGGCAAGGTTGCTTGGCGCTATGGTCGGATCGAAGTGCACGCCAAGCTTCCATCCGGCCAAGGCACCTGGCCAGCGGTCTGGATGCTCCCGGAAGAACAGACCTATGGTGGCTGGGCCGCCTCCGGCGAGATCGACATCCTCGAGGCGGTGAATTTAGGCGTCGCCTGCGCGGCCTGTCCGGGCGGGAGGGAGAACACAATTCTCGGCACCTTGCACTTCGGCGGCCCGTGGCCCGGTAACGCGCTGGCGAGCACAGAAACCCATGTGCCCGATATCCTCGACGGCTTTCACACCTTCGGGATCGTTTGGGCGCCGGGCCGCATCGACTGGACCTATGACGGCCGCGTATATGCGACCAAGCGCAGCGACGATTGGTGGACCACCGCATCCGATACCCCAGGCGCCCCCTTCGATCGGCCCTTTCACCTGATCCTAAACCTCGCGATCGGTGGTGGATTGTCCGAGGAGCGCGGGCTCAAAGGCGTCGACGAGGGCGGTTTTCCCAAAACTATGGAAGTGGATTGGGTGCGGGTCTGGCAATGTGCACCCGCGGCGGCTAGCGAGCGGTCCTGCACTGGGAACAGCTGAACCGATGCCGAGAAGGCGACAAGCCGTCACGATCAAGCATGTCGCTGCCGATGCCGGCGTCTCTTTGCAGACGGTGAGCCGCGTCATCAATAACGAACCCAATGTCCGCGATGAGATGCGCAAACGTGTGCAATCTTCGATCGACAAGCTCGGGTATATACCCTCGATTGCCGCGCAGCGGATGAGCGGATCGCGTTCCTATCTGATACTTGCGCTCAACGATCGCGACCGCACCATCGAGGCGTGGCGCGCGCGGCAGGGCTCGGACTGGGTCGACCAGATGCTGCTCGGCGGCATGCTCAAATGCGCTGAGCACGGATACCGCATGGTTATTGAACTGGTCGACACGCACAACGATCACGTCGAGCGAGAGCTGAAGGCTGCGCTTGCCGCGCTGCAGCCCGATGGCGTGATCCTGACGCCGCCGCATTCGGACAATCCGCTAATCACTGGACTGCTAGAAGCCCAGCACGTGCCTTATGCGCGAATAGGCTCGCTTGGCGAAGGCGGCGGCATCCCGCTTGTCATGGGTGACGAAGAAGCCGCGCGCGACGCCACCCGCAGGCTAGTTGAACTAGGCCACAAACGGATCGGCTTTATTGCGGGCTCGAACGAATATCGCCTGAGCGAATGGCGGAAGCAGGGCTGGCGAGTGGGAATGGCGGAGGCGGGGTTGCCGATCGACAATCTCTGCGTGCGCGGCGATTTTGGTTATGATTCCGGCCTTGTCGCTGCGCGAGATCTACTTGGCCGCGATCCGCACCCTACCGCGATCATCGCCAGCAGCGATCAGATGGCACTTGCTGCGCGTGACGTTGCCGCTGAGCTGGGCATAGCAGTGCCAGACCATCTTTCCCTCGTCAGCTTCGACAACACGCCCGTCACCACCTTCACCAGCCCGCCGCTCAGCGCGATCGACCAGCCGATCGCAGAAACCGTGTCGCGCGCTGTCGAATTGCTGATCACCGCCCATCGTTCGAAAGAATTGCCGCAAAGCCCGGTCGTCATCCCCGCCGGCTTCGTCGAGCGCAGCTCTATTGGTCCCGCTCCGGTTGGCGCCTGAGCCGCCCGAGGCGCTGCAGACGCCACGCTTTCTCCTGCTTTATGCGCTTGCCACCGCTGGCGGGGCCATCGCCTATGTTCCCTTCCTCACCATCCTTTTGCCCATGCAGCTTACCGCAATGGTCGGCGAGAAGGACGTGACCTGGCTCGCCTATGCGACCTTTGCCGGTGCAATCGCCGCGAGCCTCGCCAATATCGGCTTCGGCTGGGCTAGTGACCGCGCCGGCACGCGCCAACCTTGGATCGCCGCCGGGCTGATCACCTCATGCGCTTTGCTACTAGCTTTCTCGGCGGTCGAAAGCGCCGGCGCCGCCATCGCACTTCTCGTTACCTGGCAGTTTGCGCTCAACATGCTTCTCGCTCCGCTTGCGGCTTGGGCTGGCGATTGCGTGCCCGACGAGCAAAAGGGCGTTCTCGGTGGGCTGCTGGCGCTTGCACCGGCAGCGGGCGCGGCCGCCGGCGTGCTAATCACGATCCCGGGCTTTGCCTCACCTGAGGCGCGACTCTGGTTGGTCGCCGGCCTCGTCACGATCTTCGTCCTCCCGGTCCTTTTGGTCGGGCGACCGCAGCCTTTTCCTCATCTAATGCAGGACGAACCACAATCCGAAGCGTTTACACGGCCGCGCGGCTCGATTGGCCGGATGTGGCTGGCGCGGCTGTTGGTGCAAATCTCGGAAGCGGCGCTGTTCGCGTTTCTCTATTTCTGGTTGCGTTCGATCGACCCCGGCATGACAGACGCCCGGGTGGCGCAGGTGTTTGGCGCGATCCTGCTCGGGGCAGTGCCGCTAGCGCTAGCTGCAGGTCGGTGGGCGGATCGACAGGGGCGGCCTTTCGTCCCACTCGCGATCACGGCTGCGGGCGTCACCCTTGGGCTACTGATCATGGCGGTTGCCCCGAGTTTGGCGCTGGCGCTGATCGGATACGTCGTCTTCGGGCTGAGCGCCTCGATTTTCCTGTCGCTGCACACCGCTCAAACGTTTCGCGTGCTGCCGCGAGCGAACCATCGGGGCCGCGACCTTGCCTTCTTCAATCTTACAAACACCGGCCCATCGCTTGCGATACCGTGGCTAGCACTCGCGCTCGTTCCGGGCTTCGGCTTCCCCGGTCTGCTGCTGGCGCTGGCCCTGTGCGGGTTGGTCGCGACGATGTTGTTACTCGGGCTGGCGCGCGCGGTTTGAGCGCTTGCATTCGCCTCATCGCCGTGCGACATCGTTGAGAACGTTCTCACAAAATAATGGACGAGTGGTGTGACGGGAGGTTTTCGGAGGATATCGGTGGCATGGGCCGCGTTGGTGCTCGCCGGCTGCGCCCATATTTCTTCTGATCCGAGTACACCTGCTGCGGTAGCGGCTCCCGACAGCGAGGAGGATCGGGTCGCTGCGCTGCTTGAGCGCATGTCGCTGGAGCGTAAGATCGCCCAGCTGATCCAGCCCCAAATCAATTCGATTACGCCAGAAGACATGCGCCGCTATCGCTTTGGCAGCTATCTCAATGGCGGGAACGGCGGTCCCTACGGAAATGAGTTCGCGCCGGCGGCCGATTGGCTGAAGCTCGCCGATGAAATGTGGACCGCTTCCACGGCACCTCTGCCTGGCGGAGAGCCTGCGATCCCAACCATCTGGGGTACCGACGCGGTTCATGGCCACACCAATGTGGTTGGCGCGACCATCTTTCCGCACAACATCGGCCTGGGCGCTACGCGGGATGCAGATCTGGTGCGGCGTATCGGCGAAGCAACCGCAATCGAGATCGCGGCGACTGGGATCGACTGGAACTTCTCCCCCACCGTTGCCGTCGCGCAAGATGATCGTTGGGGTCGGACGTACGAGAGTTATTCTGAGGATCCGAACCTTGTGGCCGAGCTCGGTGCCGCGCTGGTGAAGGGTCTGCAGGGCAAGAGCGAGCCCCAAGGACGGATCGGCGCGGCCCGGGTTATAGCTACTGCCAAGCACTTCTTCGGCGATGGGGGGACCATCCAAGGCGTCGACCAAGGCGATGTCGAAGGCGATCCCGCCGCGCTAGAGGCGCTTCATGCACGGCCCTATCCTGCGGCGATTGCCGCCGGCGTCGAAGCGGTGATGGCCAGCTTCAACTCCGTCAACGGCACCAAGATGCATGGCAATGGGCCGCTGCTGACGGGGCTTTTGCGCGGCAAGATGGGGTTCACCGGTGTTGTGGTGGGCGATTGGAATGGGCACGCGCAAATCCCCGGTTGCACGGTGGGGAACTGCCCGCAGGCGCTGCTCGCAGGGCTCGACATCTACATGGTTCCGGACGATGCCAAGGCGTTGCATGCCAGCCTGCTCGCTCAGGTGAAGGACGGCACGATCCCGATGGCGCGGATCGACGAGGCAGCGGGACGAGTGCTGCGGATGAAGATGCGCGCAGGGCTGCTCGATGCGGGAGCAAGGCGTCCTTCCGCGAGGCCGCATGCGGGGAATTGGGAGTTGCTGGGTTCGCCCGCGCATCGCGCGATCGCGCGCGAGGCAGTGGCCAAGAGCCAGGTGGTGCTCAAGAACGATGGCGTCCTTCCGCTGCGATCGGGGGCGCGCATCCTGGTTGCTGGTCGCGCGGGCGATGACATAGCGCAGGCTTCGGGTGGCTGGACCCTGACCTGGCAAGGTGGCGAAGACCTGACCAACGCACGCTTCCCCGGCGCGACGTCGATATGGGAAGGGGTCAAAGCCGCCGCGGCCGAAGCCGGCGGCTCGGCAACGCTCTCCCCCGATGGCGTTTGGCAAGCACGGCCGGATGCGGCGGTGGTGGTATTCGGCGAAAAGCCCTACGCCGAATTTGCCGGCGACCGAAAGGATTTGGTGTTCAGCGACACTGAGGGGCTGGAGCTGCTACGCAAATTCCGCGCGCAAGGCATTCGCACGGTTGCCGTTTTTCTCAGCGGCCGCCCGCTATGGATGAACCGTGAGATCAACGCCGCCGATGCATTCATTGCAAGCTGGCTGCCTGGGAGCGAGGGCGGGGGCGTGGCAGACGTGCTCTACGGAAAGCGCCCTGCGACCGGCCGGCTGTCCTTCTCCTGGCCTGCGGACTGCACTGGCACGCCCGTTAACGGGCTGGATGGAGCGCTATTCGCATTCGGCTATGGCCGCGACCTTGGCGATACCCGTCAGCTCGCCAAGCTGAGCGAGAGTTGCGGTTTCCTCGACGCGAAGTCCGCTGACTGGTTCGATCTCGGCCGCCTCGGTGCCGGCATCACCGCGCGCGGCGGCGCGACCGAACTCCCTGGCCTGCGCGGCACGGGCGGTGGGGTGACGGCGCGCGGTTACGATCGCAATCGGCAGGAAGACGCGCGCGAGATCGCCTTTACGGCGGGCTCGACACTCACGCTCGCTGCCGGGAAGGAAGGGTCGGGCGGATATCGCATCCTTTACGAACTCGCACAGCCGCCGGCCGCTCCGGTCACGCTGACGGTGGGCGGGAAAGCGATCGACGTGACGCGCGGCCTCGAGACTTCGGCCGGCAAAGGATGGCGCGAAATGGTCATCACTAACGCGTGCGCACCGGCGTCCGGCAGCAGCATCGCGCTCAGCAGCGCCGCGCCGCTGGTGCTGCGGATCGCGCGGATCGCACGGCAGGAAACCCCGCCGGGCGTGGAGTGCTCGTTCTGACGACCGCCCAGCGGTCGCTGGATATCGTCTTTCGAGGAGTGAACTAATGGCAATCGCACCGTCGATCACGTCGAGCACGGATTCGAATGCTCTTGAGGACA
>ERZ1066119.166-NODE-166-length-50248-cov-7.342598_pt1 | contig 50248 bp, 49 predicted proteins | sample MGYA00382766_ERZ1066119 | MGnify/ENA primary metagenome ERZ1066119 (study PRJEB33369, sample SAMEA5778349) | biofilm metagenome | biome: Industrial cooling water; feature: Water cooling tower basin; material: Biofilm | place: United Arab Emirates | collected...
CCGAGCTGAATTATAAATTAACTTAAAGTTTGCTTTTGATTATTAAGTAATTGTTCAGTAGTTGCAAAGATTGCATGGATTAAGAGGGCGATAACTACGCTCGCACTTCACGCTTCGCACTTTTGGCACTTTTCGGAGCAGCACTCTACCGCTCGGAGAAACTACAGGACAATAGCTCGAAATGACAAGGTATTTTTTCATACAAAAAAGGGGCAACTGATGCCCCCGAACGAGAAACTGGTAAATTTCAACAAACCATAACAAATCTCAAATGCTGACGGAGACGTTTAGTAAGCACCGTTATTTTTCGGTACGATGACCACAAATACCGTCTTTAAAATGACCCACACATCTAGCCACATGCTGTAAGAGCTGGCATAGTGAACGTCTATTTGCACTCTACGATTGTAGGGAATGTCATTTCTGCCCGACACTTGCCACAAACCAGTAATTCCTGGTTTGATGGTTAAGACCTTGTCAATATGACGACCATATCGCGGTAGCTCTTCTGCTACCAAAGGTCGAGGACCGACGACACTCATATCACCCATCAGTACATTCCAAAATTGAGGGAATTCATCTAAGCTAGTCAAGCGCAAAAAATGACCGATTTTGGTAACGCGCGGGTCTTGTTTTAACTTGAAATTATCCTCAAATTCCTGGCGCAATCCTGGCGACGAGGCAATCAATTCTGACAAAATCTCATCAGCATTGGCTACCATCGTACGGAATTTAATACAATAAAAAGGCTTGTGATTTCTGCCTACTCGTTCCTGAACGTAAAAGATCGGTCCAGGGGAACTCAAGGCAATCGAGAAGCATAACACCAGATAAACTGGTGCAAATAAAATTAGAACGGAAAGCGAAAATAAAACATCGAACAATCTTTTGGCAAACTCTTTATTGAGTCGAGCGAGCAATAAACCCTTCGGTTTAGCTCTGGTTCTAAACGGCTCTTGCCCGCGTTTGACAAAAGCCTGTAACCGCTTGCCAAAGAGGAGTGAGCTTTGGGCTGTCATCATACTCCTAAACCATCCACACCACACATAGTCCCGATCTTAAAGCCAGAAGCACCATTCTGAGGCATATTTAATTTTAGAGGCAGTAAAACCAGCTAAAAATCATCTGCTAAGAACTAGGGACGAAGAACTCCTGACACGAGCGTTCTAGAAAAGCTAAAAACTGCTCTTCAAAGATTTTAGGGGTAAATTGAGTTGCCTGGGTGCGAATGCGATCGGAATCGAACGCTACCCAGTTGGCTTCAAATTTTTCCACAGCTGCTACCAATGCGTCTACAGTTTGCTCCAAAAAAAATATTCCCGTCGCGCTATCGGGATAGCGGTGTAAGTCTCGCACTGTTTCCAATGCTCCCCCTGCACCCAAGGCAATAACTGGCGTGCCGCAAGCTTGCGCCTCGACGATCGCGATACCAAAATCCTCTAACGCTGCATAAACAAACGCTTTTGCCTGAGCCATATATTTCTCTACCACATCATTGGGCTGCGCTCCTAGAATTTGAACGTGTGACTGCGCTAGTTTGCGAATCTCTGGTAATTCCGGACCCGTACCGATTACGATCAAAGGTTTTTTGAGTTGATTGAATGCCCGGACGATAGTTGAGACTTGCTTGTAACTGACCAATCGCGAGACCGTGAGGTAAAAATCTTGTTTAGCTTTTACCACAGGGAAGCGATCGATATCTACAGGCGGATAAATTACCGTAGCCGGACGACGGTAACAGCGCCAAATACGTCGTGCCGTATGGTGAGAGTTAGCGATAAAATAATCGACCCTGTTAGCGGCGATCGCATCCCACTGGCGCAGACAATGGAGTAAATACCTAGTGGCAATTCCAGGTAGACCGCGACCCATCCGACTAGAGCGCAGGTAATCGAACGTCAAATCCCAGGCAAAGCGCATCGGACTGTGACAGTAGCAAACATGAAGTTGCTGCGGACTGGCAAGAACAGCTTTAGCAACGGTATGAGACGAGGAAACGATCGCATCGTAGGCACGCAAATCTAATTGCTCGATTGCCAGCGGTAACAAAGGGAGATATTTCTGTACGCCATAGCGCGAGAACGGTAAGTGCTGCAAAAATGTCGTACCGATTTTGCGTCCGAACAAATAACTTTGGGAATTAGTAGATTCAAAGTCAATCAGAGCATAGAGATCGGCATTGACGCACCTGAGAATTTCTCGCACTACTAGTTCCGAACCGCCAGTAGCTTGAGGCGTTAACCACTCATGGACAAGGGCATATTTCAAGGTCACACTTTGCTGAAATTTGGATTCTAAGAGAATTTATAGCCTATATCAGGAGTCAGGAGTCAGGAGACAGAAGAATTAAATTCTTGTCACACACCACACACCACGCACCACGCACCACGCCCCCCTAAACTGAGAGTAGACGAATTGGGATTGGGTAATTATGCGAATTTTGATGATGGGTGGTACGCGCTTTATTGGTGTTTACCTAACCAAAGTCCTAGTAGCGCAGGGTCATGAAGTAGTGTTGTTCAATCGCGGTAATCGTCCTGTTCCAATTGAAGGAGTAGCACAGATTCACGGCGATCGCACGTCTTCAGAACAGTTAAAGGCAAAGCTATCTCAAGAACATTTCGATGCCATTTACGACAACAACGGCAGGGAACTAAGCGATACTCAACCGCTAGCTGAGATCTTTCACGACCGAGTGCAGCACTTTGTCTACATGAGTTCGGCTGGCGTGTACCTCCGCTCTGACCAAATGCCTCACAGAGAAGGCGATCCGGTCGATCCTATGAGCCGCCACCGAGGAAAGTACGAAACAGAGGCTTACTTGGCTCAGTTGGGTTTGCCCTTCACGGCAATTCGCCCTACGTATATCTACGGAGCTGGCAATTACAACGATTTGGAAAGCTGGTTTTTCGAGCGCATAGTTCGCGATCGCCCTATTCCCATTCCTGCTAATGGACTGCACATCACCCAAATGGGTCACGTTGCAGATCTAGCTGAAGCAATGGCTCGGGTATTGGGTAACGAGAGAGCCATAGGGCAAGTCTACAACGTCTCTGGCGACCGCTACGTTACTTTTGATGGTTTAGCTCGTGCGTGCGCCATAGCTGCTGGAAAATCGCCGGAAAAGCTAGAGATCGTACATTACGAACCGAAAAAATTCGATTTTGGCAAGCGCAAAGCCTTTCCTCTGCGAGCACAGCATTTTTTCGCCAGCGTCAATAAAGCTATTACAGAGCTAAACTGGCAGCCAAAATACGACCTCATTTCTGGCTTAAAAAACTCTTTCCAAAATGACTATTTAGCTACTGGGCGAGACAAAGCTGAGGTAGATTTTTCCGTAGACGAACAGATTTTAAAGTAACTCTGTAGAAACGCGAGAAATCGCGTTTTTATAATTTTCTGACTCCCGACTCCCCAGTTGGAGCGCAGAGCGACTGCCTTTTGCTGTGAGTCTTTTGCTAAACCCGCCTCTACGACGACTCCCGACTACGCGGTGCGAACAGCGAGGAAACCTCGCCCTCCACCCGCTTCCCGACTCCCGACTCCCCAGTAGGAATTATATAAATCAATCCCGAAATCAAGGTCAAAGCGACAGAAAGCCAAAAAACTCCTAATGCAGGATCGTGCCAAGTTGGAGGTAAGGGAGCAATTAATAAGGCGATCGCTGTAATTTGAGTGACAGTTTTGAGTTTGCCCCAAATGTTTGCCCCCGCGATCGTATTTGTGCCTGTCAAGCTGGGAGAAACGCGCCAGCCCGCTATACTTAATTCTCGCGCCAAAATCAAAAATACTCCCCAAGCAGGAAGTTGTCCCAGCTGAATCAGCGATAACAGTGGAGCCAGTACCAGCAACTTATCTACTAAAGGATCGAGAAATTTGCCAAGTTCAGTGATAGCATTCAGTTTCCGTGCTAAATAACCGTCTAGCCAATCCGTCAAAGCTGCAACCAAAAATAATGCTAAGCAGAACCAACGTACAGTTGCTGTTGGTATTGGTAAAAGATAAAGCAGCAATGGCAAGACTAGGAGCCGAGAGAGAGTGACCCAGTTAGGTATATTCATCTATGGAAATGTGAGGAAACCATGAAGTTTAGATGAAGCTAAAGTAAGCAATCTCAAGAGAAATTGACTGCCAGACAGCTCTATTTCTCAGGTCAGATCTTTGGCGCAGTCAACTTTACATTATCTTTACAAATTGCAAGTGGAAGCAGGTTCTTGATAAAGATTCGACAAAATGTAAGTTAAAGTACTGTCATTCTAGCCAAGAGAGAGATTATATTCGGGATACAAGTTCAGTAAATCTACTTCGGTAAATCTACTTCAGCAATACTACGATCTATCCGATCCAGATTTTAGTCGTGACAATGTACCAAGCACCGTTCCCCACCGCCATCAAGACTGTCGAACTTAAGTCTCCGCAGACATTAGATGCAGTTCATCCATCAGCCAGATCGGCTTTCAAGAGATGTTTGGACATCGTTGGCAGTCTAGTCGGACTGCTGATCTTGGCAATTATCTTCGTACCTCTAGCGATCGCCATCAAGTTAGACAGCCCAGGACCAATTTTCTACGGTCAAGAGCGCTACGGACTGCAAGGACGAACATTCCGCATGTGGAAATTCCGTTCGATGGTTCCCAACGCAGACGCACTGAAGTCTCAAGTGAAAAATGAAGCTTCGGGGCTAATTTTCAAGAACACGCAAGATCCAAGGATTACAAAAGTGGGTCGTTTTTTGAGAAGCACCAGCTTAGACGAACTACCCCAATTTTGGAGCGTATTAGTTGGAGATATGAGTTTAGTGGGTACTCGTCCGCCAACTGCTGACGAAGTTGCTCAGTACAACGATCGCCACTGGCAAAGATTGAATGTGAAGCCAGGTTTGACAGGAGAGTGGCAAGTCAGCGGACGCTCCAGCATTAAAGATTTTGAAGAGATTGTCAATCTTGACCTGCGCTACCAAAAAATGTGGCATCCCTTCTACGACTTGTTCATTATTGCTAAGACTGTGTACGTAATTTTTGCTAAAGTAGGCGCTTGCTAAGCAACAATTAACGATTGGCTACATATTTGATACAGAATTCCTTGGGGGACGACCAGCCTGTATACGGCTGGTTTTTATTATGTCTAAATTATTAGAGACGTTACACGTAACGTCTCTATATTTCACCACGAAATTTGCGATCGCTCTTGCACGACTCTTTGATAAACAGCTTGCGTTTGTAGAGCTAACTTACTCCAATTAAAGCGGCGATCTAAATCCTCATAAGCATTGTCAACTAGCCATTGCCGATAGCCAGGATTTTTTAAGACTTCTAATATTCCCCATGCAAGAGAGTCAGAGTTATTTGTCCAGGTAACAACTCCAGTCTTGGTATGCTGCACGACTTCTGGAAATCCGCCTGTATCGGAAACAACAACAGGTACGCGGGCGGCGAAGCTTTCTAGAGCAACAATACCAAACGGTTCGTATAGGCTGGGAAACACGGCACAATCAGCCACTGCTTGAAATTTATCGAGAAAGTCATCGTACATAAAGCCCGTGAAATAGCACTTGTGCCAAATGCCTAGATCCCAGGCTTGACGCTTCAAAGCTTCGGTATTACCACCACCAACGAGTACGAATTTAGCGTTACCTCCCATCTCCCACAGCACTTTGGGAGCTGCATTCAGCATCACGGACACGCCTTTTTCGTAAGTCATACGACCGACGTAATAAACTATCCGCTCGTTATCGTCAGCATATTGACGGCGGAAGTGCCAATAATCAAAATCTTGCCGTCTGCGCTTCTTTTCAGGACGGATACCGTTGTAAATTACGTCAATTTTGTCCCAAGGACTCGCTAGCGCCCGTTCTACCTCGCGCCGCATGTAGTCGGTACAGACAATAATTCGCCAAGCATTATAAGCGAGCAATCGCTCTTTACCGTCGATGTAGTGCTGTTCTTCGGTATAGATACCGTTGTAACGACCGTGTTCGGTAGCGTGAATTGTAGCAATCAGAGGTATTTTAAAATTATGCTTGAGGGCGATCGCCGCATCTCCTACCAACCAGTCATGGGCGTGGATCAGATCGAATGGTCCTTCTTCTAAAAGCAACTTTGCGCCGTGGCTACCCATGCTTTCATTCATGTTCGCCACCCAATGGAAAAAGTCATGTCCCCAGGCAACCGGAATCCGATGTACGTGGATTCCCTCAAAAAGCTCGTACATTGGTGCATGACCGAATTCCACCGTTACCATGTGGACTTCATGTCCTAGTTTGACTAGTTCGGGGTATAGTTCCCCGACATGACGAGCAATGCCTCCCACAATGCGCGGCGGAAATTCCCAGCTAAATACGAGTATTTTCATCGACCCCAATCCCTAGCGACTTGCTTGCTGCCTACTTACATCTATCTAAATGTATAGGATTGGAAATTGAATGAGTATTATCACCCAATTCTTTACAAAATTTAACTTTTAGAGTGAGTAGTGAGTAGTGAGTAGCGAACAGTGAAAAGTCAATCGTTAATGTGCCTTCCTCTTAATTTCTCAATTTTTTCTACGCTCACCACTACAGCTCAACTCATTGCGGCTCTGCCGCTTGGACTTGCTCTCCCAAAACTCTAGTTTTCTACACATCACTACTCACTTTGTTGACAAATTTTGCCGAAAAGCCAACCAAGCAGATGTGGCTTCGGGAAGCGAGGTGACACCTTTTTGCAACAAAATAACTCCATCTTGAAAGCCGATGATGCCATATTCACCAGTATTAAAAACTCGATCGATTAGTTTTACATTGTCTTGTAACTGCTGGCGATCGCCTGCGAACGCAACTTGATATTGTTGAAGTTGCCAGAGGTCGGCAATTATATACTCTACCTGAATAAGTTCCCTAGCATCGTTACGCAATTGCAATCCTGGTAGACGCAGGATCTCGCGACGGCTGGAAAGGTGAGGAACGATATATGTCGTTGCCGATACACTCGCTTGCGGGGGAATTTGTGCCAGTAGCGGTCGCATTTGGCTGACGTGTTGCCATTGACGCGGTAGGGAAATATGCACCCAAGGTTGAATCGAATCGGGAATTAAAAAGTAAAGCGTCCGATTGGGGTTGTAGGCAATTGTAATTACTAGAGAAAGGCAAATACACCCAATCCAGAAGCGCTGAAATTTGGGCTTAAAGACTTTGGGATGCACGGACCACCACAAAATTGCCCCGTAGAATAATCCTGGAACGACGCTCATGGCATAGCGAATCGTAATTGCTAGAACGGATTCACCTTGACCTAAAAACAGTTTCAGTAACGGAAAACCCGCGATCGCCCAAGCCGTACCAGAAAGTGCGGGCACGAAAGCTAAAGGCAACCATTGCCCTAGTAAATACAAAAATGTCCCAGGGAAAGGAGTAATTAACTCTACGAGCAAACGCCAAGGATTGCTGACAATCCCCCAAATAATCTCAATCGTAGAAGCATCTTCCCCAGTGGCATATTGCCCGAACCGCTCCATCATGAACCGCTTGGAAATATCTTCTGAAAATAGCGGCATGATTAGATTAGTCAGAGCGAGCATATAGCCAAAACTAAGAATGCAAGTCGCCAAACCAGCACGGGGAAAGCGTCGGCTTAAAACCATGTAGACCCCTACCCCAAATAAGCCGATGCCGCTATCTTCCCTCACAGCTAAAAGCAGCACAGCTAATAACCAAAAGACCCACCACTTCCGCTTTTCCATCGCCAGCAGAATACCAAATGTGAATAAAGGGATCTGGCTAATGTCGTGGAAATTGGTTAAAGTTGGACCGACAACAGCGATCGCGCCATAAAAACTCACGCTAACCATCGCTGCTAATAGTGGTTCGAGATACAGGCGAGCCAGGAAATATAAAACAATGCCAGCAGCGGTTACTAGAGTGACCTGTAATACGCTCAAAGTAGCCGGAGAGGAAAAAAGGGCATATAGCGGCAGCCAAAGCAGTAAGGCGGGGGTAAAATGCTGTCCTAGACGATGGTAGTAAACCTCTGGGATGTCTCCAGCATGGACGACGTTTGTGGATAGGCTGGAAGAAAGAGAACTCTGGAAGAATCTACCGTGAATCCCATTCCAGAAAACTTGATTGAATATGCCCTGGTCGAAAGTAGCATAGAAACTATAATACCGATGCAAGACCAGAACTAATCCCAAGATAAAAAAAGCGATCGCGCCACCGAGGAATAAATTAGTTCCTGGCTGCTTTTGCCATTTCAATAACATGACTCACTCACACTAAGGAAGAAGTTGGAAGTCGGAAGTCGGAGAAGAGACAAGGGAGATAAGGAAGCAGAGGGGCAGGGGAAGCTTCAGGAGAATTAAAGATTCACGCACCACACACCACTTTCTACTAGTCACTGGTCGCTGGTTACTGATAACTGGTTAGGAGTCACTGGTCGCTGTCAAACTGGTCAATGATTTAAGCTACATCTCGGTATTTAGAATATAGTCTTTTGGCACGCTCCTTTCATCCCTAGTGTAGAAACACTTACAATCGAATAGTGACGACCTGAAGTCAGGAGCAATTATTGCCGCTGACTCGCTCTACTTTAATTTGTATACTCTGCAATTATCAGAATCTGCTCCTCAGAACAAATTAGCTATTTTTGACCTTTCACTTTTAACTTTTGACTTTTCTCACCCATGCCTACTGCGCTTGCCGATACCAAAAACTTGCTCGCTGACGCGATCGCTAAGTACTCTCACAAAGTTGATTATTTGCTAATTCGCCTCGAAGAGTCCCAGGGAACAGATATTATGTTGCGGGGCAATAAAGTAGAAACGTTGAGTGAAGGAATTTCTCTCGGCGGACAAGTTCGCGCTTGCTACAAAGGCGGTTGGGGACTGAGTAGTTTTAATAAGTTATCCGATCTCAACTCTAGAATCGAAGAAGCGATCGCGGCAGCGCGAATCGTGGGTAATGGCGAAACCTTGCTAGCAGACGTAGTACCAGTGCAAGCCACCTGCTTTGTCCCCCTAACGGGAACCGATCCGCGTCAGATTCCCTTAGCGCAAAAAAAGGAATTGTGCGATCGCTACGGCGAAATTCTCAAAAGCGTTAGCGATCGAATTACCACCACATCAGTTCGTTACGGCGATATTTGCCAGCGAGTCATCATTGCCAGTTCTGAAGGAACGGCGATCGATCAATCTTGGGTGGATATGGAAATGCGCTTTGCTGCAACTGCACGCGATGGCGATACAGTCCAGACAGGTAGAGAAACTACTGGTTCTCGCAAGGCTTATGAAGATTTAGTTGGTTTGGATGCCCAAGTCCGAAGTGCCGCTCAAAGGGCTGTAGCAGCGCTCTCTCTGCCTTCAGTTAAAGGCAATACTTATACTATCGTCATCGATCCTATCCTTTCGGGTTTATTCGTCCACGAAGCTTTCGGACATCTTTCTGAAGCAGATATGGCGTATGAAAACCCCGATCTGTTAGAAGTTATGAGCATGGGGCGGAGATTTGGACCTAAAGAACTACAAATTTTTGACGGTGCAGCACCCCAAGGGCATCGCGGCAGTTACTTCTACGACGACGAAGGAACTCCAGCTACAACCACGCAATTAATTCAAGATGGCGTTTTGGTCGGTAGGCTTCATTCCCGTGAAACAGCTGGCAAGTTGGGAGAAACACCCACAGGAAACGCCCGCTGTCTTAGTTACCACTATGCGCCCATCGTCCGCATGACAAATACTTGGATCGAGCGGGGAACGACACCAGTGGCAGACTTATTTACCGATATCAAAGAAGGAGTCTACGCCCGTAACTGGTTGGGAGGGATGACCAATGGCGAAATGTTTACCTTTAGTGCGGGGGAAGCTTGGGCAATCCGCAATGGCAAAATTGCCGAACCCGTGCGCGATGTCACGCTGTCGGGAAATGTATTTCAAACCCTAGCAGATATTGAGGCGATCGGCGATGATTTCTACTGGGATGAGTCTGGCGGCTGCGGTAAAGGCGGGCAAAATGGTTTACCCGTTGGTTGCGGCGGTCCTAGTTTGAGAATTCGCAATGTGGTTGTTGGCGGAGAAGCATATTGAATGCGGAATTTAGAAGGCGGAATTCCGACATTCTGAATTAAATGTTTACCCCTCGTTCCTTGTACCATTCTTTCAAAATTAAAGCCGATCGCAGGATAAAAATTAGTAGAGAGATACCGGCGATCGCATCCGTCCAAATTAATAAATGCATTTTTCCAGAAAATACATGTTGAACTGAATAAAAGTAATGTCCTGGACTGGAAATGCCAGTTATTGAATAAATAACTAGGCAAAAATAAGCTAGCCAAAAATTATCTTTGACATAAAACAAATAACCGATTATTCCAAATATTGTTAGTCCAATCCAGGCAAGATAAATACTATTCGGAGTAATCCAATTAGGTTGAGGATATTTATTATAGTTTATCAAATTATCCGTGTAGTGAAGAATAGTAGAAATTGCATTAATAATTAGTAGAGCAAGCAATAAAGTCCGGTTTTTCTGATTATTCATTTTGTCAGTTGTCCTTATTCTCTATCCTTTTTCGGTCGCGCAAAGCCCTCTTAGTGTCTTTGCGGCTTTGCGTGACAATTCCAACAAACTTACTCTACAAGCCAGACAAACAGCCGTCTTGTCAAATCTTCTCAAAAATAGTCAAATCTTGCTATCTTGACAAAGTATCGCGATATTTCTTAGGTGTTATACCTGTATATTTGCGAAATACATTAGTAAAACGGCTTTGGTCGTGAAAGCCAACTTGTAAAGCAATTTCTGCAATAGTGATATCTTTTCTTAGAATAAGTAATTTTTTTGCTGTTTGAATGCGACTGTTAAGCAAGTATTGATGCGGGGAAAAACCTGTGGACTGCTTAAATAATCTAGCGAAATGATGAGAACTAATTTGTACTAGCGCTGATAATTCAACTAAGCTTAGGTTTTCTTCTAAATGATTATTAATATAATCAACTACCTGTCTCAACTTGCCTCTAGACAAGCCTCCAGAAACTGTTTTTAAGGTTGAGCTTTGGGTAGAATAATGCCGAACAATATGAGCGGCTAGCATTGTGGCTGCTGACTCAGCATAAAGACGATCTCCCCAACCATCTGATTCTAATTCTGCTTTCAGTGCTATACCAATGCTATAAATTAGCGGATCGCTAATGGCAGATTGCGGAATAATTTTGTAGCGATTGCTATCTATCGATTCATCTACAAAGCGATTTAATGTTTGCGGATCGAGATCGATTTCAATAAATTCAATTTCACCATTCCAATTAACTATATGTGGTACAAATGCTGGATAAATTCCAACCGCACCTCTGGTATAAGTTTTTTGCTGCCAGCGTCCTTCTGCTTGTAATTCTATATTTACAGGTTGTCCTGTATAAATCACAATCGTATGTTGTAAAAAAGTGGCTTCAGGAGTTTCCCAAGCAGGCTGACGGTAATATCCGACGTGAATGCCATCCCAATTGCGATTCGCACTGGAAAGAATCGGTGCGACTGGAAGCACGGGAAAAATTGTCTCTGACTGAAAAGAATCAACGACTAAGGGGCTTTTTGTCATTGGTTGTTAGTCATTTGTGACAATTCTGATTAAATTAGCAGATCTAAAAAGCAACAGAGGCATACAAATGTATGCCCCTGCTCGCGAATGTGAATGAAAATTGTTTATAACTGGTTCCGTTCTACCTGGTTCCGCTCTACGACTCGTTTTGAGATTTGCGGTTTTTTCAGCGGTTTTTTAAATTGGGCGAAACTGTTGTTGGTAATCACAGAAATTGCCCGTGCGTATTGCGGATCTTGCCTCGTCCCAATCGAAGAAGGATTGGCAGCTAACTGACGTTTTTGAGCCTCGCTCAAGTCGATCTTAATATCAGGTGTAATGCCCTTATGACTGATATCTGTTCCTTTCGGCGTGTAGTAATGGGCAACTGTCACCGCTAGTCCCGAACCGTCCGATAGAGAATGCACCGACTGGACTAACGCCTTACCAAAAGTTTGGCTACCAACTACGACAGCGCGCTGGTGATCTTGCAATGCTCCTGCCAAGATTTCACTCGCACTTGCAGAATTGCCATTGACTAATACAACCAGAGGACGTTGAGTCAGTGCGGTTTGATTGGCTGGTATGTCTTGACTAGCTCCCTGTCGGTCTACTGTTTTCACAATCGAGCCTTTATTCAGCCACATGCGCGAAATTTCTACCCCTGCTTGCAGTAAGCCACCTGGATTATCGCGCAAATCTAGGACGTAAGCATTTACCTGCTGACGATTGAGGTCTTGAATTGCTTTTTGCATTTGCTCTGAAGCATGGGCGCTGAATTCCCGCAAGCTAATATAACCAACTCGCTTATTACCCTCCCGCTTTAGCGTATAGGTAACTGTAGGCAGTTCAATTTTTGCCCGCGTTAGCTTGATATCGAAGGCACTTTTGCCTTGTCGTTCGATTTTCAAAGTGACAGGCGTACCTGCTTTGCCCCGAATTAAACTTGAGGCAGCTTGCACGTCCATTTTTTGAGTTGGCTTACCATCAATGGCTACTATTTTATCTCCGGCTTTAACTCCCGCTTTGACTGCGGGGGAATTTTGAATAGTCTCAACTACAGTTAAATGCTTAGTTTGTTTATTTAATTCCATCCGAATCCCCACTCCAGTCACTTCTCCTGAAGTCTGGCTAGTCAAAGCCTCGTATTGCTTGGGATCGAGAAAACGGGTGTAGGGATCGTCCAGCTTAGCTAATGCGACTCGGACAGCAGCGTAAGCTTGTTCGCGGTTAGTATATTCTCTACTTAATAAGTCTTGTCTCGTCGCTTGCCAGTCTGTTTTGTTGAACGTGCCATCCACATATTCTCTAGCAACGAGTTGCCAAACTTCGTCAACTAAAGCTTTAGGGCTATTTTGCATCAGTGCGGCACGGACAGAACCACACCAGGGAGATAGCGCCAGAAACGTTGTAGTGGCGATCGCTCCACCAAACAGAGCAAGTTGTAGGGAGGAGAAGCGTTTAATATATTGCATGAGGTTAGCAAGCAGAGGTTAGCAAATCGAAAGCTATATTGCTCATTACCCAATGGGTTGAGATAGAGCAGAAACTTTCTCTTGAATATACACCCAGATAGCGTGTGATGGCAGCGAAATCGCCATCGCGATCGCTCTTTTATATCTCTCTTGAAGCCATTATTCCCAACATACTCAAACAGATTAGGTTCGCCACAAACACTCTGTGACAGTTTATCTATTGTCCGAAGAAATATAAAGTTTAGATTTTGTCTAGATTTGCACTGTTATTTGTAAGACAAGCAACTGTTGACCAATTATGCGTCTTTCATTTTGCCGATCGCTTAATGTATTTTAGTAAACTTTTTTGCAGAATTATTAAATCAATCATTGGTTATTTGGTTATGAGTTAGCTGTTATTAGTTATCGGTAGTTATTGACGAATAACTCCGATTTACGACCGACAATTTACAATTTCTCCCTTGTCTCCTCACTCCTCACCTTTGACTCCTAGTTGAGCTGCATGAGCTTGAATAGTAGAGAGAGGAACTGTAGAAAAATACTGGCGTTGAAATTGTTCTTCTCTGACGGCTTGGGCAAATTTGTCTATCGCTTGTAAGCAAGCTGCATCGGTAGCGTGAAGATTTGTAGATGCCACAACGTGCCACGGGATTTCTTGAGAAATCTGAAAATAGCGGTCTTGAAAACTAACATAAAAACCCAAGTATGAAAGGGCAGTGAATCCTAGCCCTAAAAGACGATCGCTAACTCCAAGTTTTTGACTGAGTTGCACGCGAGTCACCGTTTGTCCCGTACGGCAGAGATATTTAGCAATTCCTGCTAGCTGTTGCCAGACTTGCTGTGGTGAGACTGGTTGGGGTGCAGTCCATGCTAAGACTAAAGGCTTATTTTCAAATTGCGATCGCCGCATCCAGACACGTAACTCGTCCCAACAAGTGGGACAGGTACGCACGACGAGGGAGGATGGATCGTCTGTAAATGTATCGTCAGCTGTAGCGATCGCCACACCACGACAGTCGAGAATTTGAGGAGCGGACGAGGAGTGAGGAGTGAGGGATAAAGAGTCGGAAGTACGGACGGCAATGAGGCGGACTTCGTAACGTTGTTTATTTTTAAATGAGTTGTAGTCGAGTTCTACAATACAGTCACAGCGTCCAGTCGGGATCTCGTCTTTGTAGTGTCCCCACCACACGCCAGGAAAACTATTTTTAGTCGAGTCATCCCGTAAATTGAAATCTGTTTTGATGTACTGCACCTTGTTTCCCCGCCAATCTTGTTGATTGCGATGCCAAGCATTTTCAAACCAGCAATTTTGGATCAGCAGTTTTGGCACGGGATTTCCCATACCGCAAGGTTCGAGCAGTTTCAGTTCTAAAAATAATTCTTTACCTAAATCGGCTACCGTCACTACCAGATCTGCTTGTACGGACGGCGCGGCGATCGCGCTTCCCTGCTGTCGGAGTTTTTGGTTAATCGCTGCGGTAAATAGCGGTATGTTCTCAACAGGTATGCTCAATCCAGCCGCAAAAGGATGTCCGCCAAACCTGTGCAGTAAATGCGCTTGATCTTTCACTAATTGATACAAATCGATATTACCGACAGACCGAGCCGAACCGCGAGCAAGTGTGGGAGTCAGGAGTGAATCGGGAGTTAGGAGAGTGGCTAGTGGCTCGTGACTAGTGGCTAGAATTGCTTCCTCTGCTCCCCTTCTCTCTTCATCGACTCCCGACTCCTGACTCCCGACTCCCGACTCCGTACTTAACAGAATCGTAGGACGACCCGTCTCCTGAGCAATTTGTCCGGCTACAAGTCCTAAAACTCCAGGCGACCACTGGGAGTCTACGAGAACGATAACGCTGGTGGTGGAGAGATCGATTTCTGATTTGAGTTTTTGGGCAACTTGCTGAGAAACTTCTTTTTGCAAAGACTTGCGGCGAGTGTTTGCCAATTCGGTTTCTTGGGCGAGGCGATCGACTAAATTGCGATCGCCACTGGTAAGCAATTGAACGCAAAAGCTAGCATCACCTTGAATTCGACTCACAGCGTTGATACGAGGACCCAAACCGAAAGAGATATCTGTGGGGCGATCGCCACTTTTTTGACATAGTTCTAATAATCGCCCTACTCCCGGTCGCCGTCGCTGTGGGGCTGGTTGTTTGTAATCCTGTTGCATCCGTTCGATGCCCAGCTGAGCTAAATAACGGCAATCTCCACTCAGTTGCACTAAATCGGAAATTAAACCAATGGCAACGAGATCGAGTAAATCTTCTAATGGTTGTTGCGGGACATCTGGCAAAAACTGATACAAAGCTTCAACAAGTTTGTAGGCAACCGCTACCCCAGATAGATGAAATAATTGACGATCTGAAGGTAGATAACGTGGATTAATTATTGCTACAACCGGGGGACGTTCTGCGGGTAATGTGTGGTGATCGGTGACGATAACATCAATGCCCAAAGAGCGAGCGTAGAGAATTTCTGTAATATTCGTGCTACCAGTATCGCAAGTGACGATTAACTTACAGTTATCGCGGGCAAGCAGATCGATTCCAGGGCAGTTCAGTCCGTGCGACTCGGTAAGTCGGTTAGGAATGTAATAGGAAAGTTGGGTATATTGACAAAAAAATTGTCCCAATCCATCCCATAAAACCGCTGTGGAAGTAATACCGTCAGCATCAAAATCACCCCAAATCGCCACTTTTTCTCGGCGATCGCGGGCAAGTTGCAATCTTTCTACGGCTAATTGCATTTCTCGCCCAAATTCAAAGGGGCTAGCAGATTCGTAGCAGCGAGGATTGAGATATCCAGGTAGTTCTTCTTGCGCTTGAATTCCTCGTTGCCATAACAGTTGTGCCGCAAATTCTCGTGCGTTAGGAGCGTATTCCCTAACTGCTTGCACGAACCACTCTGGGGGCTGTGCGTTTGGAGAGATCCATTGTGGTTGGGGGGCGTTCATAGGGGACAAGGGAGAAGTCGTAAGTATTGAAGTACTACTCACTACTCACTATATTTGCGATCGCAGTCATAATCGCCTTATAACTATTTGAAGTGTAGCGACATGACGACTAAGCGCGTACTAGTTATTGACGATGAAGATGGTGTCAGAGAAATTATCCAATTCAGTCTCGAAGCGGTAGCGGGGTGGGAAGTTTTGTCAGCAGCTTCTGGTAGTGAAGGCATAGACATAGCTCAAACTCAGCAACCCGACGCGATTCTGCTAGATGTGATGATGCCAGACTTAGATGGACCCGCGACATTTCAGCAACTACAGGCAAATACTACCACTTGCCACATTCCTACAATTTTTCTCACTGCCAAAGTCAGAACCAGCGAACAACAGCAATTACTTGACTTAGGCGTAGCAGGTACGATCGCCAAGCCTTTCAAAGCCCAAGAATTGGTAGCGCAAATTTGCTCTATTTTGCAATGGGATGAGTGAGGAGAGGCGGGAGGCGGGAGTCGGGAGTCGGGGGAAGAAAGCAGAGGGAACCGTTCACAAATTATTCACATTAATGTCCTAATGTCAAACTATGCCCGATTTGAGCAAGGCAGAATCTTCTTTTCAGAGCTAAAGCGAGAGATCGAGACTGCCTCAGCTAGCTTCCATCTTGCCAGACTGGATACTCCTACTTGAAGCGAAGCATAATTGGAACACATCATGAAATTCAAACGCTCTCAACTGCTTTCTACTAACTTCGTAGCTGGATATTTGCTATTTTCTCCTAGAAACAATAGCAAGAGAGTGAAGCTAGGAAGACAAAGAGCGCTTCAACAAGCAGAAGGGCAATCGCCTATTCAAGTTGCTTTAGTCAAACAGCAGGTAAAAACTGTAGCGTCTCGCAGTCATCTGTCTCAACAAGCTCAGCCAGCTAAACGACGAGTATTTACTATTAAAGAGTTGTTTGAGAAATATGAAGAGTCTTATCACAATGCTCTCTATTTAGAAGCAATTAAGTTTATTTTGGAACAAATTTTCTGGGATAGCTCTAGTTATCTAGAGGAATAAGTTTAGACAACAAGGTTAGTACGATAAATATGCGATCGCCAGGGTAGCGATCGCTTTTTGTACCAATTACGATCTGCTATCCCCTATCTCTATCAAAGGTAATTAGCATGAAAGATTTTCAATTGCAGGGTATCAACCATATTGCATTAGTATGCAAAGATATGGCGCGTACGGTAGATTTCTATACCAATACTTTAGGACTAAAACTGATTAAAACAATTGCCCTCCCTGATGGCGGACAGCATTTCTTTTTTGATGTTGGTAACGGCGATGCGATCGCGTTTTTCTGGTTTCCCCAAGCACCAGCCGCCGCGCCTGGAATTGCATCAGTTAATCCTGAAGGATTACAAAATGGCAATTTCACAACCGCACACGCTTCTATGAATCATCTTGCTTTCAACGTGCCTCTAGAAAAACTAGAAGAGTATCGAGAAAAATTAGCTGCTAAAGGTGTCCCAGTTACACCTGTATTACATCATGCGGATGTTCCTTCTGGCTTTGTTCCCGAAATAGATGAAAACACGTTTATATCTTCATTTTATTTCTTCGATCCCGATGGAATCTTATTAGAATTTGCAGCCAATGTTCGCACTTTAGGCAATTCTGCAAGGGATGTTCTACACGTACCAGCAACAGCAAATAGTAATTAAAGGAAGCGGAAGCAGGAAACAGTAAAATTCAAGTAGGGTGGGCAATGCCCACCAAACTAAAAAGTGTCTGCTGTTCGCCAATAATCTAGCATTGCTAGATGGACAAATATGGGGTTAAATTACACGGAATCATTAGTTACGCTAGCAGCTCATAATTTTGAATTAATAGTAAATTTCTATCAGCAGTTTCTAGAACAAGCTCCCATAAATCAAATTCCTCGTGTTTATGCAGAATTTCAGTTATCTGGCTTGCGTTTGGGCATATTTAAACCTAAAGCATCAAACCAAGAAGAATTTGCTAACTCAACTTACAGTGGCATGAGTTTGTGTCTAGAAGTAAAAGATCTAGAAACAGCGATCGCCCATATAACTAAAATCGGCTATCCACCATCAGGGCAAATTGCTACGGCTTCCCACGGCAGAGAAATTTACGCTTACGATCCTGAAGGCAATCGGATTATATTACATCAGGCAAAAAAATAGGCTGCACTGATGGCGAGGCGATCGCAGAATAATTTTAAGTAATTCGCGAGATAAAAAATCTTTATGACATAATTTCCGATCGATAGCAATACGCTCGCCCATCTTCTTTTTCCTAATGAATTTCAAAAAATACCTCTTTAGATGGTTGCCGCAACATCTATCGCACTTGGCAATTGCGCTCTTTTGTCTAGGATGGTTATTGACAGCGATCGCTCTAACAAGTCAATCTAGCTTTGGAAATCCCATTTCTGCCGCACAACCAGCAATTCAGGAGTATGCTATGAGTAATTCTCAACTGTCTGAAGCAGAATTAAAAAAAGCTTTGGGAGAATTGAGCGGCTGGAGTATGGAAGCAGGAAAACTCCACCGTCAATATCAGTTCAAGTCTTTTGTGGAAGCCTTTGGCTTTATGTCAAGTCTGGCTCTAGTTGCTGAGTCGATGGGGCATCATCCAGAATGGTTTAACGTTTACAGTCGCGTTACGATCGATCTAACCACTCACGATGCTGGCGGAATTACAGCCAAAGATGTAGAACTTGCCCGTAAAGCAAATCAGCTAGCGCAATCTAAGTGAGTAGTAAGTGGTGAGTAGTGCGTGGTGTGCGGTAAGTCACAAATGACCAATGACTAATGATGATGGACAACAAGGAAAAACCTTTATCAGAAGCAGCTCTAATCAAAGAGGTTTGTCGTCGAATTCGCGTTGCTAGAAGCTACTGGGATGCTCATAACAATGCTGCTTGTCGGGGCGAACGCGATCGCGCTTTAGCACTTTACAATACTCTTACACCAGAACAAAAAGACCAAGTTCCCCAAGTTCTGAGAGTTTGGCTGCGTTACCGCAGTGAAAAGTATTTCGGTTCCCATAGAACCCCACCCCGATCGAAAGTCAAAAGTCAAAAGTCAAAACAGAGGAGATAGAAGTTAGAAGTCGTTGAATCTCCTCTGCTCCTCTGTTGACTCTGCTCCTCTGCTCGCGACTCACGACTCACAACTCACTAATTATTTGTGACGCTGTTCCAGCCAAGCTAGTACTTCCTGTTGAGATTCTAGTTGAAAGGTGCGATCGCTAACTGGTTCGTAGATCTTCCATCGCGTCCGTCCGGTAGAGTCTGTTATCTCGCTAATCTGTGGCTCGTTACTAACACACCACCAATTTTGCCAGGAATCCCAAATTTGTTGAAAGAAAGACAGGATTTCGACTTCTAGTAACTCTCTCGCTGGCTGATGTCTTTCGATTAGTTCCTGCTCTCTGTAGTTGCGCCATTGTTTGTAAGTTCTCATCATAATCTTCCTCACACTTTGTTACGATTGATTTTTTCTGAATCGATTCAGTTACTAACCTATGCTAAACATTTTTTCTGAATCGATCAAGTTCCCTAAAATCGCATTTGTAGAGAAAATTGGAGAAAGATAGATATTCAAGGCATGAAGCAGCGCAAAGCTAGAAAATCCATCACGCTACTGGATGTTGCTAGGGCAGCGGGGGTATCTCGTACAACCGTATCAAATGCGTTCAATCGACCCGATCAACTTTCCCCAGAGGTTCAACAGAAGGTACTGGCGGTGGCGAAGGAGATGGGTTATGGGGGTCCGAATCCAATGGGACGAATGCTACGGACAGGACAAACAGGTGCAATCGGTTTGATATTTTCCGAAGCACTGCCCTATGCTTTTAACGATCCGGTATCTATCGCTTTCTTACAGGGAGTATCGAAAGTATGCGAAAGGGCGAAAGCTAGTTTATTGATTGTGCCAGCTTTAGATTCCGATGTTGCTCAACAGACAATTCAACAAGCAGCAGTAGATGGCTTCATTCTCTACTGTATTCCCGATGAGAGTGAGGCAGTCGTGCGAGTTTTAGAACGAAAGCTGCCAGTGGTAGCAGTCGATCAGCCCGAACTAAAAGGTATACCCTTCATTGGCATTGACGACCGCCAAGCTGCTCGTACCGCAGCATTACATTTACTCAGTCTCAACCGCAGGCACTTAGGCATCATTGCGATGGATTTTCATAACGACTCCTATTCAGGTCCAGTCGATGCCAAACGCATCAAAAGCGCCATTTTTCGCAACGCACTGCACCGCTGGTGGGGCTATGCTGATGCCATCCGATCGGCAGGTCTCGACCCTACTCTAGTACCAATCGAAGAGTCTCCCAATAGCAACGGTGTAGAGGGGGCTTTTGCTGCGGCGATCGCCTTATTACAGCGTCATCCCAGACCGACAGGTATTCTTGCCATGAGCGATATACTAGCGCTGGGGGCATTACGGGCAGCAGAACACCTAGGGTTAAAAGTGCCCGAAGATGTAGCAATTGTTGGCTTTGATGGTATTCCGCTTGCCGCTCAAGTGCGACCTTCGTTGACAACCATACAACAACCTTTGATAGAAAAAGGCGCGATCGCGGCGGAAATTCTCCTGGGCATTCCCAGTAAAAAAACAACTTATATCTTAGAAACAAAGCTGATTGTCAGGCAATCCTCTTCAAAAGTGAGTAGTGAGTAGTGAGTAGTGAGTAGTGAGTAGTGAAACTACAAATGACAAATTTTGTATTCAAAACTACTGTTGAAAAGCGATCGATATTCTATTTGGTAGAGTAATTAAACATGAGCGATTAGCAAACTGCGATCGCTAGAGAATGGCAGGTTAATCCCGACTTCCGACTTCCAACTTCCGACTTCCCCTTAGCCCCTGATAACCGTGCGATTTGACGATTACGAACCAGGAGACTTTTACGACGAGCTGTTTGTCGATAAAGACAAACCTCGCCCAGAGGCAATTCCGCTACTAGAAAGAATCAATTCTTTGCCAGATGGAGAATTAAAACGGCGACATCAAGCGGCACAGATTGCCCTCATGAATATGGGAGTCACCTTTAACGTCTACAGTGAAGGTGAAGGTACAGAACGGATTTTTCCCTTTGATATTATTCCCCGCATCGTCTCAGCCGAGGAATGGCAGTATTTAGAAAAGGGACTGAAGCAACGGATTTTTGCCCTGAATTTGTTCATTAATGATATTTACAACGAGCAGAAGATTATACGAGATAGCGTTATTCCCAACGAGTTGATTGAGTCGGCGACAGGATTTTTAAAGCCTTGTATTGGGCTAAAGCCTCCTGGGGGGATCTGGTGTCATATTACCGGAACAGATCTAGTGCGCGATCGCGATGGTCGCTGGTACGTGCTAGAAGATAATATGCGCTGTCCCTCTGGCGTTTCCTACGTGCTGGAAAATCGTCGCGTCATGAAAAGCACCTTTCCCAAGGTCTTCGAGTCGATGACAATTCAGCCCGTTGAGGAATACCCCAGTCATTTACTGGAAACCCTACTCAACCTGGCTCCCCCTCAACTCTCCGATCCAACAGTAGTCGTTTTAACGCCAGGAATTTACAACTCAGCATACTTCGAGCATTCCTTTTTGGCGCAACAGATGGGCGTGGAGTTGGTGGAAGGACGGGACTTAGTAGTAGCAGATGGCTACCTACAAATGCGGACTACCAAAGGCTTGAAGCGAGTGGATGCCGTTTATCGCCGAATTGACGACGATTTCATCGATCCGCTAGCGTTTCGCCCTGATTCTTTGCTAGGCATACCTGGGCTGATGGAAGTCTATCGTGCGGGTAGAGTTGGACTTGCTAACGCCCTAGGAACTGGTGTAGCCGATGATAAAGTCATCTATGCTTACGTTCCAGCGATGATCCGCTACTATTTAGGCGAAGAACCGATTTTATCGAACGTTCCGACATATCTATGTTGGGAACCAAATCAACAAGCTCATGTTTTGGCAAATCTAGATAAGTTGGTTGTCAAAGCAGCGAATGAATCTGGCGGCTACGGAATGCTCATTGGTTCTTCTGCTACCCCAGAACAACGACAAGAATTTGCCGAAAAAATTAAAGCGAGTCCGCGCAACTACATCGCTCAACCTACTCTGTGTTTGTCCCGCGTGCCTACAATTCTAGAAGACCAATTTGAAGGCTGTCACGTAGACTTACGACCCTATATCCTTTACGGCAAAGAGATCTACGTCAATCCAGGTGGACTAACCCGCGTCGCCCTCAGAAGAGGTTCTTTAGTCGTTAACTCCTCTCAAGGCGGCGGTAGTAAGGATACTTGGGTGGTATGTAAGTGAGTTTAATATGCTAAGCAGAGTTGCTGATTCAATTTACTGGTTAAATCGCTATGTGGAAAGAGCGGAAAATATTGCCCGCTTCATTGACGTAAATTTAACGCTACTACTGGATGCTCCAACAGGAGAAACGCAGCAGTGGAAACCTTTGATCTTGACTACAGGAGATTTATCCTTGTTTCAAGAACGCTACGGTGAAGCAACAGCAGAAAATGTAATTCAGTTCCTTACTTTCGATCGCGAATATCCTAACTCGATCGCTTCTTGCTTATTTGCTGCACGGGAAAATGCGCGATCGATTCGCGAAATTATTTCTTCGGAAATGTGGGAACGGGTGAATGCATTTTATTTCATGGTAAAAGAAGCAGCTCAATCTCATTCTGTCCCTGAGTGGTCGAATTTTTTTGCTGAAGTGAAGCTAGCCAGTCACTTATTTGCTGGGGTGATGAATGCTACTATGACTCACAACGAAGGTTGGCACTTTGGACAAATTGGGCGTTTGCTAGAACGGGCTGATAAAACTGCTCGAATTTTAGATGTAAAATACTATATCTTGCTACCTTCAGCTAAGGATGTAGGAACGACTCTAGACCAATTACAATGGATGGCGCTGCTAAAATCTGCAAGTGCCTACGAAATGTATCGTAAATGGGGACGGCATCGCATTGCGCCTACGGCTGTAGCAGAATTTTTGATTCTCAATCGCGAATTTCCTCGCTCAATTCAATTTTGCTTAATTCAAGCAGAGCAATCGCTACATCAAATTACTGGAACTCCCATCGGTACTTGGCATAATCCCGCCGAACGCTCCCTCGGTCGCTTGCGATCGGAATTAGAATATATCACGATTGAGGAGGTTGTAAATACTGGGCTGCACGAATTCCTCGATCGCATTCAGCATCAAATTAATGAGGTAGGTGATAAAGTTTTTACGACTTTTGTAGCGGTAAATCCTGTTTAAGTGAACAGCCTTAATGCACTATCAAATCGTACACAAAACAATCTATACTTACAGCCAACCAATAACTTTGGAGCCGCATATAATTCGCTTGCGTCCTCGGTCGGATGGATGGCAAACTTTGCGGAATTTTGAACTAGAGGTATCGCCAACCCCCGTGGGTCAGTCTCAAATTATCGATCTAGATGGCAATGGCGCAATTAAAGTTTGGTTTGAATCGCAAACTACAGAATTATTAGAGATCCAAACGCGATCGCAAGTAGAAACTCACTGCACCAATCCGTTTAATTTTCTGTTAGAACCGTGGGCAAATAAATTACCAATTGATTATCCCACTTCAATGCGATCGCAACTCCAACCATACTTACAAGGATATTGGCAGACAGCAGGTATCGATCCGGTTGCTATTGGACTAGCACAGGAAATTCATCATGCTACAAATGGGCAAACAGTAGGATTTTTAACAGCACTCAACGAACAGATTTATCAAACTTGCAAGCAAATAATCCGCGAGACGGGCGCACCTTTACCTCCAGGCGTAACTTGGACTGAAAAATCTGGTTCTTGCCGCGATTCGGCAATTTTATTTATGGAAGTTTGTCGCGCTGTGGGTTTGGCAGCACGTTTTGTTAGCGGCTATCAAGAAGGCGATCCCGATGCTAACGATCGCCATCTCCACGCCTGGGCTGAGGTGTTTTTACCAGGTGCAGGCTGGCGGGGTTACGATCCCACTCACGGGCTAGCGGTGGCTGACGGTCATATTGCTGTGGCTGCCAGCGCTGTACCTCAGAGTGCAGCACCCGTCAAAGGCGGCTATAAAGGAAAGGCAAAATCGGAGTTAAGTTACAAGTTAACGATTCAACCTGCGATCGCGCAGCAAAGGCAAGAGGCAAGAGGCGAGAGGTAAGAAATCTTTTCACGCACGATGCACCCCTCTCTACTGATTATCGTATTTCTCTAAATGTTCTGGTTCGACTTGTGCCGCAGTCATCCAGGCTTGCATTGAAGGAAGATGCCGGATTGCTTCGGCGTAGTCTTGGGAAATGGGATCTAACTTGACTCCGTAGGTAATAAATCTGGAGACAACTGGGGCAAACATGGCATCGGCAATGGTAAAGTGACCGAAGAGCAGATCGCCGCTATTATTTCCAAATTTCTCGCGGCAGTCGCGCCAAATCGTGGTGATGCGATCGATATCTTCTTGTACGCCTGGTTTCATACCTTTACCGGGAAAATGACTGCGGCAGTTCATAGGCATATTTTGTCGCAAATTTTGAAAACCTGCGTGCATTTCAGCGCTAATCGATCGCGCTAAGGCACGGGCAGCTAATTCAGTTGGTAATAATTTAGCAGCAGGAAATTGTTCGACTAAATATTCACAAATTGCGATCGATTCCCAAATTGTAATATTACCATGCTGCAATACTGGTACTTTTCCAGTTGGACTATAGCGAAAAATTTCTTGGCGAAATTGCGTTGTGTCAAGCGGAATTCTAATTTCGTTAAAATCTACGCCAATTTGTTCTAAAACTAGCCAAGGACGTAGCGACCAAGAGGAGTAATTCTTATTGCCAATAACCAAAGTAAATTGTGTCATATTTATTTATAGAGTGACAGCGATCGCACTATGCCTAGTCTCTATGAAACAGATTTCTTTGCTTGGACGCAAGCTCAAGCTGAGTTACTCCGCCACCAGCAGTGGCATCAGTTGGACTTGCCCAATTTAATTGAGGAGATTGAATCTTTGGGCAGACAACAGCGCCAAGAACTCAGAAAACGCTTAAGTATTCTGATTGGGTATCTATTGAAGTGGGAATACCAACCGCAAATGCGGACTCGCAGCTGGTTGGCGACAATTCGCATCCAACGCATAGATATAAAAGATTTGCTAGTAGATAATCCCAGTTTGCAGCTGTATGTAGAAGAGGCGATACAGCAAGCGTACTATAAAGGCTTAGCATTGGCAGTAGGAGAAACGAACCTTGCTTTCAAAACTTTCCCCCAAGATTGCCCCTACACCATAGAAGAGATTCTGAGCGATCGCTTTTATCCTGGCATACCGAGTCCTGAATTAGAAGAATTTTAGTTGAAATTGTCTCGCCCTTTCTTCTCCAAATATTGTTGATGGTATTTCTCTGCCAACCAATAAGTTGAAGCAGGTTGAATTTGAGTCGCGATCGCCTTATCATATTTGCGCGATCGCTCCAACTGTTCTTTAGACTGCCTAGCTATCTGCTCTTGTGCGGTTGTGTGATAGAAAATGACCGAGCGATATTGTTCTCCCCGATCTGCTCCTTGTCGGTTTATGCTAGTTGGATCGTGGATGCTCCAGAACAAATCGAGTAGTGCCTCATAGCTCACTACAGAAGGATCGTACTCTATCTGGCATACCTCAGCGTGTCCTGTAATCCGAGATAGTACATCCAAATAGCTTGGATGCTCAAAATGTCCGCCCATGTAACCAACAGAAGTTGAAACAACACCTTTACAGGCACGAAAAGCAGCTTCTACTCCCCAAAAACATCCAGCTCCAAAAGTTGCTATTGCCATAATAAGTGGTGCGTGGTGCGTGAAAATACCTCTTGTCTGTCGCCTAAAGATCTGATAACTGGTAATTGTCAGAGTTGACAGCGTCCTTCTATTTCGCACTCAGTCTTCTGTTGGCGTTGGGCAACAATTGTTTTCAGATCCGGTCGTCCTGTCAGCGCTAATCGCCAGTCAGCCCAAATTGCGTAGAGGCGATCGACGATAAAACCAATTACAGGTAATTTGGTTGCAGCATAGACCCAACCCATGCCTAAAATCTCGTAAACTCGGCGAAAAACTTCTACGTTTTTGACAATTGTACCGTCAGGGAGAATGGCGTGGATGCGCCCCATTGCTGTTTCAAAGTCAATTCCACTATTGGCTGCGGGGTTGTAATTCTCATCTGCAATGTCCACAAACTCGACGAGTCCCCGATTACCATCTCGTTTTCGCAAAAAATTGACCTCGCGCATACACAGGGGACATTCACTGTCATAGAGTAGCTTAATTTGCCATGTTGGAGACTTTGTAGCGGTTTGGGTAGCGTGAAGCTGGGTATTTGATAAGGACATAAATTAGCGATCGCGTTTTGACTTTTGACTTTTAACTTTTGACTTACCTCTTAACTATCTTAATAAAAGTTAATAACTATGGACTGCTATCGACTGGCGATCGCTTAAACCGAGTTTCGATGGACTTAATAACGATATAAAGCACGGGAATCACAAACAGACTCAACACGGTAGCAACGCACATCCCACCCAAAGTTGCCGTTCCCAAGGATTGACGCGCTGCCGCACCAGGACCCGTAGCGATCGTTAACGGGATACCACCAGCAACCGTGGAGAAGGCTGTCATCAAAATCGGTCGCAAGCGTTCTTTTGCTGCTTCAACTGCTGACTTAGTAATACTCAATCCCTCCTCGTGCAGTTGGTTAGCAAACTCGACAATCAGAATTGAGTTTTTACTAGCCATGCCAATGAGCATCACAAATCCAACTTGAGTATAAACATCGTTGGCAGCACCTCGGACTAAAACAGCAAGTAAAGCGCCGAGAATTGCTAACGGTACTACGAGTAGGATAATAAACGGGTCAACGAAGCTTTCGTACTGTGCTGCTAGCGTCAGAAACACGAAGATGACACCCAAGCCAAAGATAAAGATTGCTTGTCCGCCAGACTGAACTTCTTCTAAGGACAGTCCAGACCACTCATAGCCAAATCCTTTTGGTAACGCCTCTTTTGCCACCGCATCCATTGCTTTGATGGCTTGTCCCGAACTCACGCCTGGAGCTGGGGAACCATTGATTTCAATCGAGCGAAATAGGTTGTAGTGGTTGATAATTGAGGGGGCGATAATTTCTTTCACAGTCACTAAGTTACCCAGAGAAATCATTTCACCAGTTTGCGCTCCTTCAGGGACGTTACGCGAACGCACGTACAACTTATTTATATCCTCTGGGTTAGAACGAAACTGAGTATCAGCCTGCACGTAAACTCGATATGCTCGATTGAACTGGTTAAAGTCATTCACGTAGGTCGAACCGAGAAATGCTTGCAAGGTGTCGAAAATATCTTCCACCGGAACCCCAAGCGCGTTAGCTTTGTCGCGATCGACTTCTACAGAAATTTGCGGTGTATTAGCGCTGAAATTAGGACGTAAGCCGGTTAGTTGCGGTCGTTCGGCAGATGGATAAGTGTTGGCGCGACCCATAAATTGACCCAAGGCTGCACCCATCGCGTCAAAGCCTAAATTCGCTCTGTCTTGGAGGTGGAATTCAAAGCCGCCAAAGTTACCCACACCATTGATGGCTGGAAAGTTAAATGGAATGACAGTAGCTTCCTGAATGCTCAGCATTTTTGGGAATAACCCCGAAGGCTGGGGGAAAAAGCCGCCGATAATCGCTTGTAACGACTGGTTTGCGCCCCGTCTCTCTGCCCACGGCTTAAGGGTGGTAAAAATCAAGCCGTTGTTGGGTGTCGAACCACTAAAGCTAAAACCACCTACAGCAAAAACTTGCTGTACTTCTGGCACTTCTTTGAGAATTGCTTCGGCTTTTTCTAAAACTTTTTCGGTGTAGTTGAGCGATACCCCCTCTGGCGCTTGGACGATGGTAATAAATACTCCTTGGTCTTCATCGGGAATAAAACCTGCGGGAATGAAATTATAAAGCCAATAAGTAAACCCTAATGCCACAGCAAATAGGGCGAGAACAATGCCTTTAGTTCCAGTTAACCGAGAAATACTGCGGCTGTAAATGATTCGGGTTTTGTCGATCGCCCAGTTAATCGAATTAAAAAACCAATTATTCGGTGCTTGTCCGCGCCTGAGTAACAACGCAGACAGCATCGGCGTAAACGTCACGGCGTTAAACGTCGATACGGTAATCGAAAAAGCGATCGTCAGCGCAAACTGTTTGTATAGTTGTCCGGTGGTGCCAGGAAAAAAGGCGACTGGTACGAATACGGTAATTAAGACGAGAGAAGTGGCAATTACGGCACTAAACAGCGAATTCATGGAAGCGATCGCCGCTTCTACAGGTCGCATTCGATCGTCCTGAATTCGGCGCGTAATATCTTCGACAATTACCACCGCATCGTCTACAACTAGCCCCGTTGCCAAGGTCAAGCCGAATAGAGTCAGGGTATTGATCGAGAAACCGAACAATTTGACAAAAATAAACGTCCCCAGCAAAGCTACGGGCATGGCGATGGAGATGACCAATGCCGAGCGCCAATTTTGCAAGAATAAGAAAACAATGATGGCGACCAGTCCGACTGCTTGCAGCAAAGAAACGATCACCTCTTCCGTGCCAGCTTCGATAAACGTAGTGGTATCGAAAGCAATTTCATAGTGCATCCCAGGCGGAAAAGTTTCTTTCAACCGCTCCATTTCCTGCTTGACAGCCGCCGCCGTATCGAGGGCGTTGCTGCCAAATTGCTGATTGATGCCTAAGCCTATGCCTCGATGCGTGACGCGATCGCTAGAGGTAAACCGCAGCACGGAACTATAGTTTTCTGCCCCCAACTCCGCCCGACCGACATCCCTGAGTCTGATGAGCGTGCCATCTTCAGTGGTTTTAATAACGAGATTGTTAAATTCCTCAGCGTCTTTGAGCCTACCTTCTGCATTGACGGCGTACTGGTACAGTTGCTCGGATCGATTGGGCGGTTGTCCGATCTGTCCCGCCCCTACTTGCAGGTTTTGCTGTTGCAATGCCGCGATCGCATCTTGGGGAGTTAAGTTACGACTGGCGAGGCGGTTGGGGTCGAGCCACAAGCGCATGGCATATTTGCGTTCGCCAAATATTTGTACGTCTCCCACTCCTTTAATCCGTTTGAGAGCGTCGGCAATGTAGAGATCGGCATAGTTGCTTAAATAGATGTCGTCATAAATATCTTGTTTTTTGTTTTCGTCGCGATCGGAATATATTCCAATTGCTAATAAGAAGTTATTATTAGCTTTTGTGACTTGTACGCCTGTCTGAGTCACGGGTCCAGGCAATCGCGATAGTACTGTTGATACTCGATTTTGTACATCTACTGCTGCTAAGTCTTGGTTGCGTCCCAATTCAAATGTCAAATTGATGCTACTCGTTCCATCGTTAGCGCTGGTGGATTTGATGTAGCGCACGCCTTCGATACCGTTGAGTTCTTGCTCTAAAACGTTGGTAACGGTAGATTCAACGACTGTCGCATTTGCCCCAACATAGTTTGAGGTTACGGTGACTAGAGGCGGAGCAATGTCAGGATACTGCGCGACTGGTAGCGTGGGGATAAACGCAATTCCCAGTAGGGCAATGATAATCGAACACACCGCCGCAAAGACGGGGCGTCTGATAAAGGTGTCAGAAATCGAGAAAATCATAAAAAATCAGTCGCAGATGGTTGACTGTTGCCGTTGTCATGGGCTAATCGGTAATTTACCCATTTTTCTCTTGATTCGGGCAGGAGGCAAAACCTACAAAAGTTGAGATACTTGGTTATACCCTATGAAAGTTGTAATTTGTCATTTGTCAATTATTAGTACGAAGTAGATAGCCGATCGCTCGTGACAGTTCCCAGTAGAAGAGTTTATAAATTACGAACGAATTGCTATATTAATGTAATACAAATACTACACAATTGACAAATAGCTGTGGTGCGATCGCGCTTTTCCTTTCATGCCAAAATCTCCATCTGTATATGGGGCAAGCATCCTACGTATCTAGTAGGGTCAGTCAATTAAGCGTGCAGGCTCTTATTGTGACACAAGTGGGGTACAGTAAACAGTAAAAAGGCAAACAAATGTACTAATAGGCTTAGAGCTAAGTGTTTGACGACGATCCGGAACGTAACTGTTCGGCGGTCTGCTCCAGAGATGTGCTTTCCCAGTGACTTAAGATAACAGCATTGACCGTATTGCTGATGACATTTAAAACAGTTTTCAAGCCGTCAGTGAGGCGATCGACACCTGCGACAAGTGCTACTCCTTCTACAGGCAGTCCTGCGGCTGAAAGTACGGTAGTCATCATAATAATTCCCGCGCCCGGTACGCCAGCGGTGCTAAATGAAACGAGAAAGGTACTGAGGGCGATCGCTAGCATCAGCGATGGAGTGAGCGGAATCTGATAGAGTTGCGCGATAAATAGAGCGTTGAATCCTTGTAAAATTGCCGAACCATCGCGTTTTAAAGCCGTACCTAAAGGAATAGCAAAGCTAGCAATATCTTCGCGCATTCCATAGTTTTCTTGAGCGTTTTGTAAGGCGATTGGTAGGGCTGCGTTAGAACTTGCCGTGCCGAATGCTAAAGATAATGTCGGAAAAAAACTTTGAAAAAAGTGTACTGGCTTTGCTTTTAGCATGAAAAGTACGAGAGCGTAAAACCCGATCATAATTATTGAGCCAATACACAAGCCAATAACATAGATCAAGAGTTTGAGAATTAACTCTAATCCTTGAGTGGCGATCGCCGAACTAATTAAGGCAAAAACTCCCAGTGGAGCTACATATAAAATCAACGATAAAACTTTCTCAAAAATAAAATAAATACTTTCTATAAGCGCGACAAAGCTAGTTGCTTTATCTCCAATTAATTGAATGCCAACACCAATTAGAGCGGCAGAAAAAATTGTTTGCAGCAGATTACCCGTACTTAATGCTTCTAAGGGATTAACTGGAATTAAACTCACTAACCAATCAATTAAAGATTGCTGCTGGATAATTTGTGTATTTTCTGGTATCTGAAAGCCAGTTACTCCTACTCCAGGTTTTAAGACAAGAGCTAGAAAAATTCCCAAACCAACTGCGATCGCGCTGGTAACTGCATAGCTAGAAATTAACTTCAGTGCGTATCTGCCAACTTGAGTTGCATTTTGAATGCGAGTTAAGCCGAGAATCAGTGAGGAAAAAACGATCGGCACAACGACAAATTGAATCAGGCGTAAGAAAGCTTCACCAAGAGGCGAGAGAAAATAGTAGTCGAGAAATGCGATCGCGTCTGGAAAGCCGTAGTTTAATAAGACTCCAAAAGCAATTCCTAATCCAAGTGCAGCTAAGATTAAGGTTGATATTTTCATGGGAGGACGCCGCAGCCGTTCTCGGATGCAAGGGAAGTGAAGTCATGACAATTGTAATTGCCTTTCACGCTTCTGGTTATCCTACATTTAAAGACTTACTCCCAGCAAGTACTACTAGGATGGGGCAAAGCCTTTCCTCAACTGGTCAGCTATACTCGGTTTGTAGAATTGATGCCAGGAGCGCGTGATGATGCTGCGCTGCTAGTCTTACAGGCGCACGGGCGAGATTGCTGGAATTAATTTCATCGATTCGACGCCGAATACCTATTTATTGAGGGATGTAAAGATTCGGCTTATTTGGTTTATAGTACCTAATTAGATGCGGTTTTGTGCTGCGATCGCGCTAATTCTCGGTGAAAAACTATGGCTCTCCGAACTAAAAAGAAGCCTCTTGCCCTGATTGCGATTATCATTTATAAATGTTTTACTGCCATGATATTAGCGATCGCTTCTATCGCAATATTTTTAGCTTTAGGAAATTATCAAAACTTATTGAGATTTGCCGATAATTATATTTTGGCAGGCAAAAGGGAAATAATTAAGTTTATCTTAGAAAAACTCCTCGCTCTCAATCCTAAAACTTTAGAGTTTAGTGGATTTGTCATGGGATTATACGCCATAGTGACTGTATTTGAAGCAGTTGGCTTGTGGTATGAAAAAGCTTGGGGAACTGTTTTAGTACTAGTATTAGTTGGCATTAGCTTGCCAGCAGAAATATTTGAACTTATTCGCGGTATATCAGTTATTAAACTCATAGTTTTTGCGATTAATGCAGCTCTATTTGGATATTTACTACGTGAGTTTGCTAACCGCAAGCATCAAGAACGGAAATTATAGATTGTTTTAGCGCTACTAGAATCCAAATACATTCTTCTGTCTCCTTCAATAAAAAACCCTCCCGTTGTGGAGCGGAAGGGTTGCCTTGAAGTGTGGTGTGAGGAGCAGACATAGAGTCTACTTACAAACATACTAATAATTGAATGTGACAAAAATGTGACAGATAGAGGACAATCGCAGGAAAATAATTATGACATCTATAAGATGAAACCTAGATTAGATTGGCAAGCGGTTAATATCCTTATTGCATCCAATGACAACCATAGCAGAACCCTTCTCTAAGCGCTTTCTGGGATCGGGGTTAATTTCAAATTTGCCATCTTGACTCACCGCTAGCAAGTTTAGCCCATAGCGGTTGCGGATTTGCAGCTCGCCGATCGTTTTGCCGTGAAATTCATCGGGGACGATCGCTTCCACGATGCTATGATCTGGGTCGAGGTCGAAGCGATCGAGGATAGCAGGTTTGGTAAGCGCTCGCGCTAACTCACATCCTGCTTCGTACTCAGGAAAAACAACGTGATCCGCACCGACACGATGTAATAATTTACAGTGAACATCTGTAGAGGCTTTAGCAACAATATGGGGTACGCCGCCCTCTTTTAGATTTAACGTTGTAATCACGCTCTCTTGAATATAGTTGCCAATTGCCACGATAACCGTATCAAACTCGTAAATCCCAGCTTCTTTTAACGCTACAGAATTAGTAGAATCAAGTTGTACGGCGTGAGCTGCAATGTGTTCGCTCATTACTTGGTTGACATTTTTCTCTTCAACGTCAGCCGCTAGTACTTCATAACCCAACCGATGTAGAGTAGCGCAGACAGCACGCCCAAACCGTCCTAAACCAATTACCGCAAATTGATGGTTATCTTTGCGGAGACTGCGAAAAAAACCTAAAGACGACAGATTCACACGCTTATACCTTTGCTTCAATCGACTTTACTTCTTATGTGAAGTAAAGTTAATAAATCGTTCTAACTCAAATATATACCTTTACCACTTAAAAACAGCATATTTGCTTATATCTCCCTACCTATCTCGTTTCTAGAGATTTAACCTACAAGCAAATTTTCTTCTGGATAGTGGATAGCAGTAGGGCGAGGATCTCCTAGTACAGCTCCTATGAGCAATAAGATACCCACTCGTCCAATAAACATAGTAGCAATTAAAACTAGCTTAGCCGCCGCAGAAATGCTAGCAGTAATTCCCGTTGATAGTCCCACGGTTCCAAAAGCAGACACGACTTCAAATAAGATTTGAATAAAATCTATATTCGAGTCAGTTAGGGAAATTAAAATTGTTGCCAGTATTACCGTGGCGATCGAACCAACTAGTACGCCAACAGCTTTTAAAATCAAGTTAAGTGGAATTTGGCGCTCGTAGAGCAGCACGTCCTCTTTACCTTGTAAAATCGCTTTGGTGCAGCTAGTTAACACGCGCAAAGTTGTGGTTTTTATCCCTCCACCCGTACCACCTGGACTTGCACCAATAAACATAAAGGCAATAGTAAGAAATAAGCCAGCATTGGTCATTTTACCAATATCAATCGTGTTAAATCCAGCCGTTCTGGGAGTGACAGACTGAAACCAAGCTGCTAATATTTTGTCTTGCAAACTTAGATTGCCGAAGGTATCAGGGTTTCCCAACTCGATTAAAAAGAAAGCGACTGTACCTGCAATCAATAAAATTAAACTCGTGCTAATTGCTACTTTTAAATCTAGAGAAAACACGACTTTTTCTGGCTTGCGGTTGATGCGATCGCGCAAGTAGATATAAAGTTGAAAAATTACTCCATAGCCGATCCCACCAAGAATAATTAATCCAGTGACGACTAAATTTAATAAAATAGACGATTGAAAACCAATAAAACTATCTTTAAACAAACTGAAACCAGCATTATTCCAAGAGTTGATGCTATGAAAAATAGCGAGCCATAAACCGCGATCGAGTCCATATTGAGGCGTAAAGACTGGTAAAAGTAGAAAGACACCTGTAATTTCAAAAATTAACGTCACGCCAATAATCGAACGGATTAAATCGGCACTATTAGATAACCCAGTTCGGTCAAGCGCCTGTTGGATTGCCACTTTATCCCGCAACCCAAATTTTACCCCGATTAAAACTAACAAAAAGGTAGTAGCAGTCATATAACCCAGTCCACCAATTTGTACCAGAGCGACCAAAATCACTTGTCCCAAAAATGAGAAATAAGTTCCTACATCTACCACAGATAATCCAGTAACACAAACAGCAGAGGTAGACGTAAAAAGCGCCACGATTGGGTTAGTCCAATCACCGCTACTAGAAGAAAAAGGCATCATCAACAGCAGCGCCCCAACAGTAATAACAGCTAAAAATCCTAAAGAAATAGTTCGAGGAACAGTCATTGTTTAGAGTGGGTAGTCAGTAGTGAGTAGTGGAGAGTCGGGAGTCGGGACTCAGGAGTTGGGAGCGGTCACCGGTCACTGTTCGCTGATAACTGACTCCCTTATGGTAGGCTAATTGCGGGTTACGTTAATACTGAGTTGTGATGAGTGCAACACTTTACGAGCGGATTGGGCAATTTTACGATTCCTCCTCTAGTTTGTGGGAACAGGTATGGGGAGAACACATGCATCATGGCTACTATGGCACAGATGGAAAACAGAGAAAAGAGCGACGACAGGCGCAAATCGATTTGATTGAAGAACTGCTGCAATGGGCAGGCGTAGAGGAAGCACAGCATATCCTTGATGTCGGCTGCGGTATAGGTGGTAGCTCGCTATATCTAGCCCAAAAATTTAACGCCCGAGCAACGGGAATTACCCTCAGCCCTTTTCAAGCGAATCGAGCCAAGCAACGGTCTCAAGCTATGGGTTTGAGTCAACAAGCTGAATTTTTGGTAGCAGATGCTCAAAATATGCCTTTCGCGGATAACAGCTTCGACTTAGTTTGGGCATTAGAAAGCGGCGAACACATGCCAGACAAAGTTAAGTTCATGCAAGAGTGCTACCGCGTGCTGCAACCTGGGGGAAAGCTGATAATGGTGACTTGGTGTCATCGCCCTACAGATGCTCGGTCGGGAGGTATTCTGACAGCAGACGAGCAAAAGCATCTCAACGAGATTTATGAAGTTTATCACTTACCTTACACGATCGCCCTACCAGAGTATGAAGCGATCGCCCGCCATCTCGATCTAAACAACATCCGTACTGCCGATTGGTCAACTGCCGTGGCTCCATTTTGGGATGTGGTAATTGATTCTGCTCTTAACCCAACAGCAATTTTAGGTTTAATTTTATCCGGCTGGGAAACAATTCAAGCAGCACTGTCTCTGGGGTTAATGCAACGGGGCTACCAGCGTGGTTTAATTCGATTTGGCTTGTTGTGTGGGATTAAGTAATGAAACGTACCGGTAAGAAGCAGAGAACGCCGCAGGTAGAACATTTGACTCTCAGGGAATGGTTTTATGCTTTTTGGAAGTTCTCGCGCCCTCATACAATTATTGGTACGAGTTTAAGCGTCTTAGGAATGTATTTAATTGCTTTTGATGCGGTCAATTCCTCTTCACTCATTGCTCCTACACAGGCAATTTATACCGATATATCAATCGTCGAGCGCGTCATTCATTGGTTAAATTCTCCTCTACATCCTCTATTTTTAGCGTGGATTGCTTGTCTATGCGGCAACATATATATTGTTGGCTTGAATCAACTAGAAGATGTTGAAATTGACAAAATTAATAAACCACATTTACCCATAGCGTCTGGTGAGTTTTCGCGGCGTACGGGTCAAATTCTAGTAGTCGCAACAGGAATTTTGGCGCTGTCATTGGCGGGAATTTCCGGACAGTATTTATTTGGCATGGTAGCAATAAGTTTAGCAATTGGTACGGCTTATTCTTTGCCACCCATACGTTTGAAAAAATTTCCTTTTTGGGCGGCTTTATGTATTTTTTCTGTTAGAGGAGCAATAGTTAATTTAGGATTGTTTCTGCATTTTAACTGGTTGTGGCAAGGAATTTCAGGAATTCCCAGCTCAGTTTGGACATTAACTTTATTTATTTTGGTATTTACGTTTGCGATCGCGATTTTTAAGGACATTCCCGATATAGAAGGCGACCGTCAGTATCACATTACAACTTTTACCATTGCTTTGGGTAAGGAAAAAGTTTTTCAATTGGCACTTTGGATTATAACTGCGTGCTATTTAGGTATGATAGTTGCAGGGATTTTTGGACTTCCCTCAGTTAACTCAAATTTTCTCGTCGCTACCCACTTATTGCTCTTAGCTTTACTATGGTGGCGCAGTCGTCAAGTAGACTTACAAGATAAAAGCGCGATCGCCAGATGCTATCAATTCATTTGGAAGCTATTTTTCCTAGAGTATCTACTATTTCCAGTGGCTTGTTTATTGGGTTAGTCGGGAATTGATAATTGCTTGTTAGTTGCTAGTTGGAGGTTGATGGCAAGAAATATTTTCACGCACCACGATGCAGCTAAAAGGGCGTGAAGACGCTTCACCGCTCGCTGCAACACCCCACGCACCACTCTTTACTGATAACTGGCTTCTTTCCTGGGGAGGATGGAAATGTTACTCTGTTTGTATAGGGTCTAAACAGTAGGATTACCTCATTGAGGAAATATAACTATGCACATATTAATGCAAGCAGCAGCAGATGCAGCAGTAAATCAGCCCCACTTTCCAATTTCTGCAACTCTAGTATATGTAGTTGGTTTCATTGCTGCTGCCACAATTGGCTCAATTGCTTGGTACAACTCTAAGCGTCCTGTAGGCTGGGAAGATAAAGAGCGTCCTGATGTAGTACCAGAAGTGAAAAAAGAAGAAACTCCTGGAGTTGGCGAACCCAAGTGATAGAAAAGTCAGAAGTCAGAAGTTACTAAATACAAATAACCAATGACTAACTTTGAGCCTCTACCCAACGGCGGTAGAGCTTTTGAATTGCTTGAATTGCAGAATTGTGAATGGAACGATGCTCTGTTTCTTCTGAATGAGAAGATTCTATTTTATTGAGCAATTTAGCTTCTTCCACGGCAACATCGCCGTCACTGTAAATTAAGCCGCTAATAGCTTCAATCAAACTTTGGTAAGCTGTTTCACTAGGGCGATCGCCTAAATATGCTTGAATCCATTCATAGCATTCTGCGGGCTGTACTGTTCGGAGTTCGTTTAGCAAAGGTCGAATCTCTGGATCGTCAGCCAAATTTTTTGCGCGAGCGACTTGCTGAAGATATCTCCTTTCCTCTGGTTGAATTTTGCCGTCCAACCAAGCAGCACCGATCAAAATTTTAACTAAAGTTTTGGTATTAGAATTGGTAGTCATTTTTGGTAATTGGTAATTGGTAGTTGACAAAAGGCAAGACGTCACCGATCGCTGATAATTGATAACTACTCCCTCTTCTTCAATCGAACCATAAAAAAGCCATCCATTTGATGCTGATGGGGAAACACTTTCAGCCAACCTGAAGTGGTGAAAAATGGGGTTGCAGGAGAATCAGATGGAGGCGGATCGATTTGCCATTGGGGATGGCTAGATAAAAACCATTCCACTGCTCTTTCATTTTCTAGAGGATGCAGAGTACAAGTGGCGTATACGAGAATACCACCAGGTTTGACCCAGGTAGCAGTACATTCGAGTAGTTCTTTTTGTAAGTTAGCAAGTTCTTGCACTGATGCGGGTGTTTGTCGCCAACGAGCATCGGCGTGACGGTGCAAAGTTCCCAATCCAGAACAAGGAGCATCGAGTAACACGCGGTCGGCTGTATTGGTAAACTGAGGTAGAGAACGGCTATCCCCAGGACAAATTCTTATCGATCGCAATTGTAAGCGTTCGGCATTGGCTTTAAGTTTATTTAAACGAGATGTAGTGCGATCGCAAGCCCAGATAGTCCCTCGATCTTGCATTAATTCTGCTATGTGAGTTGTCTTACCTCCAGGTGCAGCACAAGCATCAATGACAACTTCTCCCGATTGCGGATCGAGTAAATGACTCACAAGTTGAGCGCTACTATCTTGTACAGTCCACCATCCCGCACTATATCCAGGCAAATTCTGAATTGCACCAATACTTCCAGTCAACCTCAAAGCTTGGGGTAGATGGGGAAGCCGAGTCACGGATATCCCTGCTGCTTGCAACTGCGTTTCTACTTGTTCGATGGAAGTTTGTAAAGTATTGACTCGTAAATCGATCGCTGGTGGTTGATTAAACCATTCACATAGCTGTTCTGTCTCTACCAAACCTAACTGTTCCAACCATAATTCAATAATCCAATTGGGATAGCTGTGTAGAATTCCCAGTCTTTCAACTGGATCTTCTGGTAATGGGTAATTGGTAATTGGTAGTTGCTCCTCTGCTCCTAGTCTCCTAGTCTCCTCTGCTCTCTTCCCCAACTCCCGAATATACTGACGCAAAATCCCATTGACAAATCCCTTCAACCCAGCAAACCCATTGGTTTTAGCTAATTCCACTGTGGTATTGACAGCAGCAGAAGGAGGAATTTGGGTGAGATAGCACAGCTGGTATAAGCCGAGGTGGAGAATCGTGCGTAAGTCGGGGGGTTGTTGGTGAGATGTTTTTTTGGCTAAGCGATCGATCAGAGCATCAAGCGATCGCATTCTTCTAACGCTACCGTAAACTAATTCTGTTACCAAACGGCGATCGATAGCGTTTAAATCTGATTGACTCAGTACCCGATTTAAAGCTACATCTGCATATGCGTCGCGATGTACTGCCTTGAGAGCGATAAAAGCTAGTTGGCGAGGATTTTCCATGCCCGATTGTAAGTTGGATTCATTAATACACCAACTTCTTTCAGTATAGGGATTAGTATGCAGCTACTTGGCGATCGGAGAAAAATTTACCGCTTTCCTCTAGTGTCGCATCTGTGGCTAACCAAATCGCTGTATCGGCTCCTTGTGCAGGTGTTCTGGGAGCCGCTGCGCCTCCCATATCTGTTTTTACCCAACCAGGAGACATGGCATACACGGCGATTCCTTGAGATTGCAAAGCTTCGGCTAGCATGATACTGGCTCCGTTCATGGCAAGTTTGGACAAGCAATAGCTGGGTATATCAGCAGAAAGTCCCTGCAACTGACCTAATCCGCTAGACATATTAATTACCTTAGCGGTGGCTGGTGCTTTTGTTAGTAGCGGTAGAAATGCTTGCGTTACCCGCACGGCACTGAAAGCATTGGTATCCATCGTTTTTATCAGCAATTCGCGGGAAATTGTCAGGATGTTAACGCCTTCATCAGGATAAATTCCAGCGTTGTTAATCAAGACATCGAGATGAGAAATTTCTTGACTTAACTGGGTAGCGGCGCGTTGAATACTCTCGTCATCTGTTACATCCAGTTCTAACACCCGTACTGATTCAGCAGGTTTTAATTGCCGTGCTGCTGCTTTTGCTTTATCGAGCGATCGCGCTGCCAGGATTACGTCAAATCCTGCCTCTAGCAATCCTTGACAAATGGCAAATCCTATACCTTTATTTCCACCCGTGACGAGGGCATATTTTCGATTCGATGAGTTCATGATAGATAAGTTAAAAGTTAAAAATCAAAAGTCAAAACCCTAGGTTTGGAATGATTCGCTCTATCTTTATGCAACAACCTGCAATACAATTTTGCCTCGCGTTCGTCCGCTCTGGCTTAACTGGTGTGCTTGTGCGGCTTCACTCAACGGTAGTACAGTTTCTACCTGAGGTTTAACTTGTCCTGAGTCAACCAAAGCGGCAATTTCATCTAATTGTGCCGCATTTGGCTGTGCGTAGGTGATGGCAACGCGCACGCCTGTACTTTCTGGCGGTGAATTGACAATTGAAACAAGAATTCCGCCTGGTTTGAGAACCTTGAGCGATCGCGCTTGCGTTTCACCACCAATCGTATCTAATACCACATCGAGATCGCGCACGACATCTTCAAATGCTATTGTTTGATAATCTATTACTTCGTCTACTCCCAGTTGGCGGATAAATTCAGTATTGCGAGCTGAAGCCGTACCGATAACATACGCACCCTTGGCTTTTGCTAGTTGCACGGCGATCGAACCCACTCCACCAGCTGCGGCATAGATGAGAATTTTTTGCCCGGCAACTAGGTGTGCCGTATCAAAAATTGCTTGCCAAGCTGTCAGTGCTGCCACTGGTAAAGCTGCCGCTTGAATAAAATCAATGCTTTTGGGCTTTAACGTTACCTCCGATTCTTTAGCAGCAATATATTCAGCATACGTACCTTCCCTCCGCAAGCTAGCGTAGCCATACACTTCATCCCCTGGCTTAAGTCGCTGTACTGCTGAACCAACAGATTCCACAACCCCCGCAACATCAGCACCCAGAATATGTGGCAGAGCGTAAATCTTGCCTAAATATCCCTCGCGGATCTTCCAATCTACTGGGTTCACCCCAGCAGCACGAACGCGAATCAAGACTTCATCTGCTGCGGGTTGAGGTTGCGGCACGTCTTCATACTTCAAAACATCTGCGCCACCATAAGCGTGCATCCGAATTGCTTTCATAGTTTTTTCTGGGGTGTAGCGTTTGGTTGCAGGTTGAAAGTTAAACGCTTCGCGTTTACTCTCAACTGACTTACCGTTCCTGTTCTGTAGGACGGATCAAAATTTCATTCACGTTGACGTGGGGTGGTTGGGTTACGGCGTAAATAATGGCTGCGGCAATATCTTCGCTATCTAAAGTTCTGACAGAGCCGTAAAATGCTTTTGCTCGTTCTTTATTAAGGCGGCAATAAAAGAGAGGGCAGGGCTTTTATAGATTACGCAACAAGACCGCACTACATCTCGACTTGATCAGAAGCCCTGCCCTCTCTTTCCGTGCCAGGTTAATAGCTTCAGGATTGGTGATGTGCTGGGCTAACTCTGTGGCTACTAAACCTGGTTCGATAATAGTGACGCGAATATTATGCTGATAAACTTCCTTCCGCAGAGATTCGGAAAAAGCACCAACTGCCCATTTGCTAGCGTTATAAACTCCGGTTCCCGCATTTGCAACTCGTCCGGCGACAGAAGAAATGTTGACGATATGCCCTTCTCCCTGAGTTTTCATCAGTGGTAAAACGGCATGGGTGGCATACATTAACCCCAAGACGTTGACGTTAAACATCCGCCGCCAATCTTCAGTATCTGCACCATCGATCGCTCCTAGCAACATAACTCCAGCATTATTGACGAGAATATCGACTCGTCCCCATTTATCTTGAGTTTGAGCTACCATCTGCCGTACTTGTGCTTCGTCAGCAACATCGGCAGTAAATGCGATCGCCTCCCCACCACTTTCGCGAATGCGTTGATTCAAAGCTTCCAGCCTGTCAGCACGTCTTGCCGCGATCGCGACTTTTGCACCTTGGTTAGCTAAGGCAATCGCTGTAGCTTCGCCAATTCCAGATGAAGCCCCAGTGACGATCGCCACTTTATCTGATAACACTGCCATGTAGATGACTCCAATATTTTAAGTTCAGGTGGGCATCGCCCATCCTACTAGCTCGTACCTTCTTTAATTGCGAATTACGAATTGCGTAGCTTGCTTCCCCACAGGGGTATTGCGAATTGTTTTAGTCATCACCCGCCGATCGCGCCAACAACTGCCCCTTCATAGGCAGTATTTACAGCCACATCTTTCCAAGCCTCTATCTCTGCTTTAACCGATTCTAGTTTTGTTTCAATTGCACCCACAGCATCTGCACCAAGTGCCAACCGTAAGGGCGGGTTGTCGCTATTCACAGCTTGAATCATTGCTTCGGCTGCTTTGACGGGATCGCCTGGTTGCTTGCCGTCCATATCTCGCATCCACTGCCGAAAGCCACTGATAATCTCTGCGTACTCTGCGATGTGGGTGTCAGGCATGTCAATCGATCGCCCGTTGAAATCCGTTCTAAATGCCCCTGGTTCGACAATTGTGACTTTAATTCCCAAAGCAGCAACTTCTTTTGCTAGTGCTTCCGATACGGCTTCTAAAGCAAACTTTGTCCCGCAATAGTATCCCGATCCAGGAAAAGAGACAAACCCGCCGACTGAGGAGAGATTGAGGATATGACCGCTGCGTTGCTGTCGCATTTGGGGCAATACCGCCTTGATCGTGGCGATCGCACCGAATAAATTGGTTTCAAATTGGCGGCGAATAGCTTCTTCGCTAACTTCTTCAATTGTGCCAATTAGCCCATATCCTGCATTATTTACTAACACGTCAATGCGTCCGAATTTGGCGATCGCTGTTTCTACCGCTGCTTTGACTTGTTCTGGCTGAGTCACGTCTAACTGTACTGCTAGAGCGCGATCGGGGTATTTTGTCTGAATATCTTCGACTTGCTGCGGATTTCGTGCCGTCACAACAACTTTCTTGCCCCGATCTAATACTGCTTGGGCGATCGCTCTCCCGAAACCACTGGAACTACCTGTAATCAACCACACGCGAGAACTGTGTAGAGATGTCATAAAACTCTCCAATTGCTAGATTGGTTTACTCTATTTCGCGATCGAATTCTAAGTTGTACGTTTTGGTTTGAAGTGTCTAAACCTACTCAATTCGTTTCGATACAGCTATTTAAAATCAAGCAGAATAACATTTTATTTTGAGTTGTTTACTCCTTAATTTCCTCTTGATTTATCAATCGCTAGCCAATTAATTGATGGTTCCTCATGCATACTTCAAGTTAAAACAAGTGGAGTTATATTGTCAACTAAATTTCAGATTTACTACCTATTAAATCGGTTAAACCATATGTTGATAAATTCCAATTAAGTTTCCATCAGGATCGCGCAGATAAGCAGTTTTGAGATCGTAACTGGGATTTCCCATTGGCTCTCTAGTAAATTTAATTCCTTTATGTTTGAGTTCGTGACAAACTGTTTCTACATCGGCAACGACGAAAACAAGCACGACTCGATCTTGACATTCTGCATGAGGTGGTAAGCGATCGCTACCAATTATTTCTGCCATTTCTTGCCGCTGTGATATTGCTAATTTCATATCTCCAGCGGCAAATTCAGCATATCCTTCATGAGTAGCATCTACTAGCACTTTAAATTCCATGATATCTCGATAAAAAGCAAAACAAGCTTTTAAATCGGTGACTAACAGTCTAGTGTAGGAAGTACGAACTTGCATAATTCAGTTATCAAAAAGTGGTGCGTGGTGCGTGGTGCGTGAGGAGATTTTGACTTTTACTCCTTAGGCTCGGTAAAAACGACTTCGTATAGGTGGAATTCGTTTTCTGATAAACCTTGCCAATATTCTCGCACGGGTGCAAACTTTGGATCTTTAATTAGTAGTTCAAAATTATCGAGCGTTCGCCAAAATCCATAATTTATCGTGCGCGTACCATCAAAAGAACGATGAAAATTTGCAGATAATAGATCGGGATGTTCTAAAGCAATTGTGACGTTCTCTCGCTCTAATTCTATCAAGCGAGACCGATCTTCTGGCTTCATTCTAAATTCTCCCAAGTGAATTAAGCGACCTGGATAAATGTGCAGATCTGCTGATTCTGGTAAAGAAACTGTCACCTCATATATGTGGCAGTCTAGTAAATGAAAATTCGATAATTTAGCTGCTCCCCGCGCCTGTACTTCAGAGTTGTTGAGAAAAGCTTTGTAGTCTTCTAGAGTTTTCCACTGAGCGTAGTTGAGTACTCTCAAACCGTCTAAACTTTTGTGGAGGCTGGATGAAACAAAACCACGTTGGTGCTTGACTTCTGCCTCGACGAATTCCACAATGCTATTGATGAGTTCCTGCTGTTGTTCTGGTTCTACAGCAAAAATAATGATGACTGTAATCACCTCATTGTGTTTGGCAATGGCAGGCATTTTTAGACCTCTACTCAGCTACAGCAATCTTCAATTGTTGGCGAACTCAATTTTGCTCGTTAAGAAATCTTATATTCAAGGCGATAAAGACTACTAATTCCTGTTAGATAAAGCGTATTGCGATCGCTGCCTTGACCCCAGGCTAAATTAGTAATAACTTCAGGCGCGTAGATGCGGTCTTTCAATTCACCACTGGGGGAGAAGATCCAAATACCTTTTGGTCCAGCAGAGTAAACATTTCCCTTGGCATCAATCGCCATTCCATCTGCATTCCAGTCATCAGAGTCGCCTGTCATTTGAGCAAAGACGCGATCGCTAGTTAAAGTGCCATGGGGATTGACATCAAAGCAATGAATGGTACGAGTTGCAGAATCATTAATGTAGAGTCGTTTTTCATCCGGAGAGAATACTAACCCGTTGGGCAAGCCTAAATCTTTGGTTTGCAGGGAAAGTTGACCGTCAGGCGAAATTTTGTAGACTCCATTAAAATCTAATTCTTTGCCCTGGCTCATTTGGGGCAAACCGTAGGGCGGATCGGTAAAGTAAATACTACCATCGCTGCGAATAGTTAAATCGTTAGGACTGTTAAGCCGTTTCTCTTCATAGCGATCGGCAAGAACAGTAATGCTGCCATCAGTTTCAGTGCGAGCGATACAGCGATCGCGATTTTCGCAAGCAACTAAGCGCCCTTGAGGATCGAAGGCTAATCCAGAGGCATTTCTTGCTGGCTGACGAAATACGTCTATTCGATCGTCAGCCGAAAGTTTGTAAATGGCATCGCCTTGGGCATCGCAAAACAGCAAGTAATCGCCGGATGCATTGTAAACTGGTCCTTCTAAAAATGTAAACCCGGTCGCCACCCGCTCCAAATTGAAAAAATCGAGGCTGTGGGTTCGAGCATAATACTGGGCAAACTCATCAAATGTTGTGGCGGGTTTGTGGGTGATGTCTGCGATCGCTGTTGTTACGGGTGAACCATACCCCTCTGCCCAACACGCGAACAGTTGTAGTTCTGCATCTAAATACCACTCTGGTTCACCGTTAGCTAATCGCGCTGCCTTGAGATCGGCTGGGGCGACATCAGCGTAGGTAACAGGTCGTTTCAACGCCTGCGAAAACTTTTGCGCTACTTCATCAAATGGAATTGCTGCAGAACCAGTCAATGTATAGGTTTTATTCTCATGTCCCGACTCGCTCAAGCAGACAGCAGCCACAGCAGCGACATCGCGGGCATCCACATGGGAGATTTTGGCATTTCCTACAGTACTGTAAATTGCTCCTTGCTGGGCGATCGCAGGCGCAAACCAGCGCATGTTTTGCATGAACATATTCGGTCGTAAGTGAGTCCATGCGATGCCAGAGGCTTCAATTTGTTGTTCTACTTGCCGATGCCATTGCTGAAATGTGCTGGGTAAAGCAGGCTCAAGTTCAGCTCCCATGACTGAGAGTTTTACTATATGCTGGACTCCTGCTCGTTGAGCTGCCTGCACAAAATTTGATTCCATCTCAACTTGGCGCGGGTCGTTGGATGTAACTAGAAATGCTTTTTCTATTCCCTGCAATACTGCATCTAATGTATCGTAGTGTAGAAAATCTCCTTGAGTCAGTTCGATGCCTTGTTCTTTTAGATGTGTTGCCTTTGCCAAATCGCGTACCAATACCCGCAACGGCAACTTCTTTCCGACCAGATGCTTGACGACTTCACCGCCTAGATTTCCAGTTGCACCTGTAATCAGAATTGTCATGTTGCTCTCCTGTAGTTGAGATTAACGTTCTCGGTTACAGCCAACTTCTGATGCTAATTGTTTTGTTATTTTCAACACCGCAAGAATTAGAATTGTCGCGTCCAGAGGATATTAGCATCAGTACTGACAGGTGCGCTACTAGCTATTTTTCTAGGTTGACTGGTAGACGCAGACAACTACAAACTACCAACTACCAATTGACGCGCCTCTATCGGTTCCCCCGTCAAACTAAAAGCCCGTACTTCGGTAATCTTGACCGTGACTAATTTACCCTTAAGCTTGTTAATATCGCCATCAAAGAAAGTCAAACGATTTCCTCGCGTTCTTCCCATTACTTGCTGAGGATTTTTGGGGTTTTGGTCTTCTACCAGCACCTCTTCAACTCTACCTAAATAACGCTGCGATCGCGCTTGAGCAGTAATAGCAACTAAATGATTCAATCTTTGCAGGCGATCGCTCTTGACTTCTTCACTCAATTGTGCATCCCACAAGGCGGCGGGAGTGCCGGGACGCGGGGAGTAAGCAGCGGTATTCAAATGGTCGAAACCAATATCGGCAACTAATTTGAGAGTATTTTCAAACTGCGTCTCGGTTTCCCCAGGAAAGCCGACAATGGCATCAGCACTAATTGAAGCATCGGGCATGAGTTGCCGAATTCTATCGATAATCCGTCGATATTTTTCGTGCGTGTAACCCCGTGACATCCGTTTGAGGACTTCGTTATCTCCTGATTGGAAGGGGATGTGAAAATGCTCGCACACCTTTGGTAGCTCCGCACAGGCACGGATCAACCGTTCCGTGAAATAACGCGGATGGCTGGTAGCAAAACGGAGGCGATCGATTCCTGGTACGTCGTGGACGTAGTAAAGTAAATCTGTCAGCGTGTGTAAGTGTCTCCCTTCTGGGGTAGTTCCTGGCAAATCGCGTCCGTAGGCATCAATATTTTGACCGAGTAAGGTGATTTCCTTGTATCCCTGCTTGCCTAACTCTACCATCTCTGCTTCGATCGCCTCCGGCGTGCGAGACTGTTCTACGCCACGCACGTTGGGAACCACGCAGTAAGTACAGCGCTCGTTGCAACCGTAGATAACGTTAACCCAAGCCGTTACAGTGCTATCGCGGCGCGGTTTAGTAATATCTTCTACAATTTGAATTGGTTCTGTTGCTACAACTTGATTGCCGTCAAATACCTGTTCTAGCAAATCTCCCAAACGATTAGCGTGTTGCGGTCCCATGACGAGATCGATTTCCGGTACTCGTCGCAGCAGTGTTTCTCCTTCCTGCTGCGCTACGCAACCAGCTACAACTATTGTTAAATCTGCTTGTTCCTGCTTGCGCTTCGCTTGTCTGCCCAGGTAGGAATAAACTTTTTGCTCGGCGTTGTCCCGAATCGTGCAAGTATTGTAGAGGAGTAAATTTGCTTCATTCGGGTCTTCTGACCACTCGAAGCCCATATCTTCAAGGATGCCAGCCATGCGTTCGGAGTCAGCCTTGTTCATCTGGCAGCCAAAAGTTGTGATGTGATAGCGGCGGTTAGGAGCGATCATTGCGTGCAGACAAGTTCGGATTTAGCTTTACATTCACTAATTATAGGTTTTTGCATAGATTTTTACGGCTCTCCTAGCTTGACTAGGAGTTAATCTTCAATCCATTTAGTAAAAAATACTACTATAAAAATAATTTTTCTACGCAATATTACCGTATGATAATCATCACTACCCCTAAACTGGGTGCAAATTTTAAAGATGACAAAAGTTTCTGTTATTGTTTTGGTTTACAAAAGTGAGCCATATATTGCAGCGACAATTCATTCGGTGTTAGCACAAACTTACAAAAACTTTGAAATTCTAGTTATTGATGATGGTTCGCCAGATCGCAGTGTAGAGATCTGCCAGCAATTTAACGATCCGAGAATCAGAATTATTCGTCAAGAAAATCGCGGCGTACCAGCAGCGAGAAACACGGGAATTCGTCACTCGCGGGGAGAATATATCGCCTTTTTAGATGGAGACGATTTGTGGTTGCCACAAAAATTATCAAAACAAATCGTGCATCTCGAATCATCTCCATTTGTCGGAATGAGTTTTTGTCGTTCTAGTTTTGTCGATGAGAATGGTAAGTGTTTGGGTACTTACCAAATGCCTAAGCTGAAAGGAATTAACTTATCGTATCTACTCCGTTGCAATCCAATTGGGAATGGTTCGGCGGGAGTCATACGTCGCAAAGTTTTAGAAGATATCAAATTTGCGCATCAGCGACATGGCAGTTCTGAGGACTGCTATTTTGACGAAAAATTCAGGGTGTCGGGGGGAGAAACTGATTTCTTACTGCGAATACTGATTCAAACTAAATGGAAAATCGAAGGAATTCCCGCAGCTTTGACGCTATATAGAGTCAATTCTACTGGGATGACAGCAAACCTAATGAAGCGGTTAGAATCTGCCAGCCAAGAAATAGAAAAAACCCGCTCGTATGCACCAGAATTAAACTTGCGTTGGCATGGATCGATTAAAGCATACTATATCAGATATTTAGCCCGCAGTGCCGTTCGTTTTCGGGAGAGGAAAATAGCAATTAAATTGATTCATCTAGCTTTAGCTAACTACTGGAAATTAATAGTTGAGGAACCCTATCGTACCCTATCAACACTGGTCGCTGCCTACTTGCTCCTACTTCTACCGCAAAAATTATATAATCGAATTGAGAATATAGCAGTAAAAGCGATCGGCACTATCCAAGAACGAAAAATTAGAAGGGATACTTTGAATAGTCGTTGAGTAAAAGACAAGGAGGACAAGGGAGACAACGGGGAGAAGTCAAAAGTCAAAAGTCAAAAGTCAAATTTGCCAGATGAATACTAAAGAGCAACTTATCCAAGAAATTGATTCTTTGAGCGAACCTGAATTGCAGAAAGCCTTAGAATTAATTCGTACTGTGAAAAAGCAGACTCCAGAGAGCAAGGCATTCAAAGCGTATTTAGAAACTGAGGAAAAATGGTCGGGAGTGTATCGTCGTCTTGCAGATTCCTGAGTTTGTACAAAAAGCAGATGTGCTAGCCATTCACCAACGTCAAGTTGAAAGATTCGGCGGACTCGACGGTATTAGAGATGAGGGATTGCTAGATTCAGCTTTAGCACAACCTCAAACTACCTTTTTTGGAGAATTGCTACATCCCACTCTTTCTACACAAGCTGCGGCTTACCTATATCACCTTGCTAAAAATCATCCGTTTCTAGACGGTAACAAGCGAACTGCTTTTGCTACTACGATCGCTTTTTTAGGAATGAATGGCTACGAACTCAACATGAGTGAAGAAGCAGCTTATCATCTTGTGATACAAGTAGCTCAAGGGGAAATGAGTAAGGAATAACTTAGTTTACTATTGGAACAACACATACAGCCACAGTAAGCGATCGCCAGATATTTATTTATAAATTTATAATATTTCCTCATAATTATAAATACTGGGAGGTGCGATCGCAAGCAAACATGCAACTCTCACGAATGACCGATGACCAATGACAAGTGAAGATTATGAGAGATTTGCGCGGATTTATCAAACTCCTAGAAGAAAGAGGACAATTGCGGCGAATTACCGCATTGGTTGACCCAGATTTAGAAATTGCCGAAATTTCTAACCGGATGTTACAACAAGGTGGTCCTGGATTGTTGTTTGAGAACGTCAAAGGTTCGCCCCATCCTGTAGCAGTTAACTTAATGGGGACGGTAGAAAGGATCTGCTGGGCGATGAACATGCAGACACCTCAGGAATTAGAAGAACTGGGGAAAAAGCTGAGTATGCTGCAACAACCAAAGCCGCCAAAGAAGATTTCTCAAGCGGTGGAATTTGGCAAGGTGTTATTTGATGTCGTCAAAGCGAAACCAGGAAGAGACTTTTTTCCCGCTTGTCAGCAAGTCGTCATTCAAGCTGACGAACTCGATTTAAACAAACTGCCTCTGATCCGTCCCTATCCCGGAGATGCAGGTAAAATTATCACCCTAGGTCTAGTCATTACCAAAGATTGCGAGACGGGTACGCCCAACGTCGGCGTGTATCGCTTGCAGTTACAATCCCGCAACACGATGACAGTGCATTGGTTATCGGTACGGGGCGGAGCGAGACATTTGCGTAAAGCAGCAGAACGAGGTAAGAAATTAGAAGTCGCGATCGCCCTTGGTGTCGATCCTTTAATTATCATGGCAGCAGCTACGCCGATTCCTGTCGATTTATCGGAATGGCTGTTTGCCGGACTCTACGGCGGTTCTGGGGTAAACTTAGCCAAGTGCAAGACAGTAGATTTAGAAGTTCCCGCCGACTCCGAATTTGTTTTAGAAGGAACCATTACCCCAGGTGAGGTTTTACCCGATGGTCCTTTTGGCGATCATATGGGTTACTACGGTGGTTTGGAAGATTCGCCCTTGGTGCGTTTCCACTGCATGACTCACCGTCAAGACCCAATTTATTTGACTACATTTAGCGGTCGTCCGCCGAAAGAAGAAGCAATGATGGCGATCGCCCTCA
>ERZ1066119.168-NODE-168-length-50192-cov-28.831163_pt1 | contig 50192 bp, 49 predicted proteins | sample MGYA00382766_ERZ1066119 | MGnify/ENA primary metagenome ERZ1066119 (study PRJEB33369, sample SAMEA5778349) | biofilm metagenome | biome: Industrial cooling water; feature: Water cooling tower basin; material: Biofilm | place: United Arab Emirates | collected...
ATCGTGCCGACGTTCACGTGGGGCTTGGTGCGCTCGAACTTACCCTTGGCCATGGCTGTTGCTTCTCTCGTCGCTGCAGTGGGTGTTGGTTGTGAGGTACTGACTGACTACGGCCGGCCCTTGACGGCCCGGCGGGTGCGGGAAGGCCCGCGTACGGCATGGTGCTCACGAAAGGAATCGAACCTTCGACCTCCTCCTTACCAAGGAGGTGCTCTACCGACTGAGCTACGTGAGCGGAACCTGGATCCAGGCGGGTCGTGTCGCGGCGTTCAATGGAGCGGGAGACGGGAATCGAACCCGCACCATCAGCTTGGAAGGCTGAGGTTCTACCGTTGAACTACTCCCGCGCCGGACGACCTGCTTGGGCACTGCGCCGGTGACTGGTAAGGCCGCCGGTTTGAAGCATGTATCGCTGGTGGAGGGAGGTGGATGGCTGCGGGCGCTACGCGCCCTTGGCCCTGCGGGCCGCGCCTTGCGGCGCGCACGATGACGCTTCGCGTCATCGCCGAACCAGACGGTGGTTCTCATCCACCTCCGGTCCTGCCCTGTTCCACATTCCACCAATGAAACAGTCCTGCATGTTGCTTGGTGGAGGGAGGTGGATTCGAACCACCGAAGGCGTGAGCCAGCAGATTTACAGTCTGCCCCCGTTGGCCGCTTGGGTATCCCTCCAAAGAGCCCGCAATTCTGGCGGGGGGTGGAGGGGAAGTCAACGGTTGGTCTCCATGCGCTGCGCAGCTTGAGTGCTGCGATCAGGAGGCTGGGGGAGAGATCTTGGCGTCTCGCGGCGACAACCATCCCCACCCCAGCCCTCCCCTTGAAGGGGGGGGAGAGAGCCTCGCGTCAGACGTTGAAGCGGAAATGCAGCACGTCGCCCTCGGCCACCCGGTATTCCTTGCCCTCCAGGCGCAGTCGGCCCGCGTCGCGGGCGCCGGCTTCGCCCCGGTACTTGAGGAAATCGTCGTAGCCGATGGTCTCGGCGCGGATGAAGCCCTTCTCGAAGTCGGTGTGGATGACCCCGGCGGCCTGCGGCGCGGTCGAGCCGGCCTTCACGGTCCAGGCGCGGACTTCCTTCACGCCGGCGGTGAAGTAGGTCTGCAGCCCCAGCAGGGCATAGGCGGCGCGGATGACCCGGTTCAGGCCCGGCTCGTTGAGGCCAAGGTCGGCCAGGAAGGCGTCGCGGTCGGCGTCGTCGAGCTGGCTCAGTTCCTCCTCGATCGCGGCCGAGACCGGGACGACCTGGGCGCCCTCGGTCGCGGCGCGGGCGCGCACCGCGTCCAGGTGCGGGTTGTTCTCGAAGCCGTCCTCGAGCACGTTGGCCACGTACATCACCGGCTTGAGGGTCAGCAGGAACAGGTCGCGCACCAGCACGCGGTCGTCGTCCGACAGCGCGACGGTGCGCGCGGCCTTGCCGGCGTCGAGCGCCGCGCGCAGGCGGCCCAGTACCTCGACGCGGGCCTTGGCCTCCTTGTCGCCGGTCTTGGCCGAGCGCTCGGCGCGCTGCAGGGCCTTGTCGACCGACTCCAGGTCGGCCAGCGCCAGCTCGGTGTCGATGGTGTCGATGTCGGCGAGCGGGTCGACCCGGTTGTTGACGTGGATGACGTCGTCGTTCTCGAAGCAGCGCACCACGTGGGTGATCGCATCGACCTCGCGGATGTGCGCCAGGAACTTGTTGCCCAGGCCCTCGCCGCTGGCCGCGCCGGCCACCAGGCCCGCGATGTCGACGAACTCGACCGCAGTGGGAATGACCTTCTGCGGCTTGACGATCTCCGCCAGCGCGTTCAGGCGCGGATCCGGCACCGGCACCACGCCCACGTTGGGCTCGATCGTGCAGAACGGGAAGTTGGCCGCGGCGATGCCCGCCTTGGTCAGCGCGTTGAAGAGGGTCGACTTGCCGACGTTCGGCAGGCCGACGATGCCGCATTTGATGCCCATTTTTTGTCCGTGAGTCGGCAGCTGCGCTACCTGTAAGTGAGTAAGTCGCCGGCTACGCCGCCTGCGAGTCAGTTAAAGCGCGATCTAAGAACTGACGCCTCACAGCGCCGCAGGCGCGACTGACAGCGAGCGCAGCGAGCGACTCACTGCTGTTGCGTGTGCAGCCGCGTCATCGCGTCCGCCATGTTGCCCGCCACCGCCAGCGGCAGCACGCCGAGCGCGTCGTCGATGGCGCGCAGGATCGCGGCTTCGTCGTCCTTGCCCGGGCGGCCCAGCACCCACGGGGTCACCTTGTCCTTGTGCCCGGGATGGCCGATGCCGATGCGCAGGCGGTGGAACTTCGCGTGGCCGAGCAGGCGGATGGTGTCGCGCAGGCCGTTCTGGCCGCCATGGCCGCCATCGAACTTCAGCCGCGCGGTGCCGGGCGGCAGGTCGAGCTCGTCGTGCGCCAGCAGCGCCTCTTCGGGCTCGATCTTCCAGTAGCGCAGGGCCGCGGTGACCGACTTGCCCGAGAGGTTCATGAAGGTCGCCGGCTTCAGCAGCCACACGCTGCGGCCGGCGATCTCCACCTTGGCGGTCTCGCCGAACAGCTTCGATTCCAGCCCGAAGCGCGCACCGGCGGCCTGCGCCAGCGCGTCGATGAACCAGAACCCGGCGTTGTGGCGGGTGCGGGCGTGTTCCGGGCCGGGATTGCCGAGGCCGACGATGAGGCGGAGGTCGTTCAAGAGCAGGGATTAGGGACTAGGGACTAGGGACTGGGGACGAGCGCGGCGGGTTGCGCCGGCGGCCCACGATCGGAACGCCGCAAAAAGCGAAGGGCCGGGGGTGGCCGGCATTGCCGGCACGCCCTCGGCCCTTTGCGATCAGCCTTGCGGACGGATTACTTCTCGTCCTTCTTGGCGGCCTTCGTGGCCGGCACGTCGGCGGCCGGTTCCTCGGCGGCCGGGGCTTCGGCCTCTTCGCGGCCGTGCTTGGCGATCACCACGGCGACGTCGTGCTCCTTGCCGAGCTTCAGTTCCGGAATCTCGACGCCCTCGGGCAGCTTGAGGTCCGAAAGGTGGACGATGTCGCCGACCGAGAGGTTCGACAGGTCGATCTCGATGAACTCCGGCAGGTCCTTCGGCAGGCAGCTGACGGTGACCTCGTTGAGCTCGTGCAGCACGACGATGTCGGCGGCCTTGCCCGCGGGGCTCTTGTCCTCGTTGAGGAAGTGCAGCGGCACCGCCACGCGCAGCGCCTGGTTGGCGTCCACGCGCTGGAAGTCCATGTGCATGATGATCTGCTTGAACGGGTGGCGCTGCATGTCGCGCAGCAGGACCTGCTCGGACTTGCCCTCGACCTCGAGGGTCAGGATCGACGAGTAGAACCACTCGTTCTGCTGGGCCAGCCAGATCTTCTCGTGGTCGAGCTGGATCGGCGTGGGCTCGGCGCTGCCGCCGTAGACGATGGCCGGGATCGACGCGGCACGGCGCAGGCGGCGGCTCGCACCCTTCCCCTCGACGTTGCGGCGCGTGGCCTGGATGGTGTGTTCGGACATTGGAGTTACTCGCTTTGCTGCTTGGAGAACCGCATCGCTGCGGTTTGGGTGACTCACTCGCGACCAAGTGAGCCGGGTTTCAGGAACCGGGGACCGGGGACCGGGGACCGGGAAAGCGATGAAGCGGCGCTTCTGCCTTCCCGGTCCCCGGTCCCGGGTCCCCGGTCCCGGCTTTCAATCGACGTACAACGAACTGACCGACTCCCCGAACGCGATCCGGCGGATCGTCTCGGCGAGCAGTTCGGCCACCGACAGCTGGCGGATGCGGCCGGTGGCGCGGGCGGCGTCGGTGAGGGGGATGGTGTCGGTGACGACGAGCTCGTCGAGCACCGACCCCGCGATGTTGGTGATGGCCGCGCCCGAGAGCACCGGGTGCGTGCAGTACGCGACCACCTTTGTGGCGCCGCGCGACTTGAGCGCGCCGGCGGCGGCGCACAGGGTGCCGGCGGTGTCGACGATGTCGTCGACCAGCACGCAGGTCTTGCCCTCGACGTCGCCGATGATGTTCATCACCGTCGACACGTTGGCGCGCGGGCGGCGCTTGTCGATGATCGCGAGGTCCGCGTCGTCCAGGCGCTTGGCGATCGCGCGCGCGCGCACCACGCCGCCGACGTCGGGGCTGACCACGACCATGTTGTCGGTGCCGTGCGCGCGCCAGATGTCGGCCAGCAGCAAGGGGGATGCGTAGACGTTGTCGACCGGGATGTCGAAGAAGCCCTGGATCTGGTCGGCGTGCAGGTCCACGGTCAGCACGCGGTCGCAGCCGACCGCGCCGAACATCCGCGCGGCGACCTTGGCGGTGATCGGGACGCGCGAGGAGCGCGGGCGGCGGTCCTGGCGCGCATAGCCGAAGTACGGCACCACCGCCGTCACCGACTGCACCGAGGCGCGCTTGAGCGCGTCCACCAGCACCAGCAGCTCCATGAAGTTCTCGGCCGTCGGCGCGCAGGTCGGCTGGATGACGAACACCTCCTGCCGGCGCACGTTCTCCTCGATCTCGACCTGCACCTCGCCATCGCTGAAGGTGCCCACCAGCGCCTTGCCCAGGCGGATGCCCAGCTCGCGGCACACCGCCTCGGCCAGGGGCCGGTTGGCGTTGCCGCTGAAGACCAGCAGGTTGCGGTCGGTCTGCATGGGAGCCGTCAGGAAGTGGGTCGGCGGCGACGCCGCCTGTAAGAAGTGAGAAAACCGCTGCGCTTTTGCTTGCTGGCAGCCCGCGAAGCGGGCGACTGACTCTTTGACTTGCTGACCGCTTCGGGGATGGCAGGGGCGGAAGGATTCGAACCTACGAATGCCGGGATCAAAACCCGGTGCCTTAACCACTTGGCGACGCCCCTAGTTCCAGGGCCGAGGGCCCAGGGCTGGGGGCTGGAACTCAAAAGCGCGCGACTGCCTTTGCGGTCCAGCCCCCAGCCCTCAGCCCTCGGCCCTCGCTTCGAGCGCTTCCAGCAACGGCGAGCGCGCGACGCCGCCCGCGACCCAGGCCACCAGGCCGGACGGCAGGCGCGCCCGCGCGGCCTGCGCGGCCCCGCGGGTGGCGAACTCGACGAAGCAGCCGCTGCCGGTGCCCGTCAGCCGCGGCGCGCCGACCTGCGCGAGGGCGGCGAACGCGGCCTCCACGGCCGGTTCACGCGCGCGCAGGACCGGCTCGAACGCATTGCCGAGCGGGAGACCCGAAACGAAGGCGCGCATTGTCGTGGGGGGCTGGTCGCGCGTCAATTCGGGGGCGGCGAACAGGGTGGCGGTCGGCACGTGCACGCCGGGGTCGACGATCAGGTAACCCGCCGGCGGCAGGTCGATGGGCGCGAGCCGCTCGCCCACCCCTTCGGCCCACGCGTTGCGGCCGTGCACGAAGACCGGGACGTCCGCGCCCAGTTGCAGTCCCAGCAAGGCGAGCGCGTCGGTGGAGAGTCCCGCGCCCCACAGCGCATTGAGCGCCACGAGCACGGTCGCGGCATCCGAGGATCCCCCGCCGAACCCCCCGCCCGCCGGGATTCGTTTTTCGACGCGGATATCGGCACCTTGCGCGACGTTGACATGCGTTTGCAGCAGCTTGGCGGCGCGCACGGCGAGGTCGTCTTCCGGCCGCAAGCCCTGCAGCGATGGTCCCAGCCGTTCGATCCGTCCATCGGCGCGCGCGCGCAGGTGGACGGTGTCGCCCCAGTCGAGCAGGCGGAACACGGTCTGCAGGAGGTGGTAGCCGTCCGGACGCCGCCCGGTGACGCGCAGGAACAGGTTGAGCTTGGCCGGGGCCGGCCAGGCCGACCAGCCGTCGCCGCCCCCGGTCACGGCGCGGGGGGGCCGGACCAGGCGTCCACGACCAGGCGCACGCGGGCGTCGGCGCGGGTCGCGGTGACCCGTGCCGGCAGCGTCGACGCGCCTGTCGCGGCCGGTTGCCATGCGTCGAAGGTGAGCGACCAGCCATTCTGTTCGAGGCCCGCCAGCGCGCCGTCGGCGCGCCACCGCAACCGTGCCGGCCCGAACCGCGCGGCATCCGCCCGCGCGCCGCGCACCCAGCAGCCCAGCGCCTCGACCGGGACGATCCAGCCGGTCGCTTCTTCCAGCAACTGCGCGGCGTCGGGGCCGGTACGCGTGCCACCGGCGAGGCCGTCGAGCGTCGCCGGCCCCGCCCCACCCGACAGCCGCCAGCTCTGCCGGGTGACCGGCGCGGACAGCGCCACGTCGAAGCGGCCGTCGCGCTGTGTCCATTCGATCCGCCCGCTGCCGCCGTCGCGCCCGTTGGCCACCGCGACCCGGCCCTCCAGCGCCCACGCAGGCGCGGCGCAGTCGCCCGCCGCCAGGCCCACGGCGGTTTCGTGCGCGGCCTGCCTCGCCAGCGCACCGGGCGGTGCGATGTCCGATGAGGCGGCCGGCCCGCCGCGTGGAACGCTCGCGCAGCCGGCGCCGCCGAGCATCGCCACGGCCGCGATCACTATTCCCGCGCGCATCACAGGCCCACCGCCTCGAGCGCGCGCCTGAGCGAGCGGTTGTCGGGATCGAGCTTGCGGGCCTGCTCGAAATAGCGCTTGGCCTCCTCGCGCCGGCCCAGCTTCCAGAGCACTTCGGCCAGGTGCGCGGCGATCTCGGCGTCCTTCTGCAGGGTGAGCGCGCGGCGCAGTTCGACCTCGGCCTCCGGCAGGCGACCGAGCCGGTAGAGCACCCAGCCGTAGCTGTCGATGATCGCGGCGTTGCCCGGCTCGGCCGCGCGGGCGCGCTGGATCAGTTCCAGCGCCTCGGCGTAGCGCGTGGTGCGGTCGGCGAGCGTGTAGCCGAGCGCATTGAGGGTGGCGACGTTGTCGGGGTCGATCGCGAGGATCTTGCGGAAGTCGGCCTCGGCGCGGGCGATGTCGTCGCGGCGCTCCCACGCCAGCGCGCGGGCGTAGAGGATCTCCGGATCGTCCGGGAACGCGGCCAAGCCGCGGGCCAGCGCGTCCAGCTCGCCGGCGGCGTCCTTGGACTCGTGGCGCAGCGTGGATTCCAGCACGTAGGCGTCGCGGCGCACGTCCTCGGGGGCGGCGGCCTCGGCCTGCAGGTCGGCCAGCGCGCGGAACGCCTCGGCGGGGCGGCCAGCCTCGTGCAGCGTGCCGGCGCTGCGCAGGCGCGCGATCCACCGCTGCGGCCCGCCCGGAACGCCGGCATACCACTCGAGCGCATCGTCGTGGCGTTCGAGGAACTGGGCGATCTGGCCGAGCAGCAGGCGCTGCTGCGGATCCGGGCGCGCGGCGTCGCGGGCGATCTCGTCGTAGAGCGCGGTCAGCGCCACCCGGTCCTCGGCACGCGCCAGCACGGAGGCCCGCAGCGTCCAGGTGCGTTCGTCCTGCGGGCCGCGCGCGAGCACCGCGGCGGCATCGGCGAGGTCGCCCAGCGCGTCGTATTCGCTGGCCAGCGCGACGCGCAGGTCGTCGTCGCGCGCGGCGGCCTCGCGCACGCCGGCGAGCACCGCGCGGGCTTCGGCGCGCCGGTCGGCCTCGCGCAGCTGCGAGGCGCGCAGCAGTGCGGCGCGCGGCTCGTCCGGGAAGCGCGCGACGACGCCGGCGACGATGCGGTCGACCAGCGCGGGCTGCTCGAGCCGCTGCGCCAGCCCGCCGAACGCCATCCATGCCTGCAGGCGGCGCGGCAGGCGGTCGCCGTCGACCAGCGCGCCGACCACGCGCGCGGCCTGCGCGTTGTCGCGCGCGGTGGTGCCGACGGTCAGCAGCGCCTGGCGCCAGCCGTCGTCGACCGGGGCCGCCGCAAGCGCCGAGAGGTGCGCGATGGCCTCGGCGTCGCGGCCGCGCCGCAGCGCCAGCGCGGCCTCGGCGGCCTGCAATTCGAGCCCGCGCGCCACGCGCCGCTTCCACAGCGCCAGCGCCTGCGCGGCACGCGCATCGTCCTTGGCGAGCAGCGCGATCCGCGTGGCGCGCTCGGCGAGTTCCTCGTCGTCCACCGCGCGCGCGGCGTCCAGCGCGTGGCGGGCGGCATCGTCGAGCTGGCCGGCCTGCAGGGCGAACTCGCCCGCCAGCAACGGCTCGAGCGCCTGGCCGAACGCGTCGGTCGCCGGCGGGGCGGCGTGCACGCCGGCGATCGATGCAAGCAGCAGGAGGATGGCGAAACGGGCGCGGGGAACGGGCATGCGGCTGGGGATCGTCAGGGGGCCGGTAGAATGGCCGGCCGGGTGCGCACCGAGCGTAGCGCACGCCCCTGAACACGCCTTGCCGATGCGCTTGACCCGATGCGATTGATCGCCCTCGGCCTCAACCACCAGACCGCGCCGGTCGCCCTGCGCGAGCGCGTGGCGTTCGGGGCGGACGCATTGCCCTCGGCGCTGGCATCGCTGCGGGCAGTCCATGGGGTGCGCGAGGCGGCGCTGCTGTCGACCTGCAACCGCACCGAGCTCTACGCGGTGGCCGACGACGACGGCGACGCGCTGGCGCGCTGGCTGGGCACGCATCCGCATGGCGATGCGTCGCTGGACGCGTATCTGTACCGGCATGCCGACGCCGATGCCGCGCGGCACCTGTTCCGGGTGGCCACGGGGCTGGATTCGCTGGTGCTGGGCGAGCCGCAGATCCTCGGGCAGGTCAAGCAGGCCTGGGCGGACGCGCGCAGCGCCGGTACGCTGGGCCCGCGCCTGGACCGCCTGTTCCAGCACGCCTTCGCCACCGCCAAGCGCGCGCGCACCGACACCCGAATCGGCGCCAATCCGGTCTCGGTGGCCTCGGCCGCGGTGCGGCTGGCGCAGGAATCCTTCGCGCGGCTGGACGAGTCGACGGTGCTGCTGGTCGGTGCCGGCGAGACCATCGAGCTGGCCGCGCGGCACCTGGTGCAGGCGCGGACCAGGCGCCTGCTGGTGGCCAACCGCACGCTGGCGCATGCGCAGGACCTCGCCTCGCGGCACGGCGGGGTCGCGCTGCCGCTGGCCGAACTCGACCGCCACCTCGCCGAAGCCGACGTGGTGATCGCCGCGACCGCCTCGCAGGTGCCGGTGCTGGGCCGCGCGCAGGTGGCTGCCGCGCTGGCCAGCCGCCGGCACCGTCCGATGCTGCTGCTCGACCTCGCGGTGCCGCGCGACATCGCGCTGGACGTCGCCGAGCTGGGGGACGTGTTCCTGTACACGGTCGACGACCTGGAACGCGCGATCGACGACAACCGCCGCAGCCGCCGCCAGGCCGCGCTGGAGGCCGAAGCGATCATCGACCTGCAGGTCGCGCGCTACGTCGAGGCGGCCGGGGTGGCGGCGGGCATCGATCCGGTCCGGCACCTTCGCGCGCATGGCGAATCGGCGCGCGACGAGGTGCTGCGCAAGGCGCGGGCGCAGCTCGCCTCCGGCCACGCGCCCGAGGCCGTGCTGGACTTCCTCGCGCATGCGTTGACCAACCGCTTGCTGCACGCCCCCACCGTCGCATTGCGCGATGCCGCCGCCAGCGGCGACACCGACCTGGCCCGCGCGGCGCAGCGCTTGTACGCGCAGGACGTGGTGGATCCCAAGCTGGATCCGGATCGGAAGTAGCGACGCTCGACTGCAATGACAGCGTTGCATGGCGCTTGCCGTTGCCCTTGATCCACAGGCCGGCACCAGCACCAGGTCGTCTGCACACCCGGAGGGCGGCGTGCGTTGATGCCGCGATGTTCCGACCGAGGCAGGAGGCCGAGTCGGAAACGGTCGACTGCAACGATCATGGCGCGTGAGCTACTGGCCAAGCGTTCTTCCTTGCTTCGGTTCTTCTGACGCCCGACCAAAGAAACGAAGTGGCCCGGCAGTTGCGAAAGCTTTTGATGTTGCTCGTTGTCCCAGGGCGAACGGCCAAGAGCCGCTAGGCAAGCTCGGTGCTGCGGGATCGGAGCACACGCAACAGCAACGGCAATGTCGCTGGATCCCCGCCTTCGCGGGGATGACGAGCAAAAAACAAGGCCCGCATGACCCCCACCCTCCGCCGCAAGCTCGAAGCCCTCGCCGAACGCCGCGAGGAGCTCGAGCGCCTGCTTGCCGATCCGGCCGTGATCGGCGACTCCGCCAAGTTCCGCAGCCACTCGCGCGAGTTCGCGCAGCTCGAACCGGTGGCCACCGCGCTGGCCGAGGAGGCACGCGCGCGCGCCGACCTCGCCACCGCGCAGGCCATGCGCGAGGACCCCGAGATGCGCGAGATGGCCGACGAGGAGATCGCGGCGGCCAACGCGCGCCTGGCCCAGCTGGAAACCGAACTGCTCGCGCACCTGGTGCCGAAGGACGCCCGCGACGAGGGCGACCTGTACCTCGAGGTCCGCGCCGGCACCGGCGGCGACGAGGCGGCGCTCTTCGCCGGCGACCTGTTCCGCATGTACGCGCGCTTCGCCGAGAAGCAGGGCTGGAAGGTCGAGGTCGAATCGGCCAGCGACGGCGAGCACGGCGGCTACAAGGAAGTCATCGCGCGCGTGGAGGGTCGCGGCGCGTATTCGAAGCTGAAGTTCGAATCCGGCACCCACCGCGTGCAGCGCGTGCCGGCCACCGAATCGCAGGGCCGCATCCACACCTCGGCGGCGACGGTGGCCATCATCCCGGTGGAAGCCGAGGGTCCGCCGATCGAGATCAACCCGGCGGACCTGCGCATCGACACCTATCGCTCGTCCGGCGCCGGCGGCCAGCACGTCAACAAGACCGACTCGGCCATCCGCATCACCCACCTGCCCAGCGGCGTGGTGGTCGAGAGCCAGACCGAGCGCAGCCAGCACGCCAACCGCGACAAGGCGATGAAGCGGCTCTCCGCGATCCTCGCCGAGGCGCAGGCGGCGAAGGCCGCCGCGGCGCAGGCCGCCACGCGCAAGCTGCAGGTCGGTACCGGCGACCGCAGCCAGCGCATCCGCACCTACAACTTCCCGCAGGGCCGCATCACCGACCACCGCGTCGACGGACTCACGCTGTACGACCTGCCGAACGTGATCGAGGGCGACATGGACGCGCTGATCGTGCGGCTGGCGCAGGAAGACCAGGCCGACCAGCTCGCGCGCCTGATGGACGACGCGCTGTAACGCCGGGCCTTCGCGGCATGTGCGTCGCTCGCCCCTGCGATGGCATCGGGCCCGCACGCGGTGCGGCTGCTTGATCGACTGCAGGCACAATCGGCGCATGACCCGCATCGTGAGCGCCACGCCTGCCGACCTCGACGCGCTCGCGCCGCTGTTCGACGCCTATCGCCGGTTCTACGGGCAGCCCGCCGACCTTGCCCGCGCACGCGCCTGGCTGGACGCACGCATGCAGGCAAACGAATCGGTCGTGCTGCTCGCACGCGGCGACGCCGGCGCGGCGGTCGGCTTCGTGCAGCTGTATCCGATGTTTTCCTCGGTGCGCACCGCGCGCATGTGGGTGCTCAACGATCTGTACGTGGACGCCGCCGCGCGCCGCGGCGGGGTGGCGCGCGCATTGCTCGATGCGGCGGTCGCGTTCGCCCGCGAGGACGGCGCGGCGCGCATCGTGCTGGAAACCGGGCGCGACAACGCCGCAGCGCGCGCGCTGTACCGCAGCGCCGGCTGGAGCGAGGACGACACGCAGTGGTACGCGGTGACGCTCGCGCCGTGAGCGCGGACGAACGCCAGGCCGCGCGCGCGGCGGTCACGCGTGCACCGCACGATGCGATGGCGTGGATCGTGCTGGCCGAGGCCGAGCTCGATGCCGGCGATGCGCGCGCGGGCGAAGCCGCCTGCCGTCGCGCGCTCGAGCTGCGCCACGGGCACCCCGAGGCGCTCGCCCGGCTGGGCAGGGCGCAGTGGATGCAGGGCGCGCGCGAGGACGCGGTTGCGAGCCTGCGCGAAGCCGCCGGCGCCGCTCCCATGCACCCGGGGATCGCGGTGTGGCTCGCGCATGCGCTCGAGGACGTGGGCGAGGGCGAGGCCGCGACCGCGTCGTACGCGCGCGCGGTCGCACTGGCACCCGGCGAGCCGCAGCTGGCCGCCTACCTGCTCGCGTGGCGGCGGCGGCTGTGCGACTGGCGCGACCTCGACCGGCTCACCGCGCAGGTGCGCGAGGCGGTGCGCGCGCGCCGGGTCGCGATCGAGCCGTTCGCGTTCCTGAGCGAGGACGCCACGCCGGCCGAGCAGCTCGCGTGCGCGCGCCTGCGCGCCGATGGCGTCGCGCGCGCGGTGCGCGTGCTGCCGCCGCCACCTGAGCGCATCGACGACGGGCTGCGCGTGGGCTTGCTCTCCAACGGCTTCGGCGCTCACCCCACCGGGCTGTTGACCGTCGCGCTCATCGAGGCCCTGCGTGCGCAGTGCGACGCGGGGCTGCACTCGGGATGGCGGACGCACCTGTTCGCGCTGGGGCGCGACGACGGCAGCCCGGTGCGCGCGCGGCTGCGGGCCGCCGCGCACGTGCTGCACGACGTCGGGCAGCGCCCGCACGCGCAGGTCGCCCGCGCGATCCGGGACGCGCGGATCGACGTGCTGTTCGACCTGCGCGGATGGGGCGGAGGCGGCGCGCCGGAGGTGCTGGCGATGCGGCCGGCGCGCATGCAGGTCAACTGGCTGGCCTATCCGGGCACCAGCGGCGCGCCGTGGATCGACTGCGTGCTGGCCGATACCGTGGTGCTGCCGCCCGCGCTCGAGCCGCATTTCAGCGAACGCGTGCTGCGCCTGCCGCGCTGCTTCCAGCCCTCGGACACCGCGCGCGCGGTCGGCGCACCGCCGCCGCGCGGCGACTGCGGACTGCCGGACGCCGGCGTGGTGTTCTGCTGCTTCAACAACAGCTACAAGCTCAACCCGCGCAGCATGGCGCGCGCGCTCGCTGTGCTGCGCGGCGTGCCGGGCAGCGTGCTGTGGCTGCTGTCGGGCCCGGGCCAGGCCGACGCGCGGCTGCGCGAGGCCGCGCACGGCGACGGCGTGGACCCCGCGCGGCTCATATTCATGCGCAAGCAGCCGCATGCCGCGTACCTGGCGCGCCTGCGCCACGCCGACCTCTTCCTCGACACTACGCCGTACAACGCGCACACCACCGCCTCCGATGCGCTGTGGGCCGGCTGCCCGGTGCTCACCACGCCGGGAGACACCTTCGCGTCGCGCGTCGCGGCCAGCCTCAACCACCACCTCGGCATGGCGCACATGACGGTGGACGGCGACGACGCGTTCGTGGCCCGCGCGATCGCGCTGGGCACCGACGCGGACGCGCGACGCGCGCTGCGTGCCGAACTGGCGCGCCGGCGCGTGGACAGCGGCCTGTTCGACATGGATGCGTTCGCGCTGGATTTCGCCAACGCGGTGCGATCGATCGCGTAGAGGCGCGCCTGCGCGCCTGCCGTGCCTGCAGCCCCGCCCCTGACGTCATCCGGTCGTGTCCCGCTTCGCACGCCGTCGGGCGACTCGTGGTTGCGGGCGCTGCGACCAGGCCGGCCACCGCAGCCAGGCGCGCAGGCGCGCCTCTACGGGCGAACGGCTACCCTTCGGCCATGACCGACGTCGTGCCCCTGCGCCTGGCAGTGCTCACCGTGTCCGATACGCGCACGGCGGCGGACGACGCGTCGGGCGCGTATCTCGTCCAGGCGATCGCCGAGGCCGGGCATGCGCTGGCCGAACGCCGGATCGCGCCGGACGACCGCTACGCATTGCGCGCGATCGTGTCGCAGTGGATCGCTGACTCCGCCATCGACGGCGTCCTCGTCACCGGCGGCACCGGCTTCACCGCCCGCGACAGCACGCCCGAGGCGCTGCTGCCGCTGCTGGACAAGGTGATGGACGGCTTCGGCGAACTGTTCCGCGCGCTCAGCTTCGAGGAGGTCGGCACCTCCAGCCTGCAGTCGCGTGCGTTCGCGGGGCTGGCGAACGGCACGTTCGTGTTCGCCCTGCCCGGCTCCACCGGCGCCTGCCGCACCGCGTGGACGCGCATCATCCGCGCGCAGCTGGACGCCACCACCCGTCCCTGCAACCTCGCCACCCTGCGCCCGCGACTTTCGGAATGATCGACATGCCGCTCGCCACCACCCTACGCCTGCTCGCCAAGGCGCGCGGGCTCAACGCCACCGACATCGCCCAGGCCATTCCGCGGGTGGGCGCGGCCACCGTCAACGCGTGGATGCGCGGCGAGAAGATGCCCGGCCAGCCGCAGCTCGAGGCGCTCGCGCGCGCGTTCGGCGTGCCGGCCGCGGCGCTGCTGTCGGAGCTGGCCAGCCAGTTCGACCCCGTGCGCACCCGTGGCGAGCACGCACTGCTCGACGCCTACCGCGCGCTGCCCGCCAGGCAGCAGGCCGCGTTGCTGGACGTCGCCAGCGCGATGGCCGCGCGGCCCGCGCGCCGCCCCTCACGCAAGTCCACGACCAGGTGAGCCGCATGAAACGCAAGGCCTACGAAGCGGCGTTGGAGCCGCTGCAGCACGAACTGGTGGCGGCCGCGCGCTGGATCCGGCAGACCGGCCAGCGCATCGCGGTCGTGGTCGAGGGGCGCGACACCGCCGGCAAGGACGGCGTGATCGAAGCCATCGAGGAGCCGCTCTCGCCACGCGTGTGCCGCGTCGTCGCGCTTCCCAAGCCGGGCGAGCGCGAGCGCACGCAGTGGTGGTTCCAGCGCTACGTCCAGCATCTGCCCGCTGCGGGCGAGATGACCATGTACGACCGCAGCTGGTACAACCGCGCGGGCGTCGAGAAGGTCATGGGCTTCGCCGACGAGGCACAGGTGGAGCTGTTCCTGCGGCAGGCGCCGGTGTTCGAGCAGATGCTGGTCCACGACGGCATCCTGCTGTTCAAGTACTGGCTGTGCTGCGACCAGGCGATGCAGGAGGAACGCCTCGCCGAGCGGGTCGAGGATCCGCTCAAGCGCTGGAAGCTGTCCGACGTGGACCTGAAGTCGCGCGCGAAGTACGACGACTACACCGCCGCGCGCGACGCGATGCTGCAGGCCACCCACACCGCGCACGCGCCGTGGACGCTGGTGGACTTCAACGACCAGCGGCGCGGCCGGCTGACAATGATCGCCGACCTGCTGCGCCGCCTGCCCGACACCCACGTGCCGGACCGCGAGGTGCCGTTCCCGGCGCTGCGCCGGAAGCCGAGCGTGGACCCGTTCGAGGTGATGGCGCCGATCGCCACGTACGAACCCGGTGCGAAGAAGGCGCGCAAGGCGAAGGCGGCCAAGTCCGCGAAGGCGCCGAAGGCGCCCGAAGCCCCGGCCTCACCCGGGCCCGCGCGTTCGAAGGCCGCGAAGACGCCGAAGGCACGCAAGGCGGCGAAGACGCCGACGAAGGCGCGCAAGCGCATGGCGCGGTAACGAATCCGTCGCCTTCGAGTGGCGCGCGCGCGGTTTACCGGCCGGGCGCCACGTAGCCCGGGGCAGTGCGACGCGCCCGGGAGCTTCGTCGACACGTGCAGCATCCACCGGCGCGCTTCACGTCCAGGGGCTGCACGGGCCGCGAGGCCGGTGGACTCAGCCGGTTCCGAATCCGTCCGGCACGGCGTCGATGCCGACCGCCTCGCGTCGCACGCTGTCGACCCGCGCACGCGGCGGCCCGTCGTGCAGCCAGCGCTCCAGCGCATCGAGCGCAGCCACGTCGCCGCGGGCCATCACTTCGACGCTTCCGTCATCGCGGTTGCGCGCGATGCCGCTCACGCCCAGCGCCAGCGCCTGCTCGCGCGTGGATGCGCGGAACCACACGCCCTGCACGTGGCCTCGCACCACGAAGCGGGCCGCCGCGTCAGCCACGCGCGGGCGCGTGCGCGGCGATGGCGGCCTCGATGTCGGCGCCGGTGATCGGCCCGGTGAAGCTCTTCGCGAGTCGCCCGTCCGGCGCGACGAGGTGCGTGGTCGGCAAGCCGCGCGGCGTCTCGAAGCCCGCGGGCGGGGCGAACACGTCGACGATGGCGATCGGGTACTTCACCGGATGCTTCTCCAAGAACGCCTGCATGTCCGCCGGCGTGATGTCCTCGTAGGCCAGGCCGTACACGCGCAGGTCGTCGCGGCGTGCGTCGAGTGCGTCGAGGTCGGGCATTTCCTTCAGGCACGGCGAGCACCAGGTCGCCCAGAAGTTCACAACCACCCAGCGCCCGCGCTCGGCGGCGAGGTCCAGGCGCTCACCGTCGATGGCGGTGATCGCCAGCGTCGGGCGCGTGGGATCGGGTGCGGGCGGTTGCGGCGGTGGAGGTGTCGGCGCGGAGGCGGCAGGCGCCGGCGCGGCGGGCTGGTCGCCGCATGCGGCGAGGCCCAGGCACAGCGCCAGGGCGATGGCAGGCAGTCGGATCAAGGCGCAGGGTCCCCGGCGTGGATGCTGCCAACCTTGCGCTTGAGCAGGTCGCGCAGCGGAATGCGCAGCTCGTCCATCACCGCGACGGCGGAGTGGCCCAGCGCGTCGTCGCGGCACGGCAGCCGCGCCTCGGCGACCGGGATGCGCAGCTGGCAAGCTTCATAAAGTTCGGCGAGCGACAGGTCGTCGAGGTCGCGCGCCAGCAGCCATTCGCCGTCCTCGGCGCGCCGCACGACGTGGATCTCGCACAGCTGCGCCAGCATCTGCTGCACCAGCGTGTCGGTGAGCATCGGCTCAAGTTCCTGGATGCGGTCGGTGTGCAGCCCCTGCCCGTGCGTGCGCGCCTCGGCGAAGCGCGCCAGCAGGCGCAGCAGCCCGTACATCTCGAAGCCCTCCGGCAGGCGCATCGCCGCAGGCTGGTAGCGGAACGCGCTGAGCGAGGACGCCAGCGACGCGCCCAGCAGGATGGCAACCCACGTCAGGAACACCCACAGCAGGAACACCGGCACGAACGCCAGCGGCCCGTACACGTTGCCGTACGCATCGAAATTGCCGAAGAACACGCCCAGTCCGCCCTTGAGCATCTCCAGGATCAGCGTGGCCAGAAGCGCGCCAGCGAACGCATGCCGCCACTTGACCGTGCGGTGCGGCACGACGCGGTAGATGCCGAGCACCAGCAGGAACTCGATCGCCACGGGCGAGAGCCGCAGCAGCAGGTGCTCGAGCGCGTCGCCCGCATCCGTGGTGAAAAGCGACTGGGAAAACAGCCAGGTGGACATCGTGAAGCCCGCCGCGGCCAGGAGGCCACCGAGCGTGAGCACGGTCCAGTAGATGAGGAACCGTCCGAGCTTGGGACGCGCGACCTTGACGCGCCAGATGCGGTTGAAGGCGGCTTCCACGCCTCCCAACGTGAGCATGACCGACACCGCCACGCCTACCGCGCCGATGGCGGTCACCTTGCCGGTGTTCGCGACCAGGCCCAGCAGATCGTCCTTGATCGCCGACGCCGCCTCGGGCACGAAATTGCCGAAGACGTAACCGATGATCGCCTGCTGCCACTGGCCGGAATCCTCGAAGACCGAGACCACGCCGAACACCACCATCGACACCGGCACCAGAGCGAACACCGTGGTGTAGGCCAGCGCGCCCGCGGCCTGGAACACGTCGTCCTCGAGCACGCGACTCCACACGAACCGCAGAAACGACACCACCCGCGCGCGGTCGCGCACGCGCGCGGGAAGGCGCGTGGCCAGTGCGTGCAGCCGGGGTGACAACGTGGGCGTCGGCATCGCGGCGCAGGGTAAGCGATCGGGTGGCGACGTATCCTCATGCGCCCACCGCGAGCGCGTGCGCCGATGCCCGAGATCCTGGTCCTGTACTACAGCCGCGGCGGATCGGTGGCGCGCCTGGCGCGGCACGTCGCGCGCGGGATCGAGGACGTGCCGGGCATGGTTGCGCGCCTGCGCACGGTGCCGCCGGTCGCGCCGGTCACCACGATCGCCGCGCCGCCGGTGCCCGATGAGGGCGCGCCTTACATCGAGCCGCGCGACCTCGACGACTGCGCCGGCCTGCTGCTCGGCAGCCCCACGCGCTTCGGCAACATGGCCGCGCCGCTCAAGCACTTCCTCGACACGCTCGGCGCGCAGTGGGCCAGCGGGACGCTGGCCGGCAAGCCGGCGGGCGTGTTCACCTCGACGGCGACGATGCACGGCGGCAACGAGGCGACACTGCTGTCCATGCACCTGCCGCTGCTGCACCACGGCTGCCTCGTGGTGGGCATCCCGTACACCGAGCGCGCGCTGTCGGCGACGCGCTCGGGCGGCACGCCGTACGGCGCCAGCCATGTCGCCGGCGACCGCGACGATCCGCAACCCACCGACGACGAAGCGCAGCTCGCGCGTGCGCTCGGCCGGCGCGTCGCGGACGTGGCGCGGCGGCTGGGAGCCCCCGCGTGACGCGCACGCGCGCGGTGCTCGCCGCCATGCTGGTGGCGCTGGGCGTGCTGTACGCGGCCTGGTTCGCCGGCGGCGACGACCGCGTCGCGGCCTGGCTGGTGTTCGCGCTGCCGCCGCTGCTGCTTGCAGTCGCCGTGCTGCGCGGCGCGCGCACCGCGGGTTTCTGGGCCGGGGTGTTCTCGTTGGGCTGGTTCTCGCATGCGGTCGTGGTGCTCTACGAGCGCCCCGCCGAGCGCGGCTGGGCCTCGGTCGAACTCGCGCTCGCACTGGCGATCCTGTTCGCCTCCAGCCTCCCCGGCTTGCGCGCGCGCTTCGCGAAGCGTCGCCCGCCGCCTCCCGCGTAGGCACCGATGTCGAGGAGCATCCGGGGACCTGCTCCTGGGAAATTCGGCGACGGGATCGCCGTCGCCCCAGCGAAAGCTGGGGCCCAGCGACTTGTTTACGGGTAGCGGGCCAGCCATGAACGGCACTGAGCCCCTGCGTGCGCAGGGGCGACGACGTGGAAGGCCAAGTTCGAATCGCTGATCCAAGCCACCGTCGCAACAGCGAAGGCTGGGGCCCGGCGAGTCGTGCGTGTGACCACCCATGCGGCGCAAGGCACTGGGCCCCTGCGTGCGCAGGGGCGACGAGGGGAAACCCGGATTCGAGATTGCTGATCCAATCGTCCGTCGCCCCAGCGAAGGCTGGGGCCCAGCGACTCGTGCGTGTGACCACCCATGCCGCGCAAGGCACTGGGCCCCTGCATGCGCAGGGGCGACGGCCTGGAGGGCCAAGTTCGGATTGCTGATCCAACCCACCGTCGCCCCAGCGAAGGCTGGGGCCCAGCGACTTGTTCAGGGGTAGCGGGCCAGCCACGAACGGCACTGGGCCCCTGCGTGCGCAGGGGCGACGGCGCGGCGAGCAGACTTCGCCTCCGTCAACCGGATCGCCCGATGCCCCGCCGTACAATCGCGCCCCGCTCCACACCACGTTGCCACGCGCGATGGACCAGCTCTGCATCGTCACCACCGGCGGCACGATCGACAAGATCTACTTCGACGACAAGTCGGATTTCCAGGTCGGCGAGCCGCAGATCGGGCGCATCCTCGACGAGCTCGGCGTGGCGTTCCGCTACGACGTCATCCCGATCATCCGCAAGGATTCGCTGCACATCACCGACGCCGACCGCGCACTGGTCCGCGACGCGATCGCCGCGCAGCCGGCGGCGCACGTGCTGGTCACCCACGGCACCGACAGCATGGTCGCCACCGCGCGCGTGCTGGCCGACATCCCGGGCAAGACCATCGTGCTGACCGGCGCGCTCAACCCGGCGCGTTTCCGCGGCTCGGACGCGGAGTTCAACATCGGCTGCGCGGTGGGCGCGGTGCAGTCGCTGCCGCCGGGCGTGTACATCGCGATGAACGGGCGTATCTGGGATCCGGCAAAGGTGCGCAAGAACGTGGACGCCAACCGCTTCGAGGCCGCCGGGTAGAGGCGCGCCTGCGCGCCTGCCGGTCCGGTTGGCAGAGGCGTCGCGGGAATCGGATGCGATGCAGGGCGCGCAGGCGCGCTGGGACGGATGGGCCTGCCCGCGGCAACGATGCATCGTTTCGACGCGACGATGAAGCGGGACGGCCCAGCTCTCCTTGCGGGGCAGGCGCGCGGGCGCGCCTCTACGGGACGGGGACGGGATGCAAAGGAAAACCCCGGCTCGCGCCGGGGTTTTCGTCATCGCGGACTGCGACCAGGCTCCGATCAGAAGGTCACGCTCCAGCTGTTGATGTAGCCGGTGTCGCCACGCCCGTTGTCGTTGACGCGCAGCTTCCAGGTGCCATTGAGCGCTTCGCTGGACAGGTTGAGCGTGTAGGTGGCCACCAGGTTGTCGGCGCTGCCGCCGGCGCGGTTGGACAGCGTGTACAGCGTGCCGTCCGGCGCCACCAGCTGCACAAGCAGGTCCCCTCGGTAGGTGTGCACGATGTTGACGCTGACCGATGCGTTCGATGGCGCGTTGCCCGTGCGCCCGGATACCGTGATCGGCGACTCGACCGTGGCGTTGTCGCGGATCTGGTAGTCGGCCGCGTTCGAGTAGGTCTGCGTGCCGGTCGGCGGCGGCGGCGTGCTGCCGCGGAAGCCCGCGATCGTCGCCTTGGTGTTCACCAGTACCCGCTGGTTGTGCGCGGTGCTGGCCGTGCCCATCGCCTGGCCCTGGTAGGTGACGTCCGGGTTGGACCAGTAGTTCAGGCGCGGGCAGCTCGGCGAGCAGTTGTAGGCCATGATCGTGCGCCACGCGTTGTTGGGCGCGCGGTAGCCGTGGCCGTACGCGTACGGCGTGGTGCTCGGGTCGGCGGCCGCATCGTGGCGCGCGGACTGCAGGTGGCCGATCTCGTGGGCGAAGCTGTAGTAGCCCGTGGCGCAGTCGTAGTACACGGTGGCGAACGCGGTCGACGCGTTGGCGCCGATCGCCGAGGCCAGCCCGCAGTACGAGCTGTCGCTGGTCACCAGTACGTTGACGTCCGCCGCGTTCGCGTCGCGCGAGGCGTGGATGTCGTCCATGATCCCGTCGGACGTGCTGCGGAAGCGCGCAAGATCCGTGTCGTGGCTGACGCTGGTGTAGTTCACCGTGCGGTAGTTGGCCAGTTGCAGGTTGATTCCGACGTTGGAGTTCACGTAGCCCTGGTTGGCCTCGGCCACGGCCAGTTCGACCAGCGCCTGCATGTTGCCGCCGTACGCGGTGACCGCCTGGTTGGTCGCGACGACCTGCACGCGGATGGTCGCCGTGGGACCCGGGTCGATGGCCTGGATGCCGGCCGTCGGGCCGCTGGCGGCCGGCGCGGGCGCGGCGCGGCGCAGCACATCGGCATAGCTCGGCGGGTGTTCGGCCGGCATGCGCGACTCGTCGACCTCCACCACCGCGTGGCTGCCGTCGGGCAGCGGGCGCACGCGGTACAGCTTGCCGTCCACGCGCACGTTGCCGGTGACGCTGTTGCCGCTGCGCACCAGGGTGACGTCGTTGCCCGCGTCGTCGGCGACCTCGCGCAGGCTCAGGTTGCGCGCACGCGCGCCGTCGACGCGGCCGCGCCACACGGTGCTGCCCAGCGGGGTGGTCTCGGCCTTCTGCAGCACCGCGTTGACCTGGCGCAGGCCGAGGTCGATGGCGATTTCGCGGTTGGCGGCGCTGACCACGCCGGGATCGGCGCGGCGCACGCGCATCGACGCGGTGCTCGGGCGCGCGGCGAGCGCGCCGGCGGCCTGGTTGGCGGCAGCCGGCTGCGACCCCGGCAGGAACAACGGTTTGCCGGCGGCCAACGCGTGGCCGGACAGCAGCAGCGCGGCGGCGAACGCGGCGCCGCGGGTGACGGTGTGACGCTTCATCGGGACGGTTCCTTGGAGGAGGCGGCGCGTTGCGCCGCGTGCTGGTGTTACCCAGTACGGTTTGTCGGACCCCTGAAACGACGCACCCCCGCGGAAGCGGGGGTGCGGGTGGTGCGATGCGGCGAGCCGCTTAGAACCTGACGCTCCAGCTGTTGATGTAGCCGGTATCGGCGTTGGCGTTGTCGTTGACGCGCAGCCGCCACGTGCCGTTGAGCGCCTCGCTGGACAGGTTCAGCGTGTAGGTGGCGATCAGGTTGTCGGCACTGCCGCCGGCGCGGTTGGACAGCGTGTACAGCGAACCGTCCGGAGCCACCAGCTGCACCAGCAGGTCACCGCGGTAGGTGTGGCGGATGTCCACCGACACCGACGCGCTGGTCGGCGCGTTGCCGCTGCGGCCCGACACCGCGATCGGCGACTCGACCGTCGAGTTGTCGCGGATGTTGTAGTCGGCGCTGTTGGTGTACGTCTGCACGCCACCGGACGGCGGCGGCGGCGGGGGCGGCGGCGGCGGCGGCGGCGGGGTGCCACCGGCGGCGGCGTCGACCGCGGCACGGGCCTGTGCGATGCCCGCGCCGATTACCTGGGACGGCGTGGAGGGGAACGCGCGCGCCGTGCTCTTGAGCAGCGACTCGATCTGCGCCGGGGTCTTGTTGGGGCTGGCCACCGCCTGCATCAGCGCGACGATGCCGGCCACGTGCGGGGCCGCCATCGAGGTGCCGTTGTACGACGCGTAGCTCTCGGTCGACGGGCCGGACGTGCCGGAGTTGAGCGTCGAGAGGATGTTCGAGCCCGGTGCGGCGATGTCGATCAGCGCGCCGTAGTTGGAGAAGCTCGAGCGCGCGCCGGTGGAGGTGATCGACGCCACCGAGATGATGTTGGCGCAGTTGCCCGGCGAGAAGCCCGAGACGTTGGCGTTGCTGTTGCCGGCGGCGATGACGATGGTCGAGCCGCGGCCGACCGCGCTGTTGATCGCGTTCTGCGTGGTGGTCGAGCAGGCGCCCGAGCCGCCGAGCGAGAGGTTGATGACCTCGGCCGGGTTGGCGTTGGCCGGCACGCCGGACACGGTGCCGCCGGAGGCCCAGATCATCGCGTCGGCGATGTCCGAATCGTAGCCGCCGCCCTTGCCGAGCACGCGCACCGGGACGATCTTGGCGCCGTACGCCATGCCCGCGACGCCCTTGGCGTTGTTGGTCACCGCGCCGATCGTGCCGGCGACGTGCGTGCCGTGCCAGCTGGACGGCTGGCCCTGGTACGCGTCGCCCGGGTCGGACGCGTCGGGATCACGGCCGTTGCCGTCGGCGGCCACCGCGGTGTCGATGATGAAGTCGTAGCCGGGCAGGACGTTGGCGTTGAGGTCGCTGTGGTTGGTGATGCCGGTGTCGAGCACCGCGACCACCACGCCGGAGCCGTTGGTCACGTCCCACGCCTGCGTGGCGTAGGTGCCGCCGGCGCCGGTGCCGAAGCCCCACTGCTCGCCGAAGCGGGTGTCGTTGGGGGTCAGCAGCGGCTTGTTGATCTTGTCGACCTCGACGTACTCGACGTTCGGGTCGGCGGCGATCTGGCGCATCAGGCTCTCGGCCGCGACGCGGTCGAGCTTGCGGTCGGCGCGCACGACGTCGGCGCCGATCGCCAGGCGGCGCAGGTGCGAGACCAGCGCGGCCGCGCCGGCACGGCTGGCGGCGCTGCGCAGCTGGGTGTTGACCTGCGCGGCGGCGGCGCCGTCGCGGTACTTGACGATGAAGCGGTCCGTCGGGCCCTGGTCCAGGCCTGCGAGGTTGACGCGGCCGGCGGCCAGCGACGGGGCGGCGGCCGAAGCCAGGACGAGCGCGGTGGCGGTCGCAAGCGTGTTCAGGCGGAAGCGACGCGACGATAGATCAGACATCGATGAAACCCCCGAAAACATGGATGGAAGCCGTCGAACGACGGCAAGAGGACCGTCCGGGCCCGTGCGCGTGAGGCATGAGGCGGGTGAGCACAGCATCCGGCGTGCGTGACTGCTGCATGACTGACGTGTTCCGTCAGTGACCTGACCGTAAATGACGCCCGGGGTGTGGACAAGTTGCAACCGCAGCAAAACCGGCCAGCCATTTCGTGACCCGTGTCACGAAACGAGACTGCAAACGGTTGCAGCCCGTCCGAAACCTGTGATGACGGTCAACTGGAATCGTTCAGGCACACGCGGACGCGACTGAAGCGTTCAGCCGGATGGCATGGCTCTTGTTAGGCGTGCGTGCCGCGGCTTCGGTCGCGTGACCGGCCACGCAGCCTCCGAGCGCGCTCCTGGCTCGCCACGGTGCCGGTCAGAACATGCCGGTCTCGAGGCGCGCGGCGTCGGACATCATCGTGCGGTTCCACGGCGGGTCGAAGACCAGCTCGACGTCAGCGTCCACCACGGTCGGGATCAGCTCGAGCTTGCTGCGCACGTCGTCGACCAGCACGTCGCCCATCCCGCAGGCCGGCGCGGTGAGGGTCATCCGCACCTCCACGCGGCGCCCGCCAGGCCCGGCGTGCGATTCGGGCACGGCGTCGCTGGTGGTGGGCACGGAGGCTCCAGCGTCTTCCTCGGCCGGCAGCACGCGGGCGTCGTAGACCAGCCCGAGCTCGACGATGTTGATCGGGATCTCGGGGTCGAAGCAGGTCCGCAGCTGGCGCCAGACCAGTTGTTCGACGGCCTCGTCGTCGGCGCCGGCGGGCAGTTCGAGGGGCTCGGGCGGCTCCTTGCCGATCGCGTCGGCATCGCGCCCGGCCACCCGCATGAGGTTGCCTTCCACGAACACCGTGTAGCTGCCGCCGAGCGCCTGGGTGATGTAGCCGACGGTGCCGGCCGGCAACGTGACCTGCTCGCCCTGCGGCACGAGGACGGCCGCGCAGTCGCGCTCGAATCGGACGGGTTCGCTGCTGCGGGAGTACATGCCGGACAGATGGGGGTGCCGCGTGCCGGCACAACGCGCGCATTGTAGGCCGCGCGGTGCGCGGGCCCGCGCCGGCGAACGCGCGTTCCGTATCCTGACCGGCGTGGATACCGTCGCCGACTCGATGCCAGCCCCCCCGTCCCCGCCCACGCCCGCGCGTCGCCCCGGAGGCGGCGCGCACGCCCTGCTGCTGCTCGGGACGCTCGGCTTCGCCGCGGCGTGGGTCACGCTGTCGCTGACCACCGGTCGCACGCACGCGTGGATGGCGGTGCTGGCCGCGCTCGACGTCGCGCTGCTGCTGCGCCTGGGCCGCTGGCCCGCGGGGGCCGGCCGCGCGCTCGCCGGGTTCGCCGCGTGGTCGGTGATCGTGGCGCTGGCGACCTGGCTGGTGATCGCCGGGCACCTCGGCAAGGTGTTCGGCCTGGCGCCGTGGACCTCCGCACTGCGGCTGGGCGCCGACCACGCGTGGACGCTCGCGGGCCTGGCGTTCACGCCGGTCGACCTGGCATGGCTGGCGGCGGGCGCGGTGGTGGCGCTGGCCGGTTCGCGCTGATGCCGCGGCGCGCGGCGCGCCGCGGCAAGATGCACCACGACCGACAGCAGGGGGTGCGATGACCGGCGCGCGGGCCACGCAACCCATCGTCGATGCGCAGGCCGGCGCGCTGCGCAACCAGGTGCTGCGCCTGCTGCTGGCGGCGGTGGTGGCCCCTGCCCTGCTGCTGGGGGTGGTGCAGCTGGCCTACGAATACCACCAGGTTCAGCGCCAGCAGCAGGATCGGCTGCGGCTGGCCGTGCGCCTGACCGCGAACTCCACCGACCAGTACCTGCAGTCGCACGTGGCGGCCGTGGCGCTCGCCGCGCATGCAGCCTCGCGCAATGGCACGCCGCCGGACCTCGCCGGCCTGCGCCGCCTGTTTCCCGGGTTCGTGACGGCGATCGCGACCGACCGCGCCGGCACCATCGTCGCGATCGATCCGGCCAGCCGCAGCGTCGGCCCTGCGCTGCCGTCGGTGGCCGACCGCGAGTACTTCCGCGAGCCGGCGCGCACCGGCGAGCCGTTCGTGAGCAACGCGTTCCGGGGACGGGGCCTGGGCACCGATGCACTGGTCGGCGTGTCCGCGCCGCTGTTCGAGGGCGGCGCGTTCGACGGCGTGGTGGAAGGCTCGATCCGCGTGGACACCTTCACCGCGCTGCGCTCGGATGCGATGCGACGGCGCGGGCAGCTGATGCTGCTGGTGGACCGCGACCAGCGCGTCGTGCACGCCAGCGCGGGCCTGCCGTTCGGGTTCCGCGAGTCGGTCGCCGGCGCCTGGTTCACGCGCGGCGTGGAAGCGGCCGACGGGGTCAGCGCGGGACGGGTGGACCACGACACGCTCGACGGCAGCGCATGGGCGGCCTGGGCGGAACTGCGCACGGGCTGGCGCGTGGTGCTGTTCGAGCCGCGCGCGCCTGCGCTGGCCGCGGTCTGGCGGCACGCGGTGCAAAGGTTCGCGGTGATGGCGCTGGCATCGCTGCTGGTGCTGTGGGTGGCGCGCCGGCAGATCGACCGCATCGCGCGCGCCACTGGCGCGACGCTGGAGACGCTGCGCGCGGTGGCGGCCGGCGAGCGTGAGCCGGGCGCGCCGATCGGCACGGTCGCGGCCGAGCTGCGGCCGATCGCGCAGCAGGTGGTGCGCATGGCCGACGAGCTGCAGGGCGCCAACCTCGAACTGCGCGAGTCGCTGGCCGCGCAGCGATCGCTGGCGGCCACCCTCGAGCAGGCCAACCAGACGCTCGAACAGACCGTCCGCGCGCGCACCACCGAGCTCGAATCGGCCAACCGCCACCTCGAGCGGCTCAGCCAGACCGACGCGCTCACCAGCGCGCTCAACCGCCGCGGCCTGCACGCCTGCATGGCGGCCCTCGGCGACGCGCATGGCCTGCTGGCGCGACCGGCGGCCGTGCTGATGTTCGACGTGGACCGCTTCAAGCGCTTCAACGACCGCTACGGCCACCCGGCCGGCGACCAGGTGCTGCGCCGCGTCGCCGCCTGCGCGCGCGCGTCGCTGCGGCGCGAGGGCGACTGCCTGGCGCGCGTGGGTGGGGAGGAATTCCTGGTGCTGATGCCGGGCGCCGACATCGCCACCGCGCTCAACATCGCCGAGCGCATGCGCGCGAAGGTGCGCGAGCTGGGGATCCCGCACGAGACCGGAATCGAGGGCGTGGTGACCATCAGCCTGGGCCTCGCGGCGGGTGCCACGGGCGATGCGGTGGAGGACATCGTGCAGGCCGCGGATGCCGCGCTCTATCGCGCCAAGGCCGCCGGACGCGACCGCGTCGCGCAGTGACGCATCGCGATCGCCGCGCCGCGCGCGCTCAGTGCCCGCCGCCGTCCAGCGCCTTGAGTTCGCCCACCAGCGCGGCCACCGCCGCGGCGCCGTCGCCGTAGAGCATCCGCGTGTTGTCGGCGTAGAACAGCGCGTTCTCGATGCCGGCGAACCCGGTGCCCTTGCCGCGCTTGATGACGATGGCGTTGCGCGCGTTGACCACGTCGAGGATCGGCATGCCGTAGATCGGCGACGCCGGGTCGGTTTTGGCGACCGGGTTGACCACGTCGTTGGCGCCGATCACCAGCGCGACGTCGGTGGCGGCGAACTCGGGGTTGATGTCGTCCATGTCGGCGATCAGGTCGTACGGCACGCCGGCCTCGGCCAGCAGCACGTTCATGTGCCCGGGCATGCGCCCGGCGACGGGGTGGATAGCGAACTTCACCTTGACGCCGCGCTCGATCAGCTTCTGCGCCAGCTCCCAGATCTTGTGCTGCGCCTGCGCCACGGCCATGCCGTAGCCCGGCACGATCACCACGCGCTCGGCGAAGGCCATCATCGCGGCGACATCCCCCGCCTCGATGGCCTTCTGCGTGCCCTCGATCGCCTGCTGCTCGCCGGTGGCGCCGAAGCTGGAGAACAGCACGTTGCGGATCGGGCGGTTCATGGCCTTCGCCATCAACCGCGTGAGCAGCATGCCGGCGGCGCCCACCATCGTGCCGGCGATGATCAATGCCTGGTTGCCGAGCACGTAGCCCTCGAACGCGACCGCCAGCCCGGTCAGCGCGTTGTACAGCGAGATCACCACCGGCATGTCGGCGCCGCCGATCGGCAGCGTCATCAGCACGCCCAGGGCGAGCGCCACGACGAAGAACGCGATGATGATCGCCGGGTCCAGCGTGGCCACGGCGAGCGCGGCCAGCACGCACATCGCCACGAACACGGCGAGGTTGAACACCTGCTGGCCCGGGAACGTCATGCGGCGGTCGAGACGCCCGTCGAGCTTGGCCCACGCGACCACCGATCCCGAGAGCGACACCGCGCCGATCGCCGCGCCCGCCACCGCTAGGCACATCGCCACCGTTGGCGGCTGCATGGCGAGCATGCCGCGCTGCAGCTGCGCGATGACCGGGTCGCCCGGCTGCAGCGCGGACCAGCGCAGCAGTTCCACCGCGCCGATGGCCGCCGCCGAGCCGCCGCCCATGCCGTTGTAGAGCGCGACCATCTGCGGCATGTCGGTGATGGCGACCTTCTTGCCCGACACCCACGCCAGCACCGTGCCGATGACCAGCGCGGTGACGATGAGCCCCATGTTGTGCAGGTCGGGCAGCAGGAACGTCGCCGCGGTGGCGATCACCATGCCCGCGCCCGCCCAGCGGATGCCGCTGCGCGCGGTGAGCGGCGAGGCCATGCGCTGCAGGCCGAGCAGGAACAGCGTGGCGGCGACGAAGTAGCTCGCCGCGGCGACCATCGACATCGCGCTCATGCGCCGGCCTCCCCGCCCGCGCGATCGCCGCGGTGGTGTTCGCGCATCTCCATCGCGGTCTTCAGCAGGCCGACCATGCCCAGCCCGAACGCCACCAGGCCCATCGACAACTGCGCGACGACGGTGGTGTCGGCCCTGTACGCGCCCACCAGGCCGCCGGCCATCGCGAGCCCCGCGTACGCGGCCAGCACCCCCAGCATCCAGCGGCCGGCGCGCGGGTTGCGCCATACGCGCAGCGAGATCTCGTTCTGCGTGCGCGCCGGGTCCTGCAGCGAGGACAGCCCGATGGCGACGCCCGCGTACAGCAGCGCGTAGTTCCATCCGTCGAAGACCGGGGCCCAGCCATTGCGCGCGACCTGCGCCACGTCGATGCCCGACTTCAGCACGTACCCCAGCGTGACCAGCACCGCCGGGTACTGAAGGTAGCTGATCCACTGGAACACGTCGCGCGCCACCGGGCGGCGGGATTGCACCGCGACGCTCATGCGCCCGGCCCCGGCTTCCGGGTCGGCTTGAACATCTCCAGCATCCGCTCGGTCACCACGTAGCCGCCGGCGGCGTTGCCGGCGCCCAGCAGCACGGCGACGAAGCCGATCGCCTTTTCCAGCGTGGTGTCGGCATGGCCCAGCACCACCATCGCGCCGATCAGCACGATCCCGTGGATGAAGTTGCTGCCGCTCATCAGCGGGGTGTGCAGGATCACCGGCACGCGGGAAATGATCACGTGACCCGCGATCGCCGCGAGCATGAAGATGTACAGCGCCACCAGGCCGTCGCCCATCGTGCATCCCCTCCCGCGCGGATGGCCGCATCATAACCACGGCCTGAACGTCGCAGCCCCGGTGTCATCCGTCGCGCGCCCGGTGCGTTGGCAGGGTCACACCCTCCGCGGAGCCCCGCCATGCGCCACGCCCTGCTGCTTGCGATCCCCCTGCTGCTCGCGCCCACCTTCGCCACCGCTGCCGCGACCGACCGCGGAGACCGCACCGAGGCGCGCCTGGACGCGCGCGGCGACCGCATCGACGAACGCCTGGACCTGCGCGGCGGTCGCATCGATGCGCGCCTGGATGCACGTGGCGACCGCATCGACGAACGCCTCGACGCCCGCGCGCAGCGCGCCGCGGACAACGGCCACGAGCGCCGCGCGGCGCGGCTGGACAACCGCGGTGACCGCGTCGAAAACCGCCTCGACCGCAGGGGTGACCGCGCGCATGCGCGCCTGGACCGGCGCGGCGACCGCATCGACGACCGGCTCGACCGCCGCGGCGAGCGCATCGACCGCCGCTTCGACCGTCGCCACGGCCGCTGACGGTCGCCGGCGACGTGCTCGCCTTCGATGCTCCCGGCGCGCAGGCGGGCCACACCGCCCGGTCACTCGATGCATTCCTCGCCGCCATCGAACGCCGTGCGTTCCGCTTCGCGCAGGCAAGCCTGGGCGATCGCGAGGACGCGCTCGACGCGGTGCAGGACGCGATGATCCGGCTCACCGCCTACGCCGGCCGCCCGCACGCCGAATGGACTCCGCTGTTCTGGCGCATCCTGCGCACGCGCATCGCCGACGCGCGGCGCCGGCGCCTGTTCCGGCTGCGCTGGCTGGTGCCGGCGCCGCAGGGCGGGGAAGACGCACCGTTCGACTGGGCGGACGACGCACCGGACCCGTCGCGCGCGCACGCGGCACGCCAGTCCTACGCGCACCTGCACGCTGCGCTGCGCGCGCTGCCGGCGCGGCAGCGCGAGGCGTTCACGCTGCGCGTGCTCGAGGAGCTGGACGTCGCCGACACCGCGCGGGCGATGGGCTGTTCGGAAGGTGCGGTCAAGACCCACCTCTCGCGTGCGCGGGAGGCGTTGCAACGCCAGCTGGGAGACGTGCGGTGACGCGCCGCGCCGGAGCATCGACATGAGCCACGACATCGACACGCGCCTGCGCACCGCCTGGCATGGCGCCCGCGACACGTTGACCCCGGGCGTGCAGCGACGGTTGCGCGAGGCGCGCCACGCTGCGCTCGCGGGTTCCGCGCCACGCAAAGCTTCGACGCTGCGCCGGGTCGGCGTGCCCGCCGGGGCGTTCGCGGCGATCGCCGCCATCGCATTGCTGGCACCGCGCCTGCAGGCACCGCCGGAGCCGGCGCGCACCGCGACGGCCGCTGCGGCGGCGACGCCGGAGGGATCGGCAGGCCCCGCGCGTGCCCCCGTAACCGAAGGCGCGCCGCGCCCGGTTGAAGATGTCGAATCGCTCGCGATCGTCGCCCTCGAGGACGATCCCGAGTTCTACCTGTGGCTCGAGGGCATCGACCCGGCCACACTGGAGGACGCCCGCCATGACCCGAGTTGAGTCCACCGCCTGCACGCGTGCGGCGCGCCGCGCGCTGCTGCTGCTGGTGCTTGCCCTCCCCGCCGCCGCGCATGCACAGCCCACCACCGCGCCGTTGCCCGCGTGGGACCGGCTCACGCCCGCCCAGCGCGAGCAGCTGGTCGCGCCGCTGCGCGAGCGCTGGAACGCCAACCCGCAGCAGCGCGCGCGGATGCTCGAGCGGGCCAGGCGCTGGCAGCAGCTCGATCGCGACGAGCGCGTGCGCGCCGACCGCGGCCGCGACCGCCTGGAGCGGATGTCGCCCGCCGAACGCGCGCAGGCCCGCGCCGTGTTCGAGCGCATGCGTGCGTTGCCGGATGCCGAACGCCGCGCGCTGCGCGCGAAACTGCGCGCGATGACGCCCGAGCAGCGGGCGCGATGGCTGAGGGACGAGGCCGCGCGCGCGCCGGTGCGTTGACGGCTCCTGCCACGGGCATGCAGGCGCGCAGGCGCGCCTCGACGGGTTGCACGCTCGATCGTTCGCGCGAAACAGGCGTACGCGAGACGCCATGCGCGGAGGTACAGCCGCCCCACGCCGCCCGTAGAGGCGGGCCTGCCCGCCTGCGCCTTCGATCACCCACGACCCGCACGCACCACCACGTCCCACCACGACAGGTGCGCAGTCGCGCCTCTACGCGGCGGCGATGGCGCCCGCGACCGGCGCAGCGATGGCGTCGCGCGACGGCCACGCGGTCTTCGCCACCAGATCGTCGTCCCAGTCCAGCACCAGCGCGCCGTCCTTGAGCAGCAGCGAGGCGAAGTTGAGGACGTTGCGCGCGTACATCTCGCTGGCGTGCACCGCGCCCATGCTGGCCAGGTCCAGCGGGCCGGCCACGGTGACGCCTTCGACGTCGATGGTCTCGCCCGGCCGCGTCGCCGCGCAGTTGCCGCCGGTCTCGGCGGCGAGGTCGACGATGACGCTGCCCGGCCGCAACGCGGCCACCATCGGCGCGGTGACGATCACCGGCGCGCGGCGGCCCGGCACGGCCGCGGTGCAGACCACCACGTCGACGGACTTGAGGTGCTCGGCCAGGCGGCGTTGCTGTTCGGCGCGCTCCTCGTCGGTGAGCGCGCGCGCGTAGCCGCCGGTGCCGGCGGCGCTCACGCCGAGGTCGAGGAAGCGGCCGCCGAGCGATTCGATCTGTTCGCGGGTCTCCGGCCGCACGTCGAAGCCCTCGACCTGTGCACCCAGGCGCCGGGCGGTGGCGATCGCCTGCAGGCCCGCCACGCCCGCGCCGATGACGAGCACCTTCGAGGGCCGGATCGTGCCGGCGGCGGTGGTCAGCATCGGGAAGAACCGCGGCGCCAGGGTCGCGGCGATCAGCACGGCCTTGTAGCCGGCCATGCCCGCCTGCGAGCTGAGCACGTCCATCGCCTGCGCGCGGGTGGTGCGCGGCAGGCGTTCGAGCGGGAATGCCTGCACCCCGCGCGCGCGCAGCGCGTCGGCGCGCGCGGGATCGGCCTCGGGCGCCAGCAGCCCCACCAGCACCGCGCCCTCGCGCAGCGTGGCGATGCGTTCGACGGTGGGCGGCTGCACGCACAGCACGAGTTGCGCGGCGTCGAGCGCGGCGGCGGCATCGGCGACCACCTCCGCGCCGGCTTGTGCGTATGCGTCGTCCGTGCACCCCGCGGCCCGCCCTGCGTCGCGCTCGATGCGCACGCGCGCACCGGCGGCGATGAACTTCCGGCAGGTTTCCGGGGTCAACGCGACGCGCCGCTCACCGGCGGCGGTCTCACGTGCAATGCCCACCTCGACCGTCATCGCGCGTCTCCCGGCATGGAGCCCGCATCCTAACGGCGGTGTGCCCGCGTCAGGCGCCCGCGCCGTCGACCCAGCGCGCGAAGATCGCCGCGACCGTGCCCGCCTCGGGTGCCACGCGGACCGCGCCGCCGGCGAGCAGGCCTTCGACGTCGGCGCCGTCGAACACCGCCACGCGCTGGCCCGCGCGGTTGACCAGCACGCAGTCGCCGTTCGACGGGCTGACCCACGCCACGTCGAGCCGGCGCGCGATGCTGCCGTCGTTCCACACCACCGACTGGCCGGCGCGCAGCGGATGCGCGGGAGGTGCGGGCGCCGCGGCGACACCCGCCTCGTGCAGCGGCACGTGCACGCGTTCGGCGTCGGGATCGGCCATCGCGCGCACCAGCATGGCGATCGCGTCGTCGGCGGCCTCCATGCCCAGGCCCGCGGACTGAAGGGCGTCGCGCAGCGGCGCTTCGATCCGCAGCAGGCCGTCGGCGAGCGCCGCGCCATCGCCGTCGGCGGCGCGTGCGTCGAGGGCCACCAGCGCGGGCGCCAGCGCCGCGGTGCGCACGAACGCCGGCGACTGGTCGCCATGCCGCAGCCACGCCTGGGTGACGGCATGCCGCCACGGGCCGTCCAGCAGTGCCGCAATGCCGGGCAGCACCGCGCGTCCGTCGACATGGCGCACGAGCAGCGCGGCCGCGCACGCGCGCGCCGATTCCAGGCGCTCGCGACCCTCCAGCGCCTGCACCAGCCGTGCGCGCGCCAGCCCGGCGCGATGGCGCGCCGGTTCCAGCGCGGCATCGAACGCCGCGAGCGCGCCGGCGATCACCCCGCCGTCGATGTGGAATTCCTCGATCAGCACGCGCGCGGCGTCGTGCGCGGCCGTGGCGGCGGCGATGTCCTCGGCGCGCTCGCCGGTGTTGGCATCCCAGGCCGCCACGCAGGCATCGAGCAGGCGCCGCACGTCGTGGTCGGCGCGATCGAGCATGCGCGCATCGACCAGCAGTGCGCGCACCAGCGGATACGCCATGTGCAGGCAGGCCTGGCGCGCGCGGTCGTCGAGCACGTGCCCGTCCACCAGCGCGGCGACGAGCGCACCGGCGAGCACGGTGGCCTCGCGCTGGCGCGGCGTGAACCGGGTGGTGCGCGCATCCAGCCCCAGTTGCGCGGCGCCGTGCGCGATGCGCGCGGCCACCTGCGGGGCGATCGACGCACCGCCATCGGGAGTGGCGCCCGGGTCGCACTGCAGCAGCGAGAGCACCGCGAGGAACTCCTCGTCGCGCAGAGGGCGTCGGCCGAGGTCGCCCTCGTCGCCGGCCTGCGCGCGCCCCCAGCGGCGCAGCAGTTCGCCCTGCGCGGCCTGCAGGTCGGCTTCGCCGGCCGGCGCGAGCGTTTCGACGAGGTCGGGCACCCAGCCGGTGGCGGCCTCGACGCGGTCGCGCGACGGCAGCGGCAGCACGCTGTAGCCGCTGTCGGCCAGCAGGGCGAACCCCGCCTCGGCGAGTTCGCTGTTCACCGCCGCGTAGAACGTGCCGAGGCTGGCCCCGGCGACCGGCTCGAACGCGCGCAGCAGGGTCGCCTGCGCGGCCGACTCGACGCCCTCGCCGCCCGCGGCATCCAGCAGCGCCTCGACGAGCACGCGCGGGGCCAGCGGGTTGTGCGGGCGCTCTTGCGCGCCCAGCGCGACCGCCACCGAGCGCAGGCGGCTTTCAATCACGTCCAGGGCATCGGCGAAGCGCCGGTCGAGCGCGGCGGCGACCGGCTCGCCCACCAGCTGCGCGGCCAGCTGGCGTTCGCTGAGCAGCGCGAAGGCATCCTGCGCGGGCGCCGGCGAGACCGGCCAGCGCGCCAGCCGCGCGGCAAGCGAGGCCTGCCAGCGCGCTTCGGTGCCGACGCGATCGGCGTTGAGCAGGTAGAGCTGGGCGCGCTCGTCGCGCACGGGGTCGCCTTCGGCGGCGGCCGCCAGGCGCGACTCGACGTCGTGCAGCGCGCGCCTGAGCGTGGGGGCCAGCAGCGGCAGCAGCCGCGCCGGCAGCGTGCGCCGGAATGCCTCGAACCAGTGCGCCGCACCGCCTGCGGCCACCGCCCGCCCCTGCCCGCGGTTCCCGCGTTGCATGTTCAATCCGGCCCTGCGCCTCGTACTTCGCGCCGCGGTGGCGCGCGGGCACCTTAAGGGATGGCGGGCCCGTCGCGCTCACGTGACTTGCACGATGCGCGCGGCGGCGGGCTCAGTGCAGCGTGTCGGGCACCGCCGACTGCAGCGTGCGGCGCACGCGCTCCATGGCCTGCCCGGCCGAGGCGCAGTCGCGCAGCGGGTCCACGCGTCCCTGCCCGGCCATGCGCGCCAGTTGCTCGGGCGAGGCGGCCAGCACGCGCACGCCGCGCCGGTTGACCAGCAGGCGCCGCGCGGTCATCGGGCTGATCCAGGCGACCTTGGCGGCGGTCTCGCCGCCGCGGACATCGCGCAGCTGCACCCAGTCGCCGACGCTGAGCGCGGACATGCGCTCGACGAGCTCGGCCCGCGGCGGCGGAAGGTCCTCGCCGGTACCGACCCACAGCTCGGTCTCCTCGCGTTCCTCCGAGTTGTCCTCGGCATCCACCGCATGCAGGTCGCGCGGCGCGTCGGGATCGGCGAGGGTGCGCACCAGCAGCGCCATGGCATGGCGCGCGGCGCTGTCGTCCAGGCCCGTGGCGGCCAGGCAGCCGAGGATCTGCGGCTCGAGCGCGAGCAGCTTGTCGGCCAGCTCGCGACCCCGGCCCGCGGCCGCCGCGCGGTCGGCGGCGACCAGGCCATCACCCAGCCGCACCGCCTCCTCGCCGGCCTCGCCCTGGCGCAGGAACGCCTGCACCAGCTGGTGGCGCCATGCGTGGGTGAGGAATTCGCCCACCTGCCGGCTCACCGGCGGCGCGGCGACGCGCCGCGTGACGATGGCATCGGCCTGGTCGCGCGCCTGCTGCAGGCGTTCGCGGCCGAGCGTCGCCTTCGCGGCGCGTTCCTCCTGCAGCTCCACCCGGCGGCGCTGCTGGCCCAGCACGGCATCCAATTCGGCGCGCGCCATGTCGAACACGGCCACGTCCTCGTTGTATTCGGCCACCACGCGCTGCGCGGCCGCGCCGGCGCCGTCGAGCAGCTCGCGCTCCTGCGCGGTCTGGCCCAGGTTGCCCGCGCAGGCCTCGGTGATGGCGTCCAGCAGCTGCATCGCCGGGTGCGTGGGGCGCACGAACAGCGACGGATCGGACAGCGCGACCTTGAGCATCGGCAGCACCAGCCGCCCATACACGCGCCGCGCGCGGTCGACCATCGGCTGGGACTGGAACAGCGTGTCGAACAGCAGCGCGACCAGGTCGATCGAGTCGTCCTCGGCCTGCGAGAAGCGCATGAGGTCCGGCGACAGCCCCAACCTGCGCGTGCCTTCGCGCAGTTCGTCGCGCAGCGCCGCGGCCAGCCGGCCCGGCCCGACCAGCGCGCGCGCGAACGCGTCCGCCGGCTCGCCCTGCAGCAGCGATGCCACGCGGGTGAGCTCGTCCACCCGCAGGTCGCGCGGCGCGGCCGGCTGCGATGGCGCGCGGCGGGGCGCGCGGCCCGGATCGCCCGCCGGATGCGCGGCGCTCTGCCGCCACACGCGCAGGAGCTGGCGCAGTTCGTCGACTTCCTGCGCGGACACCGCATCGAGCGGCGCGGGCGGCGACGGCGCCGCGTGCCCGTGCTCGACGGACGCACCCGGCATCGGGGCATGGGAAGCGTGCGACGCAGGCGGCGGCTGCGGGGCGGGCGACTGGTGGCCATGAGCAGGCCCCCACTCGCCACCGGCGCCCTGGCCGTGCGCCCCGACGGGCGCCTGCCAGGCCGGCGCTGCATGCGGCGGCATCCGCGGCGCGACCGTGTCGAGCCCGGGAATCGCATCCGGCGTGGGTGCGTTGAACACGTCCACGCTGCGCGGGACCGGCGTGGGCGACAGGCGCGGCGCGACGTCGCCGAAGCCGGCCGCCGCGAGCGTGACCGAAGCCTTGGCGTACAGCTCGGGCAGCACCGGCTGCAGGGCGATCTCGTACTGCCGCACGAGGTGGTCGCGCAGCGACGCGGGCACGCGTTCGTCGGCGACCACGCCCAGCAGCGCCTCGACCAGCACCACCGGCGCGATCGGGTTGCTGTCCTGTTCGGGCCGGCCCAGCGCGCGCGCGAACGCGGCGAAGCGCGCGTTGAGCGAATCGAGCGCCACCTTGTTGCGCAGCTCGATGGACTCCGCGCCCGCCACCGCCGCCAGTTGCGCCTCGAGCTGGTCCTCGCTGACCAGTTCCAGGGCCACCGACTGCAGCGCCGGCGACACGAACCGGTCGAAGTTCTGCGCGAGCTTCTGCCGGTAGCGCATCACGTGCGTGGCGTGGTGCTGGCGCAGCACCCACAGCGACGCCTGGTCCTCGTACGGGTTGACGTTGCCGTCCAGCGGCGCCAGCGCCACCGCCAGGCGAAGCGCCTGCTCGACGCCCTCGTACACGGCGCCCGGCAGCGAGCCCAGCGATTCCACGGTCAACCGGCGCAGCTCCTCCAGCACGCGGCCGGGATCGCCGAGCGTGGGATGCGCGGGGCCTTGCGATGGAATGGCCATGGCCGACTCCGGCGACGGATGACGCAGCGCGCGCGCTGCAGAGGGGGCGTGCAACCTTAGTGGCAAGATGTCGCCGCCCCGTGCACGCAGCACTCGATTCTGTGACCCATGTCGCCAACCGACGCTGACATCCGCCGCGCGGCACTCACCGCCCTCGACGAACGGCGCTCGGTCCCGGCCCGCCAGCTGGGAGAGCCCGGCCCCGACCACGCGGCGCTGCTGCGCATGCTGGCCAGCGCGGTGCGGGTGCCCGACCACGGCCGGCGCGTGCCGTTCCGCTTCGTGCGCATCGCCGGCGACGCGCGCCTGCGGCTGGGCGAGGCGCTGGCCGCGATGACGCGCGCGCGTGATCCCGACGCCACCGACGCCGGCCTCGAGAAGGACCGCATGCGCTTCGCGCACGCGCCGCTGGTGGTGGTGGTGGTCGCGCGCCTGGGCGAGGACGCGAAGATCCCGGGCGTCGAGCGCCTGCTCACGTCGGGCTGCGTGTGCTTCGCGTTGCTGCAGGCCGCGCAGGCGATGGGCTTCGGCGCGCAGTGGCTGACCGGCTGGCCGGCCTACGACGACGCGGTGCGCGCGCTGCTTGGCGTTGGCGGCGATGAAGCCATCGCCGGCTTCATCCACGTCGGCACGCCGCGCATCGACGTGCCCGAGCGCGAACGCCCGGACGCGGCCGCGCTGCTCACCGACTGGAGCGCGCCGTGACCGACGCCCCCGCGCCGCGCGCGGCGGTGCTGCTGGTCGACGCGAGCCTGTACGTGTTCCGCGCCTGGCATTCGATCCCCAACGAATTCACCGACGCCGACGGCTGGCCGACCAACGCCGTGCACGGCTTCACGCGCTTCCTGCTCGAACTGGTCGAGCGCGAACGCCCGGCGCACATCGCGGTGGCCTTCGACGAGGCGCTCGACAGCTGCTTCCGCAATGCGTTCTACCCTGCCTACAAGGCCAACCGCGAGCCGGCGCCGGAGGAACTGCGCCGCCAGTTCGCGCACTGCAAGGCGGTGTGCGCGGCGCTCGGGTTCGTGGTGCTGGCGCACCGTGACTACGAAGCCGACGATCTGATCGGCACCGCGCGGCTGGCCGCGCGCGCGCACGGGCTGCGCGCGGTGATCGTGTCGGCCGACAAGGACCTCTCGCAGCTGCTCGAGGACGACGACGAGCAGTGGGACTACGCGCGCAACCTGCGCTGGCGCGCCGACGGCGTGCACGCGCGGCATGGCGTGCACGCGCACCAGGTGGCCGACTACCTCGGGCTGACCGGCGACGCGGTCGACAACATCCCCGGCGTGCCCGGCATCGGCGCGAAGACCGCGGCGGCGCTGCTGGCGCATTTCGGCTCGCTCGACGGGCTGCTCGCGCGGATCGACGAAGTCGCGTACCTGCGAGCCATCCGCGGCGCCGCCGGCATCGCGACCCGGCTGCGCGCGCACCGCGACGACGCGCTGCTGTCGCGGCGGCTGGCCACCATCGCGATCGACGCCCCGCTCGACGCCGTCGTGCCGTTCGCACGTGGCACGGCCTGCGCCGACACCCTCGGCACCCTGTGCCAGCAGGTGCGCTTCGGCCCGCTCACGCGGCGCCGGCTGCACGCGGTGGCCGGCCTGGACACGACGCCGACACCCTCGCCCGCCTAGGCTCTCCGCTCCCACCGCCCTTACGGCCCCCATCGCCGGGACGCACCACGTGGACGAGGACCGCATCGAGACCCTCTACGAAGGCCAATGGCTGCGCCTGCGCCGGCGCGGCACGTGGGAGTACGCCGAACGCACGCACGGCGCCGGCATGGCGGTGATCATCGTGGCCGCCACCCCGGAGGACCGCGTGCTGTTCGTCGAACAGCACCGCGTGCCGCTGGGCCGCCGCACGATCGAGATGCCCGCGGGCCTGGTCGGCGACGACCACGACGGCGACACCCTGGAAGCCGCCGCGCGGCGCGAGCTCGTCGAGGAGACCGGCTGGGAGCCGTCGCGCGTGGAAGTGCTGCTGACCGGGCCGACCTCGGCGGGGATGAGCACCGAGCGCATCGCGTTCGTGCGCGCCACCGGCCTGCGCAAGGTCGGCATTGGCGGCGGCGTGGCCGGCGAGGCGATCACCGTGCACGAGGTCCCGCGCCTGGACGCCCCGCGCTGGCTGATGCGCAAGCAGGCCGAGGGCTTCGAGCTCGACCTCAAGCTCTGGGGCGGGCTGTGGATGCTGGAGCGCGAACCGGATGGCTCGCCCCGGGACCAGGACGCGCGGGGCCCGGACCCGTTCAGCTAGGACAGGATGTCGTCCACGCGCGGCGCGTGCCGCACGCACCCGTGAGCGACCGGCAGCGGCGCGCCCTGGCGGTCCTCGCTCTCGCCGGTGGTCACCCGCAGGCGCTCGGCCAGGCTGGACGTGTCCTGCCTGCGCCCGATCGGCAGGGCGATGCGGAACCCGAGCCGCCCATGGCGCCGTCCCACGAACGCGAGCACGTCCGCACGTTCGATGCGCTCGAACGTTCCGCTGCACACCAGCGCGTCCTCGAGCTGCACGCAGATCGTGCGGACCTCGCCGTCCTGCGCGTCCACCGCCCACCCACTGACCTCGATCGCGTCGGCCAGCACGCGGATGCGCTCCACCATGCCGGTGCCGGCCCCGAACAGCAGCGGGTCGTCCTGCGCGAGTTGCCGCTGCATCGCCTCGCTGGCGCCGGCCACCAGCTCGCGGTAGTGCTCCAGCGCGTCCTCGACCGGCGCGAAGCAGCGCATGCGGCCGTCCTCGAGCACGATGGCCTTGTTGCACAGCGAGCGGATCAGCGTCGTGCTGTGGCTGGCGAGCACCACGATCCGGCTGCCGTGGAAGCGGTTCTGCATGCGCGTCTGCGCGCGGTCCAGGAACGCCGCGTCGCCGGTGCTGAGCCATTCGTCCATCAGCAGGATGTCCGGCTGCACCGCGGTGGAGATTGCGAATCCAAGGCGCATGCGCTGGCCGGACGACAGCGTGTGCAGCTCGTACCCGCCGCGGCGCTCGAGGCCGGCGAATTCAAGGATCGATCCCAGCGCCGGCCGCAACTGCCGCACCCGTAGCCCCATCGCGGTGCCCCGCAGGAACACGTTCTCCACGACGGTGGCGTGCTCCTCGAACCCCAGCGTGGGGTTGAGCAGCGACTGCATCGTACCTTCGCGCTCGATGCGCCCGCGCGATGGCGGGAACGCTCCGTTGAGCACCCGCAGCAGCGTGGTCTTGCCGGCGCCGTTGAGGCCCAGCACGCCGATCCGGTCGCCGTCGTCGGCGTGGAAATCGATGTCCGACAGGATCGTGCGCTGGAGCCGTTCGCGCCCGAACAGCGACGAGAACACCGTGCCCATCCGCCCGTCGCCGGGCGACTGGCGCTGAAGCTCGGTCGGCAGGTCCAGGCACACGCCCTCGGCGCGCAGCCGCACCGGGCGCGCTACAGCCACAGGGGCACCTCGCGCGCGAACTTCCGGTAGCCGAAGGTGGCCAGCGCCATCCCGGCGACGGTCAGCACGCCGAGGAAGACCCAGGTCGCCGCCTCGACCGTGCCGCCCAGCACCGGCGCGCGCACCGACTCCACCAGGTGGTGGAACGGGTTGGCGCGCATCAACGCACCGCGCAGCGTCCCGGCGGGCGCGGCGTCCGGCAGCCACACGATCGGCGTCAGCAGGAACAGCGCGAGGGTGGCATTGCCCATGAACTCGTCGAGGTCGGGCAGCCTGGCGCCCACCAGTGCCACCAGCGTGCCCAGGAACACCAGGTTGGCCACCACCAGCGCCAGCGCCGCCAGCGACACCGGGATGCCTGCCGGCGAGAAATCCGGCGACTGCACGACCACCACCGCCACCAGCGGCAGCGTGAACATGAAATAGAAGAGAGACTTGGCCAGCGACCGCAGCAGGAAGTCGGTCAACCGCAGGCTGCCGTCGTAGATGTACGCGCGGTGGCTGGTGAACACGGTCGCCGCGTCGGTCAGCACCGTGGTGGCGAGGCGGAACACCGCGAACCCGATCGCGATGTGGGCGAAGAAGCGCACCAGCGACAGCCCGGGCTGCATCGAGCCCAGGAACCCGCCGACGCCCCAGATGTACAGCGCGGTCGGCACGAACATCCACAGCCAGCCCAGGCGATGGCGCCGGTAGCGGCTTGCGGTGTCCAGCCATGCCGCGTAGAGCCAGTGGTCCGGCTGCCGCGCGCTTGCCGCCAGGTCCTCAACCAGTCGCATCCATGGCCTCGTCGGCGCTCAGGGCAGGGAAACAGGGCATCCGTGGAACCGCCCGCTGCGCGAATGGTAGCGGCCATGCGCCCGCCCAGCGCCCGCGCCCGGCGAGGGGCGGTGGACGGTCAGCACGCGAACCGGTCGGTCGCCCGCACCAGCGCGTCGGTGGTCTCGGCCTCGAACGCCGAGTGCCCCGACGCCGGCGTCACCACCAGCTCGCTGCGCGGCCACGCGGCGTGCAGGTCGAAGGCGTTCTGCACCGGGCACACCACATCGTAGCGGCCGTGCACGATCGCCCCGGGGATGGCGGCGATGCGGTGCGCGTCGCGCAGCAGCTGGTCGTCCACCTCGAAGAAGCCGCCGTTGACGAAGTAGTGGTTCTCGATGCGCGCGAAGGCCAGCGCAAACGCCGGGTCCTCGTGCCCGGCGGCGAACTCGGGGTCCACGTGCAGGAAACTCGTCGCGCCTTCCCACACCGACCACGCGCGCGCCGCGGCCAGCCGCGTGGCGGGATCGTCGCAGGTGAGCCGGCGGTGGAACGCGCTGATCAGGTCGTGGCGCTCGACCGTCGGGATCGCGGCGAGGTAATGCGCCCACGCGTCCGGGAACAGGCGCGACGTGCCTTCCTGGTAGAACCACTCCAGTTCCCAGCGCCGCAGCATGAAGATCCCGCGCAGCACGAGCGCCAGCACGCGGTGCGGATGCGACTGCGCGTACGCCAGCGCCAGCGTGGAGCCCCACGAGCCGCCGAACACCTGCCACCGCTCGATGCCCAGGTGCGCGCGCAGCGTCTCGATGTCGGCGACCAGGTGCCAGGTGGTGTTGTCGACGAGGTCGGCGTGCGGCGTGGAGCGGCCGGCGCCGCGCTGGTCGAACAGCACGATGCGGTAGCGCCGTGGATCGTGGAAGCGGCGCATCTTCTCGCTGCAGCCGGCGCCCGGGCCGCCATGAAGCAGCACCACCGGCATGCCGTCGGGGTTGCCGCACTGTTCGTAGTACATCGCGTGGCGCGCATCGAGCTGCAGGGTGCCGCTGTCGTACGGGGTGATCTCGGGATACAGCGTGCGCATGGCCACCTCCGGTCGGGCGTCGGAGTCTAGCGAGGTCTGCATTTGGGCACGGGCACGCCACGCGCATCGTTCAAGGGGATCCGGCGCGCTGCGCCTGGGGACGGATCGGCGACAGGCGCGCGCGTCGAAGGAGCTCGCGAGCATGGCGACGCGTCGCCGTAGAGGCGTGCGTGCCCGCCTGCGAATGCGCGCGGATCTCGCGACAGGCGCGCGGGCGCGCCTCTACCCCGCGCGGGCGATGGTGATGCGGTCGCGATCCTCGAGGTCCGCGCGCGTCTGGACGTCGAGCCAGCCGCGAGTTTCGAGGATCGCGCGCACCTCGACGCCCTGGTCGAAGCCGTGTTCCAGCCCCAGCCAGCCACCATCGACCAGATGCGCGGCCGCGCACGACGCGATCTCGCGGATCGCGTCGAGCCCGTCCGCACCCGAGGCGAGCGCCATGCGCGGCTCGAACGGCAGCGCGCCCGCCGACAGGTGCGGATCGCCTTCGCGGATGTACGGCGGGTTGGCCGCGACCAGGTCGAAGCAGTCCGCGGCCAATGGCGCGCACCAGTGGCCGAGGCGGAATTCGATGTTGCCGATCGCGAGCCGGGCCGCGTTGGCGCGCGCGACCTCCAGCGCCGCGGCGCTCGCATCGATGGCCACCACGCGCGCGTCGGGCCGTTCGCGCGCAAGCGCCAGCGCGATCGCGCCGCTGCCGGTGCCGAGGTCGGCGATGCGAGGCGCGCGCACCTCGCGCACGGCCTCCAGCGCCCATTCGACCAGCCGTTCGGTTTCCGGCCGCGGCACCAGCACGGCGGGCGTCACCGCCAGGTCCATCGACCAGAACCCGCGCGTGCCGGTCAGGTGCGCGACCGGTTCGCCGCGTGCCGCGCGCAAGACCAACGCCTCGTAGCGCGCCGCGTCCCCGGCGTCCACGGGGTCGTCGCGATGCGCGAACAGCCACGCGCGCGCGACGCCGAGCACGTGGGCCAGCAGCAGGTCGGCGTCGACGGCATCCACGCGCGTGCGCGCGGCGCGCAGCAGGGCATCGACGGAACGCATCGCGGCATCGCCTTGACGAACGGGCCGGCATCGTAGCCGGCCCTCGCACCGGACCCGCCCATGACGCCACTGCGCCGGCGCCTCGCCGCCCTAGGCCTCGCCGCCTCCAGCCTGCTGGTCGCCGGCTGCGAACGCGCGCTGTTCGCGGTCGCCAACCGCGGCTCCGGGCCACCTGAGGCCAGCGTGGTGTTCGCGCCGGCGCTCGGGCTGTCGCTGGACGTGTACCGCCCGGCCGGCACGGTGCGCGACGCGCCGGTGGTGGTGTTCTTCTACGGCGGCGGCTGGCAGCGCGGCATGCGTGCGCAATACCGCTTCGTGGGCCGGCGCCTGGCGAACAACGGGGTGCTGGCGATCGTCGCCGACTACCGCACCTACCCGCGCGCCACGTTCCCCGGCTTCGTCGAGGACGGCGCGAAAGCGGTGCGCTGGGCGCGCGACCACGCGGCCGCGCACGGGGGCGATCCGTCGCGCCTGTTCGTCATGGGCCATTCGGCCGGCGCGCAGATCGCCGCGCTGATCGCCACCGACGCGCGCTACCTGCAGGCCGTCGGCATGCGCCGCGACGCGCTGGCGGGATTCATCGGCCTGGCGGGCCCGTACGACTTCGCCATCGGCGGCTATGCGCCGGTGTTCGGCCCGCGCGCGCAGTGGCCGCGCGCGATGGCGCAGAACTTCGTCGACGCCGGCGCGCCGCCGATGCTGCTGGTGCATGGCGACCAGGACCGCGTGGTGCTGCCGCGCAACAGCGTGCGCCTGGCCGAGGCCGCGCGCGCGGCGGGCGTGCGTGCCGAACTGCAGGTGCTGCCCGGCGGTTCGCACAGCGCGCCGGTGCAGGCGTTCTGGAGCCCGGCCCGGGCGCCGGGCGTGGTGGAGGCCGTGCTGGACTTCGTAGGGGCCGCGGGGACCCAAGGTCAGGCCGGTCGATAGGCATTGCCTTTCGTCACGATTCCCACAATCCATTTGCTGCATCGCACCAGCCGCCACTAGGATGCGCGCCCTGGGCCGGGTGCCCACCGAACCTCCAACCCAAGGAAGCCACCGATGTCCCTGATCAACACCCACGTCCCGCCGTTCAAGGCGCAGGCCTTCCACGCCGGCAAGTTCGTCGAGGTCAACGACCAGAGCCTCAAGGGCCAGTGGTCGGTCATCGTGTTCATGCCCGCCGCGTTCACCTTCAACTGCCCCACCGAGGTCGAGGACGCCGCCGAGCATTACGAGGAATTCCAGAAGGCCGGTGCCGAGGTCTACATCGTCACCACCGACACCCACTTCTCGCACAAGGTCTGGCACGAGACGTCGCCTGCCGTGGGCAAGGCGAAGTTCCCGCTGGTGGGCGACCCCACCCACGCGCTGACCCGCGCGTTCGGCGTGCACATCGACGCCGAGGGCCTGGCCCTGCGCGGTACCTTCATCGTCAACCCCGAGGGCGTCATCAAGGCCTACGAGGTGCACGACAACGCGATCGCGCGCGACATGAAGGAAGCCCTGCGCAAGCTCAAGGCCGCCCGCTACGTCGCCGCGCACCCGGGCGAGGTGTGCCCGGCCAAGTGGAAGGAAGGCGAGAAGACCCTCAAGCCGTCGCTGGACCTGGTCGGCAAGATCTGAGCGTTGCAGTCGTGATCCGCGTGCGCCGCCCGGACCCGGAGCCCGGCGGCGCCGCGGGTGACGATGCGCGTTGACTCGTAGCCCGGGTAGGCGAAGCGCACCCGGGATCGTGAAACGCCCGGGTGCGCCTCGCTTACCCGGGCCACGACATCTTCAATGCCGTCATCCCCGCGAATGCGGGGATCCAGCGGCTTTGCGCCCTGCTTCCAGGGCCCGTTGGCGGAACGAGCGGGACAGCCAGGGCACTGGATCCCCGCCTTCGCGGGGATGGCGGCTGCAGTTTCGGCCGTATCCACCTCCATCACTGACCTGCCAGGAAATGTCCATGCTCGACGCCGACCTCAAGGCCCAGCTGTCCGCCTACCTCGAGAAGCTGCAGCAGCCGATCGAGCTGGTCGCCTCGCTCGACGAGCGCGAAGCCTCGCGCGAGCTCGAGGCACTGCTGCTGGAGATCGCCTCGCTGTCGGACAAGGTCGGCTACCGGCGCGCCGACGACGACGCGCGCACGCCGTCCTTCGCGATCGTGCCCGCCGCGCCCGGCGTCGGCGCGCAGGTCGCGGACGTGCGCTTCGCCGGCATCCCGCTGGGCCACGAGTTCACCTCGCTGGTGCTGGCGCTGCTTTGGGTCGGCGGCCATCCCCCGAAGATCGACGACGCGCTCGCCGCGCAGGTCCGCGGCCTCGACGGCACGCATCGCTTCGAGACCTACATGTCGCTCTCCTGCCAGAGCTGCCCGGACACGGTGCAGGCGCTGACCCTGATGAGCGTGCTCAACCCGAACATCTCCCATGTCGCCATCGACGGCGCGCTGTTCCAGGACGAGGTCGACGCCCGCGAGATCCTGTCGGTGCCGACCGTATTCCTCGACGGCGAGCCGTTCGACGCCGGGCGCATGACGATCGAGCAGGTCGTCGCCAGGCTCGACACCGGCAGCGCCGCGCGCGCGCGCGATGCGATCGCCGCCAGGGAGCCGTTCGAGGTGCTGGTGGTCGGCGGCGGCCCCGCGGGCGCCGCGGCGGCGATCTACGCCGCGCGCAAGGGCATCCGCACCGGCGTGGTGGCCGAGCGCTTCGGCGGGCAGGTGCTCGACACGCTGGCGATCGAGAATTTCGTCTCGGTGTCGCACACCGAGGGCCCCAGGCTCGCCGTCGCGCTCGAGCAGCACGTGCGCGAGTACGACGTAGACGTGATGCAGCTGCAGCGCGCGTCCAGGCTCGTGCCCGCGGGAGAAGCGGGCGGGCTGGTCGGCGTCGAGCTCGAGGGCGGGGCCACGCTGCGCGCGAAGTCCGTGGTGCTGGCCACCGGCGCGCGCTGGCGCACGATGGGCGTGCCCGGCGAGGAGCAGTACCGCAACCGCGGCGTGGCGTTCTGCCCGCACTGCGACGGCCCGCTGTTCCGCGGCAAGCGCGTGGCGGTCATCGGCGGCGGCAACTCGGGCGTGGAGGCGGCGATCGACCTCGCCGGCCTGGTCGCGCACGTGACGCTGATCGAGTACGACGGCCGCCTGCGCGCCGACGCGGTCCTGCAGCGCAAGCTGCACAGCCTGCCGAACGTGGACGTGGTGGTGTCGGCGCAGACCACCGAGGTGCTCGGGGACGGCTCGCGCGTCAACGGGCTCGTCTACCGCGACCGCGGCACCGGCGACGTGCACACGCTGCACCTGGAAGGCGTGTTCGTGCAGATCGGCCTGCTGCCCAACACCGAGTGGCTGCGCGGCGCGGTCGAGCTGAGCCCACGCGGCGAGATCATGATCGACGACCGCGGCGCCACCAGCCTGCCGGGCGTGTTCGCCGCAGGGGATGCCACCACGGTGCCGTACAAGCAGATCGTGATCGCGATGGGCGCCGGCTCGACCGCGGCGCTGTCCGCGTTCGACCACCTGATCCGGACCTCGTTGCCCGAGGAGCAGGCGCAGTCCGCGGCGGCCTGAGGCCGCGCGCCGGACGGCTGTGGCACGCATGCCGGCCTGGCGCGCAGCGCCCGCGATGCATCCGCCCACGCATGGCCGCATCATCGCCGCATGGATGACACGAACGAACCGGACGGGTGGGTGCGCGTGTGCGCGACCGCCGAGCTGCTGCCGGGCGAGATGACGGTGGCCTGGCTGGGCGACACCCCCGTGCTGGTGTGCAACTACGACGGCGACGTGTACGCACTCGAGGACCGTTGCTCGCACGAGGACTTCGAACTGTCGGCGGGCCGCTTCGATGGCGACGACGCGAGCATCGAATGCGTGCTGCACGGCGCGCGCTTCGACGTGCGCGATGGCCGGCCGCTGTGCGGACCGGCGTATGCGCCCGTGCATCGGTTCCCCGTGCGCGTCGCGGACGGCGCGGTGTGGGCCCGTGACGATCGCTGACCGGCGCGACCGCACGCCGCACGATGGCCGCCGGACTGGCGGACCGTGCGCACTCCTGGCCGACACCTCGAGGCCCTGGCGCTCCGCCACCCGGCGGACCCGGTTGCAAATGCGAATGACTCGCATCTAAGATTCACGGGCCGCGGCACGTGCCGCTCCCGATTGGATCCGCCTTGTCCACCCACCCCACGCGCCGCCCGCTTGCGGTCGCGCTGCTGCTTGCCTGTGCGCACGCGCATGGCGCTCCCGCTCCGGCTCCCGACGCCCCGGCCGACGCCGCCGCCGAACTCGACCGCGTCGAGGTGGTCGGCCATCGCGAGGGCTACGCGCCCACCACCACCCGCAGCGCCACCCGCACCGACACCCTGTTGCGCGACGTGCCGCAGGCGGTGACCGTGGTGGACCGCGACGTCATGCGCGACACCGCCATGACCAGCATGGTCGACGCGCTGCGCTTCGTGCCCGGTGTCGGCGTGGCGCAGGGCGAGGGCCACCGCGACGCGCCGATCTTCCGCGGCAACGCATCGACCTCCGACATGTACGTCGACGGCATGCGCGACGACGTGCAGTACATCCGCGACACCTACAACGTCGAGCGCGTCGAGGTGCTCAAGGGCCCCAGCGCGATGGCCTTCGGGCGCGGCGGCGTGGGCGGCGTGATCAACCGCGTCACCCGCGTCGCCGACGGCGCACACCACCGCGAGGCATCGCTGCAGCTGGGCGAACACGCGCGCCACCGCGGCACGCTGGACCTCGGAGCGCCGCTGGGTGCCAACGCCGGCGTGCGCGTGACCGCGCTGCTGGAGGATTCGGGCAGCTTCCGCGACGGCTTCGAACTGCGCCGCGAGGGCATCAACCCCACCGCGACGTTCGCCTTCGGCGAGCACACCTTCGCCACCGTGGGCTATGAGCACTTCCGCGACGAGCGCGTGGCCGACCGCGGCGTGCCCTCGCAGCTCGCAATCGGCATCGGCAAGCCGGTCGACGTCGATCCGTCCACCTTCTTCGGCACGCCCGACGGGAGCCCGATCGTCGCCAGCGTCGATGCCGCCACCGCGTTCGTCGAGCACGACGTCAACGATGCCGTCGTGCTGCGCAACCGCACGCGCGTGGCCGACTACGACCGCTTCTACCAGAACGTCTACCCCAACGGCATCACCAGCGACGGTCGCCAGGCGATCATCGCGGCCTACAACAACTCGATGAAGCGCGCGAACGCCTTCAACCAGACCGACCTCGTCGCCACGATGACCACCGGCCGGTGGCGCCACACGCTGCTGGCGGGGGCCGAACTGGGCCGGCAGGAAACCGACAGCGTGCGCCTGTCGGGCGTGTTCCCGGCCGCGCCGTGCGGCGGCAGCGCGCCGACCACGAGCGTCGCGTGCGTGCCGCTGGCGTCGCCGCGCTATACCGGGCCGGTGCGCTTCGAGGCGCTTGCCGGCGACGCCAACACCACCAGCGTCGCCGACATCGCCGCGCTGTACGTGCAGGACCAGGTCGAGTTCTCGCCGAAATGGCAGGCGGTGCTGGGCGTGCGCTACGACCGCTTCGAGGTCGAGGCCACCAACAACCGCAACGGCGCGCGCTTTTCGTCCCGCGACGGCCTGTGGTCGCCGCGCCTGGGCCTGGTGTTCAAGCCGGTCGCACCGCTGTCGCTGTACGCGAGTTGGTCGAACGCCTGGCTGCCGCGCGCCGGCGAACAGCTCGGCTCGCTCGGCGCCGCCAATGCATCGCTGGAACCCGAGGAGTTCCGCAACCTCGAGGTCGGCGCCAAGTGGGACGTGCTGCCGACCCTGGCGCTCACGGCCGCCGCGTACCGGCTCGAGCGCAACAACGTGTTCACCGTCGATCCGGCGGACCCGACGCGCGGGTTCCTCATCGACGGCCAGCGCAGCGACGGCATCGAGCTGGGGATCGCCGGCGAGATCACCCCGCGCTGGAAGGTGATCGGCAGCTATGCCTACCAGGACGCGGCGCTCACCGCCGACATCCGCACCTCGCCCACCGCGGTGCTGCCGGCCGGCACGCGGCTGGCGCAGGTCCCGCGCCACAGCGCGTCGCTGTGGAACCGCTACGACTTCAGCCCGCGCTGGGGCATCGGCGTGGGCGCGGTGTACCGCGACGCCATGTTCGCCTCCACGAGCAACCGCGTGGTGCTGGACGGCTACGCGCGCGTGGACGCCGCGGTGTACTGCGCGCTCACGGATGCAGTGCGGCTGCAGGCCAACGTCGAGAACCTGCTTGACACCGCGTACTTCGCCAACGCGCACATCGACAACAACCTGATGCCGGGCGCGCCGCGCAGCGCGCACCTCACCCTCAACGTCAAGTTCTGAGCCCGCGCCGATGGCCGCCACCGCAACTGACCCCACCGTGCGTCCACGCGCGCGCGCCACCACCACCTACCGCTGGGTCCGCCAGCTGCACCTGTGGATCGGCGCCTGGGGCGCGCTGGCCGCGATGCTGTTCGGCGCGACCGGCCTGGTGATGAACCACCGCTTCGGCGCCGACGCCTGGCCGCAGGGCGAGGCCCGCGAGAGCGCGCGGCTGACGCTGGCCGTGCCGCTGGAGGCGCGCGCGAGCCCCGAAGCGCTGTCGGCATGGCTGCAGCAGGCGCATGGCCTGCGCACGCAGCAGATCAAGACGCCCAAGCCCGACGCGGCGGTGCTCTCGGGCGCGCGCGTGGAGCAGCCGCGCAAGTGGACGCTGTCCGGCGGCAGCGCGTCGCGGTCGTGGTCGCTGGAGTTCGTCGCCGGCAACGCGAGTGCCGAGGTCAAGCAGAGCACGCACACGCTGCTTGCCGCGCTCAACCGCCTGCACAAGGGCTACAACGACCACTGGGCGTGGGGCCTGCTCGCCGACAGCTTCGCCGTCGGGATGATCCTGCTGGGCCTGTCGGGCATCTGGATGTGGGCCCGCGGGCGCTCGCCGCGCGAGATGGTGGCGAGCGTGTTCGGACTGGCCACGCTGGTGTTCGCGGTGCTGGTGGGGATGGCGCTGGCGTGATTGGTGATTGGTGATTGGTGATTGGTGATTGGTGATTGGTGATTGGTGATT
>ERZ1066119.170-NODE-170-length-50130-cov-14.276885_pt1 | contig 50130 bp, 52 predicted proteins | sample MGYA00382766_ERZ1066119 | MGnify/ENA primary metagenome ERZ1066119 (study PRJEB33369, sample SAMEA5778349) | biofilm metagenome | biome: Industrial cooling water; feature: Water cooling tower basin; material: Biofilm | place: United Arab Emirates | collected...
CCACGTCGGGCGCAGCGTCGTCTTCCGGTCGCGCCGCGAGCGCGAGGCGGCGCGACGTCAGCGAGCCGAGGCGCAGGCGCTGCCCGACCTCGCCGAGACGGCGGCCGAGCCGGAGCGGCCCGCCGAAGGGGCCGACGCGCCGGAGGCCGGCGGGATGATGATGCCCGGCCCCGCCGCGCTGATCGAGGCGGCCGTGGCCGAGGCGGCGGAGGCGGCGGCGGTTGAGGCGGTCGGCGCGTTGGCGGTCGGGGCGTTGGCGGTCGGGGCGGCCGGGACCGACGCGGTCGACGCGCAGGCGGTCGGCGGCTGTCACCCTGAAGCGGAGGGGCCCGCGCCGGCCGATGCCGTGGCCCCCGAGGCCGTCGCGCATCCGGCGACGGGCGAATCCGGTGCGCCCGATGCGGGTCCGGGCACGGCGCTGGTGCCCGGCGGGGCGGTTCCCGCGCGGGCCGGCGCGCCCGCGGGGATCATCGACGAGGCCGCCCTTCAGGACCTGATCCGCATGACGATCCGGGCCGAGCTTCAGGGGCCTCTGGGCGAGCGGATCACGCGCAACATGCGCAAGCTGGTACGCAGCGAGCTTCAGCGGATGCTGGCCGCGCGCGACCTGACCTGACCGGGGTGCCCGGCAGGGCGGACGCGCGCCCCGTGGGGCGCGCCGTCTGCGTGGCAGGGACCGGGGGCTGCGACCGGCGGGGGTTCAGGCCGCCTCGGCTTCCAGCTCCAGCGCGTGACGCCGCTCGCTCTCCTCGCGCGACAGCGCGACGCTGGTGCGCACGCCCTTCGACACGAAGTCCATCAGCCCCTTGACGACCCGCTCGTTGGGGTCGATCCCGGCGCAGGACAGCACCTCGCGCCCGTCGCGCGAACGCGCCCAGCGGGCGATCTGATCGGCGCCGTTGCCGTACTTCTTGTCGTCGGCGATCGCGTCGTCCAGCGCCGCCAGGACGACGGCCGCGAACAGCTTCCGGGCCCGCTGGCCCTGTTCGAAGTTGAAGGCGGTGCCGTCGATGATGTCAGCCATATGTCGTCCAGTCCTGCTCTTGCAGTTTTTCGATTTTGCGGAATATGACCAAATCATGGCGATTCGGTCATCTGCTTTGTGCATGGCGGCCATGCGCCCTGTGCATGGCGGCGCGGCGGGCGCTCGCCGTCCGGCTGTATTGCACGGACCGGGCCGCCGAGATATAGCGACGCCGCAACGTCCATCAACCTTTTGTACAGGTTTTTCCCGATCATGCCCAAGATCAACGGCAACGAGATCCGCCCCGGCAATGTCCTGGAGCATGACGGCGGCCTTTGGGCGGCGGTCAAGGTCAGCCACGTCAAGCCCGGCAAGGGCGGCGCCTTCGCCCAGGTGGAGCTGAAGAACCTGCGCGACGGGCGCAAGCTGAACGAGCGGTTCCGGTCCGAGGACAAGGTGGAGCAGGTCCGCCTCGACCAGAAGGACCAGCAGTTCCTTTACGAGACCGACGGCCGGCTTGTCTTTATGGACGCCGAGACCTTCGAGCAGACCGAGATCGACGCGGAGCTTCTGGGGGAGCGCCGGCCCTTCCTGCAGGATGGCATGACCGCCACGGTCGAGTATTACGGCGACGAGGCGCTATCGGTGCAGCTACCGCAGAAGGTGATCTGCAAGGTCGTGGAGACCGAGCCGGTGGTGAAGGGCCAGACGGCCGCCAACAGCTACAAGCCCGCGATCCTCGACAACGGCGTGCGGATCATGGTGCCGCCCTTCGTCGGGCCCGACGAGGACATCGTGGTGCACACCGAACTGATGGAATACTCCGAGCGCGCCTGACCGCCCGCCGGCCGCGCCGCGCGCGGGCATCCCGTCTCAGGCCGGCTCGACCGTCGCCGCGCCAGCCTGCATCGGCCCCGCCGCGCGGTCGAAGCGAAGGTGAGCGATGCCGAGGCCGCCCGACTGGGTGTAGAGCGTCCCCGCCGCCTTCCCCTCTGCCTCGATCGTGGTCCCCGGACGGGCCTCGCCCGTCACCCGGACCTGCGCGAGGCCCTTGCGCAGGTCGGTCTTGTGCTTCATGCGGGCCGTGACCTCCTGGCCGACGTAGCAGCCCTTGCGGAAGTCGACCCCGTGCAGCCGCTCGAACCCCGCTTCCAGGATGTAGGTCTCGGGCGTGAGCTCGATCCCCGTCTCGGGGATGAGGTGCTCGACCCGGATCCGGTCCCAGTCGATCGCAGGCGCGCCGCCCGGCGCGGTGCCGTAGGCGCGCCAGCCGAGCGCGGGGTGGCGCGGGTCGGGCAGGGCCTGCGGCGGCGCGCTTCCGAGCCCGCGCCGGACCCGCAGGGGCGAGGGGTCAAACGCCACGTCGGCGCGCAGGCGGTACATCGCGAGCCGGCGGAGCGTCGCCTCGGCGATGCCCTCGGCGATGTCGAGGACCAGCGCCTCGCCGACGCGGCCCACGAGGAAGTCGGCGAGGTACTTCCCCTGCGGCGTCAGCAGCGCGGCCCAGACGAGGCCCGGCCCCCGCTCCAGCGGCCGGAGATCGTTCGTGACGAGGCCCTGCAGGAAGGGCAGCGCATCCGCGCCGCCGACCGCGATCACCCGCCTGTCCCCCGCCGCCTCACCCGTCATCGCATCCGTCCCCTGCGCCTGCGCCGGCCGTGCCGTCCGCCGCCGGATCGGCGGCCTGCGGCGGCCGGTCCCCGGGCCTGATCTGGAGACGGTGGAGCCCCGCGTAAAGCCCGCCCCGCGCCAGCAGGTCGTCGTGGGTGCCGGTCTCCGCGACGCGGCCGCGGTCGAGCACCACGATCCGGTCGGCGGCGCGCACGGTGGCCAGCCGGTGCGCGATCACCAGCGTCGTCCGCCCCCGGCCGAGGTCGGCCAGCGCGGCCGAGACCTGCGCCTCGGACTGCGCGTCGAGCGCGCTCGTCGCCTCGTCCAGCAGCAGGATCGGCGCGTCGCGCAGCACCGCCCGCGCGATCGCCACGCGCTGCCGCTGGCCGCCCGACAGGGCCGAGCCGCGCGGCCCCACCGGCGTCTCCAGCCCCTGCGGCAGGCCATCGAGGAAGTCCGCCACATGCGCCGCGCCCAGCGCGCGGTCCAGCGCCTCGGGCGCCACGTCGCGGCCCAGCGCCACGTTCTCGAGCAGGCTTTCGTCGAACAGCGCCGCGTCCTGCGACACCACGGCGAACAGCGCGCGCAGGTCGGCCAGCGGGATCGTCGCCGCATCGACCCCGCCGATCAGGATGCGCCCGCCCTGCGGGTCGGCCAGCGCCGTCAGCAGGTTGAAGACGGTCGTCTTGCCCGCGCCCGAGGCCCCGACCAGCGCCGTCATCCGGCCCGGCTCGGCCTCGAAGGTCAGCCCGTCGAGCACGACCTGCCCGTCGTAGGCGAGCCGCACGTCCTCGAACCGGATGCCCGGCGGGCGGGGCAGGGCGGGCGCCGGGCCGGCGGGGCGGGCGACGGCGGGGCGCTCATCGAGGAGCGCGTAGATCCGGTCGAGGCTCGCGGCCGCGATCTGCCAGACCCCCGCCATGTCGCCGAGGCGCCGCATCGGCTGGAAGGTCAGCACCATCGCCGTGAAGAAGGCCATGAACTCGCCCACCGTCCGCTCGCCCTCGGCGACCTCGCGGCCGCCGAGCAGCAGCACGGCGAAGAAGCCGAGGCCCGTCACCACGTCGATCAGCCCGGGAATGGTCGACCGGCTGGCGGCCATGCGCACCTCGGCCCGGCGGATGTCGCGGACGACGCGGCGGAAGCGGTCGGTCTGGTAGCGCTCCATCCCGTTGAGCTTGACCGCCTGGATCCCGTGGAAGATCTCGTCGAGGCGCGTCGCGCGGTTTCCGGCGCGGTCGCGCATCTGCGCCGTCTTGCGGCGGATGTAGCGCTGGATCGCCAGCGCCGGCAGCACCAGCAGCGGCGTGCCGACCAGCGCGGCCAGCGTCCAGGCGGGGTCGATCGCCACGGCGACGGCCCCGAGCGACACCAGCGCGACCGCGTCGCGCCCGACGCCGGTGATCACACTGGTCCACAGGCCCTGCACCGCGGCGGTGTCGCCCTGCACCCGCTCGATCAGCGCGCCGGGCGGGTTCGCCTGGAAGAACGCCGCGTCCAGCGTCAGGACATGGGCGAGCAGGTCGACCTGCATCGCGGTCGAGGACTTCTGCGCGATGGAGGTGAGGATCACGCGCGAGGCGATGGCGGTGGCGGCGCGCAGCACGAAGAGCCCGAGGATCGCGAGCCCGACCCAGACCAGCAGCGGCTGCCCGCCCGGGGCGAAGACATCGTCGAACAGCGGCTGGATGAGGTAGCTGAGCGCGCCGAGCGTCATCCCCTCGACCACCATCAGGCCGAAGGCCAGCGCCATCATCGGCATGTGACGCCGGAGATAGCCGCGCCAGAGGCGCCCGAACAGGTGGCGCGACGCCAGGGGCGCGGCGCGCAGCGCGCGGGGGTCGGTGCGGTCGGCGGGCGGCTCGGCCATGGGCGCGGTCTATCCCCCGCCCCCCTCGCTGGCAAGGCGCGGGCGGTTCCGCCACGGCCGCCGTTGACGCCGCCGGGGCCCGGGCGTAGTCCTGCGCCTCCGCGACAGGAGCCCTCGATGACCCTTGCCAACGGCCGCCGCTATCTTGCCATCCCCGGCCCCTCGGTGATGCCCGACGCGGTGCTGGCGGCGATGCAGCGGCCCGCGCCGAACATCTACGGCGGCCCCGCGGTCGAGGCGATGCACGGACTCTGGCCCGACCTGAAGGCTCTGGCGGGGACGGGCGCGAACCTCGCAGCCTACATCGGCAACGGCCACGCGGGGTGGGAGGCGGCGAACGCGAACCTCTTCAGCCGGGGCGACCGGGCGCTCGTGCTGGGAACGGGCAACTTCGCGCAGGGGTGGGCGACGGCGGCGCGCGCCATGGGGGTGGAGGTCGACTACCTCGACTTCGGGACCCGCAGCCCCGCCGATCCGGGCCGGGTGGAGGAGGCCCTGCGCGCCGACCGCGGGCGCGCGGTGAGGGCGGTGCTGCTGACGCAGGTGGACACCGCGACCAGCGTGCGGAACGACGTGCCCGCGATCCGCGCGGCGCTGGACGCGGCGGGGCACCCCGCGCTGCTCGCGGTCGACTGCATCGCCTCGCTCGGCTGCGACGAATTCCGGATGGACGACTGGGGCGTCGACGTGACCCTCGCCGCGAGCCAGAAGGGGCTCATGACCCCGCCGGGCCTGTGCTTCCTGTGGTTCTCGGACCGGGCGCGGCGGGCCTGCGCCGGGGCGGACCTGCGCACGCCCCACTGGAACTGGGAGACGCGCGCGGACGGCATCGAGGCCTGGCACTTCTGGGGCGGGACGCCCCCCACGCACCACCTCTTCGCGCTGCGCGCGGCGCTCGACCTGATCGGGGCGGAGGGGCTGCCCGCGGTCTGGGCGCGGCACGAGGCCCTGGCGCGCGCGGTCTGGGCCGCCTTCGACGCCTGGGGGCAGGGCAACCCCGCGATCGGCCTGAACGTCCCGGATCCCGCGCACCGGGGCCGGTCGGTCACCGCGGCGCGGCTGGGCGCGCCCCATGCGGCGCGCCTGCGCCAGTGGTGCGAGGCGAAGGCCGGGGTGACGCTGGGCATCGGCCTCGGCATGGCCACGCCCGAGGATCCCGGCGCCGACGGGGCGCTGCGCGTGGCCCACATGGGGCATGTGAATGCCCACATGACGCTGGGGGTCCTCGCGGTCATGGAGGCGGGGATGGCCGCGCTTGGCCTTCCCCGCGGCACCGGCGCGCTGGATGCGGCGGCCGGCGCCGTGGCCGAGGCGGCGGGGACCTGATGCCGCCCGCCGAACGGGCACGGGCGCGGAATCGCGGCATCCCTTGCGCGTTTCCCCTGTTGCGGCGGCCGCAAAGGGCCTAGATTGACGCGACAGAAGCGGAACCGCCCAATGCCCTGCGCGAGCCTCGGCCGACCCGTGGTCGGCATCATCGGCAACAGCCACGACCTCAACGACCGCTATCCCGTCCACGCGGGCGGCCGCATGAACTCGGAAGCCGTGGCGCTGGTCGCGGGCTGCCTGCCACTGATCATCCCGACAGACCCGGCCTTCGTGTCGGTGGCGGACCTTCTGGCGCTGTGCGACGGGTTCCTGCTGACGGGCGGGCGCCCCAACGTCCACCCCTCCGAATACGGCGAGGACGAGACGCCCGCGCACGGCGCCTTCGACCGGGGGCGTGACGCGGTGACGCTGCCCCTGATCCGCGCCTGCGTCGAGCGCGGCCAGCCCTTCCTCGGCATCTGCCGCGGCTTTCAGGAGGTGAACGTGGCGCTGGGGGGCACGCTCCACCCCGAGATCCGCGAGCTCCCGGGCCGGATGAACCACCGGATGCCGCCCGACGGCACGCTGGAGGAGCAGTTCGCCCTGCGCCATCCCGTGCGCTTCGTGCCCGGCAGCGTCTTCGCGCGCCTGTTCGGGGCCGAGGAGGTGATGACCAACACGCTGCACGGGCAGGGCATCGCCCGGCCCGGGCGCGCCGTGGTGATCGAGGGGACGGCGCCGGACGGCACCCCCGAGGCGATCCGCGTCCAGGGCGCGCCGGGGTTCACGCTGTCGGTGCAGTGGCACCCCGAATGGAACGCCGAGGCCGACCCGGTGTCGCGCGCGCTGTTCCGCGCCTTCGGCGAGGCCTGCGGCGACTGGGCCGCGCAGGGCGCGCGGCGCCTGTCGGCCTAGGGCCCCCGCGTCAGCCCGTCGAACAGGGCGTCGAGCATCGCGTGCGCGCGGCGGAGGCGGTCCGAGCCAGGGTCTCCGTCGGCGACCCAGAAGGCGAGGTTGACCACCGCCCCGTTCAGCGTCACCGCCAGCGCCTCGGCGTCGGCGGTGGTCAGCGCGGCGCGCACCTCGGGCTCGGCCAGGCCCTCCACGATCTCGGACAGGCCCGAGTCCAGCATGAGCTCGAAGGCCGCGGCACCGAGGACGGCGGGGCCGTCGCAGAAGAACAGTTTGAGCCGGTCGGGCCGCTGCACTGCGTCGAGATACTGGTGGAAGGCGGCGCGCCAGGCGGTCCAGGACGGCAGCGCAGGATCCCATCCGGCGTTCAGCTCCTGCCCGACCTCGGCGTCCATCCGGCGCAGGACCGCTTCGAACAGGCCGGCCTTGTTGCCGAAGTGATGGTGAAGCGCGCCGCGCGTCACCCCCGCCTCGGCCGCGATCGCATCGAGCGAGGCGTCCGCGAACCCCTTCGCGGCGAAGGTCGCGCGCGCCACGGCGAGAAGCCGGTCGGTCGTGTCCTGCGCCGCCTCGGCGCGCGTCTTGCGGTCAGTTGACATACGGCCCGTATGTGAGTAGGGATTTCACATACGAACCGTATGCGACTTGGGAAGGGCAGGCAAGATGTCGGGCGCGGGTGTGCGTGGGCTTGTGGCGATCCGGGGCGAGGTCGGCAGCATCGTGTCGCTGGGCGTGCCGATCGTGGCCGGCCTCTCGGCGTCCACGCTGCTCGGCGTGACGGACTCGATCATGCTGGCCCCGCTCGGCCCGGTGCCGCTGGCCGCCGTCGGAATCACCAACGCGGTCGCGGTGATCCTCTACGCCGCGATCTACGGCGTCCTGTCGGCGCTTTCGGTGCGGATCGGCGCCGCGTGGGGCGGCGGGCGCGGCCTTGCCATCCCGTCGATCCTGCGCGGCGGCCTGACGCTCGGTGCGCTCGTGGGGGCCTTGGGCGCCGTCGCCATGCTGGCGGTCTGGCCGCTGCTGCCGTTCCTCGGACAGCCGGACGAGGTGCTGCGCGCGATGTTCGCCTATTACGTGACGATCGCGCTTCTGATGATCCCGTTTTCCGTGCTGACCGTGTTCAAGGCCGCGTTCGAGGCGGTGGACCGCCCCTGGCTCGGCACCGGGTTCGCGATGCTGGCGGTCGTCATCAACATTCCGCTGAACTACGGGCTGATCTGGGGCATCGGCGTTCTGCCCGAACTGGGGCTGACGGGCGCGGGCGTCGCCACCCTGGTGGCCGAGTCGCTGGCCCTGCTGGCGGCATGGCTCTACTGGCTGCGGGCGCCGTCGATGCGCCGGTTGCGGCTGCGCCGGTCGCTCGACTGGCGCGAGGTCCGCGCGACGGCCGCCGAAGGGGCGCCGCTGGGGCTGATGTACGTGGCCGAGACGGGGGCGATGGCGGTGGCGACGCTGATGATCGGCGTCTTCGGCACCGTCGCGCTCGCCGGCAACCAGGTCGCGATGTCGGTCGGCGGCCTGCTCTACATGGTGCCGCTCGGCGTGGCGGGGGCCGTGGCGATCCGCGTGGCCCAGGCGCGCGGGGCCGAGGAGGCGGACCGGCTGCGGCCGATCACCTGGGCGGCGCTGGCGGTCGCGTCGTTCTGGCTGGTCGGTGCGGCGGCCGTGCTGGCCATCCATGGCGAGGCGATCGCCGCGGCCATTACCACGGATGCCGCGGTGATCGTGGTGGCGACCCAGATCTTCCTCGTCTTCGCGGTCAGCCAGGTCGCCGACGGCGTGCAGTCGACGATCACGGGCGCGCTGCGGGGGCTGTCGGACGTGCGCTTCGCGGCGGTCGCGTCGATGGTGGCCTACTGGCTTCTCGGCATTCCGCTGGGCTGGATGCTGGCGCACTGGGCCGGTTTCGGTCCGGCCGGCATCTGGCTCGGCTTCGTGATCGGGCTGGCGCTGGCCTCGGTCGCGCTGGTCCGGCGGTTTCTGTCCATCACCCGGTTGCCGGCCGCCTTCGGCGCCGTATGATCGGCCGGCAGCCAGGGGGGAGACAGGGCCATGAAGCGCAGCCGCATCAACCAGGTCATGCGCGAGGCCGAGGCGATGATCCGCCGCCACGGCTTCGTCCTGCCGCCCTTCGCGCGCTGGACGCCCGACGCCTTCCGCGCCCGCACCGACGCGCGGGCGATCGTGGACGCGCGGCTGGGGTGGGACATCACCGACTACGGGCAGGGGCGGTTCGACGAGCTGGGCCTGTTCCTCTTCACGCTGCGCAACGGGCGGCTCGCGGACCTGCGGCGGGGCGGCGGCATGTGCTATGCCGAGAAGCTGCTGATCTCGCGCGAGGGGCAGCTTTCGCCGACCCATACCCATGTCATCAAGGCCGAGGACATCATCAACCGCGGCGGGGCCACGCTGGTGATCGAGCTCTACGGGTCGGACGACCGGGGAAACTTCGCGCGCGACCGGGGCGGGCGGGTGTTCTGCGACGGCATCCCGCGCGACTACGGCCCCGGCGATAAGCTGCGGCTTGCGCCGGGCGAATCCGTCACGCTGATGCCGGGCGACTGGCACGCCTTCTGGGCCGAGGGCGGCGACGTGCTCATCGGCGAGGTCAGCACGGTGAACGACGACGTGACCGACAACGTCTTCGTCGAGCCCATCGGGCGATTCGCGGAGGTGGAGGAGGACGAGCCGCCCCTCCACCTTCTCGTCAGCGACTACGACCGCTGGCTGCGGGCCTGAGGCGCGGTCGCCGCGCCTAGGGGGCGGGCGACGGAACCGGCCCGGCGGCCGGCGCCACAAGCTCGGGGTCCAGCGGCGGGGCCGACGGCAGCGCGGGCATCGCGATCTCGGGCGCGCCGACGTCGGTCACGCGCAGCGCCTCGGCGGCCGCGACGACGACGGGCTTCGGCGTCGCAGCCGCCGCGGGCGAGGGAAGCGTCAGCTTCGTCGGCCGTTCGCCCGTCGGGGTCAGCACGACCACCTTCGCCCCGTCGGGCACGCGGTTGTAGAGGTCGATCACGTCCTGGTTGAACATGCGGATGCAGCCCGCCGAGGCGTTGGTGCCGATCGTGCGCCATTCGGGCGTGCCGTGGATGCGGTAGCCGTAGTCCACGCCGTTGGTGGTGAGGTAGAGCGCGCGCGCGCCCAGCGGGTTGTCGAGCCCGCCGGGCTGGCCGCCCCTCCACCTGGCGAGCTCGGGCCGGCGCTCGATCATCTCGGCCGGGGGGGTCCAGGTGGGCCAGGCCCGGCGCGCGGTGATCAGCGCCTCGCCCGACCATTCGTAACCGGCCTTTCCGACCCCGATGCCGTAGCGGATCGCCCGGTTCGGCCCCGTGACGAGGTGGAGCGTCTTCCGCGCGGGGTCGATGATGACGGTGCCCGGCGCGTCCGTGGTCGCGTAGTCGACCTCCTGCCGCCGGAGCTGCGCCGGGATCTGGTCGACCGGCAGCGCGGGCAGGCTGAAGCGGCCGTCCTGCTGCGCGGCGTAGGCCTCGGCGAAGAGCATGGGCGCGGCCTCCGGCGCGGCGGCGGTCCCCGCCGGCCCCGGCGGTGCGACGCAGGCCGACAGCGCGCCGAGGAGGAGGGCGGCGAGCGCCGCGCGAAGGGGGTTGCGTCGTCTTGCCATCGTCCGTCCGTTCACTCTCGCGGCGCCCGCGGCCCGCATCGCGTTCCGCCCGAGGGTAGCGAATGCGGCCGCCGAGGTCAAAGGCGGAACGCCGGCGTTCAGGTGACGGCGGCGCGGGCGCGGTGCTCGGGCCGGTCCCACAGGCGTCCGCGCATCACCTCGGTCAGCGCGGCCACCGCGCCGTCCACGTCCTCGGCGCGCGTGAACAGCGGCGTGAAGCCGAAGCGCAGGATGTCGGGGCTGCGGAAGTCGCCCACGACGCCGCGCGCGATCAGCGCCTGCATGACCGGATAGCCCTCGGGGTGGCGGAACGAGACCTGGCTGCCGCGCCGCGCATGCTCGCGCGGGGTGGCGAGCCGCAGGCTCGGGCACCCCGCCTCCACGCCCGCGATGAAGCGGTCGGTCAGCGCGAGCGACGCCGCGCGCAGGTCGTCGAGGTCCACCCCGTCCCAGACGTCGAGCGCGGCCTCGAGCGCCGCCATCTGGATCACGGGGGGCGTGCCGACGCGCATCCGCTCGATGCCCGCGCCGGGCCGGTAGCCGGGGTCGAAGGCGAAGGGCGCCTCGTGCCCCAGCCAGCCCGACAGCGCCGGGACGGCCGCGTCCGCATGGCGCGGCGCCACGTAGATGAAGGCCGGCGCGCCGGGGCCGCCGTTGAGGTACTTGTAGGTGCAGCCCACCGCGAAATCGGCGCCGCCCGCCGCCGCGTCGACCCGGAACGCCCCCGCCGAATGCGCGAGGTCCCAGACCGAGAGCGCGCCCGCGGCGTGGGCGCGCCGCGTCAGGGCCGCCATGTCGTGCCGTCGCCCGGTGCGGTAGTCCACCTCGGTCAGCATCAGGACGGCCACGGTCGCGTCGATCGCATCCGCCACCGCCTCGGGCTCCACGGTGCGCACCGCGTAACCGGCTCCCAGCGTCCGGCACAGCCCCTCGGCCATGTAGAGATCCGAAGGGAAGTTGCCCGTGTCCGACAGGATCACGCGGCGGTCCGGCCGCATCGCCAGCGCCGCGGCGAGCGCCTGGTAGACCTTGACCGACAGCGTGTCGCCCAGCGTGACGTGACCCTCCTCCGCCCCGATCAGGCGGGCGATGCGGTCGCCAAGGCGCGTGGGCTGCGCCATCCATCCGGCCCTGTTCCAGCCGCCGATCAGCAGTTCGCCCCATTCCCCGGTGACGGTGCGGGCGACGCGGGCGGCGGCGGCGCGGGGCAGAGGGCCCAGCGAGTTGCCGTCGAGGTAGATCAGGCCCTCGGGCAGGTCGAACAGCGCGCGGGTCGCGGCGAAGTCGGTGGGCATCGGGACGGTCCTCGGGTCCGGCGCGGCGGCGGGCAATTCGGCGCTTGTGCGCCCTCGGGTTTTGCAGTGTTGTTGCCCGGTGATAGGCCGCCCCCGAAGGCGGCGCAAGGACGGGGACGGGCCATGAGGATCGGCGCAGTGACCGAGGTTGCCGCGGGCGAGGCGCGCGTCGCCCTGACGCCCGAGAGCGCGGTCGCGATCGGAAAGCTGGGCCATGCCTGCCTCATCCAGTCGGGTGCCGGGGATCGCGCGGGCTTTTCCGACGACGCCTACCGCGCGGCGGGGGTCACGGTTCTGCCGGATGCGGCGGCCGTGATCGCCGGGGCCGACGTGATCGTGAAGGTCCGCGGGCCGGAGCCCGCGGAGGTCGCGAGCCTGCGGGAAGGCCAGACCCTGATCGGCTTCTTCTGGCCCGCGCAGAACCCCGAGCTGCTGGAGACGGTCGCCAGCCGGGGTGCCACCGTCATCGCCATGGACATGGTGCCGCGCATCAGCCGCGCGCAGAAGATGGACGCGCTGTCCTCCATGGCCAACATCGCGGGCTACCGCGCGGTGATCGAGGCCGCGAACAGCTTCGGGCGGTTCCTCACCGGGCAGGTCACCGCCGCCGGGAAGGTGCCGCCCGCACGGGTTCTGGTGATCGGCGCAGGGGTCGCGGGGCTGGCCGCGATCGGCACGGCCACCAGCCTCGGGGCCGTGACGCTTGCCTTCGACGTGCGCCCCGAGGTGGCCGAGCAGATCGAGTCGATGGGGGCCGAGTTCGTCTTCCTCGAGTTCGAGCCGGCGCAGGACGGCGCGGCCACGGGGGGCTACGCGGCCCCGAGTTCCCCCGAGTTCCGCGCGAAGCAGCTGGCCAGGTTCCGCGAGCTCGCCCCCGGCATCGACATCGTCATCACCACTGCGCTCATCCCCGGCCGGCCCGCGCCGAAGCTGTGGACCGAGGACATGGTCGCGGCGATGAGGCCGGGCAGCGTGATCGTCGACCTCGCGGCCGAGCGGGGCGGCAACTGCGACCTGACCGTGCCGGACCAGAAGATCGTCTCGCCGAACGGCGTCACGATCGTGGGCTACACCGACTTCCCGAGCCGCATGGCCGCGCAGGCGTCGACGCTTTACGCCAACAACATCCGGCACATGCTGGCCGACCTGACGCCGGCCAAGGACGGCGTCATCGTCCAGGACATGGACGACGACGTGATCCGCGGCGCCACCGTCGCCCATGCCGGCGCCGTGACCTGGCCGCCGCCGCCGCCGAGGGTGCCGGCGATCGCCGCGGCGAAGCCGAGGCCGAGGGCCGTCGAGCCGACGCCCGAGGAACGGCGCGCGACCGAAGCCGCGGCCTTCCGCCGCCAGACGATCGCGCAGGCGGGGATGCTCGGCATCGGCGGGGCGCTCGTCCTGCTCGCGGGCCTTTATGCCCCCGCGAGCTTCATGAGCAACCTCGTCGTCTTCGTGCTGTCGGTCTTCGTCGGCTTCCAGGTGATCTGGAACGTCTCGCACGCGCTCCACACGCCGCTGATGGCGGTGACGAACGCGATCTCGTCGATCATCATCCTGGGCGCGCTGATGCAGATCGGGTCGGGAAGCTGGCTCGTGCTGGCGCTGGCCGCGCTCTCGGTCTTCATGGCGGGGATCAACATCGTCGGGGGCTTCCTCGTGACGCGGCGGATGCTCGCCATGTTCCAGCGGTCGTAGGGCGGGCGGAATGGACTACGGATTCACCACCGCCGCCTATGTCGTCGCGGCCATCCTCTTCATCCTGTCGCTGGGGGGGCTTTCGGGGCAGGAAAGCGCCAAGCGCGCCGTCTGGTACGGCATCGCCGGCATGGCGCTGGCCGTGGCCGCCACGATCTACGGACCGGGCGCGGGCAGCTGGCCGGTCTCGGCCGCGATGATCCTCGTCGGCGGCGCGATCGGCTGGATCGTGGCGCAGCGCGTCCAGATGACCGAGATGCCGCAGCTCGTGGCGGCGATGCACAGCCTCGTGGGCCTCGCCGCCGTCTTCATCGGGTTCAACACGCAGATCGAGCTGATGCGCCTCGCAGGGATGGACGGGGTTGCGCGCGCCGCGCTCACGGGCTTCGCCGCCCTCGTCGCGGAGAAGACCGCGGTGGAGCTCACGATCCTGCGCGTGGAGACGTTCCTCGGCATCTTCATCGGGGCCGTGACCTTCACCGGCTCGGTCGTCGCCTTCGGCAAGCTCGCCGGGCGCGTCGACGGCAAGGCGACGAAGCTTCCGGGCGGGCACCTGCTCAACGCGGGCGCGGCGCTCGTGTCGCTGGTGCTGCTGGCGGTCTACCTCCAGTCGGGCAGCACGCTGGCGCTCCTCGGCATGACGCTCGCAGCCTTCTTCATCGGCTACCACCTGATCATGGGGATCGGCGGGGCGGACATGCCGGTCGTGGTGTCGATGCTCAACAGCTATTCGGGCTGGGCCGCGGCGGCGATCGGCTTCTCGCTGTCCAACGACCTGCTGATCGTGGTGGGGGCGCTGGTCGGATCGTCGGGCGCGATCCTGAGCTACATCATGTGCCGCGCGATGAACCGCAGCTTCGTCAGCGTCATCCTCGGCGGGTTCGGCAACGCCGCCGGCCCCGGGATGGAAGTCACCGGCGAGCAGGTGGCGATCGACGCCGAAGGCGTGGCCGCCGCGCTGAACGACGCGGACAGCGTCATCGTCATCCCGGGCTATGGCATGGCCGTGGCGCAGGCGCAGCAAAGCGTGTCGGAGCTGACCCGCAAGCTGCGCGCGCGCGGCAAGACCGTGCGCTTCGCGATCCACCCCGTCGCCGGGCGCCTGCCCGGCCACATGAACGTGCTTCTGGCCGAGGCGAAGGTGCCCTACGACATCGTGCTCGAGATGGACGAGATCAACGCGGACTTCCCCGAGACCGACGTGGCCATCGTCATCGGCAGCAACGACATCGTGAACCCCGCGGCGCAGGAGGATCCGAACAGCCCCATCGCCGGGATGCCGGTGCTGGAATGCTGGAAGGCGAAGCTCGTGATCGTCTCGAAGCGGGGGCAGGGCACGGGCTATTCCGGCATCGAGAACCCGCTGTTCTACAGGGACAACACGCGGATGTTCTACGGCGACGCCAAGAAGTCGCTCGACGCGCTTCTGCCGCTGATCGCGTGAGCGCGGGCGAGGGGGAGGCCATGCCCATCGAGGACCATCCCCTTCGCTACGCCCTCGTGAACGAGCTTCATGCGCGGCCCTTCCCGGCGCTGGAGGTGCCCTGCCACGCGGTCTACCTCGCGATCAAGGAGCCGGTCGAGGCCGCCAACCGCGACCGGGCGCGCGACCGCGCGCATCTTCTGGCGCTTCTGGACCGGAACGGGACGGCGCATCCCCAGCCCGAGGCCACGCATTTTTCCGGCCCCCTCGGGCGGGGCGAGCTGAAGTGGGAAAGCCACACCGAATTCGTGACCTATTCGGCCTTCATGCCGGGCCTGTCGGACCGCGCCTTCGACCCGGCCGAGGCGCAGGTCTTCCCCGACGACTGGCTCGCCGCGGCGCCGGGCCGGCGGCTCACCTCGGTGCTGATCCGCGTCGACCACCTGCCCGACGACGAGGCGCAGGTCCTCGCGCGGCTGGAGGACTGGTTCGTGCCCGAGAGCCTCGCGGTCGCGCGCGTGGTCGACGGGGCGGCGATCGTCGCGGGCGACTTCCGCATCGACCCGGCCGGGCACATGCGCTTCGCGGTCTTCGTGCGTCCCGGAACGGGGGCGCGGCGGGTCGGCCGCATCGTCCAGCGCCTGTGCGAGATCGAGACCTACCGCGCGATGTCGATGCTGGGGCTGATCCGGTCGCGCGAACTGTCGGCGCGGCTCAACGGGCTCGATCCGCAGCTCTCGGCGCTCGTCTCGGCGCTCGACCGCGCCGAGGAGCGGCCCGAGGAGACGCTGCACCAGCTTCTGACCATCTCGGCCGAACTGGAGAGCCTCGCGGTCAAGTATTCGTTCCGCTTCGGCGCGACCGGGGCCTACGAGGCGATCGTCAACCAGCGGATCGAGGTACTGCGCGAGCAGCGGCTGGGCGGGCGGCAGACCTTCGGCGAGTTCATGACGCGCCGCTACGACCCGGCCATGCGCACCGTGAAGTCGGCCGAGTCGAGGCTGCGCGACCTCGCCGAGCGGGCCGAGCGCGCGGCCGAACTGCTGCGCACGCGCGTCGACGTGGAGCGGAGCGCGCAGAACCAGCGCCTTCTGGAAAGCATGGACCGCCGGTCGGACCTGCAGCTTCGGCTCCAGCGGACGGTCGAGGGGCTTTCGACGGTCGCGATCAGCTACTATGCGGTGAACCTCGCGGCCTATGTCGCCTATCCGGTGACCGAGCCGCTGGGGCTGGGCCGCGGGCTGGCGATGGCGATCCTGACGCCCGCCGTCGTGCTGGCGGTCTGGCTGGGCGTCCGCCGCATCCGGGCGCACGTCGCCGGCTAGCGCCCGCGGAGCCGGGGGTCGAGCGCGTCGCGCAGGCCGTCGCCGATGTAGTTCACCGACAGCACGGTCAGCGAGATCGCGAGCCCCGGCCAGAGCACCCGCTGGGGGTAGATCGTCATCGCCTCGACCCCGTCGTAGAGCAGGCGCCCCCAGGTCGGGAAGTCGGGCGGAAAGCCGAGGCCGAGGAACGACAGCACGCTTTCGGTGATGATCGCGCCCGCAACCCCCAGCGTTGCCGCGACCATGATCGGCCCGGTGATGTTGGGCAGGATGTGGCGCAGGATGATCCGGCGCGGCGGGGTGCCGATGGACCGCGCGGCGAGCACGAACTCGCGCTCCTTAAGCGCCAGCACCTCGCCCCGCACGATCCGCGCCGTCTGCATCCAGGACGTGACGCCGATGGCAATCACGATCAGGAGGAACGTCCCCGCCTCGGGCCCGAGCGCGCCGGCGATGGCGTCGCGGAACAGGAGGACGAGAACCAGAAGCAGCGGCAGCAGCGGCAGCGCGAGGAACAGGTCGGTCAGCCGCATCAGCGGCCCGTCCAGCCGGCGGAAGTAGCCCGCGAGCACGCCCACCAGCGTGCCCATCACGATCGCGATGGTCATCGCGACCAGCCCGACCGCGAGCGAGACGCGCCCCCCGAACATCATGCGCGCCAGCATGTCGCGCCCGAGCTGGTCGGTGCCGAGCGGGCTGGCGAGGCTCGGGGGCTTGTTGCGCGACAGGATCATCTGCGCGGCGTCGGCGTTCACCGCCGTCCCGTCCACCCGCCAGACCAGCGGGCCGATCAGGACGAAGGCCGCGAGCAGCCCGAGCAGGACCAGCCCCGCGAGCGCCCCCCGGTGGCGGCGGAACTGGTCCCAGACCTCGCGCCAGAGGCCGCGCGGCGCAGGCGGGGCCGGGGCGGGCGCGGCGGCGGCGCGGGTCGCGTCAGTCATAGCGGATCCTCGGGTCGAGGAGGCCGTAGAGCACGTCCGCGACCAGGTTGAACAGGACGATCAGCACGGCGAAGATGAAGGTCAGGGTCTGCACCATCGGCAGGTCGCTCACGTTGATCGCGCCGATCAGCGCCGCGCCGATGCCGTTCACCTTGAACACCTGCTCGGTGATGATGGCGCCCCCGAACACCGTGGGCAGGCCCAGCGCGATGACCGTGACGACCGGGATCATGGAGTTGCGCAGCACGTGCTTCAGCACGACCGCCCGCTCGTCCAGCCCCTTGGCGCGGGCGGTGCGCACATAGTCCTGCCCGAGGTTCTCGAGCATCGCCGACCGGGTGTAGCGGCTGATCTCGGCGGCATGGAACAGGGCGAGCACCGTCACGGGCAGCGCCATCTGGTAGATCTGGCGCATGAGGCTCCCGAAATCGGTCACGGCCAGCGACGTGTCGTAGTAGGACGGAAACCAGCCGAGGTTGACCGCGAAGATGACGATCAGCAGGACGCCGGTGAAGAAGGTCGGGACCGAATAGCCGACCATGCTGACGAAGGTGCCGATCTGGTCGAACCACGAATACTGGCGGTAGGCGGAATAGATCCCGATGGGCAGCGCGATCGCGATGCCGATGACATAGGCGAGGCCCACGACCGTCAGCGTCTGGGGGATCCGCTCGCCGATGATCTGGAACACCGGCACGCGGCTCTGCCACGACAGGATCCGCTGCTGGCCGTCGGCGAGCCCGGTGCCGAACCAGCCGTCGATCAGGTAGGCCGGCTCGACGACGAAGAACTGCCGCAGCCACAGAAGATAGCGGACCATCACCGGCCGGTCGGCGCCCAGCGCCTCGATCATGCGCTGGCGCACCTCGGGCGGCACCGTCAGCGGGATCTCGGACATCGGGCTGCCGGGCGCGAAATCCACGATCAGGAAGATCGCGAGCGAGATGAGCAGCAGCGTCGGGATCGCGACGAGCAGGCGGCGGAGGATGTAGGTCGGCATCGGCGTGGCCTCTGCGGCGGAGGGTCCCTGCGGAAGGCCCCGCCCCGGCCGGGGGGGCGGGGGCGGGGGCGGGGGGCGGTCGTCAGCCCGTCCGCGTCACTTGATCCGGTACCAGTCCGCGGTGTTCCAGATCTCGCTGTCCCAGGCGTTGATCGCGACGCCGCCCAGCGTGTTGGAGCGCGCCGAGAGCGTCCCGCGATGGACCAGCGGCACGATCACCATGCCGTCCCGGGTCAGCATGTCGTTCAGGCGCCTGGCGATCTCGCCGCGCTGGGCGGGATCCTGCGTCCGCGACAGCTCGGCCACCAGCGCGTCGTAGGCGGGGTCGCAGAAGCGGTTGACGTTCTCGCCCTGCCACTGCGTCTCGGGCGAGGGGATCTTCGAGCAGAGGTAGTTCGACAGATACACCTCCGGGTCCGGCCCGTCCGAGTTGTTGGCGTACATCTCGACGTCGGCGTAGAACTTCTGGAACGTGTCGGGCGAGCCCGCGTCGCCGCCGAAGAACACGCCGGGGTCGATGGTCTTGAGCTCCACCTCGACGCCGAGCTCGTTCCACCACGACTTGATCAGCGCCTGGAAGTCCTGCCGGATCGGGTTCACCGTGGTCTGGTAGAGGATCGAGAGCCGCATCCCGTCCTTCTCGCGGACGCCGTCCGCGCCGGGCACCCAGCCCGCCTCGTCGAGCAGCGCCTTCGCCCCCTCCATGTCCTGCGTGAGGCAGTCGGTGTTGTCGCTCGCGAACTGCTCGGGCGCGGGGACGAGGTTGCAGGTGGGCCGGCCACCCTCGCCGTAGCCCACGTCGACCAGCGTCTGCCGGTCGATCGCCATCGAGAGCGCGCGGCGCACGCGCACGTCGGTCAGGAAGGGATGCGGGTTCCTCACGGTTGACCGCTCGCCCTCGGGCAGGTCGGGCGAGGGGTCCGTCAGGTTCATCTCCAGCCGCTCGACCAGCGTGCCGAAGGCCACGACGAACTGGCCCTTCCCGGCCGCGGTCATCTGCGCCTGCACCTCGGGCGCGATCTGGGTGTTCCAGGCGTAGTCGAACTCGCCCGTCTCCATCACCGAGCGGGCCGAGGCCACGGCGTCGCCGCCGCCCTTGATGACGGCGGTGGCGAAGGCCGGCTTCGCCGGGTCGCGGTAGTTCGGGTTCGCCTCCATCGTCACGGTGTCGTTGACGGTGAATCCCGTGACGCGGAAGGGGCCGGTGCCGATCGGCATCGAGTTCTGCTCCACGCAGTTCGCGGCCGCGGCTCCGAGGCAGTTCTGGAACTGCGCCTTCTGGAAGACGGGCGACTGGGTGCCCACGAAGGCCGTGAAGGGGTTCGGCTGCACGTCCTTGAAGGTGATCCGCACGGTCTTGGGATCCACCGCCTCGACGCTGGCGACGCTCGCGAACTTCGAGGCCTGCGCACAGCCTCCCGCCGGATCCATGCAGTACTGCGCGGTGAAGACTACGTCGTCGGCGGTGACGGGGGTGCCGTCGGACCACAGCAGGTCGGGCAGGATCGTCCAGGTGATCGACTTGCCGTCCGCGGCGATGCCGCCGTTCTCGCGGCTCGGAATCTCGGTCACGAGCGTCGGGACGATGTTGCCCTCGGTGTCGAACCGGGCGAGCGGCTCGGTCACCATGCTGCCCGCGATGATGTCCTTGGTGCCGCCGGACAGGTAGCTGTTCAGGGTGGACACGGCCTGCGGGAAGGTCAGGCGGACCTCGCCGTCGCTGCCGCGTTCGGCCTGCGCCGCGCCGGCCGTCGCAAGGCAGGCGGTGGCGCCCAGAAGGGTGGTTCTCAGTCTCATGGTCGTTCTCCTTGTCGGACCGGTTCGGGGGGCGGGATGCGCGCGGTTGGCTCCGGCGCAGGGGTTGCGCGGATCGGATGCGCGGTCGGATGGGTGACCGGCTCCACGAAATGGCAGGCGACCTGGCGGCCGGGCGCGACCCGGCGCAGGTCGGGCCGCTCGGCGCGGCAGACGGGTTGGGCATCGGGGCAGCGCGTCTGGAAGGGGCAGCCCGGCGGCGGGTTCGCGGGCGAGGGCACGTCGCCCCGCAGGATGATCCGCCGGCGCGCCGCCTCGCGCGCGGGGTCGGGCTCGGGAACCGCGGACAGCAGCGCGCGCGCGTAGGGGTGGAGCGGATCGGCATAGAGCGCGTCGCGGGGCGACAGCTCCATGATCCGCCCGAGGTACATCACCGCCACGCGGTCGGCGATGTGGCGCACCATCGAGAGGTCGTGGCTGATGAAGAGGTAGGTCAGCCCCATCCGGTCCTGCAGGTCCTCGAGCAGGTTGACGACCTGCGCCTGGATCGACACGTCGAGCGCGGCGATCGGCTCGTCGCAGACGACGAACCTCGGGTTGAGCGCCAGCGCCCGCGCGATGCCGACACGCTGGCGCTGCCCGCCCGAGAACTCGTGCGGGAAGCGGTTGACGAAGCGGCGGTCCAGCCCGACCGCCTCCATCAGCTCGCGCACGCGGGCGAGCTTGCGGTCCGCGTCCCAGTCGGTGTGGACGTTCAGCGGCTCGGCGATGATCTGCTTCAGCGTCATGCGGGGGTTCAGGCTGGCCTGCGGATCCTGGAAGACCATCTGCATCGCCGGGCGCTTCGCGCGCAGCCGGCCCGGGTCGAGCGCGGTCACGTCGTCGCCGTCGATCACGACCCGCCCCGCGGTCGGCTCGCAGAGCCGCAGGAGCGCCCGCCCGACGGTGGACTTGCCGCAACCCGACTCCCCCACCAGCCCCAGCGTCTCGCCCGCGCGGATGTCGAAGGTCACGCCATCGACCGCCTTCACGTCGCCCGTGCGGCGCCGCAGCAGGCCCGTGTGGATCGGGAAATGGACCCGCAGGTCGCGCACCTCCACCAGACTGGCGGGGCCCGCGTCACGCATGGGGTGCCGGGGCCGACCAGTGGCAGGCCGCGTCATGGCCCGTGCCGACCGGCAGCCCGTCGACCGCGACGCGCGCCGGGTTCTCGCGGTCGCAGCGGTCGAAGCGGTGCGGGCAGCGGTCGCGGAAGGTGCAGAAGCCGGGCACCTCGCGCAGGATCGGGGGCTGCCCCTCGATGGTGCGCAGCCGCGCCCCGCGCGCAGCACCATGGCGCGGCAGGGTGCGCAGAAGCGCCTGCGTGTAGGGGTGGCGCGGGTCGGCGAACAGGCGGTCCACCGGGGCCTGCTCCACGATCTGGCCGCCGTACATGACCAGCACGCGGTCCGCGATCCCCGCGATCACGCCGAGGTCGTGGGTGATCCAGACGATCGCCATCCCGAGCTTGGCGCGCAGGTCGCGGACGAGGTCGAGGATCTGCGCCTGGATCGTCACGTCGAGCGCGGTCGTGGGCTCGTCGGCGATCAGAACCTCGGGGTCGCAGGACAGCGCGATCGCGATCATCACCCGCTGGCGCATCCCGCCCGAGAACTGGTGCGGGTAGGACGACAGGCGCTTTCCCGCGTCGGGGATCCCCACCATGTCCAGCAGCTCCGCCGCCCGCGCCCTCGCCTCGGCGCGCGTCAGGCCCTTGTGGCGGCGCAGCGGCTCGATGATCTGCTCGCCCACGGTGAAGACGGGGTTGAGGCTCGTCATCGGGTCCTGGAAGACGAAGCCGACACGCCCGCCGCGCACCTCGCGCAGGGTGCCCGCGTCCGCGCGCAGCAGGTCGGTCCCCCCCAGCATGACCGCGCCCGCGCGGACCTCGGCCGGGGGCATGGGCAGCAGGCCCAGAAGCGACAGCATCGTGACGGACTTGCCCGACCCGCTCTCGCCGACGACGCCCAGAAGTTCACCGGCCCGCAACCGGAAGCTGACGGAATTGACCGCGTGCACATCGCCCGAGCGGGTGCGGAACACGGTCTCCAGACCCCTCACGTCAAGTACGGACGTGGCCCCGTCGGGCATCGGCGATCCCCCAAACCGTTGCTCTGCCTGACCTTTTTCCGGGGTCGGACAGAGTGTCGCAGCCAAGTGTCGGGCATTTCGGCCAACCCCGCAAGGTTCTTTAGCCGGCACCGGGCGGGGGCAGCCATCCGAACGCTGCGTCAGACCGGCCCGCTGGCGGCGCGGCCTTGATCCTCCGGCGGCGCGCGGGCAAGCTGGCCCTGTGACCGCGCGATCCGCCCCGCCGACCGCCCCCCTGCCCGACGCGGCCGCGCCGCCGCGCCACGCCGGGCCGCGTCCGGCCGCCTGCGACGTCGTGGTGGTGGGTGGCGGCGTGATGGGCGTGATGGCCGCCTGGCACATGGCCGACCGGGGCCTGCGCGTCGCGCTCTGCGAGAAGGGCCGCATCGCCGGCGAGCAGTCGAGCCGCAACTGGGGCTGGATCCGCCAGCAGGGCCGCGACCCGGCCGAGTTGCCGATCATGACGGAGTCGCTGCGGATCTGGCAGCGCCTCGCGCAGGATCTGGGCGGCCGCCTCGGATTCCGGCAGACGGGCGTGCTCTACCTCGCCCGGACCCCGGCCGAGATGGCGGGCTTCGAGGCATGGATGGATCACGCCCGCGCGCAGGGGCTCGACACGCAGCTGCAAAGCGAGGGTCAGCTCGTGCGGCGGCTCACGGGGATGGCCGCGCCCTGGGTCGGCGGGCTCTACACCGCGTCCGACGCGCGGGCCGAGCCATGGATCGCGGTGCCCCTTCTGGCCGAGGCGGCCGCGGCGCGCGGCGTCGCGATCCGCGAGGGCTGCGCCGTCCGCGCGCTGGACCTGGCGGGGGGGCGGGTCGCGGGCGTGGTGACCGAAGCGGGGCGCATCGCCTGCGACCAGGTCGTGGTGGCGGGCGGCGCGTGGTCCTCGCTGTTCCTGCGCGCCCATGGGGTCGACATCCCGCAGCTGTCGGTTCTCGCATCGGTCGCGCAGACCGAGCCGATGCCCGAGATCTTCCCGGGCGCCGCGGCCGACGGCGCCTTCGCATTCCGCCGGCGCGAGGATGGCGGCTACACCCTCGCCCCGGGGTCCGCGCACGACGTCTTTCCCGGCCCCGACGCCTTCCGCCACCTGCGGGCCTACGGCGCGGTCTTGCGCAAGGACTGGCGCTCGACCCGGCTGCGGCTCCGCGCGCCCCGAGGCTATCCCGACGCATGGGGGACGCCCCGCCGGTGGGACGCGGACCGCCCCGGCCCCTTCGAGGCGGTGCGGGTGCTCGACCCCGCGCCCAACCTGCGCGCGCTCGGCCGCGCCCGCGACGCCTTCGCGCGCGCCTTCCCGGGCCTCGGCCGCCCGCGCCTCCGCGCCGCCTGGGCGGGGATGATCGACACCATGCCCGACGTGGTGCCCGTGATCGACCGCGCGGCGTCGGTCCCGGGGCTGGTGGTGGCCACCGGCCTGTCCGGCCACGGCTTCGGGATCGGCCCCGGCATGGGCCGGGTCGTGGCCGACCTCGTGGCGGGGCGGGCCGCGGGCCACGACCTGACGCGCTTCCGGCTGTCGCGCTTCGCCGACGGCACCCCCATCGCCCCCGGCCCCGGCCTCTGAAAGGATGACCCCATGCCCGTGAAGAACCGCATCGGCGACCTGGCGCCCGAGATCGCCGGGTGGCGGCAGGACTTCCACCGCAACCCCGAGCTTCTCTACGAGGTCCACCGCACCGCCGGCCGCGTGGCCGACCTGCTGCGGTCCTTCGGCTGCGACGAGGTGGCGACGGGCGTGGGCCGCACGGGGGTGGTGGGGATCATCAGGGGCCGGACCGACACGCGGGGCCGGGTGATCGGCCTGCGCGCCGACATGGACGCGCTGCCGATCCACGAGGCGACGGGCGCGCCCCACGCCTCCACGGTGCCGGGCGTGATGCATGCCTGCGGGCACGACGGGCACACCGCGATGCTGCTCGGCGCGGCGAAGTACCTGGCCGAGACGCGCGCCTTCGACGGGACGGTGGCGCTCATCTTCCAGCCCGCCGAGGAGGGCGGCGCGGGCGGCCGCGCGATGGTCGAGGACGGGCTGATGGACCGCTGGCGGATCGACGAGGTCTACGGGATGCACAACATGCCGGGCATCCCGGTCGGCAGCTTCGCCATCCGGCCCGGCGCGATCATGGCGGCCGCCGATCAGTTCCGGGTCACGCTGACGGGGAAGGGGGGCCACGCCGCCAAGCCCCACGACTGCATCGACACGATGGTCGTGGCGGCGCAGGCGATCGTGGCGCTGCAGACGATCGCGAGCCGGAACGTCGATCCCCTGAAGCAGGTCGTGGTCTCGGTCTGCACGATCGAGAGCGACAGCCGCGCGCACAACGTGATCCCGCAGACCGTCACGCTGACCGGAACCGTGCGGACGATGGACCCGGACGTGCAGACGTTCGCCGAGCGGCGCGTGACCGAGATCGTCCAGGGAATCGCGGCGACCTTCGGGGCGACGGCGACGGTCGACTACGAGCGCGGCTACCCGGTCACCGTCAATGCCCCCGAGAACACCGCCTTCGCGGCCGAGGTCGCGCGCGCCATCGCGGGCCGCGTGGACACCGACGTGGCGCCGATGATGGGGGGCGAGGACTTCAGCTTCATGCTCAACGCGCGCCCCGGGGCCTACATCTTCGTCGGCAACGGGGACACGGCGATGGTCCACCATCCCGCCTATGACTTCGACGACGCGGCGATCCCGTACGGCGCCAGCTGGTACGCGGGCATCGCCGAGGCACGGTTGCCCCTGACGTAGCGTAACCCCTGGAACAATCGCGCGCGCCGGGAGTTTGGCACCTTGCGCCGGCTTCCGGTCCCTGGAACACGAACCGACGGAAGGCCGCACGGACTCCTCCATGAAGGCAGCACCGCACCCGCGTCAGGCCGAACGGCTGGCAGCCCTGCACGGCTACGGCATCCTCGACACCCCGCGCGAGGCCGACTTCGACGACATCGTGGATCTCGCCTCGCGGCTGTGCGAGGCCCCGGTGTCGGTCGTGAACCTGATCGACGCGGACCGCCAGTGGTTCAAGGCCGAGGTCGGGCTCGGCGTGCGCGAGACGCCGCTCGACACTTCGCTCTGCAGCCACGCGATCCTGCTCGACAACTTCCTCGAGGTGCCGGACACGCTGGCCGATCCGCGGCTCTGCGACAATCCGCTCTGCCTCGCCGAGGGCGGCTTCCGCTTCTATGCGGGCGCGCTTCTGCGGACCGCGGAGGGGCTGCCGCTCGGCACGCTCTGCATCCTCGACACGAGGCCGCGGCGGCTGACCGACCTGCAGGCCGACGCGCTGAAGGTCCTTGCGGCGCAGGTCATGAAGCAGCTCGACCTGCGCCGCGCGCTGCGCGAGGTCGCGAACCTGCGGCGCGAGGCGGATCACCGCATCAAGAACTCCTTCCAGTCGGTCGCGGCGCTGATACGGCTTCAGGCCCGGCAGGTGGCCGAGCCGGACGCCCGGGCCGTGCTCGACATGGCGCAGGCGCGTCTCGGCACCTACGCCGCGCTCCACGACCTCCTCGGGCGCGCGCAGGCCGGCGACCGGGTCGCGCTGGACGCGTATCTGGGCGAGGTCTGCGCCCTGCTGCGCGGAACCCTGCCGCCGGGCGTGGTGCTCACCGCGCTACTCGAGCCCGCGCTCGCCGCACCCGACCGGGCGGCGCGGATCGGGATCATCCTGAACGAATGGTGCATGAACGCGGCCAAGCACGCCTTTCCCGGCAGGGACGGCGGCTCCATCACCGTGACGGGGAAGGGCCGGGACAGCGCCTACACGCTTCGCTGCGTCGATGACGGGGCGGGCGAGGGGTCCGGGCAGGGCCGCCCTCCGGGCGTCGGCACGGCGATCATCGGCGCGTCGGCCTCCGCGCTGGGCGCAAGCGCGCGCCGGCTCGACCTTCCGCGCGGCACGGGATGGGAGATCGCCGTGCCGCTCGGTCAGTCGTAGCGCAGGTCGATCGCCTTGCCGCGGAAGATCACGTAGGCCAGCACCGTGTAGGCGAGGATGACCGGCAGCACGATCATCGTGCCGATCAGGATGATCCATAGCGCGTCGGGGCTGGAGGCCGCCTCGTAGATCGTCAGCCGCTCGGGCACGACGTAGGGGTAGAAGCTGTAGGCCATCCCGAGGAAGCCGAGGCAGAACAGCGCCATCGTCATCACGAAGGGGGCCCGCGCCAGCCGGTCGCCCGGAAGCGGCAGGCGCCGCAGGACGAACCACAGCCCGACGATCAGCAGCCCCGACAGGATCGGCAGCGGCGCGAGCCACAGCATCTGCGGCCAGTCGAACCACTTGTCGAAGATCCGCTGCGACACGAACGGCGTGGCCAGCGAGATCGCCCCCATGCCCAGCACCGCGCCCCAGATGCCGCCCCTCGCCCAGCCGATCGCCTTGAGCTGCAGCGCGTCCTCGGCCTTGATGATGAGCCAGGTCGCGCCGATGAAGCTGTAGGCGACCGTCAGGAACACCGCCGTCAGCGCGGCGAAGCCCGTGTTCCACAGCGTCCAGTCCAGCCCCATGATGTAGAGGCCGAGCATCAGCCCCTGCGACAGGCCGGTCATCAGGCTGCCCGCGAAGAAGGCGAAGTCCCAGCGCGGCTTGTGGCTTTCGGGAGCCTTCGCGCGGAACTCGAAGGCGACGCCGCGCAGGATCAGGCCCACCAGCATCACCGCGACCGGCAGGTAGAGCGCGGTCAGGATGGTGCCGTGCGCGATCGGGAAGGCCACCAGCAGCAGCCCGATCGCGAGCACGAGCCAAGTCTCGTTCGCATCCCAGAACGGCCCGATCGAGGCGATCATCTTGTCGCGCTCCGCCGGGGTGGCGAAGGGGAACAGCAGCCCCACGCCGAGGTCGAACCCGTCGAGCACGACATAGAGCAGGATCGACACGCCCATCAGCACCGCGAAGACGAAGGGCAGCCAGACGGCGGGATCGGCGAAGAAGGCGTCAAGCATCGGTCACTCCCCCGGGATCGTCACGCCCGGCGGGGGCACGTCGTAGCGCGGCGTCTCCTTGGCGAGCGGCAGCCCCTTGGCCCCGCGGCGCGCCAGGTGGAACAGGACGCCGATGTAGGCGATCAGAAGGGCCGCGTAGACCAGCAGGTAGGTGATCAGCGTCCCGAGGACCATCGGCGCGGGAACGTCGGCCACCGCCGCCTCGGTGGTCAGGAGCCCCGTCACCAGCCAGGGCTGGCGGCCGATCTCGGTCACGTACCAACCCGCCAGCGTGGCGACCCAGCCCGCGAAGGTCATGCCGACCAGCGCGAACAGGAACGGCCGCGGCAGGGCCTCGACGCCGCGCCGGCTGGCGCGCCAGGTCGCGGCGGGGGCCGCATCCTCGCGGCGCCGCGCCATCATCCAGCAGGCCGCCCAGGACACGACCAGCATCAGCATCCCGACCCCGACCATCACGCGGAAGGCGAAGAAGACCGGCGCCACCGGCGGGTGCAGGACCGTGCCGTCGGGGGCCACGAAGTCGTTGAGCCCCGGCACCTCGCCGTCGAGCGTGTGGGTCAGGATCAGCGAGGCGCCGTTGGGGATGCCGATCTCGAACCGGTTCTCGCGCGCCTCCTCGTCGGGAAGGGCGAACAGGAGGAGCGGCACGTTCCCGCGCGTCTCCCAGTTGCCTTCCATGGCCGCGATCTTCGCCGGCTGGTATTCCTTGGTGTTGAGCCCGTGGAGGTCGCCCACGACGATCTGCAGGGGGATCAGCACCGCGCCGAGGATCAGGCCGAACCGGAGCGCCGCCGTCGTTCCCGGCTGGCGGTCGCCGATCAGGCGGCGGTAGGCGCTGATGCCCGCGATCAGGAAGGCCACGGTCAGCCCCGAGGCGAGCAGCGTGTGCGCGAGCCGGTAGGGCATGGAGGGGTTGAAGATGATCGCCCACCAGTCCTCGGCCACGATGGTGCCGTCCACGATCGCATAGCCGGCCGGCGTGTGCATCCAGCTGTTGAGCACGAGGATCCAGAAGGCGCTCATCGTCGTGCCGAAGGCGACGAGGACGGTCGCGGTCGTGTGCACCCAGTTGGGCACCCGGCGCGCGCCGAAGAGCATGATCCCGAGGAAGACCGCCTCGAGGAAGAAGGCCGTCATGATCTCGTAGGCCAGCAGGGGGCCCGCGATATTGCCCACGCTCTCCATGAAGCCGGGCCAGTTCGTGCCGAACTGGAACGACATGGTGATGCCCGAGACGACCCCAAGCGCGAAGGAGAGCGCGAAGACCTTCACCCAGAACATGTAGGCGTCCATCCACTTCTGGTCGCCCGTCGCGTTGAACCGCAGCTTGAAGAACAGGAGCACCCACCCGAGGGCGATCGTGATCGTCGGGAACAGGATGTGGAACGAGATGTTCGCGGCGAACTGGATGCGGGAGAGAAGGAGGGTGTCGTCCATCGGGGCACCTGCTGGTTACGCGGCGGAGATAGGCCGCCGAAGCGCGCCGCGCACCGGCCTGCGACCACCCGCCGCTGCCCGCTTGGGGGTGCCCGTCAGCCGCCGGTGTGGCTCATCGTCCGGCCGATCCGGCCGTCGACCCGCTGGCGGGAATAGTCGAAGTCGTGCCCCTTCGGCTTCCGCGCGATCGCCGCGCGGATCGCCTCGCGCACGGGGGCGTCGTCCGGGCTCGCGCGGAGCGGTCCGCGGAGATCGGCCGCGTCCTCCTGCCCGAGGCACATGAACAGCTCGCCCGTGCAGGTCAGCCGCACGCGGTTGCAGCTTTCGCAGAAATTGTGCGTGAGGGGGGTGATGAAGCCGATCCTCTGGCCCGTCTCCTCCACACGGACGTAGCGGGCGGGGCCGCCCGTGCGCTCGGCGAGGTCGGTCAGCGTGTAGCGCCCGGCCAGGCGCGCGCGCAGGTCGCGCAGCGGCCAGTACTGGCCCAGCCGCACCGCGTCGGCCAGATCGCCCATCGGCATCACCTCGATGAAGGTGAGGTCGTGCCCCCCGGCCGCGCACCAGTCGGTCAGCGTGAAGAGCTCGTCCTCGTTGACGCCCCTGAGCGCCACCGCGTTGATCTTGACCGACAGGCCCGCGGCCCTGGCCGCCGCGATCCCCTCGAGCACCTGGCCGAGCCGCCCCCAGCGCGTGACGGCCGCGAACTTCGACGCATCCAGCGTGTCGAGCGAGACGTTGACCCGCCGCACCCCGCAGGCGGCGAGGTCCCCGGCCATCCGCGCGAGCTGGCTGCCGTTCGTGGTCAGCGTCAGCTCCTTCAGCGCGCCGCTGTCGAGATGCCGCTTCATCGCGGCGAAGAAGGTCAGGATCCCCTTGCGGACCAGCGGCTCGCCCCCGGTCACGCGCAGCCGGTCCACCCCGAGGCCCACGAAGGCGCTGCACAGGCGGTCCAGCTCCTCCAGCGTCAGAAGATCGGCGCGGGGCAGGAAGGTCATCGACTCCGTCATGCAGTAGGTGCAGCGGAAGTCGCAGCGGTCCGTGACCGAGACCCGCAGGTAGCGGATCCGGCGGGCGAAGGGATCGATCAGGGGCTCGGGCCGAGGCGCGTCCATCCGCGGAAGGGTAGGGCGCGCGGAAAAGGGCCGCAAGCGGGATCGCCGCGGTTGCCGGACCCGTGACCGGGACCTATCCTCGGGGGCATGGCCCATGCGACGCTCGCGTTCCTGCCCGCCGCCCTGATCGTCGCCGCCTGCGCGGGGACGGCGCCGACGGCGGCCATCCGGTCCCCGGCGCAGGGCGGCGGCGTCCGGCCCGACCTCGCCGCCCTTCCGCCGCCTGCGGGAGCGACCTCGGCCGAGGCGCTGGACACGACGACCGAGGCGCAGCGCCGGGCCGCGCTGGCCGCCCCCGATCCGGCGGGCGAGCGCGCGCTCGGCTCCGCCACGGTGTCGCTGGGCAGCCCGGCCGAGGGCGGGTTCTGGCTGCGGACCGTGCTGGTCGAGGCGCCTGCCTCGGGGCGGATCGAGACGGCGGACGGCACCTCGGTCCAGGTGGAGCTGCGGCCGGGGCAGGGGGCGGCGCAACTGTCGCTGGCCGCGTTCCGCGCGGCGGGGCTGGAGCTGACGGCGCTGCCCGTGGTGCAGGTCTTCACGAACTAGGGCATCCGGCGCGCGGCGTCCTTCCGCGCGAAGGGCTTCAGCGCATCGCCGTGATCCGCGAGCCATCGGTCCACACGCCCGGGATCGTGCCGCGACAGCGACCGGAGCCACCCGGCGACGGCCTTCTGGATGAACCACTCGCGATCGGGGGCGAGCGTGGCGCACCAGTCCAGCACCCGCTCGCGGATCGCACGATCGTCGGCCGAGGGGTAATTCTGCTTGGTCCAGGGCAGCGTCATCACCAGCGCCGCGCGGCGCACCCACATCGAGGGTTCCGCGACCCAGCCTTCCACCTCGTCCAGCCGGGAAGGATCCGCCACCAGCCGCCGCTCGCCCGCCGAACTGGCGGCGTCGGCGATGGCCCAGGCGTCGAACTGCGGGACCCAGGACCGGATCGCGTCCCAGACCGCACCGTCGGGCCGGATGCGGGACTGCGTCAGCAGCTTCGCCGCCGCGATCCGCGCCTCGTGCACGTCGCTGTCCCACAGCGCGCGGGCCAGCGCCACGCGGTCGCCGATGGAGGCATCCGCGCGCCATCCGGCCACCAGCGGCCCGATCCGGGGGACGGGCACGCCCAGATAGACGCGCGGAGCCTTGTGGCAGGCGGCATCCCGCGCCGCGCGGTCGGGGTCGGCCAGCGTCTTGAGCCGCGCCAGCGCCTCGGCGCCGGTCATTCCACCGTCACCGACTTCGCGAGGTTGCGCGGCTGGTCCACGTCGGTCCCCTTGGCGACGGCGGTGTGATAGGCCAGCAGCTGGGCCGGCACCGCGTAGAGGATGGGCGCGAGCCAGTCGGGGCAGGCAGGCAGGGTCAGCGTCCGCCAGCACCCCGCGCCGGCCTCGGCCACGCCCTCCGCGTCGGACAGCAGCAGGACCCGGCCGTGGCGGGCCATCACCTCCTGCATGTTGCTGACGGTCTTGTCGAACAGCGCGTCGCGGGGGGCCATGACGATCACCGGCACCGCCGCGTCGATCAGCGCGATGGGGCCGTGCTTCAGTTCTCCCGATGCGTAGCCTTCGGCATGGATGTAGCTGATTTCCTTGAGCTTCAACGCGCCTTCCAGCGCCAGCGGGAACATCGGCCCACGGCCCAGGAACAGGATGTCGCGCGCCTCGGCCAGGGATTCGGCGATCGCCGCCACCTCGTCGGCGAGGCCGAGGGCCGCGTTCATCAGGCCGGGCAGGGTCGCAAGCCCGGCAAGGCGGGCGGCCAGCGCGCCCGGGTCCATCCGCCCCCGGTCCGCGGCGGCCTTCAGCGCCAGGAGCGCCAGCACCGCGAGCTGCCCCGTGAAGGCCTTGGTCGAGGCGACGCCCACCTCCACGCCCGCGTGGATCGGCAGCGCAAGGTCCGATTCCCGCGCGATGCTCGAGGTGGGCACGTTGACCACCGCCACGGCCTTCGCCACCCGGCCCCGGACGTGGCGCAGCGCGGCCAGCGTGTCGGCCGTCTCGCCCGACTGGCTGACGAAGACCGCCCAGGACGCGGGCGACAGGACCGGGTCGCGGTAGCGGAACTCCGAGGCCACGTCGATCTCGGCGGGCAGGCCCGCGATCCGCTCGAACCAGTACTTCGCCACGTGGCAGGCGTAGGAGGCGGTGCCGCAGGCGACCAGCGCCACGCGGTCGACGCCCGCGAAGTCGACCCCCGGCAGGTGGAGCGTGCCCCCTGCGGCGTAGTGGCCAAGCGCGGCGGCGATCACGGCCGGCTGCTCCGCGATCTCCTTGGCCATGAAGTGCCGGTAGCCCGCCTTCTCGATCCGCGCGGCATCGGGGCGGATGCGCGTCTCGGCGCGGTTGGCGAGCCGTCCCCCGGCATCGCGGATCGTGGCGCCCGCCCGCGTGACGACGGCCCAGTCGCCTTCCTCGAGATAGGTGATGCGGTCGGTGAGGGGGGCCAGCGCGATCGCGTCCGAGCCCACGAACATCTCGCCCCGCCCGTGCCCGATGGCGAGCGGGCTGCCCCGGCGCGCCACGATCATCAGATCGTCCTCGCCCTCGAAGAGGAAGGCCAGCGCGAAGGCGCCGCGCAGCCGCTCCAGCGTCGCGGCGACCGCCCCGGCGGGCGACAGCCCCCGGTCGAGGTGCAGCCGCGCGAGCATCGCCACCGCCTCGGTGTCGGTCTCGGACTCGGGATGGAGCCCCGCCGCCGCCAGCTCGGCGCGCAGCTCGCGGAAGTTCTCGATGATGCCGTTGTGAACGACCGCGACCCCGCCCGCGCGGTGGGGATGCGCGTTCCGCTCGGTCGCGGCGCCGTGCGTCGCCCAGCGGGTGTGGCCGATCCCGGCCTTGCCGGCGAGCGGCTCGTGGACCAGAAGGTCCGACAGGTTCGCGAGCTTGCCGACCGCGCGCCGCCGGTCCAGCCGGCCCGCGTTGACGGTCGCGATCCCGGCGCTGTCGTAGCCCCTGTACTCCAGCCGCTTGAGCGCCTCGACCAGAAGGGGGGCCGCCTCGTGGTCGCCGAGGACGCCGACGATCCCGCACATCAGCCCGGCTCCTTCCGTGCGGCGTCGCGCCGTGCCCGGTAGCGGTCGAGGAGCCGCGCGGCGAGGCCCGGCTTCGTGACCTGCCGCGCGCGCGCCAGCGCGAGCGCGCCCGCCGGCACGTCCTCGGTGACGACCGTTCCCGATCCGGTCATCGCGCCCTCGCCCACCGACACGGGGGCCACGAGCATCGTCGCCGATCCCACGAAGGCCCGCGCGCCGATCGTCGTGCGGTGCTTGGCGACACCGTCGTAGTTGCAGGTGATCGTCCCCGCGCCGATGTTGGCGTGCGGCCCCACCGCCGCATCGCCGAGATAGGTCAGGTGCCCCACCTTCGCGCCCTCGTCGAGCGTCGCGTTCTTCAACTCCACGAAGTTGCCGACGTGCACGTCCTCGGCCAGCTCGGTGCCGGGGCGGAGGCGGGCGAAGGGGCCGACGGTGGCGCCCCGGCTGACGTGGCAGCCCTCGAGATGGCAGAAGGCGCGGATCTCGGCCCCCGACTCGATTGTGACCCCGGGGCCGAGCACGACGTTGGGGCCGATCACCGCATCGCGGCCGACCCAGGTGTCGAGCGCGAAGAACACCGTCTCGGGCGCGACCAGCGTCACGCCGTTCTCCAGCGCCTCGGCGCGCATCCGGGACTGGAACGCGGCCTCGGCGCGGGCAAGCTCGGCCCGGGTGTTGATCCCCAGCGTCTCGGATTCGGGGCAGGTGACGACGCCGGCGGTCAGCCCCCGCGCCCGCGCCAGCGCCACGATGTCGGTCAGGTAGTACTCGCCCGCCGCGTTGTCGTTGCCGACGCCCGCCACGAGGTTCAGCAGCACCTGCGCCTCGGCGCAGACGACGCCCGAGTTGCACAGCGTGACCGCGCGCTCGGCCTCGGTCGCCTCCTTCCACTCCACGATCCGCTCCAGCGTGTCGCCGTCCATGACGAGGCGTCCGTAGCGGCCCGGATCGGCCGCCTCGAACCCCAGGACGACGACATCGTGCGCGGCGCGCGCCTCGAGCATCAGGGCCAGCGTCTCGGGCCGCACGAAGGGCGTGTCGCCGTAGAGCACGACCGCCTCGCCCGCAGCCCTGGACAGAAGCGGCGCGGCCTGCGCCACGGCATGCGCGGTGCCAAGCTGCTTGGCCTGGTGGACGATCCGCGCCCCGGGGTCGAAGGCGCGGGCGGCCTGCGCGACCGCCTCGGCGCCGTGGCCGGTGACGACGATGGTGCCCGCGGGCGCCAGCGCGCGCCCCGCCGCCATCGCATGGTGCAGGAGCGGGGCCGCGCCGAGCGGGTGCAGCACCTTGGGCAGGTCCGAGTTCATGCGCGTGCCTTGTCCGGCCGCCAGCACGATCAGGTGGAGGTCGGGCTGGTGAACCCCGGGCTCGGCGTCCGGCATGAAATCCCTTTCCTTCGCGGTGCCCCCGTTCTAACCGGGTTGGGCGGGGCCGCAAGGCGGTCCCCATCACGCCGCGTTTCAGGATCGCCATGCGGGGGGCAGGGGGAGCGGATTGCGCACGGTGGTCTTCGATCTCGACGGGACGCTCGCCGACACGGGGGCCGACCTTCTCGCGGCCGCCAACGCCTGCTTCCGCGCGATGGGCCACGGCGACCTGCTGCGCCACCCCGACGATGCGCTCATCGCCTTCCACGGCGGCCGTGCGATGCTGAAGGCCGGCCTCGCGCGCGCGGGCGTCGAGGACGAGGCGCTGGTCGACGCGCAGTTCCCCCGGCTGCTCGAGGCCTACGCGGCCGCGATCGACACCCACACCGTGATGTACCCGGGCGCCGTGCAGGCGCTGGAGCGGCTGCGCGCGGCGGGCATCGCGGTGACGATGCTCACCAACAAGCCCGAAGGGCTGGCCGAGGCGCTCTGCGCCCGGCTGGGCATCCGGCACCACTTCGCGGCGCTGGTCGGCGCGGACAGCCTGCCCGTGCGCAAGCCCGAGCCCGCGGCCTATGCGGCCGCCGTGACCCGGGCGGGGGGCACGGTGGGCCGGTCCGTGATCGTGGGCGACACCGAGACCGACCTCAAGGCCGGGCGCGCGGTGGGCGCGCCCGTCATCCTCGTCGCCTTCGGGCCGGAGGGGCCGGGGATCGCGCGCCTTGCGCCCGACGCGCTGCTCCACCACTTCGACGACCTGCCGGCGCTGGTCGACCGGCTGCTGGACGGGCGCGCCGCCGGTCAGGCCAGCGTCACCGCCGTGCCCGAGGCCGAGACCATCAGCATCGATTCCCCCGACCCCACCGCGCCGTAGTCGAGGTCGACCCCGATCACCGCGTTGGCGCCGCGCGCCCGCGCCTCGGCCTCGAGCTCGGCCAGCGCCTCGTCGCGCGCGTCGCGCAGGACGCGTTCGTAGGACCCCGCGCGCCCGCCGACGATGTCGCGCAACGAGGCGAGAAGATCGCGGAAGATGTTGGCGCCCATGATCGTCTGGCCGGTGACGACCCCGTGGTAGGCGGTGATGGTGCGGCCCTCGACGGTGGGGGTGGTGGTGACGATCATCGGTCCTTCCTTTCCTGCCGGCTTCGGTCCCGGCAGAGGTGGGGGGCGCCGCGCGTTCCGTCCAGTGCCGCGGACGCCTTTCGCCGGCGGGGCGGATGGGCTAGTCCTGCGGCATCCCGGCACCCCGCCGCACGCAAGGCTGACGCCATGACCGCCGCCTGTCCGATCCATCCCACGGCCCCCGCAGCGATGGCGGCCTGAGGTGGAGGTCTTCGCCCGCAGCTTCACGCAGCAGGAGCCGATCCCCGAGGCGGCGGTCGAGGCGGCGGTGAGGGTGCTGCGGCACGGGCGGCTTCACCGCTACAATGCCGAGGCGGGCGAGGTCGCCGAGGCGGCGGCGCTGGAGGAGGAGTTCGCGGCCATGGTCGGCGCGCGCTACTGCCTCGCCGTCGCCTCGGGCGGCTATGCGATGGCGACCGCGCTGCGGGCGCTGGGTGTGGGCCACGGCGACCCGGTGCTGTCCAATGCCTTCACGCTCGCCCCGGTGCCGGGGGCCATCGCCGGGGTGGGCGCGAGGCCGGTCTTCGTCGACGTGACCCCGGACCTGACGATCGACCTTGGCGACCTGGCCGCGAAGATCGCGGCCTCGGGCGCGCGGGTCCTGCTGCTGAGCCACATGCGCGGGCATGTCTGCGACATGGACGCGCTGATGGCGCTCTGCGACGCGGCGGGGGTGCGGGTGATCGAGGACTGCGCGCACACCATGGGGGCCGCGTGGCACGGCGTGCCCTCGGGGCGGCACGGGGCGATGGGGTGCTACTCGACGCAGAGCTACAAGCACGCCAACTCGGGCGAGGGGGGGCTGATCGTCTCGGACGATCCGCAGGCCATGGCGCGGGCGGTGCTGCTGTCGGGAAGCTACATGCTCTACGGCCGCCACCGCGCGGCCCCGCCGGCCGAGGTCTTCGAGGGGCTGCGGCTGACGACCCCCAACATCAGCGGGCGGATGGACAACCTGCGCGCGGCGATCCTGCGGCCGCAGCTTCGGACGCTGCCCGACCGGGTGGACCGCTGGGCGCGGCTCTACCGCACGGTCGAGGCGGGGCTGCGCGGCGTGGGCGGCGTGCGGCTGATCCCCCGCCCCGCGCACGAGCGGTTCGTGGGCTCGTCCTTCCAGTTCCTGCTGCCCGGCTGGCCCGGCCCGCGCGTGGCGGCGCTGGTCGCCGCCTGCGCCGCGCGGGGGGTGGAGCTGAAGTGGTTCGGCGCCGCCGACCCGCAGGGCTTCACCAGCCGCTATGCGCACTGGGCCTATGCCGACCCCGCGCCGCTGCCGCGGACCGACCGCGTGCTGGCCGGGCTGATCGACCTGCGCCTGCCGCTGACCTTCGACGAGGCCGACGCCGCGCTCATCGCGCGCATCATCGCCGGCGAGGTGGGGCGGCTGCCCGAGGACGCCGCCGGCGCGGCCCTGCCGGCCGCCGACTGACGTGCCGCCGCGACGCGCCCCGCGCCGGACGGTCGCGCCCCGGAGCCGCGACGACCGCCGCCCGCCGCGCCGGGGCATGGGCCCGCCGCCCCGGCGCCCGGCGCGCGGGTGGCGCCGGCTGGCCGATCCGCGCGCCTACCTGAAGATCGCGATCGCGGGGGCCTTCGCGGGCCTCCTCGCGCTTCCGGTTCTGGCCGATCTTGCCGGGGCCGCGCGCCGGCTCGCCGCCGACGGGGGCGGGGGCTGCACGATCCTGAACGTGATCGACGGCGACACGGCGACGCTCTGGTGCCCCGGTGCCGCGCCAGAGCGAGCGCGCCTGCTGGGGTTCGACACGCCCGAGAAGTTCTCGCCCGGCTGCGCGGCCGAGCTTCTGGCGGCAGAGCGCGCGACCTGGGCGCTGCGCTGGATGCTGTTCCGGGCGGCCGATGTCCGCGTGTCGGTGCAGGGCCGCGACCGCTACGGCCGCCCGCTGGCGGAGGTCGTCCTGGACGGCACGCGGCTGTCGCGGCAGATGATCGGCATGGGCCTCGCCAGGCCCTACGACGGCGGCCGCCGTGCCGGCTGGTGCGCCTGACGGACGCCGCGTTCCCGGTCTGTCCCGGTGTCGCAGGGGCTCATTTCCGGGCCGCCTTCGGTTGACCCGGCCGGGACCCGAGAGTAGATGACACGCAACGGAAGGCCGGGCGCGGACTTCCCGCGCCACCTGCCGCCATCCGGAGGGAGCAACCCGTGGACAGCCTGCTTCGCGAATATCTGCCGATCCTGATCCTTCTGGCGATGGCGACCGGGCTCGGGCTCATCCTGATGCTGTCGGCGGCGCTGATCGCGGTGCGCAATCCCGACCCCGAGAAGGTGTCGGCCTACGAGTGCGGCTTCAACGCCTTCGACGACGCGCGGATGAAGTTCGACGTGCGGTTCTACCTCGTGTCGATCCTGTTCATCATCTTCGACCTCGAGGTGGCCTTCCTGTTTCCCTGGGCGGTCGCCTTCGGCGAGATCAGCATGACCGCCTTCTGGTCGATGATGGTCTTCCTCGGGGTGCTGACGGTGGGCTTCGTCTACGAATGGAAGAAGGGGGCGCTGGAATGGGCGTGATCACCGGAGACAGCGCGGCGGGCCGGCTGACGGGCGACCCGCGCGGAGGCGGCGTGCAGCCGGGGCCGAACACCGCCGCGGCCGACCGGGACGTGGCCGCGCGCGCACTGAACGCCGAGCTGCAGGACAAGGGGTTCCTGCTCACCTCGACCGAGGACGTGATCAACTGGGCGCGCATCGGCTCGCTCCACTGGATGACGTTCGGGCTCGCCTGCTGCGCGGTCGAGATGATGCACACCTCGATGCCGCGGTACGACCTGGAGCGCTTCGGGACGGCGCCGCGCGCCTCGCCCCGCCAGTCCGACCTGATGATCATCTCGGGCACCCTCACGAACAAGATGGCGCCGGCGCTGCGCAAGGTCTACGACCAGATGCCGGAACCCCGCTACGTCATCAGCATGGGGTCCTGCGCGAACGGCGGGGGCTACTACCACTACTCCTATTCGGTGGTGCGCGGCTGCGACCGGATCGTGCCCGTCGACGTCTACGTCCCCGGCTGCCCGCCCACGGCCGAAGCGCTGCTCTACGGCATCCTCCAGCTGCAGCGGAAGATCCGCCGCACCGGCACCCTGACGAGGTAACGCGCATGACGCAGGCCCTGGCGGATCTCGCCGACCACATCGCGCTGAAGCTGCCCGGTCACGTGGAGGACCGCCGCATCGCGGCGGGCGACCTGACGCTGGACGTGACGGCGCCCCGCCTGCCGCGGCTGCTCGAGTTCCTCAAGACCGATCCCACCTGCCGGTTCACGACGCTGGTGGACATCACGGCGATCGACCACCCCGACCGCCCGCAGCGGTTCGACGTCGTCTACCACCTGCTGTCGATGTACCAGAACCACCGGATCCGCCTCAGGGCCGCGATCCGCGAGGACGAGATGGTGCCCTCGGCCACCGGCGTCTTCCCCAGCGCCAACTGGTACGAGCGCGAGGTCTTCGACATGTTCGGGATCCTCTTCTCGGGCCACCCCGACCTGCGGCGCATCCTCACGGACTACGGCTTCCGCGGCCATCCGCTGCGCCGCGACTTCCCCACGACCGGCTACACCGAGGTCCGCTACGACGAGCGGCTGAAGCGCGTGGTCTACGAACCCGTCAGCCTGCCGCAGGAGTACCGCCAGTTCGACTTCATGAGCCCGTGGGAGGGGGCGGACTACATCCTGCCCGGCGACCAGAAGGCGGCCCCCAGGGAGGGCGCGACATGACGTCACGCGATCACGGGGGCGCACGCTGATGGACGGCGACATCCGCACCAACACCTACGACGTGGGTCCCGCCGACACCCTCACGGGCGAACAGCGCATCCGCAACTTCAACATCAACTTCGGGCCGCAGCACCCGGCGGCGCATGGTGTCCTTCGCCTCGTGCTGGAGCTTGACGGCGAGATCGTCGAACGCTGCGACCCGCACATCGGCCTCCTGCACCGCGGGACCGAGAAGCTGATGGAGAGCCGGACCTACCTCCAGAACCTGCCCTACCTCGACCGTCTCGACTACGTGGCGCCGATGAACCAGGAGCACGCCTGGTGCCTTGCCATCGAGCGGCTGACGGGCACGGTCGTGCCGCGCCGCGCGAGCCTGATCCGCGTCCTCTATTGCGAGATCGGGCGGATCCTCAGCCATCTTCTCAACGTCACCACGCAGGCGATGGACGTCGGCGCGCTGACCCCGCCGCTCTGGGGCTTCGAGGAGCGCGAGAAGCTCATGGATTTCTACGAGCGCGCCTCGGGCGCGCGGCTGCACGCGGCCTACTTCCGGCCGGGCGGCGTCCACCAGGACCTGCCGCCGCAGCTGATCGACGACATCGACGCCTGGGCCGAGCAGTTCCCGAAGGTGGTCGACGACATCGACGGGCTTCTGACCGAGAACCGCATCTTCAAGCAGCGCAACGCCGACATCGGAATCGTGACCGAGGACGACATCCAGAAATGGTCCTTCTCGGGCGTGATGGTGCGGGGGTCGGGGCTCGCCTGGGACCTTCGCCGCGCGCAGCCCTACGAGTGCTACGACGAGTTCGACTTCAGGATCCCCGTGGGGAAGAACGGCGACTGCTACGACCGCTATCTGGTGCGGATGGCCGAGATGCGCGAGTCGACGAAGATCATCCGTCAGGCGCTGGCGAAGCTGCGCGCCGAGCCGGGCGAGGTCCTTCATCGCGGCAAGATGGCCCCGCCCAGGCGCGGCGCGATGAAGACCTCGATGGAGGCGCTGATCCATCACTTCAAGCTCTACACCGAAGGCTTCCGCGTGCCCGCCGGCGAGGTCTACGCCGCGGTCGAGGCGCCGAAGGGCGAGTTCGGCGTCTACCTCGTGGCCGACGGCACGAACCGCCCCTACCGCGTCAAGCTCCGCGCGCCGGGCTACCCGCACCTGCAGGCCATGGACTACATGGCCAGGGGCCACCAGCTCGCCGACGTGGCCGCGATCATCGGGACGATGGACGTGGTGTTCGGGGAGATCGACCGGTGATCCTTGCTGCCGCGCCGTTCCTGTCCGTGGCGCTGATCGCCACGACCCTCCTCGTCGTCCGGGCTCCGGTCCGGCCCGCCACGGTGTCCTGACCATGCTCCGCCGCCTTCACGCCAGCCAGCCGGCATCCTTCGCCTTCACGCCCGCCAACGAGGCCTGGGCGCGGGCGCAGATGACGAAGTATCCCGAGGGGCGGCAGGCCAGCGCGATCATCCCGCTGCTGTGGCGCGCGCAGGAGCAGGAGGGGTGGCTGACCCGTCCCGCGATCGAGCATGTGGCGCAGATGCTGGGGCTCGCCTACATCCGCGCGCTCGAGGTCGCGACCTTCTACTTCATGTTCCACCTGCATCCCGTCGGGACCGTGGCGCACATCCAGATCTGCGGGACCTCGCCCTGCATGGTCTGCGGCGCCGAGGAGCTGGTCGCCGTCTGCCGCGAGCTGATCCACCCGAAGCCGCACACGCCGTCGGCCGACGGCCGCTTCTCGTGGGAGGAGGTGGAGTGCCTCGGTGCCTGCGCGAACGCGCCGATGGCCCAGATCGGCAAGGACTACTACGAGGACCTGACGCCCGCGATCCTGCGCGACCTGATCGCAGCCTTCGGCGCGGGCGAGGTGCCGCAGCCGGGACCCCAGCAGGGCCGCTACGCCTCGGAGCCGGCGGGGGGGCTGACGAGCCTCAGGGACCATGCCGGGGGGCGGCTGCCCTTCAACTTCAGCGTCGACCGCGCGCGGAGGCTGGGCGATACCGTGAAGCGCATCGACGGGACCGAGGTGCCGCTGGTGACGCCGTGGCTCACGAGGCGCGCCGAGACGCCCGGTCCGGTCGAGGCGCCCGAGGGCGAGCCCGTCATGCCCACGCCGGGCGAGGGCGTGCCCGTGGACAAGACGGGCATCACCGTGATGGAGGCCCCGGCCGAGACGATGCGCCCCGACTACGCGCCGCCCCCCTCGGGCGCGGGCGAGGCGGGGACGGGCGTGGCCGCCCCCGGCCAGCCGGTCGCGACCGGACAGGCCGCCACCGGATCGGGGGCGGTCGCGCCCGCGCGGCCTGCGGCCCTGCCGGCCCCGCGCCACGGACGGCCCGACGACCTGACGGTGATCGTGGGCATCGGGCCGAAGCTCGCGGCGCTGTGCAACCGGCTGGGGTTCTGGCACTTCGACCAGATCGCCGCCTGGTCGCCCGAGGAGACAGCCTGGGTCGACGACAACCTCGAGGGCTTCAAGGGCCGCGTGACGCGCGACCGCTGGGTCGAGCAGGCGAAGGCGCTGGCCGCCGGCAGGCGCCCCGGCCCGTGACGAGTTCACCGCCCGCGCCGCGGGCCTTGCGAGGGAAGACGCCGATGAACGACAGGTCTGTGGATCATTCGTCCCCGTTCAGTGCTTGGGTGATCGCCCTGGGCGCCGCGCTCGTGGGCATGGCGGTTGCCGCGGTGGTGGTCGGGCTTGCGACCTGGCCCACGATCTTCGTGGGGCTCGCGCTGTTCGTGACCGTGGGGCTCGTGCTCACGCCGCTGCGTCCGCTGCCGCGCCCGCAGGCGGGCGCAGCCCGGCAGGCCGCCGCGCCCGTCGTCGCGTCTCCGGTCGCGGCGCCCGCACCGGCCGGCGAGCCGGCTTCCGCCGCCTTCGTGGCCGGATCGCCCACTGCGCCGGCCGTGCCGCAGGTGCGCCCCGCGGGACTGGCCCAGCCGCGCGGCGGGGCGGCGGACGACCTCAAGATCATCGTCGGCATCGGCCCGAAGCTCGAGGCGCTGTGCAACCGGCTCGGGTTCTGGCACTTCGACCAGCTTGCCGCCTGGACCGACGCCGAGGTGGCCTGGGTCGACGACAACCTCGAGGGGTTCCGGGGCCGCGTGACCCGCGACCGCTGGGTGGCGCAGGCGAAGGCCATCGTCGCGCTCGGCCCGCAGGAGTTCCTGCGCCGGGTCGACGCGGGCGAGTCCTGGTAGGGTGGCGCGCCGGCCCGATCCGCGCCCGGCGGCCGCGCCGCAGGCGGCTGCCGGGCCGGAGCGGCTGAGACGGACGGTGGGCGTCGTCATCGCGGGGACGATGCTGCTCTGGATGGGCGGGCAGTGGCTCGCCGCGCGGCTCGGGCTCGATCCGCGCTATGTGATCCTGATGGACCTCGCGGCGCTCGCGGGGTTCGTCTGGGCACTGGTGGTGACCTATCAGCTCTGGCGCGCGCGCCGGGCAGACCGAGGATAGACGATGCTCAAGGACCAGGACCGGATCTTCACCAACCTCTACGGGATGCACGACCGCAGCCTTGCGGGCGCGCGGGCGCGCGGCCACTGGTCGGGCACGGCCGGGTTCCTCGCGCGGGGGCGCGACTGGCTGGTCGAGCAGGTGAAGGCGAGCGGGCTGCGCGGGCGCGGCGGCGCAGGCTTCCCGACGGGGCTGAAATGGTCCTTCATGCCCAAGCAGTCGGACGGGCGGCCGAGCTACCTCGTCGTCAACGCCGACGAATCCGAGCCGGGCACCTGCAAGGACCGCGAGATCATGCGCCACGACCCGCACACGCTGGTCGAGGGCTGCCTGATCGCGGGCTTCGCGATGGGCGCCAACACGGGCTACATCTACATCCGGGGCGAGTACATCCGCGAGCGCGAGGCGCTGCAGATCGCCATCGACGAGTGCTACGACGCGGGCCTGCTGGGCCGCAACGCGGCCGGATCGGGCTACGACTTCGACCTCTACGTGACCCACGGCGGGGGGGCCTACATCTGCGGCGAGGAGACGGCGCTGCTGGAGAGCCTCGAGGGCAAGAAGGGCATGCCGCGCATGAAGCCGCCGTTCCCCGCGGGGTCCGGCCTCTACGGCTGCCCCACGACGGTGAACAACGTCGAATCCATCGCCGTCGTGCCGACGATCCTGCGGCGCGGGGCGGACTGGTTCGCGGCGATCGGCCGGCCCAACAACACGGGCACCAAGATCTTCGGCATCTCGGGCCACGTGAACCACCCCTGCGTGGTCGAGGAGGCGATGTCGATCCCGCTGCGCGAGCTGCTCGACCGGCACTGCGGCGGGGTGCGCGGCGGCTGGAAGAACATCAAGGCGGTGATCCCCGGCGGGTCGTCGGTGCCGCTGCTGACGCAGGCGCAGTGCGACGACGCGCTGATGGACTTCGACTGGCTCAGGGAGCAGAAATCGGGCCTCGGCACCGCGGCCGTGATCGTGATGGACCAGTCCACCGACATCGTGAAGGCGATCTGGCGGCTGTCGAAGTTCTACAAGCACGAGAGCTGCGGCCAGTGCACCCCCTGCCGCGAGGGCACGGGCTGGATGATGCGCGTGATGGACCGCCTGGTGCGCGGCGAGGCCGAGGTGGAGGAGATCGACATGCTCATCTCCGTCACGAAGCAGGTGGAGGGGCACACGATCTGCGCGCTGGGGGATGCGGCCGCCTGGCCGATCCAGGGGCTGGTGCGCGCGTTCCGCGAGGAGATCGAGGATCGCATCCGCGCGCGCCGGACGGGCCGCATGGGCGCGATGGCGGCGGAGTGATGCGCGCGGGCCTGCCCATCGCGGCCGTCCTGGGGCTCGCGGGCTGCGCGCCCACGGTCGCGGCGCGGCCGGCCGCCGAGGCCGGGCCGGTGCCCGTGACGGTCGAGGGACGGGCCTTCGCGGCCGAAATTCACGGGGGCCGGCCGGGCCTGCGGCTGACGCCGGGCGGCGCGCTGCCGAGCGTGGGGCTCGCGGTCACGGTGGCAGCGGACGACGGGCGCGCGGTCCGTGACTTCGCGGGCGCGCCCCTGGCGCCCGGCGCCGCGCCGATGGCCGCGCCGCCGCTGGGCCCCGGCGACGGGCGGATCGCCAAGGGGGCCGCGCGGGCGGCCTGCGCGGCGGGCGGCGGGCGGTTCGACGAGGGGGCGATCGGCCGGGTCTCCGGCGCGGGGCGCTGGACCTTCGAGGGGGCGTGTTCATGAACGGGATGCATCTGGCGGAGCTGAACGTGGGGCGGCTTCTGGCACCCACCGACGACCCGCGCGTGGCGGAGTTCATGAACGCGCTCGACCGCGTGAACGGGATGGGCAAGCGGATGCCCGGCTTCGTCTGGATCATGGAAGGCTCTGGCGCGCCGGGCACCGGCAACACCGAGGCGAAGGTCGGGGGCGATCCCCTCGCTATCACCAACCTGACGGTCTGGGAGTCGGTCGAGACGCTGGAGCACTTCGTCTGGAACACGCTCCACTGCGCATTCTACGAGCGGCGGCAGGAATGGTTCGAGGTGCTGGGCCGGATGCACTTCGTCATGTGGTGGGTGCCTGCCGGGCATCGCCCTACCCTCGAGGAGGCGGTGGCGCGGCTGGAGCATCTGCGCGCGCAGGGCGACAGCGATCATGCCTTCGGCTGGAAGTGGCTCAAGGAGGCCCGGCTCTGGCGTCAGCACGGCTGCGCGCGGGTCGCGGCGGAGTAGGGCGATGGCGGACGACGACAATCTGATCCTGAGGCTTCTGCGCGAGATCCGCGCCGACACACAGGAGACCCGATCCCGACTGGCGCGCGTTGAGCGCACGCTGGACGAAATGAAGGAAAGCGTTGTCGCGGCGATGGGTGTGGCCGCCTATGCGTCGTCGGCGACTGAGAGCCATGGGCACGACATGGACGAGATGAAGGAAAAGATCGCCTTGCTTGAACGCAGGCTGGCCGATCTGGAGACCAACCGATGACCGACCTCAAGACCATCAGCATCGACGGGACCGAGATCGCCGTCGACCCGGCGATGACCCTCATCCAAGCCTGCGAGCAGGCGGGGGTGGAGATCCCGCGCTTCTGCTACCACGAACGGCTGACGATCGCGGGCAACTGCCGCATGTGCCTCGTGGAGGTGGTGGGCGGGCCGCCGAAGCCCACGGCAAGCTGCGCGATGCAGGTCCGTGACCTGCGCCCCGGCCCCAACGGCGAGCCGGCGCAGGTGCGCACCAACTCCCCCATGGTCAAGAAGGCGCGCGAGGGGGTGATGGAGTTCCTGCTCATCAACCACCCGCTCGACTGCCCGATCTGCGACCAGGGCGGCGAATGCGACCTGCAGGACCAGGCGATGGCCTACGGGGTGGACTTCAGCCGCTACCGCGAGGCCAAGCGCGCCTCGGACGACCTGAACCTCGGACCGCTGGTCGAGACGCACATGACGCGCTGCATCTCCTGCACGCGCTGCGTGCGCTTCACGACCGAGGTGGCGGGGATCAGCCAGATGGGCCAGACGGGGCGGGGCGAGGACGCCGAGATCACGTCCTACCTGAACGAGACGCTGGCCTCGAACCTGCAGGGCAACATCATCGACCTCTGCCCGGTGGGCGCGCTGACCTCGAAGCCCTACGCCTTCACCGCGCGGCCGTGGGAGCTGACCAAGACCGAGACGGTGGACGTGATGGACGGGCTCGGGGCGAACATCCGCGTCGACACGAAGGGGCGCGAGGTGATGCGCATCCTGCCGCGCAACCACGACGGCGTGAACGAGGAGTGGATCGACGACAAGACCCGCTTCGTCTGGGACGGCCTTCGCCGCCAGCGGCTCGATACGCCCTACATCCGCGAGAACGGCCGCCTGCGGAAGGCGGGCTGGGGCGAGGCGCTTGCGGCGGCAGCCGCCGCCATGAGGGGCAGGCGCGTGGCGGGGCTCGTGGGCGACCTCGTCCCGGTGGAGGCCGCGTTCAGCCTGAAGGAACTGGCGGGCTCCCTCGGCGGGGTGGTCGAATGCCGGGTGGACGGGGCCTCGCTGCCGCCGGGCAACCGGGGCGCCTACGCCGGCACCGCGCGGATCGAGGACATCGACACCGCGAAGACGATCTGGCTGGTCGGCACCGATCCCCGGAACGAGAGCCCGGTTCTCAACGCGCGCATCCGCCGGGCCTGGGCACAGGGTGCGCAGGTCTCGGTGGTCGGACCGGCGGCGGACCTCACCTACGACTACACGCATCTGGGCACGGGCCGCGACGCGCTGGCGCGCCTGTCCGGCGCGGCGGTCCCCGACGGGGTGCGGGCCTCGCCCGCGCTCGTGATCCTCGGCGTCGGCGCGCTTCGGGACGCCGACGGCTACGCCGTGCTGGGCCATGCGACGGCGCTTGCGCAGAACGCCGGCGCGGGGCTCCTCGTCCTGCACACCGCCGCGAGCCGGGTGGGCGCGATGGACGTGGGCGCGGTCACGGCGGGGGGCCTCGGCGCCGCGCTGGAGAAGGCCGAGGTCGTCTACAACATGGGGGCGGACGAGTTCGACCTGCCCCCGGGGCCCTTCGTCATCTACCAGGGCAGCCACGGCGACCGGGGGGCGTCGCGCGCCGACCTGATCCTGCCCGGTGCCGCCTGGACCGAGGAGAACGGGCTGTTCGTCAATCTCGAGGGGCGGCCGCAGCTTGCGCTCCGCGCGGGCTTCGCCCCCGGCGAGGCGAAGGAGAACTGGGCGATCCTGCGGGCGCTTTCGGCGGAGCTGGGCAAGGCGCTGCCGTGGGACAGCCTCGCGCAGCTGCGCCAGCGGCTGATCGCCGCGCACCCGCACCTCGGGCGGGTCGACGAGGTGGCGGACAAGCCGCTCGACCCCGTTCCGGCCGAGCCGATGGGGACGGGGCCCTTCGTGCCGGCGGTGCGCGACTTCTACCTGACCAACCCGATCGCCCGCGCCTCGGCGCTGATGGGCGAGCTGTCGGCGATGGCGGCGGCGCGGGCGCAGGTCTCGCTCGCCGCGGAATAGGGTGCGGCGCGCGGTGCAACTCGCGGGGATCTGCGCCGCCCTCGCCGGGTGCGCGGGGGCCGGGGCGGGCGGCGGCGGCGCCCCGGTCTACCGCGGGGTCGAGACGGTGCTGCTCGCCGACGACCTCGTGAACGTCCGCGTGGCGATGTCCGGCGCGCGGGGGCGGGCGGACGTCGACGCCTACGCGCGCTGCGCGGCGGCGCAGTACGCGCTGATCCGCGGCTTCGGCTTTGCGCGCCACGTTCGGACGGCCGTGGCGGAAACGGGTGGCGTTTGGCGCGGAGATGCGGTTTACACCATCTCGGCGGCGCTGCCCGCCGGGCTGCGGACCATCGACGCCGAGGTGACGGTCGCCGACTGCGGCGCGCAACGCATACCGACGGTCTGAGGGATACGGGACAGATGGCAGACTTCCTGCAAACGGGTGCCGGAACGGCACTGCTGATCGCGGCGCAGAGCCTTCTGATCATCGCCTTCGTGATGATCAGCCTGCTGTTCCTCGTCTATGGCGACCGCAAGGTCTGGGCGGCGGTGCAGATGCGGCGCGGCCCCAACGTGGTCGGACCCTTCGGCCTGATGCAGTCGGTCGCCGACGCCCTGAAGTACGTCGTGAAGGAGATCGTGGTGCCCGCCGGCGCGGACCGGCCGGTGTTCTTCCTCGCGCCGCTGCTGTCCTTCGTGCTCGCGATGCTGATGTGGGCGGTGATCCCGTTCAACGACGGCTGGGTGCTCGCCGACATCAACGTGGGGATCCTGTTCCTGCTCGCCGCCTCGTCGCTCGAGGTCTACGGGGTGATCATGGGCGGCTGGGCGTCGAACTCGAAGTACCCCTTCCTCGGCTCGCTGCGGTCGGCGGCGCAGATGATCAGCTACGAGGTGTCGCTGGGCCTCGTCATCATCGGGATCATCATCTCCACCGGGTCGATGAACCTGTCGGCGATCGTCGCCGCGCAGGACGGAAGCCTCGGGCTTCTGAACTGGTACTGGCTGCCGCACCTGCCGATGGTCGTGCTGTTCTTCATCAGCGCGCTGGCCGAGACGAACCGCGCGCCCTTCGACCTGCCCGAGGCGGAGTCGGAGCTGGTCGCGGGCTTCATGGTGGAATACTCCTCCACGCCCTACCTTCTGTTCATGGCGGGCGAGTACATCGCGATGTTCGTGATGTGCGCGCTGATGAGCGTGCTGTTCTTCGGCGGCTGGCTCTCGCCCATCCCGGGGCTGCCCGACGGGGCCTTCTGGATGATCGCGAAGATGGCCGTCTTCTTCTTCATGTTCGCGATGGTGAAGGCGGTGGTTCCGCGCTACCGCTACGACCAGCTGATGCGGATCGGCTGGAAGGTCTTCCTGCCCCTGTCCCTGGGCTGGGTGGTGCTGATCGCGTTCCTCGCGAAGTTCGAGGTCGCGGGCGGCTTCTGGGCCCGCTGGGCGGTGGGGGCGTGAGGGTGGCGGGGGGCCTGGGCCGCCTTGCGCCGGGGCCGCTCCGGCTGATCCGCGGGGGCGCGAAGCGGACGGACTCCGGCCTTGACGCGTTCGAGGGCAGGGCGGACGGCCCGACCGCGCGCCCGGGGTCGGCCGGGGGGATCCCGCTCGGCTCGGGCGGAGCCGTCCGGTCCATCGACGAACGGGCCCCACACATCGACGAGCAACACGGGATCAAGCCATGAGCCAGATCGACTATGCCCGCGCCGCGAAGTACTTCCTGCTGGCGGACTTCCTGAAGGGGTTCCGGCTCGGCTTCCGCTACTTCTTCGCGCCCAAGTCCACCATCAACTACCCGCACGAGCGTGCGCCCCTCTCGCCCCGGTTCCGCGGCGAGCACGCGCTGCGCCGCTATGCCAACGGCGAGGAACGCTGCATCGCCTGCAAGCTCTGCGAGGCGGTCTGCCCCGCGCAGGCGATCACCATCGACGCGGAGCCCCGCGCCGACGGGAGCCGCCGCACGACGCGCTACGACCTCGACATGACGAAGTGCATCTACTGCGGCTTCTGCCAGGAGGCCTGCCCGGTCGACGCGATCGTGGAGGGGCCGAACCTCGAGTTCTCGACCGAGACGCGCGAGGAACTGTACTACACGAAGGAAAAGCTGCTGGAGAACGGCGACCGCTGGGAGGCGGTGATCGCGAAGAACCTCGAGCTCGACGCGCCGTACCGGTAGATGACCGACGACTTCGCCAGGCTGTTCGCCGCGATGATGGCGCAGGGGCAGGAGATGGCCCGCGCCTTCTCGCCGGCGTCGATGTTCGGGCCGGCCGGCGTCGATCCCAAGGCGTTCGAGGCGCTGTTCCCGACGCTTCCGCGCGAGGTTCTCGACGCCTGGTTCGGCCGCACCTTCAACCCCGAGGGGCTGGACGCGCGGACCCGGTTCCTCGTCACCATTGCCGCGCTGACGGTGCTCGGCGCGCAGGGCGAGCCGCAGATGCGCGTGACGATCCGCAACGCGATCGCGGCCGGCGCCACCCCGCGCGAGGTGGCCGAGACCGTCTGGCAGATGAGCCTGTTCGCCGCCCCTCCGGCGGTGCAGAAGGCGATGGAGATCGCGCGCGCCGTCTTTGCCGAGGAGAAGGACCGGGCATGACACGGGAACCGAACCGCACCAGCATCCTGCCCCTGGTCCTGCTTGCGGCCGGGGCGGCCGTCGGCATGTTCGCGCCCTTCTCGCGCTTCGCCGCCACCCTGGGCGAGGGGGTGGTCCTCGCGCTCAACGTCGCGGCCAGCCTCGCGCTGATGGTGGCGGGCCTCGTCGCCGCGCGCCGGATGCGCAATCGGGGGTGACGCCGTGGCCGTGATCGCTTATGCCGCAGGCGCGGCGGCCGGCACGGCCGCGCGCCCCGCGTGACGGAGCCCCTGGCATGACCATCGCCGACATCGCCTTCTACGCCTTCGCGGTCACCGTGGTGACGGCTGGCCTGCTGATGACCGTCAGCCGCAACCCGGTGCACTCGGTGCTGTGGCTGATCCTCGCCTTCCTGTCCTCGGCGGGCCTCTTCGTCCTTCTCGGGGCGGAGTTCGTGGCGATGCTGCTCGTCATCGTCTACGTCGGCGCGGTGGCGGTGCTTTTCCTCTTCGTCGTGATGATGCTCGACGTCGACTTCGCCGCGCTGAAGGGGCAGATGGCGCGCTACGTGCCGCTCGCCATGCTGATCGGGATCGTGATCCTGATGCAGTTCGCGCTGGCCTACGGCGCCTGGGTCTCGGCCGACGGCGCGCTCGGCCTCCGGCAGGCACCGAAGCCCGACCTCGCGCAGGTGGAGAACACCCGCGCGCTGGGGCTGCTGATCTACGACCGCTACATCCTGCTGTTCCAGATCGCCGGGCTGATCCTGCTGGTCGCGATGATCGGGGCCATCGTGCTCACGCTGCGCCACCGGGTCGACGTGAAGCGCCAGAACGTGCTGGCGCAGATGTGGCGCGACCCGGCGAAGGCGATGGAACTGCGCGACGTGAAGCCGGGGCAGGGCCTCTAGGCCCGGCGCAGGCCGGGGCCCGCCGGACCGGGTGGGCCGTCGACCGCGAGGCCCCGGCCTGCGCCGGGGCGAGGACAACGAGGGCGGGCCCGGAAGGCCTGCGAGGGACGAGACGAT